>Ga0129297_10001241_pt1 | contig 12827 bp, 12 predicted proteins | sample I18A1metaG_FD_94708 | JGI IMG/M metagenome (GOLD analysis project Ga0129297, IMG submission 94708) | Lake sediment bacterial and archeal communities from Gulf of Boni, Indonesia to study Microbial Dark Matter (Phase II) - ​I18A1 metaG | ecosystem: Environmental > Aquatic > Freshwater > Lake >... | reverse complement strand
GAAATGTGGAGGTTTAAAGCTTGAGAATAGGTTTCTTTGTTTGGGAGTATCCGCCAACATTGGTGGGCGGCTTGGGCACCTATGCCGAATACATCACGAGAGAGTACATTGAACTCGGACACGATGTCACCGTTTTTACGCTCAATCCTGGTAACCTCAAGACACGAGATATAATCAGAGGTGTTGAGGTTCATCGCCCCCTCATAGCCGACGCCAGCAACGTTTTTCCAGTGTTTGTGGCGGAGGATCTGCGCAGATGGGGTACCAACATTCGATTTTTCAACGACATGTTCCTCTACAACATTCTGAGTTCAACCAAGTTCATCAACGATTTGATCAGAATAGAAGGCTACAAATATGATGTCGTCTGCGTGCACGATTGGCTGAGCAGCGTAGCTGGAAACATGATTAAGAACGAGACAAAGATCCCGGTGGTTTTTCATGTTCACAGCACCGAATGGGGTCGAAGCGGGGGTCAAGGGTCAGAGGTTGTGTCTCACTTAGAAAACCAGATGGCTCAGAGAGCAGACCGCATAATAACTGTGAGCCACGCAATGTGTGAAGACCTTGTTCGCCACGGGTGGCTAGGGTCAAAGATAAGCGTTGTGTGGAATGGCGTCGACCCTGAACAATACGATCCCGCGAAAGTGAAGCCGCAAGATGTGGAAAAAATCAAGAAGAAACATGGCATTCCTGAAGACGGATGCATGCTTCTCTTTTTGGGTCGGCTGACATGGGTCAAGGGAGTGCGCAACTTAGTCCAAGCCATGCCTTCAATATTGAAGGACTATCCAAAAACCAAGTTGGTGATTTTAGGCAAGGGCGAAGAGCAGAGAGACCTCATCGAAATGGCTAGTCGATTGGGAGTTCAGGAAAACGTCGCTTGTTTTTTCGAGTTTGTGTCTGAGCAAGAGAGAATAGCCCATTACGCCGCGTCTAACGTCTGCGTTTTTCCATCAACATACGAGCCCTTCGGAATCGTAAGTCTAGAAGCTATGTCCATGGCTAAACCGGTTGTTGTCGGCGCGCAAGGAGTTGTGGGCTTCAGAGAACAGGTTGTTACGTCAGGTGAGGATCAGAACGGCGTTCACGTCAACGGCAACGACCCAGCTGACATAGCGTGGGGAATAAAGGAAGTGCTCAAAGATTCGAGTAGAGCAGAGAAATGGGGAGAGAACGGACGCAAGAGGGTACTGCAGTACTTCACGTGGAGAAAAGCAGCAGAACAAACCCTACAGGTATATGACTCTATCCTACACTCTTAGTTCAAGGTTTTCAGAGCACTTCTGCCTTCAGTTTGGTTAGGGGACTAGAAAAACCGAAAAAGCGCACCGCTATCTCATTCTGCCAGAACCATCTCGTTCAACATTCATAGGACCAAGTTGCTCGACTCCTTCCTGCGCCTGCTATGATGGGATAGCAACATCAACAAGCGTATTTCTCAAAAGTTCTTTTTTGTGATGCAGGCATGCTCAGAAGATCTATGAGGCTAATCGGTACAATTGTCGCACTTGCCCTTTCCATCCCGAAAGCACTGAAAAGAAGGGAATCGTATTCATGGCAAGTCGTTACTTCAAGCTTAAGAGTAGGGCTAGGCTCCAAGCTCCTGCTTTATTCGGATCGTGCGCATAAGGTCTCCTCGAGTTACAATGCCGAGCAGTCGGCCTGTCTCAACGACTAGGACCCTTCCAACATTTTGACGGGCCATTATGTTCAACGCGTTTAGGGCGGAGACGGTGGGTCTGACCATTACCGTCCGTTCGCATGGAACCATGGCCTCCTTGATGGTCGTCGTCTCCCTCTTCTCCTTGGGGATTGAACGGACGCACTGCATCGTAATTATGCCTAGTATCTGTCCGTCCTTGACGACGGGGTAACCTCCGTGCCGATGGACAAGGAAGTAATCCGACACAAGTTGTTGAACCGTAATGTCAGGCGAGACCGTCAGCACATCTCGGGTCATGACGCCCTCAACCGTAACGCCTGACAAGGCTTCTCCCACGAGGGTCTGTCGCATGCTCGTCTCGGCACCAGACCTTATGAACCAACCTAGAAAGATCGTCCATATGCCATCGATGAAGTCGCCAAAGACCACTATCACCAACCCGACGCCTATCATGAGGAGTGATAGGATCTCACTTACTCGTGTGGCCATCATCGTGGCGCGGATTAGATTCTTGGTTCGCTTCCAGATGCTCCCCCGGAGGATTCTGCCCCCGTCTACGGGGAAAGCCGGCAATAGGTTGAACGCGCCCAAGACGGTGTTGATGAGGGCTCCGTAGCGGAGTGTCGCTGTTACGGCAATAGGTGCTTGAGCGAGTTCTCCTATGAACCAGAAAGCCCCTAAGAGCCCGGCTATAAGGAAGCTCATTAAAGGGCCTGCCGTGGCCATGCGAACCTCTAAGCTTGGGTCGTGGGGTTCTTCAGTCATCTCGGAGACGCCTCCGAAGAAGAAGAGCGTGATTCGTGCTATAGGAAGTCCATTCTTCTTCGCGATGTAGGAGTGTGAGAGCTCGTGGACCAGAATGGATGCGAAGAGAATTATCGCTGAGGCAATGCCGATCCCCCAGTATGTCGCTATGCTAAGCCCTGGATATTCGCGAGGCATGTAGCCGTAAGCGAGCGACCAAGCAATCAGAAGGAACACAAACCATAGCGTGTAGTGGATCCTCACTGGTATCCCCATAATCCTCCCAAGGCTAACGGACACAGTCTTTTATCCTCATTTAGCAAATCCTAATACTATCACGCTCTTAACGGTAATTGAACTCAATAATATTTGCAGATATGCATCGGGATTACCCTTCATCTTTCCGCAAAAAAGACTTAAATCGAGCTACTAGCCTTTAGAGTTTTCCGGCGATTTCTCGGAAGCCAAGCAGGAAAATGGAGAGGAGAGAATGGTTCAAGGCTGTGTTTTGTTCTGCTGTGAATCTGGGAAAATTAAGAGTGTTGTAGAAGAAGTCAAGAAAGCCAAAGGAGTCAAGAGAGCTTTCAGTGTTCACGGTCGATGGGACGTGGTTGCGGAAGTCGAGGCTGCGGACATCAGGACGCTTGGAGAAGTGGTCATGAAGCTTCATGGAGTCTCAGGGGTCAAAGCTACCGAGACTCTCGTCGGCTTCTAGGAGTGGTCTTGATGAAAGCTTGTGTCCTGATTAGAGTTGTTCCCCCGAAAGGCCCTGCTGTCTTGGACGCCGTGAAGAAGATCCCTGAGGTCAAGAGCGCCTATCTCGTCTTCGGAAGATACGACATCGTCGCATTCGCTGAAGCACCGTCATACGATGCCCTCAGCACTTTATCGAACAAGCTTCATGCAATTGCAGGAACGAAGAGCACAGAAACTCTGATCGAAGGCTAATAGAGCATCGGTAAATCTTCAGAACTCCCCTATTTTTTCACTATATGTCAGCAAACGTTTGGATCAAACAGTCTAGTATTCAATCGAAATGCAATGGAATTTTATGTACGCACTAAGGGATCACACACACTTGCCAAGTTTTAAGAGCTGTTCCATTCCTCCAATGCCCCCGGAAGCATTCTCCTCCGATTTCTATGAGTCTGCTAATGATATCGCAAGACCTCTTCACTGAACATTCATTTATGACTCTTGAATTCTCGACCTTTGAAGGGGGCCTTCCTGAACTCGCATCTCTTCTCACAGATCTGGCATTCTTGAAATTGCTCCTCAGTATCGCCTATCACACCGGAAACGGATTTCCTCGGGACCATAACATAGGACTGGCTTAATCTTACGCCTGTAGCTTTTTCCACTTCCTCGGCGCCGAGAACGCCGAAGAGAACCTTCTGCTGCACTATATCCCAGTAGGCCGTGTCTCCAGGGCTGAACTTGGACAACCGTTCTACTCCGTCAGGTTGAAAGTCTTTTTGTATAGTATCGGACACTTGACGTAATGCGTATGTCCCAACAGAATCCATTATGAAAGATTTGGACAGTTCCTTCGGTCCCAGCTCAGTGACCCTCCTCTCCAACGCTGACCCTATCGTCGCCACGTAGACCGCTATCTCAGGTGTACACTTGAACTTCTCCGCTAGAAGTTCGCTCTCAAAGACGCTCCCCCCTTCCAAAACTAGTCGACTGCCTTTGACCTCAGATATCTTAACCGTCTTATAGACCGCCCTAGGATCTATGAGCCTGTAGCTCTCCTCGAAAACAACCTCAACATCCTTTATCTTATCCCTCAAATATTCTAGATGGCAGAAATGCATCAGCTCCTCAAGATCGTATCTCAAGGTTAGGTCGCTGAGAACCTTCAATCTCAAAGCCGTAGTCCATACGCCTCCGTGTGGGCTTCAAGAACGATCCTGATGTGGGGATCTTCGATTTGAAGTTTGTTTCTCATGATTACCGCATCCCCTTCTCCGCGGCTACCATTATCCGTCGCTGGTCAAAGTATCTCTTTGATCCGCCTTCCTACTTTTCGAGGTCTGCTCGCTTCTTCATTTCCAAATTGTTCAACTGCTCGAGGGCCAGGGCCAAAGCCTGCGTACCGAGTCTGCCTTTCCCCTGTGCTATAAGGGCTACATAGAGCTGGTGAGCTAGGGCTAAGCCAGGTAATGCGAGGCTCATTCTTCGAGCTTCTTCTAAGGCTATTCCCATATCTTTCACGAAGTGTTCTACAAAGAAGCCTGGGTCAAAGTTTCTTCTGACGATTCGAGGTCCAAGATTGTTGATGGACCAGCATCCTGCGGCTCCAGCGCCGACTGCCGAGACGACTTCATCGAGATCCAGTCCCGCCTTATACCCGTAGAGAAGGCTCTCGACAACTCCGATCATTGTTGTAGCGATCAGTATCTGATTGCACATCTTGGTATGCTGACCAGCGCCAGCTGGCCCCATATAGGTAATATTTCTTCCCATCAGCTGGAATAGAGGGTGAAGATATTCAACCACATCTCTATCTCCTCCGACCATTATCGAAAGTTTGGCTTCACGGGCTCCGATGTCTCCTCCTGAGACAGGCGCATCAACAGCGTAGACGCCTTTCTCTTTGGCCCTGCCGTAGATTTCTCGAGCAAGAGTCGGCTGACTCGTGGTCATATCGACCGCTATAGAGCTCTGCTTGGCTCCAGCAAGGATCCCACGCTCCCCGAGATAAATGTCATAGACATCTTTCGGATAACCTACGATGGTGAAGGTTATGTCCGATTCTTCCGCAACCTCCTTGGGCGACTGAGCCCAAGTAGCGCCCTTCGCGAGAAGTTCCTCGGCTTTCGATCTTGTTCTATTATAAACTGAGATCCTGTAGCCCGCATCTTGAATATGCCTACACATGGATTTTCCCATAACACCTGTTCCAACCCAGCCTAGGTGGATTGAACCGGGAGAAAGCTCTGGAAAACTTGTCACTCTGATCCCTCCAATTATTCTGCCCGTTCTGCTTGTCTTAAACTTATCAGCTTTTTGTTTTTCGGAGGGCTTGATCTATCCCATGACATCTGTTAGTCTAGCCGAAGTTACAATGCGCAGATTTCACATCGCAGTTCGCCTCCAATACTTCCGGCACTAGAATCTTGAGAGTGGACTGGTGAGAGCTTACCAGCTCTGCGCCCAGACTGCTCGAGTTAGACTCGGCAATTTCTCCGCTGTAGCAGGAAAACTCCCGAAGATCTACCTTGGTCCTTAAGGCTTTAAGGCCGAGGATTTGACGATGGACTTCTCTTTCCCAAGAACTTCAATTGCTTCTGCGCCGTTTTGACAGCTATGTTTCTCTGGACTTCTCTTGCGTGAGCTCACGCGAACGAAGGCATTACATCCTTCGAAAACCTTCTCGGTTCGGGTCTTAGGGTTGAAGGCTCACTAAATATGAAGCAACTTATTCCCGCATCTACGAACTCTTGGATGCGATCTATACATTGGTCAGATGTTCCACAGACAGCTCTTTTCAGGTATTCTTCATCGGAGAGAGCCCTTATCTTCGCATATATAGAAGTTCTCTTCCTCTCCAAGGCTTCCTCTCTTGATTTCGCCGCGTCATCTGACAAGTAAAGGTGTCCATGCCATGATTTGACTATACTATCGTAGTCTCTTCCCTGCTTCCGGCACTCCTTGCTCAAAAACTCGTTCTTCATCCTCGACTCTTCGGGGCTGGTATACACAAGATTGGAGGCGTTCCCGTATTTGGCTACTAAAGCTAGAACCTCCACACTGTTCCCACCTATCCATATTGGAGGGTGAGGCTTCTGGATGGGTTTCGGCTGAAGTTCAACGTCCTGTACAAAGTAGTGTTTCCCTTGAAAGCTGGCTCTGTCCCCCGCCCACATCCCCTTGATTATCTGGAGGGCCTCCTCCAACTGCTCAGTTCTAGTCTTGAGGTCGGGAAATGGAATTCCATATGCTAGGTGCTCCTTCTTGTACCATCCCATGCCTATCCCAAATTCAAGTCTACCATTGCTTATCACATCAACCGTGGAGGCCATCTTCACTAGAAGCTGAGGATAGCGGAAGGCGTTGCAGCTCACCAGGGTGCCCAAGCGAATATACTCAGTATCCGCTGCCAAAGCCGAAAGTGTAGTCCAACTCTCCAGATTCGGCTTGCCTCTCACCGGATATAAGTGATCATACAACCAGGCTGAGACGAAACCTAACTCGTATACGCTTTGAACAGCATCTCTCAATCCATCATAGCTTTCGAATTCTTGCTTGAATTGGACACCGAATTTCACTGATGCCATGAAAACCATACTTCTCTCTTGAACTTAGAGGCCCTCCCACCTTTGAGTTCCTTAAGGCCGGCGACTCTATTTCGGGGGATGACCTCCTTTTCTCTTCGAGTTCTATCTCAAAAATTTAAGGCTTTCTACCATGTTTTGACACCGACAAGACAAGGTGTTGGTTGCGTATGCTTCACAGCGGTGCAAGCCTAAAGAGTTCTCTTGAAGATGATTGCCTTCGCCTGTTGCAAAGTGACCTCCATAGAACAGAAAAGTGCGCACTGACTCTGACGGGCGCACTTACCGAGCAAACTCTCTTTTATATGGTGACCCACACTATGAATAGAGAACGGTTACTGCCTGAGGCCATTCTATTGCTGAGGATAGAGCCGAGGCAATAGAAGAAAGAGGAGGGTAGATTAAGACCACATCAAGTTAGGCTTATTGGAATAGGAATCCAAGATTACTTGGAGGGAGAATTATGGCAGCTGATTATAGTCCCGAATCATTGAGAGTCATGATTCCGGTCGGCGGGATAGCGAAGCGTCTACTACCTCTGACGGCGGAGACTTCTAAGGCGTGCATTAGGCTCTTGAACCGCCCCCTTATCGAGATATCCATACTGTCTTTGGCTAGGCAGGGGTTGAGAAACTTCATCTTTGGGGTGAAGGGATACACCAACTACAAGAGCCTGCATGACTACTTTGAGTCTGGAGTCGGTTTTTCAGCCAGATACAACATCGAACCGCGCGTCCACATCAAGTATCAGCCAAACGTAGAAGACTACGGAAGTGCAGACTCAGCGAGGATAAACATTGAGTACTATGATGTTAAAGATCCAGTCTTCGCCGTCCAAGGCGATAACATATTCGAGATAGATCTCGAAAATATCTTAGCATTCCACAGGAGCAGAGACGCCTTCATGACGATTGGGCTTATGCAGGTGACCGATCTCACAGGATACGGAGTGGCCGACATCGACAAGGATATGAGGATATCGAGATTCGTTGAGAAACCGGGTCCGAAGGAAGCCCCCTCAAACCTAGCTAGTACAGGGCTTTACCTAGTCTCTCCAAAGATTAGAGAGGTTTTCAAGGAGAGAAGAGTTCAAGAGATGATACAGAACAAGCGTCTAGACTTCGGTTACGACTTTATACCCTACATTGTGGAGACGGGCAGAACTGTCTACGGCTATGTCCTGACGGGAGCATGGTATGATGTTGGAACCCCGGAAAGGTATCTTGAGACCATGGAAGGTATACTTCACGGCCAATTGAAAAGCCTGCAAGACTTCGGCGGCAGAATATCCGAGGATTCCACCATATGGATACAGGGAGAAAGCGTCGAATCTCTCCGGAGGAGAGAAGAGATCATAAGAAAAGTCAAAGAAGGAAAGATAGAACTCGAAGGCTCAGTTCTGATAGGAAGGCACTGCATGATCTCAGACGGCGTAAGGATAGTAGACTCAACCATCGACAACTATACGCGCATCGGAAGAAATGCAGTTATAGAAAGATCAGCTGTAATGGACCGAGCAATCATAGGCGAAAACGCTGAAATACATGGGAGCATCGTGGGGAGACACTCTAACATCAAATCCAGTCCAGACAAGGTTACAAGGCTTCTTCAAACTTCAGTTGTGGCTGAAGACGTTACACTTGAGGCTGGATGTCACCTCGTATCGTCGAGGATATACCCGCATAAACACGTTCCTGAGCAGAGCCTCGTAAGTACAATCCTAGAATGATTGGCCTCACAGAACTGGATTCAACGTAGAGATGACCAGGCAGGAGAAACAGCAGCCTACAAGTCCAGAAGTATGCGCCCATTCAAAGATGGATGCAAGTCACAGTGTCTCTTCGACCGCTTCTCTGTAGGTTTCGAAGTCTGAATTGCTGAACAGGACGAATCTGACCTCTTCTGGGCTTTCTCTCTCCTCAAGAAAACTCTTGACCGTCTTAAGTGCAATTCGACCTGCTTTCTCTACGGGATAGCCGTACGCTCCGGTACTTATGGACGGGAAGGCTATCGTCTTCACCCCTCTACTTACAGCCAACTCCAGGGAGTTCCGGTAGGAATCTGAGAGAAGTCTAGGCTCGTCGCGGTTTCCTCCGTGCCAAATAGGTCCTACCGTGTGAATAACATATCGAGCCTTCAAGTTGCCTCCTGATGTGATAACCGCTTTTCCGGTTGGGAGGCCTTTCGGCCACTGGGTCACCCGAATCTTCTTGCACTCCTCAAGTATCTTCGGTCCACCTCTCCGATGGATCGCTCCGTCTACTCCGCCGCCACCCATCAAGCTGGAGTTGGCAGCGTTGACTATAGCTTCCGTCTCCTGATCTGTTATATCTCCTTTAACCAGTTTGATTTTTGATTTGCCAACTGTGATTTCCGTTCTCCATAACCTCCCCACTTTCGCTTGACAAGATGAATTCGCGATTAATATGTCTGCTGGCAAGGAATATGCTGCATCACCTGTGAAAGATCGGACTAGAGAGAAAAATATGTAACTAAGAAAGAACTACGATAACATTCGCAACACTGATCATCTGAGGCCTTTGTGTTGGGAGAAAAAAATAGCAAAAGAACAATAGTGATTATGGGGACGCTGGACACGAAAGAGTGTGAGGGCCATTACCTCACGAATCAGATAGAGGAGTATGGAAATGAACCGTTGTTGATGGATATCAGTATGAGAAAATACCAGCCGACCCTCGGAAAACCGGATATTTCGAACGCACAGGTTGCGGAAGCCGCTGGAAAAACAGTTGAAGACGTTGCTGCGATGGAGAGAGGGCAGGCAATAGATATAATGTGTAAAGGTGCAGCGAACATAGTCGAACAATTGTATGATCGTAAGAAGATGAACGGTGTAATAGGATATGGTGGAGGCGTAGGTACATCAATAGTCTGCTCAGCGTTGAAAGCGCTACCGATCGGTGTGCCCAAGCTCGTGGTTTCAACGATTGCGCAACACGCTGAGAAATTCATAGAGGCCAAAGACATAGCGGTATTCCCATCGGTAACGGATCTAACCGGCGGTACGAGGGTTAACCGGGTTGAGGCGATGATCCTAGCCAACGCGGCCGCCGCCATATCTGGCATGGTAAACGCGAAGCCGACAATTCTCGAAGAAAAACCCATAATAGTGGCATCGCAATTCGGCGTCACCACACCGCATATCGCGAAGTCTAAGGAAATCTTAGAGGATAAAGGCTATGAATTGATAGCGTTTCATGCAACGGGCATGGGCGGTCAATCGCTGGAGGAGCTGGTTCGAAGCGGAATCGCTGTCGGAGTTCTAGACGTAACAACTCATGAGCTAGCTGATACGCTATTCGGCGGCGTCTGTAAGGTTAGACCCGACAGACTTACAACAGCGGGGAGGAAAGGCTGCCCTCAAGTAATTCTCCCAGGCGCTCTGGATATGGTTAACTTCTGGGAGCCAGAAACAGTTCCCGAGAGCTTCAAGGACAGACGTTTCTATCATCATATCCCTAGAAGAGTAACTTTAATGAGAACAAACAAGGAGGAATGTGCAAAGCTGGGTAAGATCGTAGCAGAGAAAGTGAACGAAGCGACGGGCTCGACAGTGGTGATAATTCCGCTGCGAGGATGGTCCATGTACGATGCTGAAGGTGGAGTACTGACGGTGGACTATTATGGCAAACCGACTGAAGAACCGTGGTATGATCCGGAAGCAAACAAGGCATTCACCGAAGCGTTAGAGAAATTTGTAGATAAGACCAAACATAACGTAAAAGTCATGAAGGTTGACCTCCACATTAATGACCCTGAGCTTGCAGAATTAACCGCCACTATACTCGACGACATGATTAGAGGAGATAGAAAAAGCATGGAGGCATGAATTTGGGAAGAATATTCGCAAGAGAGGAAATCTTGGAAAGACTTAGAAAGACTATTCATGAAGGAAAGCCCATCATCGGAGCCGGTTGCAGCACAGGGCTCATAGCTAAATGTGCCGAGCTCGGCGGCGCCGATCTAATAATAGTCTACAGCACCGGACTGTCTAGACACATGGGACTTCCAACCAGCTTGCTCGGCGACTCCAATGGCACAACATTGAGCATGTATAAGGAAATTGCGAACGTGGTGGCAGACACACCGATCATAGCAGGCGTCGAATCCTATGACCCTAGAACCCTAGACTTGAAAATGTTGGTGAAACAGTTCGTCGAAACCGGATTCTCAGGCATAATAAACTTCCCAACAATGGGCATGTACGGAGACCGAAAGTGTCGGTGGCGCGTAGAGAGAGAGTCGGTTGGATTGGGTTGGTCCCGAGAGGTAAAGATGATGCGGACCGCTCACGAGATGAACATATTTACGATGACCTACGTCTACGATTCAGAAGACACACGAGACATGGCTGAAATCCCAGTGGACGTCATGGTTCCCCATGCAGGAGGAACAGCCGGCGGCTTGACCGGTTTCAAAGCGTCATCCCATTATGAGGGCGCGCAAATCATACGAGAGATGAGCAACGTAGCCAAAGCGGTGAACCCTAACATTATTTGTTTAGCGCATGGAGGGGCGTTCGCAACGCCCGATGACACAACATATCTTTATGAACACACAGATGCCCTAGGGTTTGTCGGCGCCTCAAGTATAGAGAGAATTCCAATAGAAAAGGCGGTCGTAGAGTTCATAAGAGAATTCAAGAGCATTCCCACCAAGAAGAAGCAAATCCACTGAAAAGTTTGAACCACAGTAGGTGGGATTTCTTGATGATTACCCCCAATAGGGTATGATGTCTCTGTCGAACTTGAGATGCTATGACCTTCAAGAAATGCAAGGATTTATGACCTCTAAAGACTGAAAGAACAGTCCTCAGAGATCGTTGACCTTGCAGCTAGAAGAATTTCTGGGCAACTACAGGCTTGTCGACCTAACCCATATTTTGGAGGAGGGGACTCCATGCTTACTTCCATACTATCACATGGTTTGGACGTCGAGGAAGCTGGGTGATCCCTACAACGCCTATGTCCTGCAGATTCCAGAGCATCACGGGACACATGTAGATGCTCCATTCCACGCTGGCGGAAAGAAATGGCTTGATGATTTAGACTTGAACGTTTGGCATGGACCCTGCCGCGTAATAGATCTAAAAGCCAAAAAGTTAGGTGAGGAAACCTCGGCATTAGACATCAAGAGATGGGAGAAAACCTACGGTAGCCTTTGTCACGGCGACATTGTGCTTCTTCAATATGGCTGGGACAAGAGGTGGCCCAGAAAAAATGAGAGAAAGAAGAGAGGTCATCCTATCAGCTTCTTCAGGGATTTTCCAGGCCTCTCAGTTGAGGCGGCGGACTATCTTGGAAAGAATCAAGTTAAACTGGTTGGAACTGATACTCCAACAGTCTATCCTGTATCGGCCTTCCTAGATTCAAGAAACTTTGGAAAGACCGAGCCAGCACACATCAAACTCCTCCGAGAACGCAGTATCCCTGTATTGGAGGGCCTGAGGAATCTCAGCAGGTTGCCTCCTAATGGGGCTTACCTCTTCACTTTCCCACTTAACCTAAGACGTGGTTCAGGATCACCCGTTAGAGCTGTAGCTTTCGTTCCAAGACGCTGAGGTTCCAGCTGCACAGAAACCCGGGTTAATGCTTAAGAACCTCCTCAATTCGCTATTGGCTATACAGCTTTGCGGAGGAGCACATGTGGCTGAACGGCTCTTTTGGAAAGACGCTTACATGAAGGATTTCTCTGCCCAGGTCCTATCTATCAGAGACGGCGGGCTAGTTCTAGATAGGACCTGCTTCTTTCCTGAAGGGGGCGGTCAGGTCTCTGACTCCGGAACCTTGAATGGTGTTCGAGTTATCGATGTTCGTTCGGATGGCGATCAGATACTGCATCTTGTTGAAGATCTGAGCTACTTCAAGGAGGGGCAGGAGGTTCATGGGGTTATTGATTGGGAGAGGCGCTACAGGATAATGCGGCTTCACAGCGCATCACATGTAGTTTTCTTCTGTTTCCAAGCGAAGTTCGATCCAGATTGCACAGCCAGCTCTGGGAGGGTTGATGAGGAGAAGGATCGGAGTGACTACCTCTTCACAAAGGAGTTGACGCCGGAAGTTCTGAAGACGATTGAGGATTATGCAAATGAAACCATAGCCAGAGGCGTAAACGTG
>Ga0129297_10001238_pt1 | contig 12840 bp, 10 predicted proteins | sample I18A1metaG_FD_94708 | JGI IMG/M metagenome (GOLD analysis project Ga0129297, IMG submission 94708) | Lake sediment bacterial and archeal communities from Gulf of Boni, Indonesia to study Microbial Dark Matter (Phase II) - ​I18A1 metaG | ecosystem: Environmental > Aquatic > Freshwater > Lake >... | reverse complement strand
CGGGCGTTACGATTGAGGATGACGTCTTCATAGGACCCAATGTGACCTTCACTAACGACAAATACCCAAAAGCGCATGGAGAATGGAAACTTTTGGAAACGAGGGTCAAGAGGGGGGCGTCTATAGGGGCTAACTGCGTTATACTGCCAGGCTTGACGATTGGAGAACATGCGTTGATTGGAGCAGGATCCGTCGTGACGAAGGATGTGCCTGACTATGCATTAGTGACTGGAAACCCAGGAAGGGTCACAAGATACAGGACGCTTAGAACTGAAGCTCTTGTTGCTGTAAGATCAGAGTCATAAGAAATGGACTGTTCGGATGGCTTTCGAAGAATAGCCATTATTCCTGTTTATCATCAAGTCGGCACGATAGGAAAGGTTCTTGCCAAATTTACAAATCCTGTTGTGAATGAGATATGTCTTGTCGTTGACTGTCCGACGGAGAGTCTTTTGCGAGAGATCGAGACTGCTGGTAGAGAGATCAAGATTCCGATTCACATTATTAAGAACTCTCGGCGGATGGGAGTAGGGTACGCTATTAGAGAGGGAATAAAATATGCGCTTGATAATGGGTATGATATTGTTGTGGTTATGGCGGGTAATGATAAGGATGATCCAAGGGAGATTCCTAGGCTCTTAAATCCGATCGTTAGGGAGGGTTATGACTATGTGCAGGGCTCTAGGTTTCTGCCGGGAGCAAGGCGCGTTAAGAATCCTATATTGCGTAGAATATTCTCTCGCGTCTATCCGTTTATCTGGACACTCCTCACTAATATTCGATGCACAGATGTAACGAATGGCTTCAGAGCTTATAAAGCCCGAATACTTGGTGACGGACGCATTAACATTTGGCAGAGCTGGCTCGACGGCTATGGGCTGGAATATTATATACACTATAAGGTTTTGACTTTGGGTTATAGGACAAAGGAGGTTCCAGTATCGAAAGTATACCCGTATCGGCATAGGGGCGGGTACTCTAAGATATTTCCGCTACGAGATTGGTGGCCAATAATTTCGCCACTGCTATTGCTATTTTTGAGAGCAAGAAAGTAGCCGAACATGAGGGACTAGGGATAAGGTCGTAGTATTAGAATAGTCTTAGACCAAATGCTCAGCGCTTTTGCGCGGCGTATCGAAAATTGGAACCACTAGTTACGATAATTATCCCAACCTACAATTCGATGACTAATGGCAAGTGTCTGGATCGATCCCTTCAGTCAATATTCAATCAGACATATCGAGCCATTGAAGTGATTGTGGTGGATGAGGGTAGCGTTGACGAAACTCTCAGGGTAAGCATGCGGTATCCTGTCAGGATTTTGAGGTCTCAAAGGGGAAGATCAGCAGCGCGAAATACAGGAATAATGTATGCTAGAGGGCAGTTTCTAATGTTCTTGGACTCGGATATGGTCTTGGAGTCGCGGGTGGTTGAGGAATGTGTGCGCGAATGTCTAAAGAAACATTGCCATGGTGTGCGAATTCCAATCCGTCACGAAGTATTGAAGGAGACGCAGTCAAAATTTTGGGATATTACCGGAGTTCGCAACACTGAGCTCAAAGGCCAGAGCTTCCCATCAGATATCTTGTTCTGGGCACGAACTGTCGTTGGGGATACGCGGTTCCCTGAAGACTTGTCTCTTGGAGAGGACTTATACTTCCAATCAAGGTTAATGAGAAAAGGCACCCTCGTGGGCAACGCATGCTCGGGGCTGACGCACTTGTTTCTCCCTCGTTCGACTATGTCGGAGCTACTGCGTAGAAGTTATGGCTATGGAAAGTTGTACGTCAAACAAAAGGCGCGTGTCCCTCTCACGCTGCTATCAAGATCGATATCAGTTGTAGGATTTGGCCGAGGATGTCTTGTTATAAGATCATTAGTTCAGATCCGTTCCTTCCGATTGTTCATTACAATACCACTCTACTTGTTAGTCAAATATCTAGGATTCGCATTGGGTTTCATCTTAAGTCTAGTTGGAGAAGAAGACGCCCAGAAGATTCGGATAGAGAGGTTTCGCCATGTCGAAATGGAATACAAATCGCTACGTCACCGGTCGCGAAGAGAGCTCGCTTCTTGAGGCGTCACCTTGAAGATTGCTTTCTTGTGCAAGCATTTTAGAGCAACCAATAAAAGTGTGCAGCCATGGGCACATATTTGTCAAGTAATGAAAGGCTTGAACGCGCTAGGAGTCCCGACATATCTGTTGTCGTTTGGAGACCATAATCGATCAATTCTGGAATTTTGCGACGGGACACCCGTTTACAGGATTCCTGGAAAGTTTACGCTAAACAAGAAAGAATGTATTCGGGTACTGAAGGAAATAGACCCAGACGTAACCGACTGGTTTGGCGGCCTTCTTTCAGCGCTTGATATAGTACAAATCGCAAACTCCGTCAACTGTAAGATTGTTTGGAATATTACCCAAAGGCGGATTCTACACGATGAAATGAGCCTGCTAGGTCTTAGTGAATTGTGCAGATTTCCCGGATTGGGGGTTATCTACTCTTACCATCTACTGCCAGAAGCGCTTTTTAGGAGCGCGGCCGCGCATTCTCACGCAATAGTTGTTGCCAGCAATCGGTCCAAACGAAGTCTAGTAGACATGGGAATCCCTACGAGAAAGATCCATGTCATATGCTCCGGGGTAGATGGAGAACTCTTTTCACAGGTTCGAGAGGAGGGATTCCATGAGATTCGAATTGCCAACGGATTTAGCGGGAATGACTTTATCGTGTGCTATTTCGGTCCAGTTTCTGCCCTTCGAGGAATTGACACAGCTATTGAAGCATTTCGGATTCTGAGGGCAAGAATCCCTAACGCTAGGCTGCTAATACTCGCGCGTAGCTGCGTAGAGGACAGGTGGTTATTGAAAATATCGAAGAACATCGTCGGAATAAAACTAATCAGCAGAAGTTTAGGACAGGAAGATATTGCGAAGTTTCTGATGGCTTCAGATGTAGTACTTCTGCCTTTCAGATTTTGGCCGTTCAACGACTGCCCCTTAACTGTACTTGAGAGTATGGCTGCCGCAAAATCTGTTGTAACAACTTCTACTGGCTTTGCAGGTGACTTGATCGTAAACGGAGTGAACGGTTTCTTGGTGAGGCCCGGTGATCCGCTTGGTGTGGCTAACATAGTTTTGTCTTTAGCTAAGGACGAGGACAAGAGATTGAAGATTGGCATTAACGCAAGAAACACTGTTCTAAATAATTACGACTGGAAACATGTTGCGATGCGAACTTTGGACCTATTTAGGTTTGTCTGCACTTGAAGGGAGTATTCAGCGAAGGATCTGTGTCATTGTATTTGTTTCATGCCATTCAATCATAGTCAAAATCCTATGGCAAGTTTACCTCTTGTTAATAGCAGAACCCTACTATCAGGTTCGATATGCGAGACGGTCTTGGTAAGAGTAGGATGCGGCGTTTACCGCGGGTTTGTGACAGCTGGTAATTTCCCTATTTTAAGGCAACGATCGAGGGTTCTCAAGTGATGTGTTGAGTGGTCGTCATGATTTGACGAAAGTGATCGGGGAGAAGACAGTAAGCAGCGATGTATCGTACGTTCTTATGTTTTTGGGTGCATTGCTCTGGCTGTTCGCAATCCTTTCCACGAGGATTTGGTGGATTGATCCCCAATATGAATTTGGTCTTTTACAAGTCTTACCCATCCATTTCTGGGCCGGTCTAGTTTGTTATATCGTTGGACTTCTGACGACTATTAGACAAGTTGGCAAGAACACCTTCCTTTCGTTATTACTGCTATTGAACTTTATGATCACAGGCGTACCTGTTACAGTTGAATCGAACGCCAGAATACACGACGCGTGGTGGCATCTTGCAACAGCAAGAACAATCGTCGACTCCGGGAACATGGAATCTAGGGAAAGTTTGCCCTTCATGTACCTCAACTGGCCAGGCAGTTTCATTTTCACAGCGTTGGCTGTGATTACATCCGATGTACCCGTATTCTCCTATATTCGAGTGTTTCCGTTAATTTCAAGCTCAATATTTCTGATGGGGTACTACCTATCTATTTCCCAGTTAGTGAAGAACGAGTTTCATAGAAGATATGGCGCAATTGCAATCCTTTTCTTTGATCCATGGCTACAATTTCACAACTCACCTCAAGCGTTTGCACTAATGCTTCTTCCTCTAATTCTATTCACCTTACCAAAGAGTGGTCGGAAATGGACGTTAATGACTCTGCTTCTCTACTCATCAGCAGTAATTTCCCATCCCATCACGTCTATTTTCCTGCTCTTGGTTACAACAACCTCTTATCTCATGCGTCAAACGTTGAACAGTAGCGCGCAAAGGAGCCAGGTAAATCCCGTATTGTTGGTCACGCTGCTCATGGCTTGGTTAATGCACAACGCCACACAAGTCTTCAATAACAATATTGCAAGAGTAGCCGAGAACATTTGGAATGTATCACTAGTGGACCAGAGTTTAGCCCTGCTTCAGAGAAGGTCGGTTTTACTACCTTCAAGCATCCGCCTAACAACATGCCTATTTGCGGTCATCTTAACTTTGACACACCTTGTGCTCGGTCGAAGAGGCCCTAAGATACTTTCTCTGGCCATGGGGTGGACCGCTGCAATTGTGTTTCTTTCTGTCTACGATTTGGCCTTTCTGGGAGGTTCGTTTAATGATAGATCCTTCATGTTCCTAGGCTTATTAACTGCACCCCTTTCAATTGAATTCCTTATTGAACATCGAGTATCAAAACCGTCGACGTCGCCTCTAAGAACGTGCATCGGAGTTGCAGTACTTTGTCTACTTGCGGGGAATTTTTACACTCTTTACTACTTTGAGAACGACTTCGTTGTAAATGACAGGAATATCGCGGCAGTCAAATTCGTCTCCGGATATGTTTCAACCCATATGGAGCTATTCGGTAATCGCTTAAGTGTTGCTTTTGCATATAAGACAAACCTTAACATTGTCGCGCTGTATTTCCATGAGACACAGAGTGTTCCCTTGCAATCCATTGTGGTTTTTGATTCTCACTCCTTGCTGTCGACAAGTCCTCATATGAAGTCCAGCAGAACCATGAAAGCACTTTACATAGAGTACGCGGGAAATCCCCGGGCAAGTTCGATATACAACAATGGATTATTTTCTATGTGCTATGTTACTCCAGCCTCCCTATAAGCAATTGGTGATTATGATAACGGTATTAGGACGGTATTTGTTTCGCTGATGTCTCTTACTCGGATCTCGATGTATTGTTTCATATGCACTGTTCCTTTAGCCGAGGTTACTCGGCTGTTCTCCTACTCGTTGCGCCTTGATTTTTTGACCTAACTTGGAGGCCAATGGTCTTTGATTGTACATGACGATAAGCTAAACCTCGCCGTCATAGGCGCAGGGTACGTGGCAGAGAGAATACACATACCGTTCCTCAAACGAATACCGTCAGTAAATGTATATGCGTTATCAGATATAGATCCCGACAAGGCCAGTATTGCGGCTAAACACCGAATAAGAATATTCACTCAGCACTATAAGGAGGTCTTGAAAGATGAAAATATTGACGTAGTGGACATATGTACTCCACCTTTCAATCACGCCGAGATCATCGCTGAAGCTTGCGATCGAGGGAAAGATATCATTGTCGAAAAGCCTATGGCAATGACGCTTGACGAGGCTTTGGCGATAGAAGGGAAACTCAGGGATACGCGTGTAAGGCTAGGGCTAGTATTCAACATGAGGTACTCACCTTACTTGGCTCGGGTATTGAGACTTGTCAATTCGGGGGCCATCGGACATCTGGAGCATATTCTTGTGACAAGTCATACATTTCCTCCTGAATGGAACAAATGGACAGATACTCGATGGTTTCCTGAATATGGCGCCCTATACGATTTTATCCCTCATTTAATAGACTTGATATTATGGATATCACAAGGAGTTCCTCGCACAGTTATATGTAGAAGGGCGACTAACCGTCGAGACAACTCATATAGTTTGATCATAGAGCTAGAACTACCTAATGGAACCAATTCTACAGCTATGATCAGTGCCGAATGGACCACGTCCACATCGAGACGGCTTCTTTACTTTTTTGGAACGAATCGGGACTTGTACCTTGACTTGCAGGACCACTTCGCATATTTGACTAGTGGGTACTTGACTCCTTTAAACCGAATACCAATCTTAACTCGTAGAACATTTAGCGTTTTGAGAAGGGTGGCAAGTGGCGGCCTTACTCGTGGATTCATGATCTACCATAAGTTGCTTCTGGAAGACTTCATCAAGTCTTTTCGAACCGGGGAGAACCCCCGCATATCGCTGCAAGAGGGTATCGTGAATACAGCGGTTATTGATGCCGCTGTCAAGAGTGTCAAACAAGATAGACAGATAGACATAGGAATTCACGAGCTACCATGACTGAACTTCAGGGCCTAAGAGTGCTAGTTACAGGCGCAACCGGGTTCATAGGACGGTACTTGGTAGAAGAACTCAAAGAGCAGAACGCTGACCTGACCCTAATAGTTAGACCTCGTAGTCTGCAAGATGCCAGCGGGTTCGTGGTTTCCTTAATTCGTCAGGGGGTCAAAGTCGTCTTTTCGACTGCAGAAGACATATACGTAGCGCGGTTTCCGAATACCTCATACGATGTTCTGGTGAATTTGGTTGGTCCTCGAACAAATGATACACTCAACAACTGGCTAGCCAATGTGGAATATGTCCGCAAACTGTCCACTTTGTTCAGAAGTCTGCGTTTGGAAAGAGCAGTTCACTTGAGTTCATCAGCAGTTTACGGAATACCGGCAAGCGTTGCGATCGTGACAGAGGATTGCGCTACACATCCAACAGATTGGTATGGTGTCACTAAGCTACTAGGAGAGATCTTGTGGAAGAGGATTCAGCTCTTGACAAACGTTCCTATCACAATATTGAGGCCTACGTGGGTCATTGGTCTTGGGAGTAGGTTGCTTGACCGGTACCTCATCGCCGCACGCAGGAAGGGAATAAGAATTGATCTCTCCACGCCTGTCAACGCAATCTATGTAAGAGATGTAGCCGATGCGATTGTAAGAGCTATTCAGTACAAACATAACGCAATGGAGATATTAAACGTAAACATCGATAAGAAGATGCCGTTTACAGAATTAACCCGAGCGCTTGATGAGGCATTTGGTCAGAATACTCTTCCATTGACGGTTCCTAGAAGCCTCGTGAAGTTGCTAGCACTGAGGTTTGATGTCTTTAGATTTCTTCTCGCGGGATCCTTTATTGATGCGACCAAGGCGAGGGAGAAGCTAGGCTTTGTTCCTCGTTATGATTTAAAGATGATGTTCAAAGATATCCGTAAATCTATGAGTGCTCGAAGCCCCTGTTATTAGAAACCGCAATTGGACATTCCCTAATTGAAGTTTGCTGCTCACCTTCGCTTATGTTACGGCTTCAGGAAAAAGCGCCTCACCTCAGACAAATCGAAAGCTTCTTGCGACATCAGCAATTTCGAATATTCAACTCCAAGGTTTCGCTCGCGGTATAGTCAACGACGAGCGTCTGTCAGTTCCATGGGGAGGAAGAGAGAAGTCGTAAAGAGTGTGGATCTAAGACAGATGCTCCCATGGAGGATGACCTGATGGTTTTGGAGGGGAGCAAGTGCGCGTTTGCATGATGACATCAGAGATACCACCAAAATCGCAGGGCGGAGTCGGCCATTACGTCTGGGAGCTATCAAGGATGCTGACACAAATGGGGCACGAGGTGACCATACTCACACGAGGTTCATGGAGGGGTGCTGAACATAGAGTTCTGCATGGAATTACCATCCACGCAACTCCCTACATACCACTATATCCTGTTCATGCGCAACTCCACAGTATTTTAGCTAGGCAATTTGTCAGTTCAGGACGACCTAAGTTTGACATCTTGCATGTACATCTGCCACTCGTAGGTCGAGTTGAAACATCGATCCCAGTAGTTGTTACAGTACATTCATTGCCTGAGCTAGTGCGTTACCCGAGAAGCTTAAGCTCTTTAGAGGAGAAACTTTTTTCGCCTTTCTTGCTCTCGACCGAACGGACGGTAGTCAATAAAGCGGATATTGTTACCACAGTGTCGGAATTCGTTGCGGAGGAAGTTCGAAAGCACCTATTCTTCAGAAACTCCCAAATAACAGTGATTGGTAGCGGAGTTGACCATGACTTCTTCAAACCTATTAGTCCGTCGGTTGGTAATTCATACGTCCTGTACGTAGGACGGCTTCATAACAAGAAAGGTGTTCTGGATCTCGTCCATAGTGCGAGCTACGTTCACAGGCAATATCCTGACGTTCACTTCATCTTGATTGGATCTGGCCCTTTGGAACGGAAGATTCGAAAGACAGTTCAGAAAGGTGGCCTGGTCAACAGATTTAAGTTTATCAGAACGGCAGACAAGGCAACTCTTCGAAGGTATTATAGTAACGCTTCCGTTTTCCTTCTTCCTTCCTATTATGAAGGTCTACCTCTCTCTCTCCTCGAAGCTATGTCATGTGGTGCACCAGTTGTGGCAACCTCGGTAGGCGGCATAAAGGAGATCATCAAGCATGGGCAAAGCGGCTTCCTAGTTCGGCCTGGAGACCTAGAAGCGCTCGCACAATCTGTGGTGTATCTGATCTCCAATCCCCTCTTAGGAAGACAGCTTGGTGAGAATGCTCGAAAGAGAATCATGGACTCTTTCACGTGGAAGAAAGTGGTTGAGAGACTTGTGACATGTTACGTAGCGGCCCTCAGCGAAAACCGAGAGTTCTAGATGCGAATAGGAGGTCCTATCTGGCAAAGAAAGATTCCTCAACGCCCGATCTCATCATGGTCTTGCAGGAACAGCCGAATGCTGCTATGTCCTAGCGGCGGTAGACTTGCGAAACCTACAGTGTGGAGAATCGATAGACACCCCGCTGAGAATTATTCTTGTTTCACCTAGACCTATTATGCACCGCTCCACTTCGTATTTTTCTTGAAAAAGCTCTTAATACGAATAGAAAAAATCCTTCTTGGTTGAATATGTTATGGGCAAGAAACCGGTGCAACTAGTTTGTCTTATTGGAATAGATGGCGCGGGCAAAACCTCTCATGCAAGAAGGTTAGTCAGCGAAATCTCTATTTCCAAGAAATCGTATCTGTGGCTGCGCTCTTCACATTTTTTGTCTCTTCCCTTCATGACTTTGTGCCGCCTCATAGGGCTAACTGCAGTACACCATCAACGCGACGGAGTGAAACGTAAGGAGCATCAGTACTACAGAAACAAGGCAGTTGCAACTATCTGGCCTTGGATTCAGCTTGTAGATGCCATAATATTTGTGGCGTTTATGATTTACATGCCCCTTAGAAGGGGTTTTCTTCTGGTTTGTGATCGGTTCGTTCATGACGTCTTGGTTGACCTTATGGCTGACACCGAGAGCAGCGACCTTCATGAAAAAACAGTGGGAAGACTAATCCTTAGGCTTGTGCCTCAATCGTCTCTTGTTTTCCTCCTTGATGTAGATGAGACGATCGTTCTGATGAGGAAGAACGATATTCCGAGCTTGGAGTATCTACGTAAGAGAAGGAGGCTTTACCGCCTAATAGCGAGCCATCTGAACCTGCCGATCATTGACTGCTCACAGCCACTCGACATCGTACACGCAGCCTTGATCACATCCATGCGCCAAGCGTGGCCTTCATGAGATCACAGTTACTTCTAAGATTTTATAAAGTTCTATTTGCTAGGCTATTTCTGGCACACCAAGTTCCTGTCACGACAGGAAGAGTGGATTGCCTACGAAATCGCCAACTCATTTTGGACCACATAATGGACCAAGTTAGACGGAAGCTGGCAGTCAAGCGCACTTGGAGGAAGCCTGTTAGAGATATCCTGCAGAGAGGATTTAATACTCTTTCTTACCTACTCTCAAACACGAGATACAGTAAACAATTTTTGAGAAATTCAGACTTGGACCTAGAGTTAGGTACCGACGAGTTCGGAAGAGACGTGGCAACGAATCTCTCCGCCTATGTGCAGCTTCTCAAGAATCGGGGAATAAAGCTCCATACAGTCGTTATCTTAGGGTCTAGGGCCAAGGGTCGATGGAAGTTGACCAGCGATGTTGACGTATTGGTTATTGCAGATGGCTTGCCCAATGCAAAATACGACAGATGGTTTACCATAAGGGACAATCCGATTAATATGTGCGCGGATATGTATGGATGCTCAAGAGAAGAGTTTCTACAGTACTTGAACGAGTTTAGAATACTAGCTCTTGACGCAATGTGTTACGGAAAAACTGTGTTTGACGACGGCTTTTGGTCGAAGGTTGCAGCTCATTTTAAGGAGCTGGAGGATGCGTATCACGTTGAAAAATCTGAAATAAGAAGAATCCTGAGTGCAGTTTAATCCTCGATGAGTGTAATGTAGACAGAATCCTTGCCTGACTTCTTTTGCACGTGATTCCGTTTGAGGCTTTCGATGGTCGCAGAAACTGTATACCGTTCACCGGCGACCAAGCTCAAAGTGTAGCATGAGACGTGATCTCAGCCGAATGGGACTAACCGCTGTTCATGTACATCGCCCAAATAGCTCCCACGTCTGTCAAACTACTTCTATCTGGACTCAAAGTAGAGATTAGGGAACTGTCCGATCTATCCGGGCTAGAGGGTAACCAGCATACTCCGGCGTTATATTTCTCGTAAAGTGCTAAACTATCACTGATCCATACTTCCCAGTTCGGATTCTTGCTGTAATCTCTGTAGACACCGGTTTCCATGATCAGCGCTGGAAGCCCCGCATCCAGCATATCCAAGAAACGCTCATAGTAGAGTGCTTCCATCTGTTGTTTCGCTAGTTCAAAGTTTCCTCTTCCATAGTTGATTGCATATTCTTGGTAAGGGTAATCCCAAGCATAGTAAATGTGAGCACTGTAAACGATATTGGGTTCAGGTAACGGAGTAGTTTTGAAGTTGTTCATGTCATCTTTCTCCGCGCTGCTGCCTAGAGGCTCCACGAAGCAAAGGTAAGTAGGGTCTACTGCATGAACAGCCCGTATAACTTCAAGGACGTTAGTTCTCCATGTATTCCAATCTAAGCCATTATGCGGGTAACCTAAGGGCTCATTGAGCATGTCAAAACCTATCACTGTAGGCTCATTCTTGTACCTTTCAGCAAGTTCAAGCATGAAGTTCTTCCATTCCGTCAGCTGAGTCGCCAGAGCATACTGGTCTTTGTACATAAAGCCGCTATCCATATCATACCATTGATGATTGTCTAGAACCACCATAATTTTCCGTGCTTTACACCAGCTTATGACTTTGTCAACAGCCTCAACATATTTCGGAGCTCTCTTAACGTACCATATCCAGCCGTTCAATTCAAGCCTAATGAAGTTGGCTCCCGCGCTCTTGAAAGTATCTAGAGATGTCTCGTTTATCTCATCGTTATAACTTAATGGGTCGTAGTCATGGTAATGGCTGGAGTATATGAACCTCCAGAATACGGCTGCACCTTTTAGACGGACAATATTTCCTGTCGAGTCCTTGATCCATCTCCCATCAGTATGCAGTCTACTCAGCTCAACGTCAACGCTACCAGAACCATCTATCGTCGATGTTGTAGTCACTGTTTCAGTTACTGTTGTTGTTAATGTTATAGTTACTGTTGTGGTTAGTGTAGCCGTTACTGTACTTAATGTTCCCGTTGATGATGTTCTTAATGTCGTCAATGATTTCGTCGCAGTTCCACTTTTTCGCCCTGCACTTTTGGAAAAGCCCGAGTAAGACTCTTCAGCTAAAGAGGCTAAAGAAGCGAACATTAATAACGTAAGCATTAACGTCAGTATGATTGTCCTTTTTCTCACACTTTTTCTCCTCGGTTGCCGGCCGCGGAATTCAAATCAGAGAGAAAGAGTTTCTTCCTCTCTCCACACTATCCAGAGGTTACAAGGACAATTTTAGTCGAATGTAACCAAGAACAACAACTACCGGTAACGCTGAATTAAGTCCATATACACCTCCCATGAACAAGATCTTGAAATCTCAAAACAGTGCACCCTCTAACCGGTCTGATTTCTTCTACTCCGCCATATTCATTATACACTTAAGCACATAGATAAGCTTCTTCACATATCAAGACATACGCAACTGCTTCTCTGTGGCACATATCTATAGACTCTCATGCAATTTTGTGGCTACTCTCTTTTGATCAATATCGATGAGCCTAGCCTTGGTATGTGTGCTGGCTCCTCATTGACAGGCAAGGCCATTTAGAAATAGAAATGTAGGGACATCCGTTCCCTTTGGAACAAGAAGAACAATACGAGGATGCTCCTGGAGGGAATACCTTTGCCTAGTCACTGGAAGACTACTACTAAATCTCCGCGCTACTGCCAGAGATGTAGCGCTAAGGCGGATCAACGTGATCGATTTTGTAGGATATGCGGCGCTGAATTGTCATCACAGAGAGGAATCCGATCGCTAACATTAGATGGCGAACCAAGAAATCGGAACGTAATAAGACCGAGGCTCATATTGAAACTTTTCACGAACATTATGATAAGTATGAAACAAAAAATCCAGGTTTTCATTATGCCAAAACAACTTGAAAAGCCGAAACCCACTCCGCTAATTGAAGCAGTTTCCCAAATCCCAAATGTCGAAGCTGGAGCTTTGATCCGCAAGATTCAGCAACTTGAAAGTGAAAAAGAAGCTCTGAGGCTGAAGTTTCGAAAACAGAGGGTTGGGCCCCTCATAATAGCGTCTTCGCTCTTAACATTAGGCGCAGTCGGCCTGATATCATCAATCGTCTTTTTCTCATCTATTCTAGCTTTCATCGGTTTAGGCCTCACTTTTTGGGGCGCCCTATTCTT
>Ga0129297_10001237_pt1 | contig 12851 bp, 13 predicted proteins | sample I18A1metaG_FD_94708 | JGI IMG/M metagenome (GOLD analysis project Ga0129297, IMG submission 94708) | Lake sediment bacterial and archeal communities from Gulf of Boni, Indonesia to study Microbial Dark Matter (Phase II) - ​I18A1 metaG | ecosystem: Environmental > Aquatic > Freshwater > Lake >... | reverse complement strand
ACCACCGGTCCTAGGTCTGAGATCCCAACGATTCTTCCTTTGAAGACGTTTCTTGCGCTGGAGTTTATCGGTTTCCTCGATAGGATGATGTCCTCTGGCCTCACGAAGACCGTGACCTTCCCATGTTTTCTCAGGGTTGTTTCTATCTGCACTCCGCTTTCGATGTCTATCAGCGAGGTCCCTTCTTTGAGAAACATGGAGGTGCCTGAAAAAACGTTTTCCAGTCTCGCGAAGCTCGCTAGGTGCTTTGACGGCGCCCTGAAAATCTCATGAGCGGTTCCGATCTCTGCTAGTGTTCCTTCCAGAAGCAGGGCTGCTCTCTTTGTGATGTTCTCTGCCTGAAACATGTTGTGGGTGGCCATCACCACAGTAGTGTCGAATTCGCGGTTGGCATGGGAGATGGCTTCCTCGATGATGGATACGTTTCTGGGGTCCAGGTTTGCCGTGGGCTCGTCCAGAAGCAAGAGCTCGGCATCCAGAACCAAGGACCTAGCGAGGGAAACTCTCTGTTGCTCTCCCCCGGACAGCTTTTTTGCCGAGCGCTTCTCATAGCCCTCGCTTCATACGCGGACATTGACCAAGGACCTAGCAACACCCGAGAACGTGGGATCTTAGAATCTCGCTGTAAGAGCTTTTCGAATGGAGCCCGGCGGCACCGGAGAGCGGCATCGACATGAAAAAATGGAGCATGCATTCGTCATAGTAGAAGGCCATGTAACTGTGGTTTGCGATGATGAGCAGTACAACCTCGTACCGGGCGACGTAATCTATATACCGCCAAAAGTTGAACATTATTTCAATAACACTGGAGTGCACCCAGCGTATATCTTGGTGGCATATTCGCCACCCGCAGAAAAGAAAGAAGCATAGCATCTAACCCTTCCTTCCTTTTTTACTTGAGGCTTAAACTCTTATCGCGCGCAATGGAGAACAGTAGCTTAAGGGCGTCGAAGGGAGGCACTGAAAACCATCCGAAACGGTCACCTCCTTTAAGGCTGGTTTTTGTCATTCTTTGCGCGTTAGCTAAGACAAAACCGAGACCATAAAACATTTATATCGAACGTGTGAAATCTCAAGAAACTGGTGGTGGAGATGGAATATAAAGCGAACGAAACTGCTATTTTACTGATAGAGTTTCAAAATGACTTTTGTAAGCCCGGTTTTCCATTATATCCAGGTGTAGAAAAACTGTTGAAAGAGAACAAAACCATTGAGAACACGGTCGACTTAGTGAAAAAGGCGAGAGACAAAGGAGTGTTAATTTTAGGTATACCAATCGTTTTCGAGCCGGACTACAAAGATTTAGGAGACCCTGTCGGAATTAAAGAAAATGCAATGAAAGCAGGAGCATTTAGGAAAGGAACCAAGGGCGCCGAATTTATCGACGAGTTAAAGCCCTTCGTGGACATCTTTGTGGAGGGGAAGAGAGGACTCTGTGGATTCCACGGCACCAACCTCGACGCGATTCTTCGTTATAGGCATATCAAGAATGTCGCCATCGCAGGTTTTCTCACCAACGTCTGCGTCGAGTCAACGGCTAGAACCGCCTTCGACCTAAACTATAGAGTCACGATCCTAAAGGACTGCACCGCAGCAATGAGCAGGGAAGAGCAAACACATGCTGAAACAAAAATATTCCCACTAATTGGAGAAGTGACAATACACCAAGATTTCCTTAAAAAACTCGAGTGAAAACCGATCTTTATATCCCCCATTTTCCCGCTTCTTTTTTTCACCGCCTCCATCAAAGTGAATAAAAAGTGAATAAACAATGAACGTAAGAGAATTACAACTTGCGCTAACTTCTAAAACGATAAAAACTTCTGAAGTATGTCGGCAGTTGAGAGAACTTTTATTCCCATCCCCGATCATTCTGAAATAGATGTAAGTGAAGGCCTTCTCCTTGAGGCATAAGGTATGAAAAGAAGGGATAAAATGAAGTCTGAACTCGTTGAAAAGTTGGAAGATATTGTTGGAAACGACTGGGTAGTAACCGGGAAAGAGGCTGTGCTGGATTATCTAATGGATGAAACAGCTCCGACTGTTTGTCCTAAACCTGCTGCAGATGTGGTTCTGGTTAAGCCTGGTACCACTCAAGAAATATCCAGTATTCTGAAGCTCGCCAATGAGTGGAAGGTTCCTGTTTTCCCAAGAGGGGGAGGAACCGGATTAGTTGGGGGCTCCGTCCCTACAGAGAGTGGTGTAGTCCTTTCCTTAGAGAGAATGAACAGAGTGATTGAGGTGGACACGGAAAATCTAATGGTTGTAGTTGAAGCGGGAGTAAAGCTTGAAGAGCTTATGGAAGCAGTGGATGAAGCTGGCCTCTTATTTCCTCCGCATCCAGGAGATGAAACAGCTCAGGTGGGAGGGCTCGTGGCATGCAACGCGGGTGGAGCAAGGGCGGTTAGGTATGGGGTCATGAGGAATTACGTAAAAGGCATCGAGGTTGTGCTTCCCACTGGAGAAATACTAAACCTGGGAGGGAAGCTGCTTAAGGATGTTGCAGGATATGATCTGATGCATCTGATGATAGGGAGCCAAGGGACGTTAGGAGTTATAACGAAGGTCATTCTCAGGCTTTACCCTAAGTTTAAAGAAACAGCGACTCTGATCATACTCTATGGGGATCGCCACGAGGCCCTAAGAACTGTACCTAGGATTCTTCAAGAGGGAATGATACCGCTGGCAATAGAATACGTGGAGAGAGAGTTAATGGAAAAATCAGCGAAACAGCTAGGAAAAGGATGGCCTGTGAAAAAGGGGAAAGCTTGCCTTATGATGATAGTGACGGGAAATCGCAAAGAAGAGGTGTATCTTGACGCTGAGAGGATAGACAAAATCGCTAGGGAATACAATGCCATTGATACCTTAGTCGTGGAAAGCAGAAGAAAGCAGGAGGACATCCTGAGCATAAGGAGCAACATTTACTTAATCCTAAAGCCCTACGCAATGGATGTTCTGGACGTAGCTGTTCCTCCAGCCAGTATAGCAAAACTCATGGACGCATTAGACGAGATCGCTAAAAAATACAACATGTATCTACCCATGGTCGGACACGCGGGAGATGGAAACCTACATCCAATCATTTTGATGAAGAAAGCAGGAGGAGTAAAGGAAGAAGCTCTTGAAAAGGTGAAGAAAGAAATATATCACATAACCATCGGTTTAGGAGGAACCATAACGGCGGAACATGGAATAGGAAAAATAAGAATTAAAGACCTCAACCAATACTTAGACGAGAAAGCAATAGAGATAATGAAGAAAATAAAAAAAGTCTTTGACCCAAACAACATACTTAACCCTGGGACAGTTGTACCCTAAAATTCCTTTCGCACATAGCTAGTTGAGACTTGGCGTTTCGACGAAACGGCCCAGTTACTGCTTCTAGGCTGAAGCTTGATGGTCTCCAGTAGGGGAACCGCTACGCGGCCTCCCTTCTGCAACCTAGCAAAAAAGCCCACGGGATTGAAGGCCAAATGCTACAGGAGAAAATTTCACTTTCAGGGATTTCGCCTGGCTCCAGCCTAAACCTCCACCTCACCAGAACAGGAACTTGAACGCGATTCTCACTCTGTATCGCTGCATAAAAACACGTGTCCTTCAATGCGGCTACCGTCAATCCTCACTCTTTCCGCACAAGCGCATACACAGCATACACGCGTTAAGCCTCTATTAAGCCTGTTTTTGGAAAGCAACCTGGAAATGGGCGCCCCGTCCCAGAGCATATTTGGACCCAAATAAAGGGGGCTATAACAGAGAGAACAACGAAAAATAACATAACAACGCCCTAAAACCAAAAACCAAGCACTCAAAGAAACTCAAAAAAGAACTTACAAACCCATAAAACCAAACGTTATGTTAGGCCTAGATATAACTTATTATGCATAACGATATAATACATCTTGAAGAGCCATGCTCACCCACGAAAGGCGTAAGCCTCTATGCAAGGTCTGGCTAGAATATGGAGGGAAGCCTATCCTCGGGAAAGGTGGCGCCGAGATCTTGGAGGCCGTCAAAGAGGGAGGATCCATTTCCAAGGCAGCAAAGAAAACTGGCATGTCGTATCGATACGTGTGGAATTATCTGGCGAAGATGGAGAAAGTCTTGCAAGAACCCATCGTGGAGACGCATAGGGGTGGGAGGTCAGGTGGAGGCGGGGCAAAGCTAACCGAGCTGAGAGAGAGCTTGCTTGAAGAGTACAGGCGGGTTGAAGGCTATTTGGGTGAGATCTTGGGTGATGAGGAGTACTGGGAGGCGGTGGGATTGAAGATTAGTGCTCGTAATCGGCTGAGGGGCATCGTCAAAGAGGTGGAGAAGGGGATGGTCACAGCAAAGGTCAGGCTGGAAATAGAAGCACCTGTGGTTGTAACTGCCATCATATCCAGAGAGGCTGTTGAAGAGCTCGACATAAAACCAGGAGACAAGGCAGAAGCCGTCATCAAGGCAACCGAAGTTATGGTGGCAAAAGAAAGAGAGTAAACTAGCCCTCAACCAAATACTGACTATTTGGAGATGTCCCCCGCAAACTCCCCTTTTTTTCTGTTTTGGCGATGGAATGGCATAGGAATTTGCGAAAGGAAAATGTATATGCATTACGCATTTTGTGGTGGTGTTGGATGGAGGAAGCTGGTGGTTTGAGTCGGCTAGTTTTTATGAGGATTTTAAACGAGGCTTTAGCCAGAACAAGCCTAGAGGTGAGTCTAGGCGATGGTGACAGGGAACAACTCTATCAAGAGATTCTTCACTATTTTGGTTTGGTTGGGGGATTAAATGTTTGTGAGGCTTTGGAGGCTGCGTGGCAAGACCCCTACAATAGGAGGGAGATAGAAGAGTTCATAGCGGATTGGCTTAGGAAGAGGACCAAGAAGAGGATAGAAGCCGCAGCCGGAGTGGTCTGAGTGGTCCAGAAAGAGTAGGGTCCTCTATGGATTGGAAAAGATTGTTGTGCAAACTTGGGTTTCATTATTGGAGCAAGCCCAGAGTCACCTACCTCAGCGGCTCTAACGTAAAAGACTTCACCAAATATTGCAAGAGGTGTGGGAAACAAAGGAGATGGATCGAAACTGTCTAATTGCGCTGGGGTGGGATTTGAACCCTCAACAGCGTGGAGAAATCACCCGCAAACTCTCTCTTTTTTCTGTTTTGTCGGACAAGAAATTTCTGTTAACCAAAGCAAACTTAACACGCGCTTTTTAAAACTTAACACTACACTATATTTTGAATTCAGAAAGCATATTATCTTCCTAATCTTAAACTGAAAACCGAGATGCGATAAAGGGAAGAAAAGTGTCTTTTAAGCATGCTATAACTACGGTGCAGGCGGCTGTCGTTGCCATAATTATTGTCATTGCAACAATTGTTGGTACAGGCTACTACCTTACTCTTACTGCTTCTACACCTACACCAACTGCCGCACCTACACCCACTCCAAAGCCAACACCAACACCTACTCCTACGCCATTATTAGGGCAAGAATCAGAGGAGTGGATAGAATACTTTAATCAAGGTAATGCTCTGTATCGCGAAGGAAGATATGATGAGGCTATCGCCAAATATACCAAAGCAATTGAGCTTAACCCAAGGGAAGCTGTTATTTATGTAAATCGAGGTTCCGCCTATATCAAATTAGACCAGTACGACTTGGCGCTCGCTGACCTAAACAAATCAATTGAACTTGACCCCACAAACGCTTTAGCCTACGCCAAACGAGGCTTCGTCTACTATAAGAAGGGGTTTATAGACCTTGCAACAGCCGACTTCCAAAAGGTTATCCAATTGTCAACAGACCCGGAGCTCACCCGATATGCTGAGGAAGCGCTCGAAGCCCTGGCTTCTGCACCGCGCTGGCAAGAGCTTTACATTCCAGACTTAAATGGAGACGAGGAAGGAGTTCAGACGTTACGAGGACAAATAATATACACAAAAGACGGACCGGTTTATCGAGTTTGGCCTGAATCATTAATCGCCTATGGAGGACAACCACTATCAGGGTACACTTGGACTGTTGCAACTGGTTCTGTCATGCCAGCCGGAACAATTGTAGATGCGTTAACAGGTGTGTTCCATTCAAGTGGCGGTCAAATACTTCCCGGTAGGCATAAATTCGACATGACCGTTTCAGATGGCTCCACTACTGCTACAGCTACCTATGTCTTTGTGGTTGATACTTATGATATGACAGCCTCTGGCTCTATCCCTATGCCTGTCCCTGTCCCCGAGTTTCAGCAACCACAGGTTCCTTACATTTATCTTCCAGATGCGATAACCGGACACGGTTATGGGGCAAGCTTGTGGGCATATGGAGTTAGCGAACTTCCCTGGTCGTGGTATCTGGATAGTGGAGAGTTGCCCCCTGGTTTAGTCGTGGATCAAGTTACTGGCGTTGTTCGCGGTACGCCCTTTTCATCAGCGGCTGGGAAAACCTATCAGTTTACAGTTAAAGTAGTCGATAGAAACGGTAATGTAGCGATCCCTGGCCCTACCTATGTAATTAATGTCCCAAGATGAAATAGTTAAAACGAGACCGACATTAGTAGCGCGCGCAAATCCCCTCTTTTTCAATTTTTCAAATTTTTTATAAGGGTTGTACGGTGAAAGTTTACGTAAGACAGAAGTCATTTGTAAGTGTGAACGGATATGGCTCGTTTGATGCAGTGTAATTTTGACTGTGACACGTGTGTTCGCGCGCGCTAAGCGTATTTGCGTAGTTTGTCAAGAAGATTGATTTAACTTGCCATTATGGTCAAAATATGCTGGTTATTCCTTTCGCGCTAAAATTGCTATCTTTCACACTTTAGCTTGACAAGAATCTGTTTGGCGAGTGGCGGAGGCTGACAGGACGAGTGTATGTTTGTGTTTAGGTTTGGGGGTTTAGATTGGTTTCGAATTTTTGGTTGTAGTGTTTTTGTATGGCTTCTATGTAGTCTGTGAGCGCGCGCTCATCCCGCTTCTTTCTCCTTCTGTCCTACCTTGGTAGAACCATGAAGAAGAAACTGTTGAAAGAACTCTCCTTTTTAATTTTTTAGTTAATTGGTTTTGGCGTGCAAATTTGTTTAAGAACCTGCGTTGATTCTCGCTTATCTCGGTCATGTGCCTTGGCGGTTCAGGAGACCATTAATTTATTACGGTTCGGGGACTTGTTGAAATTGAGTGGTTGGATGCTAGTGAGGCTACGGGCAGGCTTGAGCGTGCCCGCTTCGACACCCCTGTTAGATCCGTAGGCTTTTATTTGGGCGTGAAGGGAAAGCGGACCAAGCATGTGGTGATCGCGAAAGAGGTGATTGACGCTGCGAAGGCCTACCATTGTAATGTGATTCCGGTTGGGATGATCGAGAACGTGACCGTGCACGGCCGAGACGTGTTAGACCCTGAAACCAAGCGGGTTCTGAAGAAGTTTGTCCATGTGAGCATGACAAGATTGAGGGGAAGGGACGTCGTATCTCTTCAGCTTTTCGCTGCGTTGCGCTCTATCTTAGAAAGGACCCTTACGAGTTCTGCGAAGTACAATATTTACTCGGTCGTGACGGGCTGCTCGGCCACAAACTCTGGCCGTTCAATCTCTTCGAGAGGCAGCTTACAGACATCCCGTAAGATAGATCGGATCTCGCTCGTTTTGATCACCGCATTCAGTTGAAGCTCTACAAGGTATGGCAGAATCGCCGCGAGCTTCTCGTAATCCAGTGCCTCGGGCACGCCCCACTGCAGACGACACTCCGCCTGCTTCGGGTCAAAGCCTGCTCGCTCCAAGGCAGGGGTAAAGATTTCGCGCTCAACGATCCGTTTGATAAAGCGCTGTAAGGCCATGACCTTGCGCTCCGCGATTTCAATGGCTGCCTTCGCGCTCGCCTCGGTAAAGCCAGGAGTCGTAAAGAGCTTGGGGAGAGGTCGGCTTCGATTATGTCACCGGAGAATACCATGACGGCGGCAAAATCTTCCGCGAGCGGAAATAAAAAATGTTGGCCTTCAGTAAAAAAGCTCAGCCTTCAACCACATACCTATAGGAGACGTATTTTCCAGCAGTGGGGCTCTCCCTAATGATTCTAACGATGTCACCGGGCCTAGCGCCAATTGCCTTAGCTGCGGGGTCCGAGGACCTGATTTGTGGCAGTTGATATGGCCGAACCCGATATTCCATCAACACCTTCTCCTTCTCCTCGTGTGTGAGAATCTCATGCTTTGGCACAAGTGTGTGCTCGAAAAGGTTGAATGAAGGAAAGATTTTTGGAATTAGTTCGATTCCCCTCTTCTTTGCGTTCACCTTAGCCGCCTGAGTGTATCTTCCACCAGTGACGATGATCCCCCTTCTAACCCCCGCCTCCTTCATGGCCTTACTCAATTGATTAATATACTGAACCCCCACCGCTCCTTCGGTCAGTATACACCAGATCAGCGCATTCTCCTTCCCCGGCGTCTCAACCGTAAAGCTAACAACATCCTTCTGTTCCTCTCGCTTTACCAACCTATACCCTCGAAGCCCGATAAGAACCTGAGCCTTCCTCTCCTCCAATCTTGCCTCCGCGCTCAAACCACAACCCCAATTTTAAGCTTGCAAATGGAAATCATCCACATCACCCTTAAACTTTACGCTCCCTCCAAACGATTAGTCTGTTTAAAGAGGTCTCTCAGCATCAACAGCAACTCAAGATCGCAAGAAACGGAAGAGGTGGATAAAGAAGGAGCAGTAAAGCGAAAAGCTCTTCTAAGCACATCTCCATGATCTCAACCTTCTAAAACACGCGTGTAATAATTACCCTTTAACTCTCTTTCCCTTCTTAATTTGAAACATCCACTTAATTAATGGATCCTGAAAAGGTTAATGTAGTTCGCAAACTATGTTTCTCATTTGAGTGTTGGAAGTGGAGGAGCTACTCCGGTGTCCTACGGTTCACGAAGCCTTGCTTTACGAGAAGTTGTCGGGCGAGAAGGTGAGGTGCGGTTTATGTGAAAGGAGATGCTTGATATCTCTTGGCCTTAGGGGCTTCTGCAGAACTAGGATGAACATTGGGGGGACGCTCTACACCCTCGTCTACGGTGACATCAGCGCCCTAGAAAGCAGACCCATCGAGATCAAGCCCTTCTTCCACTACTGGCCCGGCTCCACAGCCCTCACCTTTTCAACTTGGTCATGCAATTTCGATTGCATCTGGTGTCAGAATCACCATCTTTCAAAGTCCGAGCCAAACCCTTCGAAGGCAACCTATTACTCCCCCGAGGAGATCGTTAACACGGCTCTTCGCACGAGGGACGAAGGCTTGTGTGTCAGTTTTCAGGAGCCCACGATTCTGACGGACTGGGCTGTGCCGGTGTTTAGGATGGGCCGTGAAAGGGGGCTGTACTGCTGTTACGTGTCCAACGGGTATATGACGCTAGAAGCTCTGAGGCTGTTGAGAGAGGCAGGCATGGACGGGCTCAAGATCGACTTGAAGGGGGATGCTGAGACGTACCAAACATACTGCGGCGGAGCAGACGTGGAGAAGGTTTGGAGAAACGTCAGAGAGGCCAAGAAGATGGGCTTTCACGTGGAAATCGTGAATCTGGTCGTCACGGACGTGAACGACGACGAGGAATGTTTAAGGTGGGTGATCGAGAGGCATCTGGAGGGGGCGGGACCTGAAACTCCTCTGCACTTCACTCGATACTACCCCGCCTACAAGTTCCACAACCCCCCAACCAAGGTTGAAACGCTGGAAAGGGCATACGAGATGGCGAAGAAAGCCGGGGTTCTCTACCCATACCTCGGAAACGTCCAGGGACACAGGTACGAGGACACCTACTGCCCCAACTGCGGAGAACGGCTCATTAAGAGACTCGGCTACACGATAGCCAGATGCAAGATCACGGACGAAAAAAAGTGCCCAAAATGCAACCAGTCCATTCCGATCGCTGGCAAGCCCATCAGAAAATGGCGCTTCCCGTTTTAAGTAATAACCCAACTCGACTGTTATCGATTCCTTGAAACCTTCAGCGTTCTATGGGGTAGGCTGTTTTCCCACCAAGAGTTTCTCTATTCTCTCCAGTCGCTTTTCTATCGCATTTAACCTGTCCAGGATTTGTTTGAGCACCCTGCCAATGTCTTCGGCAGGAACAATGGGCATAGGGGTTGGTGAGGGCCATCTTCGCTCCTCTGGTCTCTCTGGCCATCTTGGTGGCGGCAAAGAGGGCGGATACGCCGCTTCCTTTCTTGTTTTCTTCAAGCTCATCTTTCATCCCACAAACATTGTTAGTTTACATTATTAAATAATTAACTAGCACATCATCCATTAATTTTTGCCCATTCTAGTTAATTGTAAACAACTTCTGGTATCTCTTCAACGGTCAAATATAAAAGGAAGTGATGAATTATTTATCAATCTCGGGTCTAATCCTTAATTTTTGGGCGAAAACCACTTTCTCAAATGAGGCAAGGCGTTTATGTTTACTCCACTACCCTTAGTAACGATTTTTTCCGCTTCTTCTCGGCTTTCCGTCTCCCTTTCTCCGGTTTTCTTTTCTCCCTCGTTTCCTCCTCACCCACTATCCTAATCAGTGGTTGCTTCTCCAAACCCTCAATCCTAGCTCCCGGATATCGTTGTTCAATGTCCTTACGCAGCTCCGCCACGTCCACTTCTCCGTAAGTCTCAACCCGAACTACCGGCTTGCCCCTCTCATCATACGTTACGGATATGGAATACCCGGAACCGCCTTCAGCCGGTTTTTGTCCAAATGGAAATTCCTCCTCACCAAAACCGAAGATGTCAAAAAACCGCCTCTTTCGTCTCCGCTCGGACATCCCTCATCGTCCCCCTATGGAAAAACGAAAGCGTGAATTAAAATTTTACCATGATCATGCCCGAACGAGGCAAAGCTGGAAAGGCAACAGGGACGCTAATGTTTTGTCCTAATGTAGCATCATCCTTTCTTCGTATTTTTTAAGGTGTTCGGCTGCTTCTCCGATGTCCATGAAGAGCTTATCGACCCTTTCCACGTCTTCGACGGTTACCCTTTCACGCTTCATTGCCCTGGCGTTCTGGGCGGCTAGACTCAGCAGTTGAACCGCGTATCGCAGGGAGCTCTTGGATCCAACTTCGGTGAGTCTTTCCAAAGCGTCATCCTCTATCTTAACCTTCTCTTCACTGGATCGTATGCGCAGTATCTCTCTGATGCTATCTGGATCGTACTCGTGGGTCCCGATGATCACGGAGCGGTCGATGAGGTCCAAGGGGAAGCCCATAGGACTCTTAACGTCTGTCCCTCGGATGGTGGTGACGCCTCGGTTGGTGGCCAGAATAATGATGGGCACCAGCTCGCTCTCCATGGCTCTTCCAAGGAAGCTGAAGGCCTCCAGGTCCAGCAGGTGCGAGTCGTCGATAAAGAGGACGCCGGGGTGTATGAAGGCTTTATCCTCATCAACCAGCTTCTTCACGGATTCATCCACCGCCGTGCGGATCTCGGTGTCGATCTCCTTGGTCTCGGCGCCCCCCATGAACAGGGAGAAGAGACCGCCTCCCATCCTGCTTCGAGCGTTGATCTCGTCCATGTCCGAAAGCGTTAGTGTGTACACGAACTCCTTGTCTTTCAAGACGTTGCCGGCGGGTCGCGGCACCTTCCTTCGGGTGTCCACGTCGTAGGTCTTGCCCTTGGCGCTCTCTAAGCTCAGGCCGAGGTTGGCCACTCTCCCAGATTCTGCGTCGATCTGTACCACGCTTCCCTGTGAGATGCCCTGTTGAACGATCTGCTGAGCTATGGAGGCTCCGGCCTCGATGGTCTTCTCTTCCTTGGTGGTCTTTAGTGTGAGTCGAACACTTTCAGGCACCTTCTGATAAGGATTGTATGGGTGAGGAGCCGTTATGATATCGACGTTAGTAACCTCCCCCTCATACACCTTCCTCATCTCGTGGATCTCTACACCGATGCACTTCCTGATGGCCTCAATGAGAATCTCTGTCTTCTTCCGCTCGCTGCTATACACTTCGCTTCCACTCATCTGTATGAAAGGAACGTTGGCGCCCAGTTCTCTGGAGATGGCGACGGCAATGGCGGTCTTTCCGGTGCCCGGAGGACCTGCGAGAATTACGGTCTTTCCGCTTAGCTTTCCCTCCTTTATCATCCGGATCACTAGACCGGCTGCCTCCCTGGCCCTCTCCTGGCCCACCATCCCGTCCTTAACCTTAATAGCCTTCAGGTTCTCGTCGAGACCCAGCCCTTTTATGTGGGTGTGAGCTCCGATCCTTTCGAAACGACCAACCTTGCCAGGTACTTCCCTAATCGTTGCCATAAACAACCTCCTTATGGGTTGAGGGAATGAACAGTTGCATTTGACTTAAAATACAGATATAAAAAATAAATTTTTCGGGTTTTGTGCTTTGCAGCTGGCCTGTTTTATCCATTTTAATCTGTTTCACTTAGCAGTTTCAGCCTGCTACAACAGTCTTCTTTAATTAAGAACTTGAATTCATGACGAAGCTGTGCGAGTCGGCATTTAGAATGAACTATCTATTAGAAAAATACAATTATTAGATTTTCTTATTCAAAAGTGATCGCTCATGCCTTCACGTCATGAAACAGGATGGGATAGGATCTATCATCGTCATCGACCAGAATGTTTGCCGTGGGAGATAGGTAAGCCTAGACGGGTTTTGGTAGAACTCGTAGATTCTGGACGGGTTGAGCCAGGCAAGACTTTGGATCTCTGCTGTGGAGCTGGCACAAATCCAGTCTACCTGGCGAAGAAAGGATTCAACGTCACCACATTAGACATATCTGATAAGGCGGTGGAATATGCCAAAGAGAATGCACATAAAGCAGAGGTTGACATAAATTTTCTTGTTGGGGATTTCTTGAGCCTCCCTTTTAAAAGCCAAGAGTTTGATTTT
>Ga0129297_10001236_pt1 | contig 12854 bp, 17 predicted proteins | sample I18A1metaG_FD_94708 | JGI IMG/M metagenome (GOLD analysis project Ga0129297, IMG submission 94708) | Lake sediment bacterial and archeal communities from Gulf of Boni, Indonesia to study Microbial Dark Matter (Phase II) - ​I18A1 metaG | ecosystem: Environmental > Aquatic > Freshwater > Lake >... | reverse complement strand
GCGGGCTTGAACAAGGTTGTTTTAGATGAGGCAATCAAAGATGGGGTCGTTCGGGTCAAGGGGAAGAAGATCGAGATCGTGAAGCTCGGCATCCGCATCGACGATCTTTTCTCTAAGCTGCAGGTTCTGGGGCCGGTGGGCTATTATGAGGGAGGACCCGAGCTCGGGATTCGAGCCTGCTTAGAGGGGGTCACCGATCAGGTAAAGGAGAAGATCGACGAGTGGGAGGGGAGAAGGAAAGAGGCGAATAGGCTTCTTCTAGCGAGACTTTATCGAGAGAGGCTGAGGGAAACGGATCACATTCAATGGTTCGACGCCGGCGACGCGTATAGCGGCATGGGCGCGAAGGTCATAGGTCAGTTTTGCTCCTTCCTTTCGTATCAAAGGCGCCTCATCAAGCCCAACAAGTACATCCTAGGCTTTACGTGGATGTCTCCGGAGATTCCCGGTTATGGAAGACTGCGGGAAGAATACGTAAAGGTCTCGTTGAGGGTTCCAACAGAAATGAGGAAGCTCATCGACTCGGGTGAAATGCCTTCGGCGGTGGATTTGCTGGTTGAAGCCTCAGAGGGGTTTGGGGTTGCGGATGGCCACGCCTTCGCCGCCAGCTGCGTCCTTTCAGCCGGTTTGACACACGTATTAATCGAAAATGCAGAGAAGGTGATTCGCTCATCTAAGGGTTAGCGCGGGAACCCTTATCACACAGTTTTCACCCAGGATGTTGCGAAACCTGGTTACGTGACTATCTCTGGGAGTTGTTTTTCTTTTATTGCCCTCTTTATCTCCAGAGCTATGCGGTCGCCCGTGCTCATTGTTTTCCCGTACTTTGCATTGGCGTACTGAGAGCCAATTCCCATGTGAACGTTGGTTCCACCACCGTGCCTCAGGGCCACGTCCTGCGTAACTGAGATGTGCATGTAAACCCCTCTCCCCTCTGGAACATCGTACAATCCGTAGTCAACCTCGGTTTTCGGTTCAGGGCCTCCGGTGAAGTCAACCTTGACTCTCGGCTTCAGTTCATATCTTGATATGCGGTCCCAGGTGATGAGGGTCTGCAGACACCAGGCGCCTATGATTCCAGGCGGTTCGTGTTTTCTGGTCGCCAACAAGAATCGGTCAGCGTACCTGTGCACGTCTTTTAAGAGGGAATCCTTTAGAATTTTTTCTATGACCATCAAAAAGAGGAGGATGAAAATTTTAACTTTTGTCAAAACTTTCCGTCATTCAATTTTTAGCGCAAGCTTCAATAAGTTAAACTTGCTTTTTGGGTTTCCCGCTTCTTTGTTAGCTATTTCTTCGTGTACGTTGGTGATGCGGTACTCTACTACGGCATGCGAGCTGATAGTTGAAGAAGGAGAAGGCCTCAAACCGAAGTACATAAAGGTGCCTGAGAAGAAGGAATGAAAAATGATATTCAAAAATAGTACCAATTTTCTAGAACATTCGGCTTATTTTCTGGACTGATTTTTCATAGTCATATAAATATAAGTAACTACAAAAACGGGGTAAATGCATTTACCAATATGGAATATGCGACATTTGAGGGGACAGGGAATGGTTATTACGTCTGGCACTGAGGATCTACATTCATACAGATTATGCGTTTTCGCATTCTGGTGCATTAAAGTGGACGGTGTCAGGTGGGTAGGGTGACTCGGCGGAGCCATTTGGAGATTGTGGCTGATATCTTGATGGTGGCTCTGAACGGGGCCAATAAGACGAGGATCATATATAGGGCGAACTTGAACTTTCTTAGGTTTCACACGTATTTTTCAAAGTTGTCGGATAATGGGCTTATCGAAAGAGAGGACTCCTCTGATGGTAGGGTTGTGTACCGAACGACGGATAAGGGGAGACGCTTCCTCAATATCATAAACAGTGCAGAGGAGATCATCTCGTCGTGACCTCGGCTCCAGTTCTTTCACTTTCCCGTTGAGCCCAGCATGTAGCTTTCGACTAGACAAAGCGTATGAGGTGTACACATATGAAGAAGAAAAAGGTCGAAAACCCTATGGGGTTGGCAAGAGAGATCCTCAAGCTTCTGAAGGAGGAACCGAGGCAGACACCTCGTTCCATAAAGGAAAGGGTGAGCTTCTCCAGGTCAGCCACAATGAACGTATTAATGGTTCTCTACGATCTGGGCCTAGTGGAAACCAAGGTGAGAGGGCTCTATGAGATCACATCCCTTGGAGAGTACGTCTTAGAAGCGATAAAGAAGGAAAGAGAGGGATAACGCGCGTCTATGATCTAAGCTATCTGACCTTGCTCACCGCCAGTTCCCTCAACTTTTCTTTGACACTCACCCAGAATTCGAGGTCCACATCCGTTAGGTTTCTGATGACCACGTCTTGCATGGTTATGCTACCCTTTGAGGGCACGATGACAGTTCCCACCACGAGTTTCTCCTCAGCGTCTTTAAGCCTGCTCAAAGTGACCGACGAAATGGATCGAATCACCTTCTATTTAAGCTTCGAGAACCTAAAGGTGGGTCTTCAGGTCCAGCCTTTAGTTCTGGTCCTAAAGTCTGGTCCTTTGGTCTGGTCCTATGGTTCACACGACTTATAGGGTTCTAGGCAGGAAAATTATACAAGATTGTGAAGGGATTTCCACAAAAATTCTGGGTTCCCGTCCACTCCTGTCAGGGAGGGATTAGGGAGTGCATAAACCGCCTGAGGTTGAGGCGGAATAGGGCCGTTCCCGGCCCTCGATTGGCGGTTGGGGAAAGTTTATTCGCGACGTGTTGAGGAAGCAGAGGCCCACTAGGAGGCGTAGTGAGTTTTTGGTGGAAAAACCGAATGCTGGGAAGGATCAGCAGCTGAAGAAGGGCGGGAGGGGCTGGCTTCACTTTAAATAGCAAAAGTAGCCCCCAAACGCCTTTTTGAACTGTTTAGACGGTTCATTTCGTGTTTTCTCGTCACGTGTTACTTTGTTCGAAAGTTTGAGGGAAGAGAATGGGAAAGCATAGGAGTAAGCTGCGGATCATAGCGGACATACTGTTTGTGGCTAGCAAGAGCGCTAAGAAGACGTGGATTATGTATCAAGCCAACCTGAGCTATTCGCTTCTGGTTCGGTATTTGGCTGAGGTTTTAGACGCTGGCCTGGTTAGGTTTGAGGGCAGAGCGGGTCGCTACAGGCTCACGCGAAAGGGACAGGAGTTCCTTAAAAGATATGATGAATACGAGAAAAGTCGCAGGAGGCTTGAAGGTCCGTCTAACGATGTTGAGAGGGAGAAGGCTGTGTTGGAGGAGATGTGTTTCAACGCGAAGTAGATGAATGAAAAGTGACTCATAGGTTAACCTGTCCTAAATGCCAAAACGACACCTTCAGATTAATCCTGTCTATGAGGCAGGAAGCCCTTCAAACAACGTCGCAATCAACCAAAATGAGGATCGTCACCCTCCTCCACATTACCTGTGCAAATTGTGGGTGGAATCAACCTCTCACGATATCTGAAAGGGCTTAATCCGAATCTAGTTCTAAAGGAGCCCTTAACGCCAAGACTTGAGGCGGTTGTCATGTCCAATCTGAAGTTCGTAATCATCTTCCTGGCTCTTTCGGCTTTCATATCTCCTCCTTTTGTTTTGAGGACCCACGCATCGAGCCAAGTTGTGGCCGCTTCGGCTATTGAAAAGGCTGAGGGGGTTGTGGCCTCCGCTTATGAGGCTGTTTTGGAGGCCGAGGAGGCTGGGGCGAACGTTTCGGCTCTGGTGGCTCGACTGAACGAGGCCGGAGATCTCCTGACTCAGGCTCACGTTTCGTATAGGCGGGGAGATTTTGTTAGTACGGCTCGCTTTGCTGACCTTTGCGGCGAGATTGGAGAAGAAGTGAGGATTAAGGCTCTTGAGCTGAGAGATTTAGCCATTGAGGAGGCGGGTCAACGTTTCAGGTGGACCATGATTGAATCGATCGTTGGTGTGGTTGCCATTCTTTGCCTGAGCTTTCTTGGTTGGCGCGCTTTTAAGCGGCGTTATTTTCGGAGGGTTTTGGGGATGAGGCCGGAGGTGGGTTCAGATGAATCTTGAGGACTATCGCACCATATTTGCAGTAGTCACATCGGGTTTGATATTGATGGCTGCCTTCCCTACGCTGAGCATGGTTGTGCCCTTTCCTAGGAGCGCAGAACGGTTTTCCGAGCTTTGGGTTCTAGGTCCAAACCACATGGCCGAGGACTACCCTTTCAACATTCGGGTCGGTGAGCAGCACAGCGTTTTTGTCGGCGTTGGTAATCACATGGGCTCTTCATCGTACTACGTGCTGTACGTGAAGCTTCGCAATCAAACCCAGCCTCTCCCTGACCTATCCAATTCTTTGCCTAGTTCTTTGGCTCCTCTTTTTGAGTTTAGATTCTTTATTTTGGATGGTGGGAGCTGGAAGGCTCCGTTAACCTTCACGTTTCTGGATGTTTCGGGCTTTGAGAATTCTTGTTTTGTAAGTCGCATGATGATAAACAATGTGGTCTTCTCGGTGGATTCGCCTTCAACATGGGACTCAGAAAACAACGGGTTTTACTATGAGTTATTTTTCGAGCTTTGGCTATACGATACGTCGTTGCAGGGGTTTCGGTATCATAATCGTTTTGTCGGGATCTGGCTAAATTCGACCAGTTGAGACTATTTTGGATTTCAAAGAGGAGCTCAAGTTAATGCCTTATTATGTAACCATTCCTATAAGGATGTGTTCAAAAGGTTAGGAGGGTTATATGTTGTTGGCGTCGATTCCCTTAATGTTTGCTTTAGGCGTCCTCTCCTCTCTTTCCCCCTGCTTTTTTCCTCTCTTTCCATCCTTTCTCGCGTATGTTGCTAACGTTGAAAATGACGTGCGCAAAGGAGCTTTGGCGGGATTTACCTGTGCGCTAGGAATCGCTTTGTCGTTTGCGATTTACGGGATGTTTGCTTCCATTCTGGCTCTTCCTCTGTTAAGGCACGGGGGGCTTCTACGCTCTGTGTTTGGTGTCTTCATCATATTTTTAGGCGTGATCATGCTTACTCCGATGAGGGGAATCTTCACTAAAATTCGTCCTCCCCAACGTCTTTTAAGGGCTAAAGGCCTTTTAGGCACCTTTGTTCTAGGTCTCTTTTACACGCTTATCGCGGCTCCGTGCACTATGCCAATCATCTTATCAGCGATACTATTGGCGGTGATACCGGGAAACTTCTTGCTCACAGCGGTGAATCTAATTACTTTTGGATTTGGAACGGGCACACCCTTCATTCTTTCATCCCTACTAATCGCAACCACAAGGGACTTCGTCGGTAGGCGATACCAAAGTTTCGCCCCTTTTTGGGAATACGGATCTGCATTAGTTCTTATGCTGATAGGTTTGGTACTCTTACTTTCAGGTCTCGGTGTGATTCCGTATTTTATGGAATAGATCTTTAGTATTGGAAAGAGCTTTTTCGCATCCTAAAGCTATAGCCTAATTTAACTGTAGCGTTTCCATAACGGAGAACGGCCATGAAGATTGAGTGCATTGAATGGATGGCTACATTAATCCTTCCACATTTTGTACGGAAGGAAATGTTCGAGATGTAACCGCCAGCTCTACTTTTACTGCCAATTGTTATTACTTTTACCTTTACAATTAGTTTCTTCTCCAAGGCCGGAAATGTAGGAACTGCAAGAGTGATGATCCAGAATATGACTTCGTAAGATTCATAGATTTGCAGAACTTTTGGTTACACGTATTTGCAGGCTTTTCAGCATTTAATTGAACTGGTAGCTATTTGCCGGGGTGGCTGAGCGGTTAGGCAGCGGGTTGCAGTAAAAATACCGCAGAAGCCCGCGTACGTCGGTTCAAATCCGGCCCCCGGCTCCAAAATTGTGTTCGATTGTTTAGTTTCCTTTTACGAAATTTGTCGAATTAATGTGCCTAAAATTCTTGTCTAAGGTGCAATTCGTATGGAGTCAAAGGCTGAAGGGGAGATGCAATCTATTGCAAAACATGGAAAAAGTTCAGAGATTCTCAAAAAACCAACCATTGAAGCAGTTATCCCAACTCTGAACGAGGCAGGCATCATAGAAGAAACTCTGCGGGGAGTTATGAAGTACGTTGATCGAATTTTGGTCATAGATGGGCATTCTGTAGATGAAACTACTGATATTGCAAGAAAGTTGGGAGCCATAGTTGTCATACAAAACGACATGGGGAAAGGCGCTGCTCTACGTGAAGCGTTTAACTGCGTTGATTGTGATATCATTGCAATGATAGATGCAGATGGATCCATGAAGCCAGAAGAGGTGCCTTTACTTATCGAAGCGATGACTTCGGATGTAGACTTGGTGAAAGGATCCCGCTTTTTACCTAGAGGGTACTCAGAGGACATGACTTTTGTTAGGAAAATTGGGAATTGGCTGTTATTGTTATTGGTTAATCTGTTATGGTCCGCAAAGTACACGGATTTATGTTATGGATTCGCGGCCATTAGAAGGGAGGCTCTCAAGAGGCTGTATCCGCATTTGAAATCGGTGGGCTTCGAAATTGAAACGGAGATTTTCATCAAGGCGAAGAAACTTGGGTTGAAAGTTATAGAAGTTCCTAGCGCTGAGCTTAAGAGACGTCACGGAAAATCAAATCTAAAGATCATACCGGATGGATTCCGGATTTTTAGAACAATATTTAGAGAGTTTATTGATGGACTCTAAAAGAAAGCTGTTTTCACAAGCTTATGGAGTCTAACGCTTAAGGTCAAAATGAATAGGAGATCGAATGAATGAACATTTGTGTCATAGGGCTCGGACGAGTTGGATTGCCATTTGCTTTGATTATATGCGAAAAAGGAGGTAGGGTCATTGGAGTAGACAAAAACCCAGAAGTGATTCGGAAGATACGAAGTAAAATTCCACCATTCCAAGAGTTTCGTCTGGAAGAGCTATTACAAAAATATTGTGGGAAAAAAGGACATTTTAATGTAACAAATGACCTAAAAAAAGCTTTACTCAAGTCTCAAGTGGTAGTTATAACGATAGGAACAAGTATCAATAACGAAAACCCGGATCTAACGAATATTTTAAATCTGGTTAATGATATTTCCAATGCAGTTGAAAATGTTCAAAGAAAATTACTTATTTTTAAGACCACTGTACCCATCGGCACCACAAGAAACTTAACGAAACTGATCGAAGAACGAACTGGACTAAGATGTGGGAAAGATTTTTTTGTTGCGTTCTGTCCGGCCAGAAGTTTAGAAGGGAAAGCGATAGTTGAGATAGAAACTTTGCCCAAGATCATAGGTGGAATGGACCCAGAGAGTTCCAAAAAAGCAGCGGTTTTCTTCAGAAATATTGGAGGTAAAATAATAATCGTTGAAAACCCGGAAAGTGCGGAATTAATAAAGCTCATGGACAATGCGTATAGACAGACCATTTTCGCATTTGCAAATGACATAGCGCTAGTAGCTGAGAAATATGGACTTAACGCCTATGAACTAATAAAAGCGGCAAACGATAGTTATCCGAGAAATAACATCCCATTGCCCTCCGCGGGAGTGAGTGGCTTTTGTTTAAAAAAAGATCCTTTCTACTTGGAAGCATCCTTTAAAGAAATCGGAAAGAAGAGGAAGTTCTCTTCGGTTTGGTATTATGCCAGAAAAACAAATGATTATTTACCGATTCATACGGTTGATTTAGTGGAGCAACAATTGGCTGGTAATATAAAAGGTGCAAATGTCTTAGTTTGTGGCATATGTTACAAAGAAAACGTTGACGATACACGATTTAGCCATGGTATTGAGATAGCTCATGAGCTGAGAAGAAGAGGCGCCAATGTCTCCATCTGGGATCCTGTAGTTTCTGACAGGAATCCAGAGTATCCTATGATCGACGATCCAAAAGAGGCCTTCCGAAACATGGATGCGGCGATATTTACCGTAAAACATGATGAATTTTTGAGGTTAAATGACAGCGATGAAATATTTGTCTTGGTAAGTAGGATGAGAACTCCGGTGATAGTGGACGGGTGGGGGATTTTCCAAAAGCTCAGAGACAAAGATTCCACCCGCTATATAGGGGTAGGAATTAAATAAAAATGATTGTGATGATAACACTCTTTTTGGGTTCATTCCTATTTATCCTTTATTCAGGTTACTATTTGTTAATGGCAAGTTATTCTAAAAAAAAAGAACTTGGGAGTACGGTGAATTTTTCCCCAAAATATCAGTGATCGTACCGACATATAATGAAGAGGCAACCATTGAAAAAAAGTTACAGAATACCCTAAGACAGGATTATCCAAAGGAACTTTTAGAACTTGTGATAATCGACAGTGGATCAACGGATAAAACTGTAGATTTAATAGAGAAATTTATTACAGCCAATCCAGGAATCGAAGTACTATTTATAAAAGAAAAGAAAAGAAAGGGGAAATCTCACGCGGTAAATATCGCATACCCAAAGAGTTCAGGATATATAAAAATCATATCAGATGCGGATGCGCATCTGGACCAAAAGGCGATTAAGAGGCTGGTTTGTAATTTTAAAGATCCAGGTATTGGAGCCGCAACTGGAAGACAAATTCTCATAAATCCCAAAGAAAGTGGTGCTACCAGAGCAGAGCAAGTATATGGAAACATCTATGAAACTCTGAGACTCGGTGAGAGCATCATGGATTCTACTCCTATATTTCGTGGAGAATTATCTGCGTATAGAACCGATTTAGTAGAACCTATACCAGAAAATACTAGCGCAGACGATTCTAGGTTGGCCAATATAATCCGAAAGAAGGGGTATAGGGCAGTGTTTGATGCAAACGCTGTGTTTTATGAATACGCAACTCCCTCCTTTAGAGGAAGATTGATTCAAAAAATAAGAAGGGGTCAAGGATTAATTAGGATTTTTTGGGATTATAAAGACGTGTTATTCAGACCTAAATATGGGAAATATGGTTTAATAATAATGCCTGCCGAGTTCTTTATGCATATAATTTCTCCATTTTTGGTTATTTCTTTCCTAATATGCTTGTTCTTAACTTTATTCTGGGCATATTCTTTATTTGAAACATATCATATGCTTTTTTTTCTAACAGGTCTTTTTCTAGTATATTTGGCAGATAGATTCAACTTAAGAAATGTAAAAATTAAAGATTTTGCTACAAGCTTTCTGAGCTCCCAATTCATGCTGTTCATGGGTTTAATTTACTGGATCTCTGGTAGGTCACTGCATAAATGGCAAAAGATTGAAGAAATAAGAAGAAAGTGGATATCCGAGACGCCGCAGTAATCTCTCGCCTTGTTTTAGAGGGTTGACAGAGCTTTGGAACAAGTTAGAGCCAGTTTAAATTCATTCCGAGTTGCATTGATTTCACTTGAGTTTCCTCCAATCGCCCTTAGGTTTGGCGGAGGGGGCATTTCTTCTGTCTGTTACGGTCTGGCTAATAGTCTCTCAAAAAAAGGGATACATACCACTGTATTCTCCGGAACAAACGGAAAACCAAAAGTCGAAAAGTTGAGCGAGTTTTTGGATGTTATCCGTTTGCCTTGTTTTGGCCTTCCCCCAAGTCCTGTTTGGTTCCAACTGCAAAACTTTCGTGTTGTTTTGAAATTACTGAAGAGTTATACTGTTGTGCATGGCGTCAACCCGGAAGCATCTGCAATCTATGTCCGTTATAAAAAAGAGCTTAAGAGACCAGTTGTCACGACGATCCATGCAGTCCCGTTATTAGAGGTAAAAAAATTCGTCAAATCACCCACTCATTGGACTTGTAGGGACTTCGCTTATCATATCCTTGAGTATCCTTTGCACGATTTTCTTGTTAGGAGCTGTCTAGCCAGCTCAGATCACATAGTCGCATGTAGTTACACTACGCTAAACGCATTGCGGAACGCATACAATAATTTAGTTATGAACAACGTTTCTGTTATTTGTAATGGCATAAACTTTGACGAAATTGAGAACGCCAACATTGATTGTGAAAATGCGACTAATCAAAGCAGTTTTTCAATCGTCTTTGCCGGACGCTTATTTTGGGTGAAGGGAGTAATGTTTCTCTTAAGAGCTTTTCAAATAGTAAGACGAGACTTCGCAGATCTAGATTTAAAGATCTTTGGAAAAGGCCCACTCGAACAGAGAATTAAAAAATTTGTCTCTCATGCGGGACTTAAGAACAGAGTGCATGTTCGAGGTTACGTTCCACATGAAGATCTAATAACAGAAGTTAAAAAAGCTGACATAGTTGTCGTTCCAAGCATCATTGAGGCCCAACCGATGTTTATGCTTGAGGCTATGGCTTGTAAGAAACCCGTAATAGCTTTTGATCTCCCTTTTGCGCGGGAGATCATAGCAGATATGCACAATGGTCTTCTTGCCAAAGTTTATGATGTAAAAGATCTCTCCAACAAGATTCTATTACTTTTATCAGATAAGAAATTGCGGTTTGAGCTCGGTCGAAACGCGTACAAGCATGTTAGAAGGAAACATGATTGGGATCTACAGGCTGAGAAATACCTCGAAATATACCAAAACGTGGCAAACTCATGAGATGCGCTCATGAAAAAAGAAATAAAAATACTTCAGCTTATATTCAGGAAAGAATAAAAAGAAATAAGTCATTAAGTTTTGTGCTTTCCACTCTTTCGCGTTTTTCTCATGTTGTTGCTTATAGATTTAGAGGGCCAAGAATGCGACTGAACAACGGGATGCTCATCACATCTATTGACATTGATGTTGGTAGTAAAGAGGTCGGAATAATAAATAAAGGAAAAAATGATATAAACATGAGTAGTTGCATCAGTGAATATGCTGTTGGAAAGATAGAAGAGCGTGCTCTTCCCCTACTTTTAGAATTATTCAACGATATGGAGGTACCAGTTACTTTCGCTATTCGGGGGCAATTAGCTGAAGTGGAAACGTCAATCCTAGATACTCTCCTTAGTTCCTCTATGAGACACGATATTGGATCACACAGCTATTACCATAGGGAATTCAAAAGTCTTTCTTACAAAGAGGCCGCTGAAGAATTAAACATGATCTCAGCGGCCATGAGGAAGTTTGGTATTACCCCTAGGAGTTTCGTTTATCCTAAAAATAGTGTGGCTCACTTAAAATTGCTTGAGAAATATGGATATCGGTGTTACAGAGATCGTGGTGGGTTTACGAGGGATGGCATGTATATAGAAAAAAGAGGCCAATTGTATGATATTCATCCAAGCTTATACATAAGTCAAGGTGTAAGTCCGGCGTTTCTAAGAAAGATTATTGACATATCAATTGCAGAGAAGCTACCGTTTCATATATGGTTTCATCCTTGGAATCTAGGAGAAACAAAAAAATCGATAGAGAGAAGTATTAACAACGTACTTTTTCCACTTTTCGAATACGCCAAAAAAAAAGAAAAGAATGGTAAATTAACATTCGAAACAATGCTGTCCGCAGCCAATAAAGTTGAAATGGTTCGATACTTTGATAGCGATTTTGTTTTATCTCAAGCGGCGTGACGAAAAGATTACTAGAACCTAAAGTGATGTAGTGTTCTAAAAATGAACTTCATAGAGATTGTTGCAGAGAAATTTAGAGCGCGCGCCAGCATGTAACGAAAATAATTTTATTGTCCGTTTTTTCTTCTTCTTTGATGGTTAGGTGTATCTTGATAGGTTGAGGGAGCTCTTCTCAGGCGTCGACTGGGCTCCATTTGAGGCTGTCGTCAACAGGCTCTACACGTTGGAGGGTAGGGGTAGGAGGCCTAAGCCTCCAACAGCATACTTCAGGGCAGTGCTGGTGAAGATGCTCTTTGAGATAAGCAGCTTCTCAAAGCTCGTTGAGAGGCTTCGGAACAACCGTGACCTGGCTTCTCTATGCGGGTTCTCTGATCCGCCTTCCAAGATGGGCTTCAGCAGGTTCATGAAGAAGCTCTCGGATGCCGAGCTTGACGAGGCTCTCTTCGAGGAGGCTTTGAATCAGCTGAAGAAGGCTAAGCCCAAGCGTAGGGGAAGGCCTAAAAAGGGGAGTTAGCTGGTGGAACACAGTGCCACGACCACTTTCCAATCAAGGCTTGGAGTAGAAGGGACCCTAAAAACCCAAGTGTCGGCCTTTCAGACCCGGAGGCGAGGGTTGGTAGGGGGAGGAGGGGCCAGTACTTCCTGGGCTACAAGGCTCACTACAGCCTCGACTGGAGCTGTGAGCTGCCCACAGCCTACACTGTACGGCCTGCAAACGAGAATGAGAAAAGACACTTCAAGGCTTTTGCCTCGAAGGCTAAGACGAGGTTCCCAAACGCGAGGTGGCACATCGCGGACAGCCAGTACAGCAGCGAGAGGCTGAGAAGGTTTGTTAGAGAGAACCTTGAGGGAAGACCGGTCATAGCGAAGAGGGAGAATGAGAAGATAAGCGTTGAGGACTTCTACGTGGACAGGTTATTCAGGTGCCATGGAAATCCTGAGATGTGCAGGCTGTATAGGCGTAGGAGTGCCTGTGAGAGGCTGAACTCGAGGGTTGAGAGGCTGGTAGGCAGGAACACGCTCAGAGGCTTGAAAAAGGTAAAGGCGTGTACAGGCATAGCTTTAACCCTAGTGCTCCTGATAGCCGCCGCGTCATATAGGCTTGGGAAGCCGTGGCTCGCTAGGAGCATAGAGTATTATGCAAGCCACTGAGACGGAATGAGTCCACCCTCCTTAACCGCCTAGCGGAAGCCATAAACCAGCCTAAACGAAGAGGCATGGAAGAAGCCGAGAGAGGGCAGAGGCCGTAGATAAATACAAAAGGGAACAGCGAGAGACCAGACCACAAAGCACAAACAGTCATCAACGGACGGCAAAACCCATTTTCGTTACATGCTGGCGCGCATTTCAATTTTAATTAAAAGTGCACACTTTAAAATCTAGCTGAACCTTGCTGTTATTCCGTAGATATGGCGAACCATATTAGGG
>Ga0129297_10001233_pt1 | contig 12878 bp, 11 predicted proteins | sample I18A1metaG_FD_94708 | JGI IMG/M metagenome (GOLD analysis project Ga0129297, IMG submission 94708) | Lake sediment bacterial and archeal communities from Gulf of Boni, Indonesia to study Microbial Dark Matter (Phase II) - ​I18A1 metaG | ecosystem: Environmental > Aquatic > Freshwater > Lake >... | reverse complement strand
TCCTTGCAGTACCAACTTAATTCTCTTAGTTCTTTTTGGCAGTCTTTCCTCCTGGGCTTCTTTAAGTGCCTCTATCTTTCTATTACATTCATGTTATGCCTTTCGCTGGTTACTTTTTAGTTGGCATCTGCGTGTTTCCTAGGATTAATATGATTTGAGGTCTGTTCCTACTCCGAAGAATCTTGCCTGGAAAAGTGTTCTAAACAGTATCATAGTCCGGTCATTTCGGCTGCTGAATTAATATGAGTTTCTTTTCTCGTATTCTCTGTACGGTTGTTCGAACGTCTTCTGCTTTCTGCGCATCTATCCAGTTTATTGTTTCTTCCATGTCTTCTTCTCTCTTGACTTTTGGTTCGTATCCGATCTTTCTTATCTTTGTGATGTCTGCAATGAAGTGGCGTGTATCGTCGTTTGACGCTTTTTCTAACTTCCGGTGAGTATTTATACAAGTGGAGTTCTAGTTATTTCTTTGACTTGGTCAAAGTCTTCGTCATCGCTGATAACTACTTTTATCTTCCTGCGAAGGGCTGAGGCTACATGTATGGAATCGCGTGGACGAAGCTTGTATTTATCTATCAGCATTTGGGCTTGGGTTAGTATCCCTTCGTCTACGTTTATGAATTCCAAGTTTGGAAAGCCGAGTAATTTTCTGCCTTGACTTATTCCATCATCTCTCCCCAGTACTCTGCTCACAACCCATACGACCTCATCCCATGTCAAAGTTGAGGTGTATGCTGATAGCTCTCCGCTTTCTATCTTGAGAAGTATCTCTTTGGCCTTCTTTGCTTTTCGTTGCGTTTCTGTTTGGTATATGGCAGGATATATGAACACGTTGGAATCAATGTAGGGCATGTCTCTGGGCGACCTCTTCGGCTATTATCTTCTTGACATCTACGGGCTCTTTTAGCTTCGGAGAGTACGTAGAAGCGTAGTATTCGGTGTAGCTGCCTTCAATTTTTGGTTTGCTTATCACTATTTCCTCGCCTCTGAGCTCAATATTCACGTCGACGCCTGGCTTTAGACCTAAGGCATCTCTTATGCGTTTAGGAATCACAACTTGTCCCTTTGGGCCAACATTTTTCGTCGGCATTTTTGGACACCAATTGGTAGATTTGTATTACTTTTATTTATACTTTCTTACATTTTAGTGCCACTTTTTCCCAGCTTCCACCTTAAATTTAGTTGTACCTTTTTATTGGTAAAGAAGATGCCCTATCACCGTTGAGATAATGCGGAAGAATCTAGACGTACCTGCGAACTACATACATTATCGGCGTGGTCGGCGAGGACGAGTTCGGCGAACTGCTACTTGACCGTCTGAGAAAAGATGGAGTTGACACGAGTTACATGTGAGTTGCAAAGGGATACAGTACAGGTACAGCCTTCGTCATGTACTATTCGTCAGGGGCTAGAAAGTTCATATTCCACTTTCGCCACTCAGCAGATGGACCGCTCTCCTCGGATGATGTGGAAGACGACTACATCTCTAACTCCAAGGTCTTACATGTGATAGGCTCCTCTCTCGCCGTAAGTGGGAGCAGCACGAAAGCGTGCTATAAAGCCGCAGAGATAGCGCAAGATTCAGGTGTTATACTTCCGAGATGAGGCGGCAACAATCACTGGAATCCGAGATCCCGTTGAAGCGGGCAGAAAGATTATTGAGGTGGGTCCGAAGATCGCTGTCATAAAGATGGAAGAGAAAGGCGCGGTTGCAGTTACGAGGAAAGAAACCCTTTTTGAAGATCATTTGAGGTCTCACAAGTTGATCTAACCGGCGCCGGAGACGTCTACGATGCGGCCTTTATCTACGGCTTAAGGACTGGACCCTTAGGAAGACGATGGAGTTCGCAAGCGCTGCTGGGGCAATAAAGGTGACGAAGTTCTGGCCTATGAGCGGTTCTTCATCAATCCGGGAGGTAGAGGGGTTCATAAGAAAAACTAGCAAAAGGCCACTTCAATTGGGGACTGGTTAATCTTAAAATTTTAGCCTAGACGCATATAGTACAAAAATATTTAATAATTTAAAAAGGATGATAGATTCAACTTTATGGTTGGGTTTTCATGTCGGTAATAAGTGACTTGGAAAAGGAGTATGTTAAGAAGCATCCGAGGTCGAAGCAACTCTACGAGCGGGCTTCAAATTGCTTCGCGAGCGGTGTTACACATGATGCACGATACGCTAGGCCTTTCCCTATATATATGGTTAAAGCGGATGGGACGAAGAAGTGGGATGTTGATGGAAATGAATACATAGACTACATTATGGGTCACGGGGCATTACTCTTCGGATACAATGAAGAAAGATCAAAATCGGCGATTGAGAAGGTCCTCTCAAACATACATATAGGATCATGCACGGAGATAGAGATCGAATGGGCTGAGATGATAAAGAAACTCGTCCCGTGTGCACGAGATGGATTAGTTAGGGCTTGGGCATGCGGCGGAGAAGCGATCATGATGGCGGCCAGACTTGCAAGGATCCATACAGGCAGGGATAAGATAGTCATACATGGGGGATGCTACCATGGAACGTGGGAAGAGATCAATTACGGCCACAACGGTCCGCCATACGGATTATATAATGTCCGTGGAATACCAAAGTCCAGCAGAGAAAATATCGTGATTCTGCCGTATAACAAGCCAGAAGCTGTCGAGAAGGTTTTCGCAGGCGGCGATGTGTCTTGCATCTTTCTGCAGGGAAACGCTCCGTACACCAAGGAGTATATGGAAGAGCTCAGAGAGCTCACCACAAGATACGGCGTAGTATTCATACTCGATGAGGTTGTCTCAGGTTTCAGGTATGCTCCAGGCGGGGCTCAAGAGTTTTACGGAGTTACGCCCGATTTGGCTGTTCTCGGTAAGATCGTGGGCGGAGGGGCTCCGATAGGGGCGATCTGCGGAAGTAAAGACCTACTGCAATATCATGAGTTTAGGGAGGACGATAGCTACTGGAACCGCTTCGTCAGGATCTCAGTCGGTGGCACATGGAATGCTCAGCCTCTATGCATAAGTGCTGGATTGGAGGCTATGAGGATCATCGATAAGGAGCGCGATGTGATCTATCCCCGCTTATATGAGGTCTGTGATAGGTTAACTAAGTGCATCAATGAGAGTGCGGAGGAATTCGGCTTGGCTGTTTCAGCCTCTGGTACCCCGCCTGAGAAACCCATGGTGAATATACATCCAGCATTCGGATTCGGAGCTAATTCTTCAGCTTCGTATACCTATTATCTTTCTATGGTGAACAGTGGAGTCTATCCCTTCGGTGGTCATCGTTTCATACCCTGCGTAAAACATTACGGTGAGGACTTAGAGAAGACTGGCTGCGCCATACGCAAATCAATGAAGGTACTAGAGGAGAACAACTTGGTGCCGCCAGCAAAATCATAATTTTTTCTCTAGCTTAACTCCCCATGAATCAAGACGCCATCTTTTATAAAACACCTTTTTGATGTGATCAAGTTCTTCTTTGAACTAGGTCTCAGCGGTGCTAGGGAGGGGCTATATATAGGCGGGTCAGATTTTCTGTCCATCTTTCTTCTAGGAGGCGCAGGAGGTTATCATCTGGAACACAAAACTTAACAGGGTCTTTTTTATACACGTAACATATATAATTGATGTTGTGTGAAACGTAAGCACGGAGGAGACCTACCTATCAGGAAGGTTTGTTGCTGCATGTTCTCAGTTAATCCCTTCGCCGATTTCAGAGATGAGTGCAGTAACGTTCTTAGAGATGCGCTGCGAAGATCTTATCCCGAGCTGATCGTATCGGTAACCCCGTTGGATTTGCCTCCAAATTCAAGGTTTGGACAGTTAAGTTCCTCGATCTGCCTTGAGCATGCTAGAGATGTTGGCACTTCTCCCTTAGATATGGCCAAAAAGATCGTGGGGGAGATCGATCTATCACCTTATAAACTGGTAGATTCGGTTAAGGCTGAGGGTGGAGGCTACCTCAATTTTTACGCCAATTTTACGGCGCTCTCATCCTTAACAGTGGAGTCGGCTAAGGGTTTAGATGTCGAATATGGCTATGTGAAGTCTGCGAAGCCTGAGAGGATAATCATCGAGCATACGAGCGCCAATCCCACTCATCCGCTCCATATCGGAGCAGCCAGAAACTCCGTACTCGGCGACTCACTAGTCCGCCTCTTAGAAGCACGCGGCCATAAGGTTTATAGGCACTACTATATGGATGATGTTGGCCGCCAGTCAACCATGGTAGCGTACGGTTATGTCGAGCTCGGAAGACCTGAACCTGAGGGAAAGCCTGATCACTTTATAGGTGCAATCTATTCAGTGACCAACTGCTTAATCGAGATTGAGAGGCTTAAAAGTGAGATTCAGAGAAGAAGAGAAGCCTCTTTCAGCGAAGAAATCGATCGACTCCAGAAGGAACTAGATGAGTGGACATCCATAGCTGTAGAGCTTGAGGGCAAATATCCTAAGATCTTCAATAGGCTCCTCGACGCCCTGAAAGAGAAGACTGAAGATCCTGAGTTAGAAGTTGCGAGGCTTAACCGTGAATATGAAGCTGGTGATGAGGAAGCAAAAGGGCTGATCCGAGAAGTCTGCCAGATATGCCTAGACGGCTTTAAGCAGACGCTGGGTAGAGCTGGAATTTTCTTCGACTCCTGGGACTGGGAGAGCAACTTTATATGGAATGGTGATGTCTCGCGTTACCTTGAAAAACTCAAGAGGACGCCCTACGTGTTTATGACGGAAGGAGTCTTAGAGCTTGACGGGGATAAGGTGGCTCAAGCCTTAAATCTGAAAGGCTTCCTAGGTTTAAGAGAGGATTACGAGATTCCCTCCCTAACTTTGGCGAGGGCTGACGGCACAACCCTCTACACGACTAGGGATGTCGCCTATAGCATCTGGAAGTTTAACCGGGCAGACAGAGTCATCAACGTTGTCGGCATGGAGCAGAAGTTGGCTCAACTGCAACTTAAGCTTGCCTTGTGCGCTCTTGGATATGTGGATGAGGCTAAGAGGCTAACCCACTTTGAGTACAACCTTGTAAGTTTCCCGGGCTATCGTTTCTCAAGCCGCAGAGGCAGATACATCCCGTTCGACGAGGTTATGGATGAGGCTATCAGGAGGGCCTATGAAGAGGTTTCGAAGCGTTCTCCAAGCATACCCGAGGAAGAGAAGAGAAAGATCTCTGATCTCGTAGGAATAGGTGCGGTCAGGTTTGCCTTGGTCGAGACTGACCCCACAAAGCCCGTCGTCTTCACTTGGGATCGTGTGATAGACTTCGAGAGGAACAGTGCACCATATCTCCAGTACTCACATGCTAGAGCCTGCAGCATCCTTAGAAAGGCGCCGAAAACATCCCGAGGAGAAGCCGACTATTCCCTCTTGAAAGAGCCGCTGGAACATGAGATAATCTTTACGGTAGCCCGGTTTCCAGAGGTTTTCATCGATGCGGCTGACGACCTAAAACCGAATACGATCGCCGATTTCGCCGTCTCCTTAGCGGATAAGTTTAATGCCTTCTACGCCAAGTATCCGGTAATCAAGGCTGAATCGCCTGGTCTAAGCCAAGCCAGACTTGGGCTTGTAGACGCCGTAAGGATCGCATTGCGGAATACCTTAAGACTCTTAGGCATAGAAGCCCCTGAAAGGATGTAAAAATTTTACTGCATCTTCTTTTGGTATACGAGTTTGATCGCGTAGATTGCTATTCCTACGATGAACGATATTGTGCATAGAGCATAGATTTCGAAGCTGGTAGGGATGCTTCTGCTAATGAAGGGATTAACATCCAACGGATAGAGTGGTTTCATCTTCGGATATAGGGGTGAGTCTAAGAGTATGTGGAGGTATATGCCTAAGAAAGATGCCAACAGCACGCCCCTAAACGATGCTTTTTGTTCAAGTTTGAAAAATGCCAAGATGGGAGCGAACCACTCTCTAACCTTGCTCATTATAGTGGCGAGTAAAAACGCCATGAGAGTTCCGCCTAGGAAGGAATGTAGAAAGCCGTGAAGTGGGTATTCTAAGTTCAAGGCTAATACGAGGAACGGCTCGACATCAACGATTACGTTGGCTATTAAAAACGTAGGGAAGTCTATGTAACTGAAGACGATTAGTCCAAGCAATAATGCGGGACCTAGATGAAAAGGCGTGAAAGGCATACGCATTACGATTTGAAGTATCACTTTAAAAAACTTTTTAGTTATCGAGCTGTTCTCTTGTTCTAAAAAAAGAAACAGTTTGTTGGGGTTCCGCTTCTTTACTACTTCACTTGGTGGATTTGGATGAAGTATTTTCCTGAATGGTGGTACTTCGCAACCAGCAACATCTACATCGAAGGATGGTATAACATCGCTAGGATAATTGGTGCCGTATTACTGGCTATGGGTCTAACTGTTTTCGCTTCGGGTTTAACTCAGATTTTGAAGGCGAGAATAAAGGATGCGGGCTTGGTGAGTTCTGGCCTTTACTCTGTTGTGAGGCATCCCCAACACCTAGGCATAGCGATCGCAACGTTTGGTATACTATTTTGGAACAGGATCGGTCCTAGACCCGGCGACATGATAGCGTGGACGATCTTAACGTTCCTCTTCATCGTGTTGTCGGATAGGGAGGAAACGGAGCTGAAGAAGAAATTCGGCGAGTACGAAGCCTATTGCAGTCAGGTTCCATTCATGATCCCATTGTTTCCCAAGATATCGTTTAAACTACTCTCTGGCCGTTTGCCTAAAGGAAGCTGGAAGAGAAGAGCTGTGCTCATGGCAGCTTATCTTGTCTTCCTCGTAATCCTAATAGCCATCCTAAAAATGCTGCCGATTGCGCAGGTAAAGACATTTATGAGATGGTGATAAAGGCATGGATCGTAGACTCTTCGCTTTAATAATCTTTCTTATCACCGTAGGTTCAACTGCTGCGTACTCTCTAGTCTCCTCTAATCTTCTCTCCGTTTCTGAGAGTGAGATCGCTTGTCATGAGGATGGAAGCCCTTACGTCTCGACCCCTATCGGTTCGAGGAGTGAGAACTTTCTCTGGTAGTGCCTTCAGTGCGGCTACACTTGGAGGAAGACTTATCCAGAGGATGTTTATCAACGTTGGCGGAAGGCTTTCCTAGAACCTCCTTTCGTTCGAGACTACGCGCTCCTTTATTTTAGGAACATTCTACGGCTGAATCTTTCTGATCCTCTCGTAATGAATTGGGCTGGCGGTAAGAAGACCCTTACCATTATGGTTGGTTACGAAGTCTATGTTTATCGGGCTGATGATATCGTCGTTACTATCAGATATCCAGTTGTTCCTCCAGAAAACGTCACCTATGAGGTTAGGGTTGCGGTTAAAGGCTTAACCATGTGGGAAGGCAAACTGTACCATCGACAGTTCGTAATGTCCATCCTGACTCCGCCAAAAGGAGCCGAGTTTAGAGCCTTGTACGATTATTACGGCGGTGTCGGCTTATTCGAGGAGGGCATTCACATAATTGCAACGAGCATTGACCCCTTAACTTTACGGAATGCGTCTGAATTCAAAACCGTGAACATTTACTGGAAACTGCTCAAGGAGAGCGAGACCCTTAAGGCTTATACTAGGGACTTTATAAGCATAATCATGTCGCGCGGAGACTATCCGACAGGAGGCTACACCATCCAAATCAAGTCTTTCAGTCAACTTGAAAACTGCCCAACCACCTTCCTTTTCACCGTAAACTTTACCGATCCAGGTGAGGGCGTTATCGTTACGGAGGCATTTACCAACCCCTTAGTTCTCGTGCCGATAGGCAATTTGCCTGCTGGAAAATACTTCGTCGAGGTCCACATTTATCATTCCATCGTGAATATTCGCCTAATGCAAACGACTATCGAGGAAGTCTGGACGAAGTCCTTTGAAATCATAGAAGCATGATGGCGAGTTGAATCATATCTTAACGCTTAAAACCTCTCCTCATTTTTAAGGTTTTTAGCTCACCTCTCAATCCCCTAACAATTACTCATCTGGCGCCGGTATTCCATCTATGGTCACGATGATCTTTGGTTGGAGTTGTATCGCTTTGACAAGAATATCTACGGAACTCGGCTACCTAAGCGTTGTAGACGGCCAGAAGCTCATATGACTAAGGGTGCTATTGTTTAAACTCCTTTCCTCAAGAAAATCTTATTAGTGGAAAAGAAGAGTAAAGGTCATGAAGATCACTTCTGTCCGAGCTACCATACATGACGTACCGGTACATGTTCCCATCCTTGAAAAAACTGTGTACCGCCCTATAGTCTTCGTTTGTATAGAAACCGACGAAGGCATAACAGGATACGGCTTAACCGGCGGAATACAACGTTTCGGTGTCAAGGAGTTCATAAACATGGAACTTGAGCCCTTCTTAAAGGGCGGAAACCCCGTTGAAAACGAGGCCCTGTGGCATCAGATGTATCTCGCACATAACCCTCGCTCCCAAACAGGAGTTTGGAGCTCGGCGGTGAGCGCGATAGACATCGCTCTCTGGGACATCAAGGGCAAGTACTATAAAGAACCTGTCTGGCGACTTTTGGGCGGAGCAAAGAAGAGGGCGCCTGCGTATGTCACCTTCGGACTCTTAGAGTTTGACCGTGACCAACTAGTGGAGATGGCATATCGCTTCGTACGCGAGGGCCATGACAAACTAAAGATGGTGGTTGCGATAAACAAGGGGGAAGATGTGGCTGAGGATGCTGCTCGAGTGAAGGCGGTGCGCGAGGCCATAGGAGACGAAGTTCAACTAATGATTGATGCAAACTACTTATTCTCCTTCCATAATGCATTAGAACTAGCCAAAAAGGTTGAGCCATATGACATCACTTGGTTTGAGGAGCCTGTTTATGGCAACGATGTTAGGCTCCTTGCTGACTTGCGCAGGAAGATCACTCTGCCCATTGCCGCTGGCCAGAACGAGGGCTCCCGCTTCCGCCATCTGGAGCTCTTATTGCATGGGGCGGTGGACATTCTCCAACCCAACGTATGCTATGTAGGTGGCTACACCGAAGCGTTGAAAGTTGCAGCTATGGCACAAGCCTTCAACATTCTAATAGCCAACGGAGGGGGTTGGCCTCACCATAATATGCATCTACAAGCCGCTGTCGCAAACGGCTGGAGGGTGGAGTTCCATTACCTAATGTGGAAGGTGGGCGAGACAATCTTTAAGAACCCTCCTGTGCCGGAGAAGGGCTGGGTCACTTTGACTGAACAACCGGGACTAGGCCTGGAACCTAGGGACGATGTGCTTAAGGAGTATTTAGTGTGATAGCATTCGCAGGAACGCACCAGACGCTCGATATAATCTCTCTTAGAGGCTCAGGCATATCACTCTTCTCTAAGCAGGATGAGGAATGGAATAGAGAGGACGATGATGATTGCTGAGGCGTAGAAAGGTGTTGTGGCTCCATAGCCTTCCCAGAGGGCGCCTCCGAGTGCGGGTCCGATGGTGTAGCCAAGCCTGACACCTGTCTGTCTTATGCCGGTGGCGAGACCCCACTTGGACCTGTCGACGAGGCTCATAAGTATCGCTACGGAAGCAGGCCATGTCATGCTGTAGACGCCGTATAGTGCCATATACGTGACTGTGAACCATTCGTAGCTGGGTGCGAAGGCGCAAGCAATGAAGAGCGGCGATATAGTGGCGAGGCATATTCCCATAGTCTTCTTGAAGCCGAACCGTGAGCTAGCCCAACCGCCGACGAGCTGGCTTCCGAATAGCGAGACCCCTATGAAGGAGAAGAAGAGACCTACGTGAAGCTTGTCCGCCATGAAGACCTTGCTCAGATAGATGGATAGAAGCGAGTAGGTGGTGCCGATACCAGCCGCCACAAGAAGCTGGTATATGGCAACGAGCACCAAGAAATATACGGCTTCCCGAGAGAACCCTGCATTTCTTTTAGTCCCTTCCTCAGTAACCCAATCTAGAGGCTTCGACGATCGTCTTTCGACAAGAAGGAGCGCTGGTACGAGGGAGAGCAGTGACACCACGGTGGCGAAGTAGAAGGGGTAGTGGAAACCTTTTGCCTCAGCGAGGAGGCCTGCTACCGTCGGGCCTACGAGGCTACCTATAGGCCAAGCGAGATTCATGTAGCCATACATTTTCGCCCGACTATCTGAGTCCGTGGAATCAGCGATGTAGACCATTCTAGCGGGTATGAAGACGGCAAAGCTCGCGGCGTAGATCATAGCCCAAGATATGAGTTGTCTCCAGTTGGTGGTAAACGTGTACAGCAATGGCGGGAAGATCGCTAAGGCAACGCTTATAAGCATGGTTCGCTTTCTGCCGAACCTGTCGGACATCCATCCGCTGGGGAGCATTATGGCTGTAGAGAACAGTCCTGCAGCTGATAGAAGGAGGCCTACCTCGAGTATTGATGCCCCAAGGCTTTGAACGTAGAGTGGGAATAATGCGTTAACGGACTCCATGCTCAGCGAGAAGCCTGTGTTTAGCATGAAGAGCATTAGTAGACTTCGGTCAACCATCGAAAGGACCCCTTTATGCTGGGCTTGACTACGTCTGTTCTTCGACATCAGGGTTTCCATCCACGTTAGGCAACAGCAATATCCATTTGAAGATGGAACTAGAATAAGAGCTAAATAAATTTTTAATCTTCTAACGCATGGATGCGTAGCCTATAATCTGAATGATGAAATAACAAGAATAAACCGAGAAAGACAAAAGGAGATCTTGGAATCGCTAGGAACATAGTTAAAACCGGATATGGGAGGCTCAAAAGTAAGTTGAAAAGTCAAAGATCTTATAACTATTTCAGATACATTATTTATCTAAGTTTATATCTTTGGACACGTAAAGAGAAGAGTACGCCAAAAGCGTCGCGATCAAGCAGATAAATCTTAATGATCATTATGCAGGGAAATAAGAGATGACTAAAAAGCTTACGCCTAAGGACATCTTAAGACGGGTTGAAAAAGACGGCTTTGAAGCCGTCTGGCAAGACAGCGCGAGTCTTTTACCGAAACCCAAGGAGGGACAAACGATCGTTTCTGGTAAAAAAGGAATCCCTCACCCCCTCTTTGACCTTATTCAAAGGATGCGTCAGTCGTTTCTCAATCTGGGATTCATGGAAGTTTCAAACCCAATGATTGTAGACGAGAATGAGGTCTATAAACAGTACGGACCTGAAGCCCCGATCATACTGGATCGCTGTTACTACTTGGCAACCCTACCTAGACCCGACATTGGTTTGAGCCAAACGAAATGTCAAGAGATTGAAAAGTTTGGAGTAAAGTTGACAAGTGAGAAAATCGCTGGATTACAAAAAGTTCTAAGAGATTATAAGAAGGGAGAGATCGAACCGGATGATTTAGTCGAGAAGTTCGCAGGGGTGCTCGATGTTTCCGATATGACCGCGATGCTTATCGTCCCTAAGGTCTTTCCAGAATTTGCTACTTTAGAACCAGCGCCGACTACCCTAACGCTTCGATCTCACATTACAACCGCTTGGTTCCTCACGCTGCAAGCCTTCCAATATAAGCTGGAGCTGCCAATAAAGTTATTCACCGTTGATGTTCGCTTCCGTAGGGAACAGAGAGAGGACGCGACGCATCTTCGTGTTCATCACGCTGCGAGCTGCGTAATAATGGATGACGAGGTAGATGTAAATCTCGGAGAAGAGGTCACTAGGCTCGTTTTGAAGCCGCTAGGCTTTGAGAAGCTCCGTTTCGTACAGAAGGAGGTAACATCAAAATACTACGCGCCGAAAATGGAGTATGAAGGTTACATCTATCATCAGAGCATGAACAGGTGGATTGAGGTTGTCGATTATGGGTTGTATAGCCCGATTGCTTTGGCTAGGTACGATCTTGAGCATCCTGTTTTGAATCTCGGCATAGGCGTCGAACGTGTAGCCTCCGTGCTTTACGGCGAAGACGACGTTAGAAGGCTTGTTTTTCCACAGTTCTACACTGAGTTATCGTTATTGGACATCGAGATCGCGAAGATGATAAGATACGAGATGGAACCAAAGACTAAAGAGGGCATGGAACTGCGAGAAAGCATCATATCAAAGGCGATTCAATACGCAGATACTTCAAGTCCATGCGAGTTTCTAGTTTACGAAGGAAAGATACTTGACAAGAAGGCTAGAGTCTACATCTACGAAACCGAGACCGGCTCTAAATTGTTAGGTCGAGCAGCGAGAAACCACATCTACGTTTATGACGGAAATATACTAGGCATACCTCCTGAAGGCATGGAAAACCTCGAACTCGTAAAGCAGGCTAGGGCGAAAGGTATAGCAACCGGAATAAGTTATCTTAACGGGGTGGCCTCGCTTGCATCTGCGAGGGTTGAAGAAGCTGTGAAGACGGGTGGAAAAAGGGTGAATGTCCGCGTCAAAATCGCCAAGTCACCCAGTGATGTCAATATCAGAGTAAGCGAGGTTGTGAGAAGGTACATAACCGGCAAAAGGAAGAAGATCGAGGTCACGGGTCCTGTCTTCATGGGCGTCAGGGCAGAGATACTTGAATAAAATATCTAAGTTACACTTTTCTCTTGACACTATTCGCCAATTCGTGAGCAAGCCTCAACGGTTCGGGAAACTTGTGCATAATCAAGAAATGTTTCACGATCTCGACTGCTGTCTCTAGTGTTATCATGTGACCGACAGATATGAAGATGGGTTTACAGCCTCTTTTCGAGAGTAAGGCCACACCCACGATTCTTTCTTGATACTTGAGGGGGGCACAGTCTCCAACTTTTTCCAGATTGCCTTCGTACTCTCCGCATAATTTGCTTCCGGCGACGCCTATCGTCGGCTTATTAATGGAAAACCCGACATGGGAGGCGCAACCGCAGAACATGGGGTGAGCTATACCTTGCGAGTTTATAATAACGACATCTGGTTCTAACTTCAGATTCTTTGCTAACCTAATTATTAACGGAC
>Ga0129297_10001230_pt1 | contig 12894 bp, 14 predicted proteins | sample I18A1metaG_FD_94708 | JGI IMG/M metagenome (GOLD analysis project Ga0129297, IMG submission 94708) | Lake sediment bacterial and archeal communities from Gulf of Boni, Indonesia to study Microbial Dark Matter (Phase II) - ​I18A1 metaG | ecosystem: Environmental > Aquatic > Freshwater > Lake >... | reverse complement strand
CGCGTAGGTCAATGTAGAAGATATAGACTTCAGAGTCGGGTCTGTGCTCTTTTATGAGCACGGCGTCCTTTACGGCGTACTTGCAGCATATGCTGGAACAATACGGGTAGCCGAACCGTTGATCCCTTGATCCAACGCACTGCAAGAACGCCACCGTGCGCGGAATCCTTCCGTCGGAAGGTCTCATGATGCGACCGCCGGTTGGCCCGGATGCGGAGAGGAGCCGTTCCAGCTGCATTGCGGTGATCACATTCCTGTATTTCCCGTATCCGTAAGATGTCAGCCTCAGTGGTTCATACACGTCGAATCCTGTGGCCACAACGATGCCGCCGACATGCAGTTCGAGCTTGACTGGCTGTTGCTCAAGGTCAACCGCTTGTGCGTTACATACGCTTTTGCATAGTCCGCAGTCTAGGCAGTGGTCCTTGTCTACGGTATAGACTCGTGGGACCGCTTGTGGAAATGGTAGGTATATCGCCTTTCGCATACCCATTCCCGAGTCGAATTCGTTCGGCAGTTCCACTGGGCAGTGGTCTGCACAGGTGCCGCATCCGACACACTTGTCGGCCTGCACGTATCTAGGCTTCTTCACGACTTTTACTGTGAAATCTCCGGCTGAACCATGAACCTCTTTCACCTCTGAGTAGGTGAGCAACTCAATGTTGGGATGCCTGAAGCATTCAATCATCTTCGGAGCTAGAATGCATATTGAACAGTCCATTGTTGGAAACGTCTTGTCGAGTTGAGCCATACGACCACCTATGCTTGGGGATTTCTCCACGAGGTAGGTCTTCACGCCGCGATTGGCAAGATCTAGAGATGCTTGGATCCCGGCAATTCCGCCACCTATCACGAGCGCGGACTTCTCCACCAACCATGATCACTCCTACGTTAACTTCCTGAGTATCGTCTCGATAGGGATCCTATGCTCGCGCAGCTGAGGCCCCTCCAGCTTGAAGCCCATCGCAAGACTCAGCAGCTCCATAAAATGGAGGACCGGAATGTCGTACTCCTCCTTCAGCAGGGTCTTGATCTCAAGCTGTCCTAAGTCAAATTGAATGTAGCAGAACGGGCAAGCAGTGACGACACAATCTACGTTAGCCCTCTTCAGGGCAGCGAGCTTACGATTTGACAGGCTTCTCGAAAGATGATCATCGATGTCGCGTAGAGGACCGCCGCAACAGATCTCTTTCTCGTCATAGTCAACGGTTTCGGCTCCGAGCGTTTCTACCAGGTCATCAAGCACCTCGAATCCTCTTCCCACTCCTGCATGCAGCAGCTTGGGCCTGACGAGGTGACATCCAACTTGGGTTGCCACCCTTAATCCGTTAAGAGGCTTTGTTACCTTGCTTCGTATCTTGTCCAGGCCGACATCGTCACAGAGTACGTCGATGGTGTGTTTGACATTCACTGTTCCCTTGAATCTCTTGTTCGCAACTGACAGGATCTCGTTGACTCTATCCCGAGTTTCTTTCTCCCTCTTCAGTGTCTGATTGACCATCATTAGCGACTCGTAACAATCGTTGCACAGTGCCATGACATCCAGTCCCATCTTCTCGGCAATGCACAAGTTCCTTGCGGCCAATGCGAGCCAGCCTGTGTAGTCGAGTGACTGTATTGCAAATGGCCCACAACAGCTGGTCCCGTCCATGTCGACCAGTTCAACGCCCAAGGCAGGCAACGTCTTTCTGGTTGTCAGTTCATACGACAGTTCCCTCGCGGGGATGAGGCAGCCCAAGTACAGAGCATACTTCACTTTGCCCCTCAACTCCTATTTCATGCCGAGGATCTTGCCGAAACCGGTCTTCCTTGCTATCTTCGCGACTTCGGCGACAGGTTCACATGTCGGCAGACCAAGGCTTGCCCTCTGCTTGCTAACCGAGGCTGTCGGGCTGACAATATGGCCCGTCTCAACCAAGTTCCTCGCCATCGTCAGGGCGCCTTTGGGTGCATTTCCGTCTCTTGCAGCTATGCTCCTAAGGGCGAACACAACCTCGCCGACATCAGCTCCTTGCGGACATCTATCTATGCACGTGAAGCACGACAGACACAGCCATGAGAGTTCGAAAAGCGCTTCCCACTTGAATCCGAGATTAATCATCTCGATCATTCTCCTAGGGTTGTACTTGAGAGTCAACCTGCCGACAGGGCAGCTGCCTGCGCATCTCCCGCACTGAACGCATGAGAGAACTCCCTCACCCCTGGGAGTGTTCGCCACCTCGTGCATGAAACCCGGATCGCGCTCGCGAGCATGAATCTGGGACAGTATGAATTGGAGGTCAGCCTCGGATGATGCCAAGAAGAATCACGTCTTCATCTCGAAGACCATTTCGCAATAGGGGTCGCCCTTATGCATGCTGGCGGCATATCGGAAAGCTATCTTGGGGCTAACGGATTCGGAAACTCCCGAGAGGAAGCGCCCCCACAAGTCGCAGACGTAGGGAGGAGCATCCAGCATCTTCCACCCCTTGAGGTAGGGACAGAAAGTCACCCTAGCCGACATTCGATTCGGCGAAGTCTCAACTATCCTATACTCCCAGCCGATGTCACGTGCCATTTCCGTCAGAATTCTGTCAAGCTCTTTCAAGTCACCTTTCGCAAGGCTGAGCTTGTCCTTCCAAAACAGCCCGATCTTGGCTCCGACGTCATGACACGCTTCCTGAAGCAGTTTCTCGCCCTCGGCGCCATACTTCTCCTTGATCTGACGTGATATTGTTGCGAAGCAACCTACGATCCCGACGATGCCCGAGGAGATGTATCTCCTCGCAAAGCTCATGATCTCTTCTCTGAGCTTCTCATCTGCGACTTCCAAGGTCTCCACTCCCATCTCCGCTTTGTAACAGCCAATCGACAAATACACATGGCGTATAATCTACATGCAGACGATAGTAATATAATTAGCATAGAAATATGATCTCGCCAGCGCCCAGAGTCGTGAGGCGCGACCCCGCATCATGGTAGTCAGAAGCAGTGACCTTGACCTGAATTTCATTGAAGAACTCTCCAAGATCGGCGGCGAAACCGTGAAGTCATGCTTTCAATGCGGGACATGCACAGGAACTTGTCCTTCTGGGCGCCTAACCTCTCTCCGAACTCGAATGATAATCAGGAAAACGATTCTCGGATTGAAGAAGGAGGTTCTTTCGAGCCCGGCGCTCTGGGAATGCATGATCTGCTTCAAGTGCCATGAGCAATGCCCGAGAGGAGTGAACATCCCCACGGTGATGCTTGCACTTCGAAACCTTGCTATACGTGAAGGTGTGACGCCGCCTGAAGGATACCTGAAAATGGCAAGGTCTGTCTTCGAGGAGGGAGCGGTTCAACCTCCGCAAGAGGTAGTGACGAGGGACTTTGAAAGCTTCAGTCGCACCTCGCTTGATCTTCCCAGCCCATCTAAACCAGCAGACTTCGGCAAATTCTCAAGGGCTCTCGGTGAGGTAGGCTTTCGAAAGATCATCGGAGGGTAGGCATACGAGACTTGGTCTATTCCTGGGTTGCTACGCGCAGACCGAGCAGTATGCCTGCGAACTCTCTGCACGACAGGTGTTGCCGAAGCTCGATGTCGACCTAGTTGAAATCAAGGGCGCGGCCTGCTGTGGCTTCCCTCTCAGCAGCATCGACAACCTCACGTGGACCTACCTCACCGCCAGAAATCTGGCTCTATGTGAGGATCAGCACCTAGACATGCTTCCGCTCTGCAACGGATGTCACTTGTCAATGTGCGAAGTCAAGCACGCACTGCAGGCCAACCCTGCGTTAAAGGAGAAAGTCAACACAGTGCTGGCATCTGAGGATCTTCGGTACAAGGGCACCGCAAGGGTCAGACACATAATTGAGGTACTTCACGACGATATTGGTCCTGAACGAATCCAGAAGGCGATCAGCAAGCCTCTGGGTGGGCTGAAGTTTGCAGCCCACTACGGTTGCCACGCTCTCAGACCAAGCGAACTGGGGAGGCCAGACGATTCGCGAAACCCAAAAAAGCTCGAAACCCTGATCGGCGTTCTTGGAGCGCGATGGGACATCTACCCAGAGAGACTCGACTGCTGCGGCGCAGGAATAGCCGTCTCGGCAGGAGAGTCCTCGTTGAAGATTGCAGGGGGCAAACTTGAGAAGCTGAGAACAGCCGGTTTTGACGGACTAGTTACGACATGTCCATTCTGCATGAGAATGTACGACGCAAGGCAGGAGGCGATTGGAGCATTACTTGGCGGTGCAACATCGTTTCCGGTATTCTACTATACTCAGCTGTTGGGGCTCTGCATGGGCGTGGACGAAGCCTCGCTTGGCTTACACCTTAACATGAGTCCTGTCGGCGAAGTGATCCAGAAGTTCCAGGCGAGAACGAGCTAGGTCAACAGATCCCTTTGAGACAACTACTGGAAAGGCTTTTGTAACCTGCACATGACCCTGTGCTGGGTGACTGGGTACGGTTAAGATTCTAGATAGGTTCGAATTTCCCGAGGGTCTCTACTACTCGGGCGATCATTTGTGGGCAAAGAAGGAGGACGGAACTGTACGTGTAGGGGTAACCGACATGGCTCAACAAGCCGCTGGGTCGATTCTCTTCGTGAGAATTATGCCCAAAGGGAGACAAGTCGAATCCGGTAAACCCTTAGGTACGATGGAGACCGGCAAGTGGGTAGGGCCCCTGAAATCCCCGCTCTCCGGAACTATAGTTGAGGCAAACGAGGCGCTCAAGACGCAGCCGAAGTTACTCAATGAAGACCCGTACGGAAAGGGCTGGCTGATCATGCTTCAGCCATCGAAGCTCGACGATGAGCTAAGGAATCTGATGACGGATCCGACCCAGATCGAGAAGTTTGCGCAAGCCGAACTGCCGAAACTGTTCAAGAAGTAGCACGTGTTTTTCTGGTCGAATAGAATGTGGCGTTGGCTTGACCTTGATGCAATAGATCCTGTAGACACTCAGACAATCTACGACGCCGTCGCTACTGCTCGGGGCAGGAAGATCATCGGCGACACACTGATCTTCTGCTATCCTCGAAGTCCCCTCGTCAGCTTGGGATATCACCAACAGATCGAGAAGGAGCTTGATGTCCAGTTCTGTCGAGATAACGGGCTCCCTTTCGTCAGAAGGATACTGGGTGGAGGAGCAGTCTACCTCGACCGCGGACAGCTCTTCTACCAGTTGATCGTGGGCCCTGAAAGTCCCATATTGCCCAAGAATGTGACGGAGGCTTTTCGTTTCTTTCTCCAAGCCCCCGTGTGGGCATACCAATCTCTGGGCATAGATGCTCACTATCGTCCAGTGAACGACATACAGGTCGGTGGAAGGAAGATCTCAGGCAATGGAGCAGCAACCACCGCCGAGGGCGTGTTCGTTCTGACGGGAAACATCATACTGTCATTCGACTACGAGAAGATGGTCAGAGTACTGAAGGTGCCATCGGAGAAGTTCAGAGACAAGGCCTACAAGAGTCTGAGGGAGTATCTCTCGACAGCGTCGGCAGAGCTTGCAAGAGAAGTGACCATGGATGAGGCAAAAAGGGCTCTCAAGAAGGGATTCGAGAGACTGCTAGGCGAGGAACTCCAACCTGGAGCCCTTGCTTCTGAGGAGCAGAAGCTGATGACCGAGCTGAGAGTCGGCTACCTCTCAGACGAATGGCTCTACATGCCAGAGCTTAGACACCCCGACATCGCTGCAAGGACCTTGAAGATAGCGGAAGGGGTCTCCCTCAATGAGAATGCCCACAAAGCACCCGGAGGCCTGATTCGAACGACAGTCAAAATCGAGAATGACAGGATTGCAGACGTGCTTATCTCCGGCGATTTCTCGCTATTTCCTAGAGAAAAGGTGACCGTCATAGAACAAGCCCTCGTGGGATGCCCGCTCAAGAAGGAAGATGCGCTATCGAGGATCACAAGCGTCTACTCAGACCATTCCCTTGAATCCCCGGGCGTCCTACCTGAAGACTTTGTTTCAGCGCTATTCCCTCTCAAGACAACATGATTCCATCAATAACGTTGCGCCATCCAGACTGCCGAGCGACCAGCCCCGGCGGCGTCAAAGGCGTCGTGATGAGCCAGCTCCAATCTGCATGGGAGCCCGCTAATGTGGCGAATGAGGAATTCAGTCGAAATCTTCGGGTTGCGGCCCGGACAAGCATCGGGGCCATGACGTTGGTCTACACCAAGCCCATTTGACTGGCGACGAGCTCTGCGAGGTCCTGAACTCGTTTGGAGTCCGGAAACTTGGACGACACTTCCACCAGGCTCTGATCGCAAGAGGGGCACGCAGACGTAATCACATCGGCGCCGGTCCTGTTGAGCATTGCCAAGCGTTTCTCCGCGAGGTCGCTGGAGATAGCACTATTGGTGGCCTTGAGTAGGCCGCCTGACCCGCAACATCTTCCCATTGTCCCGCTCTCTTCGGGCTCGATGATTTTCTCGACGAAGGAGCCCAGCACTCGTCTGGGTTGGTCTACCACTCCGCCGAGACGGGCAAGTTCGCAAGGGTCATGGTAAGTGACGGCGGCGTGCAGCTTCGGAACGCGCAGCTTCCCCTCGCTGATGTACCGGTCGAGGAGCTGGGTGAAGTGAACGACCTCGAAGTTCAGCTTCCTCCCAAGCACTTGAGGATACTCTTCTCGGAAAGCTAAGCAGCAGCCGGGGCATCCGCTGACTACCATCCTTGCACCCATCTTCTCGATGGCTTCTACATTGTGGTCTGCGATTTCTCGATAGCCTTGCGTGGCACCGCTGACGTCGAGAGGATGGCCGCAGCACCATTCTTCGGCCATTAGGCTCCAGTTCTCACCTATGTGGTTGAGGATTGCGGTGATTGCCTGCGCGATCCCTTGGCTTCGACCCGCGTAGGAAGTGACACACCCTACGAAGTAGACGATGTTAGCTTGGTCTTGGACTTTGACCTCGGCACCCGTGTATGTTGCCCAGTCTCTTCGGGACTGGCTGTCCATTCCGAAGACGTTCTTAGGCCCGATAAGCGTCTTCTCCATGAGGCCTACAGAGTCCGGTGCGAGTCCTTGTCTCACGGCAAGTTCTCTGAGTTTGACCCAAAGGTCCAGCAGGTCCAATTCAAGATGGCATTTTTCTGTGCACCGTCCGCACGTGGTACAATCGAAGAGCCGCTGCACGAATTCGGATGCTATTCGAGAGTTGGAAGTGAAGAGGTTGGAGCCATTCTTCTCAAGCATCCTCTTCAGCAGAAAGATCTTTCCGCGTGGCGAGGTGGATTCCCAGCCCAATCGATCGTAAATTGGACACCACTTGACGCAGTAGCCGCATTGGGCGCAGACAAAGATGTCTTCCCTCTGAAGCTTGGACAGCAAAGCGTCTGACACCTAGATCCAGCCTCCTAATCTCCACAGAGTCTCGAGGAACCCAGTGTACATGAACTTAGGGAGGGAAAAGCCGAGTCTGGTCTTCGCCGTGAAGGTCTTGCCCGGGTTCAGGACTCCGTTGGGGTCTAAGAGGGGCTTCAGTTTAGCGAATTCTTTTCTTCTGGTCGGCTCCGAAGCGGCGAAGTGGAAGGAATTCCAGACCCCGTAGCCATAGGAGCGCCCGCCCGTCGTAATGGCACGATCGATCAGTTTCTTCGTAATCGCGGAATGGGTGAGGTACCGGAAGGCGCGGCGCTCATCGCTCAGAAACAGCGGGAAGAACAGCACTTGATCTGGAGAAATCCAGATGTTCTCAACTTCTACATCTGCGGAGGCGTCGCAACCGAGCTGCCACGCATATTGGATCATCTCAATCAGACGGTTCGAGGGCACCAAGACATCCGAGGTCAAGACGGTCGGCCCAAGTTTCTTGATTCGAAGCGGATAGAATCGCTCACTCCATTCAAATTCAGCTTCCTCCCGTGGCCTGGGGTTGCCGCCCCTGTCGGTGACCATGCGAGCAAATGTGTTCAGAAATTCTTCGACTTGGTGGGGCGTGCCTGCGTAGTATCCGAAGATGATGGCGCCTGATTCAGCGTCTTCAGGACTGAGCAGAGCTCCTTCACGAGCTCTCACGAAACCGAAGGCTCTCAAGATCAAGCTGAACGGTCTTTTTTTTCGGACCAATTCGTTGGCGACTTCGACGGCGTTGGACAGTTGATGGAAGTAAGCCAAGAATGGGGCTGCTGACGGTCTCCTAGGCACAAGCCTAAGGGTCAGCTCTCCAAATATGCACAGTGTTCCTTCCGAGCCGAACAGTTGGCGCGGCGTAACCCAGTCCGAGTTGGGATCAACCATCATCTTCTCTCCTGTTGGCAGAATGGCGTTAATTGATTCAACGTTGTCCACAAGGCTCCCGTGTTCAAGTGAGCCATAGCCAAAACCTCCCGTGGCCGCGAATCCGCCCACCGTGGAACTCGGTGCGCTAGAAGGATAGACTGGCAGTTCCCAACTCGTTCTCTCCAAGAAGTCCATGATGTCCTTCCAGACCGCGCCGCATTGAACCGTGAGGAGGCCTTTGGCTTCATCAAACGAGACGATCTTGTTCAAGCATCGGAGGTCTAGGAGAATTCCTCCCATTGTAGGAACCGCTCCGCCGTATCCCCAAGTGGCTGAGCCACGGGGTGTGACGGGCATCTTGAGCCTGTTAGCGACCTTCATGACGCCGGCGACTTCTTCGAGGCTCTGGGGTTTGACGATGATGTCAGGGAGGCTATTGAACAGTCGCGCGATATCGTGGGGAATGGGGGCGAGGTCGTGGCTATACGCGACTCTTTCTAGGTAGCTGGTGGAGACTCTATCGCTCCCGAGGAGGTTCGTCACAGTCTTCTCGAGCGACATCAGCGGTCTCTATCCATCTAGCGTAGCCTTGTTGTGACAAGCCGCTCCAGTTCTTCAGGCTTTGAAACGAGCTCCTTTTTGTCCTCTTCAAGTTGGAAGGGTTGGAAGGCGGCGACCCAACCGCGTCCGTAGGGGTCGGCGTTGATGAGCCCGGGGTGTTCTCGGAGTTCATCGTTGACTTCTTGAATCAAGCCGAAAACTGGCGCTCGAAGAAGCACGATCCTCCTTCCGGACTCGATGGATCCGAAGGGATGTCCCTGGCTGACGTATCGGCCTTTCGGCAGGACACGGACGAATTCTATCGGTCCGACGTTCTGTTGGGCGAAGTCCGTGAGTCCGACGTACACCTTGGAGTGCGGATTCTCGGCTTCGGCGACTCTGACCCAGACATGGTCTCGGGAGTAGAGTAGGTTATCATGAAACTCGTACTTGCTCAGCAGTTTCATGTGCTCTTCACCTCGGGTTGTGTGGAGCGTCGGGGGGTACATATTGTAACCCGTGTAACAATTACTATCCTGACTATGAGGCTAAGTCATATAAGCTAGTATATAGTCAGGCTCCTCACCCGCATCCCATGCGCGGAGGGGCGCCTTGTTGACCGCATCGATTCGAAAGGTCCTCAAGCTCGGAAGGTCGACCCTAGCAATTACTCTCCCCAAGCATTGGGTGGATGCTCTGAACCTGAAAGAGGGGGAGTACCTGCACGTCGATGCCATCGATGACGGCGCGCTGAGGCTCGTTACTAGGAGGCATGAGGTCGAAGCACGGCCCAGGGTCTGTGTGATCAACGCCGACCTTTGCGAAGCGCCTGGCATGCTTTCCAGAATGTTGATCGGCGCCTACCTAGTCGGACATAGCATGATTTGGATCCAATCGAGGACACGATTCAAACCAGAACACGTGAGGGAACTTGAGAAAGTGGCATCCTCTCTCGTGGGTCTCCTTGTTTCAGAGCAAACAGACAGCCTCACCGTCCTGCAGAGTCTGGCCGACCCCTCCAAACCTTCGATGGACAACTCGATCCGTAGGCTTCATTTGATCTCTTCGTTCATGCGGGAAACCGTGGTCAAAGCGCTCATTGAAAGGAGAGCCGACGATCTCCCCAATGTTACAGCCATGGGAAAGGAGGGAGACCGAGTCTACTGGCTCGCAGTCAGGCAACTGCTGTCTTCGACCCAAGACCGGAAATTGGCTGAGGCTTTGGGGATTAGGTCGCAATTCTGGCTACTTGGCGACAGAGCGGTCCTGAGCAATCTCAAGGCGATCGTCAACTGCGTGGAAGCAATAGCGAAAGAAACCGCGAAGCTGCTGGAACGCTGCTTGTGCTTGGAAAATGATGCCGTGACCGAAATCTCCGGCCTTGACGGCTCGATCACGGAGGTATCAGAAGGCGCGGTGAGTGCTCTCATCACACGGGATCTTGCTCGAGCAAATCACGTCATTGAAAAGATCAACAGGCTGGGGGAGAACGCGAGCAGAATTACGGATCGCCTCTCGGAAACGGTTCAGGCCCCTCTATGTCGAAGCTCGATCCTGAGGCTCGTATGCAGCTTGAGCCAAATTGCCTTTAGACATAAAACGATCGCCGAGATAGCCATCAACCGCGCGCTAGAGGAATCTGGTGGTTACGCGAGTATTGACGAAGGTTTCTCCACAAAAATTTCCTCTTAGCACTGACTCTGGCGTTATCCGATGCGAGAAGGGCCTCCTAGCAGGTGAAGGCCCGCCCCTTCGCTTTCCCGCAAGGTTCCCGGTACGACGGACGCAGGATGGATCTTCCCATCGGGGTTCGAAGAAAGGCGATTGGAGATGGCCCAGCCGCTCATCCCTCAATGGATTTCAGAACAAGCTCCGCGAGATCCACAACCTTCAGGGGACTGCGCTCGGGGGCTTCCTTCGACAGTGCCTTCAACATGGTGCGCTTGCATTGCTGACAGGCAGTGACGATCGTCTCGGCGCCTGTGTCCTTCGCGAGAGATATCAACTGCTTGGCAATCGTTCCGGGGAAGTTCTCATCAACGACTTCCACATCGCCTCCACCGCCGCAGCAAAGTGCTTTCTCTCTGTTGAAACGCATCTCAGTGAAGGAAAGGCCGGGGATGCTTCTGATGACATCCCTCGGAGCTTCGTATATGCCTGAGTTTCTGCCCAAGTCGCAAGGATCGTGATAGGTGACCGTAGCGCCTAAGGGCTTCAGTTGAATCTTCCCTTCTCTGATCAGTCGCAACATGTATTCGGAGTGATGGAGGATTTCGATGTTAATGTCATACTCGGTCTTCCATGAATGATAGCATGACGGACAGGAGAACACGGCGGTCCTGACACCGAGCTCCCTTATTTTCTCGATGTTTGACTTCCTCAACTTTTCCGCTTCTCTTCGCATTCCCGCCCAGACGAGCGGATAGCCGCAACACCATTCATTCTCTCCGAGGATTGCGAAGTCTACGGCTGCATGTTGGAAGATCTGTGCGACAGCTGCCGGTACGTCTTGCACCGTTGGAGAGAATGAAGACATGCAGCCCACGAAATACGCCACCTCTGCACGGGTCTTCTTCGTAAGCGTTTCATCTGGATTTGGAAGGTACTCAACCCACATTGCTCTCTCCGAATTCGGAAGACCCAGAACGTTGTGAGCTGAGGCGACCGCATCTCTCATCATGTTGAAGTTGGCCGGATAGTGCCCTTCACTGACAAGCAATTCTCGTATCGCCCTCCCGAGGGAACGCGTGTCGATGCCGATCGGGCATACCTCCCGGCACCTTGCGCATAAAGTGCAGTAGTAGACACCCCGCGAGAAGAGCTTTAGTTCGGTAGATGTGGGCGCCTCTTGTCTGAGTATCTTTGCTATTGGTCCATGTCTCCGACGCATAATCGACCTGAAGTTCTTCAGTATGCCCAGATAGACAGTCCCTGGATTTGCTGTTTCGGAGTACACTTCACAATTGTCGGCGCAAACTCCACAACTGAGACATCCGTCAATCTCCACCATTTGCTTGACAGAGAAAGCTGTCGCAGGGAAGTGTGTCTCGGCCTTCAGTTCATGACCTCTGGAGGAATTAGCAAGAACAACGAGCGGCCCTGCGAAGATATGCCAAAGCTTCGAGTTCAGCGGTATGGAGGCCATGAAGAGGGCGAGTAGTAGGCCAGACAACGACCACATTGTGTACGCTACATTCGCCAGGTCGAACTTTAACGGTTCCAGTATCTGCGAAATTCCGTATGCAAGGAACCAGTACCTTCCGATGGAGGCAGGGACGTTGTACTGTAGAAGCGAGACGCCCTCGCCAACTAGTCTCACCAGTAGCCAAGCAACTGTGAGAATGATGGCAGACACATCGGCGAAGGTGGTCTTCAGAGGCGTCTCCTTGAGTACGAACCTGCGGTAGGCAAACCACCCTTCGCCGAAAACGATTACGGCCATGAACAGGTTGTCTGCGAACCCGTACATGTTTTCCATCGCGCCTACCACTCCCGCCGGGACAACTTGGAAGAAGTATGCGGGAAGGAATGGGGCGTAGAGGAAGACGGTGATTGGATCTTCGGGGCCAATCTTTGGAACAATTTCTGCCATGAGATGATTGATCAGGATGACGCCGACATAACTGATGAGGAACGCCGAGATGATTATGCCTCTAGTCATGCTCTCCTTTGACAGCCTCACGAACAAGAGAGAATTTGAGAAGAAAGCCTTGACAAGCCCGAAAACCTTCCTGCTGAACACGACCTTAATCGTGCTCTTCAAGGTTCGCCTGAAAGCGTCAGCCACCTCGAACCACGTCGCAATATTCCACGCTCCGAAGAACACACAGGCTGCCGTGCCTATCGCAAAGAATACTGCGTACGGTGCAATCATGCTTGATCGCCGAGTGAGTGCAAATGAACCCATAAAGTGCTATAGAATGTTTACTTAACGATGTCTATAGAAATGATAGAAACCGATTTGCGAGCGACAATCGCCGAGTATCGAAAGTCAGGATGCAATTGGCCCGGAATCATAAGACTTATCTCGCCACATCCGTGAGTTCAGCCCAGCGGTGCGAGAGAATCCGAGTCACTTGACAACCCCGAACGAAGCCGTCAGACCGCTCGAGAGAACATGGCTGGTTCTGCTCAAACTCTTCGAAGAACT
>Ga0129297_10001228_pt1 | contig 12908 bp, 13 predicted proteins | sample I18A1metaG_FD_94708 | JGI IMG/M metagenome (GOLD analysis project Ga0129297, IMG submission 94708) | Lake sediment bacterial and archeal communities from Gulf of Boni, Indonesia to study Microbial Dark Matter (Phase II) - ​I18A1 metaG | ecosystem: Environmental > Aquatic > Freshwater > Lake >... | reverse complement strand
TACTGGAACAGCATAAAGGGATGGTACATGGCGGGCGACATCGCGAGCAAGGACGACGACGGATACTTCTGGGTCAAAGGACGCTCAGACGACGTCATCAAGACCTCAGGCTACCGAATCGGCACAGCCGAGGTCGAAAGCGCCCTAGTCAGCTTTCCGGCGGTGGCTGAGGCGGCCGTGATCGGCAAGCCAGACCCGCTCAAGGGCGAGATAATCAAGGCTTTCGTCATCCTACGCGTCGGAGCCCAGAGGTCACCCACACTCATCGATGAGATGAAGAAGCACGTAAGGTCAGTCATGGGCCCAATCGCGGTGCCCGCGGAGATCGACATAGTGGATTCGCTTCCGAAGACGAGAAGCGGCAAGATCATGAGGAGACTACTCAGAGCAAAAGAACTCGGACTACCGATCGGAGACATCTCAACACTCGAAGAATAGCAGAGAACTACTCCGCGCCACGGAACGTGCTTTTGCTAGTATGGTGGAGTCTAACCAGGGAACGCCAGAACACACTCTTTGCATCAAACATTATGCACAGAAGATACCGGCCAAAATTGCGACATCGGCACCAGCTACCCACACGCACAAAATCAACCCAAACGACGACGGTTCAAATTCGGGCGTCCGCACCAAGTGACCGGGGATATTACATAAGGCTCGATTTTTCATGGCCACGTGGACACGCTGGAGGGGACGTGGAAGTTCACGTGTAACATCGCCGGGTCAGTCTTAGGGTCTCTGAAGCACCTGCCTCTTGTTCTCCAATCGAGATGATCATCAGGTACCCTCATAGTGCGAACCGAAAGTCTTCGACTTGGATATCTGACTCTCGCACTCTTGTCGAATAGCTACGGTAGACTGTGCTTAGTTTCATGTTTGGTTTCTCGAAAAGCTTGTTCCATTCAGCGACTCTGGACTCGATGCGTGCCCTATTGAACGCAACTCGCTTCGCGTCGTCTCCAAGGAGATACTGCAGGTTGTTGGCCACATGGGCCTCAACAGCTGGCTTGATCCTGATGTAGAAATGCACTCCATGCCGGCTTCTAGAAGATCTGATCCATACCACCTTGATCGCGTATTTTCTGCACACATGCAGAATTGTTCGAACGTATTCCATGTTCAATCCGGGGTCGACGAAGCAGTCCTTGTCGATCTTCAGGAGGCTTGTCTTGTTCAGGTTTCGCCTTTTACGTCTTCTTCGCATAGCTAACCACCTTTGAGGGGATCGTGGTGGATTTCCATTTGTCTCCCCTGTATTCCATGTACCTGGCTTGCACCATTATGCTGTTCTGAAGTCTTGTCGCGGGTTCTTCGCGTTCGAAACCGATCCTGATTCTTCTCTTAGGAATCCATTGGCCAAATCTCTTGTAGATTGTCTCCTGAAAGTACGCCACTCCTTCGGACTCTAATGCACGTCTGACATCTTCGATTTTGCCCCGTCGTGCGGTCTTGAAGTGCATCTCGTATCCCTGCTCCATTTGAGCAGGCATGTAGTACCAGACAGTCGACGTGGTCATTCTGTATGTGTTGATGCTTGTCTCCGCAGCTTTTCTTCTCTCTGTAGTTCCAATGAATATCGGCTCAGTTTCAGTCAATGTGCTTGTAGCGGTCTTTGTGAGGGTTCTAAATCCTGGACTGACATAGTAGAGAGCGCTTCCGACAGCAACTGCCATCAGGGCGCCACCGATCATGAGAAACTCCCTCCGACCTATCTTGACAATCTCATACTGCTGTATCGAGTCGCCTTGGCTTGGCGTCCCGAGTAATCGATGCGTCTCCGAAGTGAGCGGAGATAGAGCGTAACTGGCCATGGAAGCTGCCCCTCTTCCCAACTTCGCGACGCTGAGCCTCCTATCATAGAGACGGGAAAGAGCATGACAAATGGCTTTGATCTCATGCTGATTGGAAGATGCCAGACAATTGCCCTTGGCTAGGTCGGCGAGATTCTTAGTGCCCAGAGAAAGGATTTGTCGGAGAAGGCTTCGCCTCTCCATTCAATTCCCTAGTATAGACCACCAATTGTAGGCTATAAGGCGCGTTTTTGGGTGGCCACGTGGATTGGGTTTGGGGGACGTGGAAGTCCACGTGTAGCCTCCAGAATCAGCTACAGTCTTGTGGAAGACGGTCCGAGGCGGTCGACGATACCGAGAATATTTTCCACAACAGCTTTCGCTTCGTTTTCGGCTACATCCGCGCTTGAATGGACTGCGCGGTTCCGGATCTGAATCCAGACGCTGGCTGATTCAAGTTCGCCTGGGCTCACAATGTGAAGCCTTGCAGCCTCTCGTGGCATGGGGATCAACGACTGCGCAGGATACACGAATTCTCCTGTCTGCTTTCTATACTCAGATAGCTTCTCGCGCAAAGCTGCTTCTAATACTGTAACCGCTGAAATGACGGCCGCACGGTATTCCCTCTTATCCAGCAACCGCTTTGGCTCTTCGGAAAGAGCCGGCCGCAAGCTCAACGAAACTTCTTGAAACCATGCATTCACCTGATCAAGGAAATCCTCAGAGTCAATGTGAGGCTCCTTTGGGCGCAGTATGACCTTGATGTTGTCAAACGAGGTGATCATCTTGCTGGGTGGCTCGTCCGCTATGACCAAGATACGACGTGTCTCCGGGCCTCTGTAGCGAGCGAATTGAAGTTCGGCGATTCCGGGAGCCCCGCTGCCAATATCGACGACAATTATTTCGCATCTGTCCATGATCGCGGAGATCTATTTCGCATCTGTCCATGATCACGGAGATCTTCGCCAAGACGTTATCTCCAGGCGAAATGATGTCTTCCGTGGTAATCGGGTTGAACCCGTTGGCTTCAGCCATAGGAAAAACGAAGCCGCGGTAGAATGAATAGAGGACCACTGGGAATGAGAAATAGCACAGTCTCGTCAACGCGTCCCTAGGCAAAGAGAGATCCCCGAGTGCGCGTTCCTCAGTTATCGTGCTCAGCTTGATGGACTCCTCATCCCAGTATTCCTTTAGTTCAACAAAGGCCTTCTCAAGAGCTTCGCCGGGGTTTTGACCAACGTGAAGATCGATTGGCTTGACCCCGCGCCGCTGAAAGCGTCCGACGTTGGCAGATCTTGGATCAATTATTAGAGCGTATGCCGCACGCCTCAGTCTGCCCAGCCGGTCGCCGATAAGTTGCCACAGTTGGCGGAAGTCTGCATCTTCAAGGCTGAAGCCGATGAAGACTGGGGTGTGAGAAATTAGCAAATTCGCAAGGTATGTGGCAAGAAGTGGATTCCTGCTTAGGAATGCATCGTAGTCTTCTTCTGTGACGATCATCCTTTCGGGATGATCGAGATCTCCATGAAGTTTTAGCAAAGTGACCGATCTTCTCTCGGTGGTCACGGAAAGTTGCTCTTCCCCGATAATTGGTCTGCAATGTCTCCTAACAATACTATACGCTTCATCTATCAAGAAATCGAAATTGGTGGTGCAAACTACTTGAAAAGGCAGGCTGCAGAAGGCTTTGTGAACAGGACCCGGTCTGGCTACGTCAACAAGAAGTAGCTCTCTCAGCTGCTCAACTAACTTCGGGCGAGAGAACTCGTGAGCGTAGGCAGATATCGCATCTAGAGGAGTCGTATAAGGGTAGTCGCGCATCTGCCTAGCCAACGCTCTACCCACATCGTCCCAGAGGGGCATCTCACGTTCAGGAGGCAGGATCGCGTTGCGCGAGAAGCCCGCTCCTATGATTGGCAGACATTGGTTTCTTACGAGGTCGTCAAGAAATGGTTGAGGAAAATACTTCAAGTAGTCAGGCATTCTTTCACCTCTTGCGGATATTGTGACATGCCCGAGCAGACGGGTGATCCAGTGTTCGATCGGACTAGCATTAAGGTTTGCGAGCAGGGCTGTCTCAGATCACTGGATCTCTATCTGTCCCAATCTGGCAAGATTGAGTAGGGCTGTGAGACAGCTATTGGCGTCGCTCGCGCACTCTATGGCTGCTTTCGCATCTGTTTCCTTGAACAATCTACTGGGACTAGCATCAAGCGCACCATACACTGCAAGGGAATGCGCAGGTTCCCACATCTTGCTGCACACTCTCGTCCTCGCAATCGATTCGACTAGGTGATCGGGTAGACCTTTGACTTTCTTCGGAATCACGACCAGTTTGTCCGAAACGTCGTGTTCGGGCGGATATTCGATGTCGAACAACTTGAGCATTCCCTTGACTGACAGCTCTATGCAGAGCTGAGCTGCCTTGGCTGCCTCTGCCCACTGGCAGGCTCCAGCTTTTTCTCGTGAACCATATCAGAATGGGAGCCCAATTGTAATTCGTGGAATAACCATCCCGACAGATGACTTGAAACAGATAAGGATCACTAGGACTCAAGACCACTCGTCCAAGATACTGCCCATTGTCAGGGCCGAACGAGCCCAAAGTAGAGTCGTCACTGCAATATCCGATGAATGGTACGTGGCGAAAAGAGGAGAGGACGTTACCGATGCACTGATCCTAGCTCCACCAGGCAGCGCGAAACCCCGTCTACCCGCCCGCGCAGCCAAATTGAGCAAGCAGGTCTTTATTGTGCACGGCCACGATGACGCCTCGAAACAAGAGCTCGAACTTTTCCTCAAAGAACTGGGCCTAGACCCCATTGTGCTGCACCGAAAGCCTGACGAAGGTCGCACGATCATAGAGAAGTTTGAGAAGTACAGCGATGTTTCATACGCCTTCGTGTTGCTCACACCTGATGACGTTGGCTACTCGAAATCTGAAGAAAGTAAATCCGATGAGAAACGTGTGAAGGAGCTACGCGCTAGGCAGAACGTAATCTTCGAGTTCGGCTACTTCGTTGGAAGACTAGGTCGTGGTAGAGTCTGCTGTCTCCACAAACCCGGCGTGAGACTACCGACCGATGTCTCTGGAGTGCTCTATAAGGAACTTTCGGGAAACGTTGCTAATCTCGGATACGAGATTATCAAGGAGCTCAAAGCCGCCGGTTTCGAACTGAAACTCAAGGACTGACCTGCCTTGGATTACGACTGATTTGCTTTCTTGTCGGTAGGCTTCCTTGGAACGTTTGGGTCTGGTGGCAGCGCTCCCCTAATCTCTTCCACAGGAATCTGCTTCTCGGGGGGTTCATACGGCAGTGGCGCCCTTACCCCATTAACCCTCTTCTTCTGCTTGTCAGAGGTTTCAGACAAATCTGATCATCACGTAGATATAGCGGCGAAATCATATTACCTTTGGGCCTAGTGCTTTGGGCTACTCCGTTAGCTATTTCTATAGACCTGCTCTGCCGGGCGACATCCTGTATCGATACTGCCCTAATTGTGGCGCTCTCGTTTGGTATTACGACAGATTCTGCTGGCGATGCGGGTTCTGTCTGCTTTGGTAGGTACGTAGGTTGGCCGGTTACAACTGGCGAGACACACTCGGAGATGCGACCTCTGTATCTGGAATACTGGCAGGATTCTCAATCGCATTCGTTGGCCTGATTCTCCAGTCGCAGAAAGACCTCACACTACTAACGATAACCGACGTCAGCGGAGGCTTCGCTCTCTCCGCCAACTTGATCGGGCTATTCTCGTCTGGCATATCTGCCACGCTTTTCATCGCTTCTCTTGAACTGAGTTTGGAAGCGAAGACCTATGACGTTTGGGCGCTGCCCAAAGAATATGAGGAGTCGCTACGTTCGGGATTCAAGGAGATTGAGAAATCTTGGTTGGACACTCGCGGTGAACAAGATGCATTGTGCCGAAAGTACACCAATCTCAGCAGACATCTCTACAATCTCGGAGTCTTTGCCATGTTCTCGGCTCTGGGCTTCGCGATTCTACCCCACAGTCTCTCAATAGGAATAGCTGCGGCAGCGATTGGCTGGATGGCTGAGATCGCTCAAATACTACTCTTCCGATGGAAACCACCAATAGGCCGCAGGAATTCGCACAGAGCAAATGAACCAGATGCTTCACTTGGCGAAGAACCGCGAGCCCATAGAAGTGTGGAGATAATATACGCATTCGTCATCATTCTGATCGTCCTGATAACTGGCGTGGCGGCAACGGTTTCATATCCCTATGTCTACAGCCGAATGCATACACTAGCCGAAGTGCTTGCGTTAAATGAACAACTTACACGTCGAATTGGCCAGTCAGGCGCCGAGACGATCGCACAGGGCGTGGCTGTCTTCGTTGCGGGGATAGCAGCGATTACTCCAATGGTGGTCCTGTTCACGCTCATTGAGCAGCTGAAGAAACTGTTGGGCTGGATTCTGAAGTCTCTGAGAAATCCCAATCCCGAATGAGATTGAAACAGGTGAAGCCGGATTCCTCTCTTCCCTATCCAATAGCTCGACGCTTACACGTGGACTTCCACGTCCCCAAAACCACATCCACGTGGCAGCGAAAAATCAGCCCTTAGGTAATATCCCCCGCACCAAGTGACCCGACGACGACGAAAACGTGCCTCTCCTATGAGGGTTCATATCCGGATGCCCGCGCCAAGGTACCCGACGACGACGAATACCTCTCCTCTTCATGCCCGTCATGGTCCGTGAATGTGCACTTGGTCGATCTGTATGTCGGCGTGCTTGATCGTTAGGGGGAGGAATCCCCCTAACAACTCCCTCTTTTCCAACCGTTCAGCTTGGGATCTCGTCGCGCAACCCAACATTATTCTTGTTCGGAAAGGCAAGCGCAGAGTGAGGAAGCGAACAGACTAATCAGGGAGAACTGCGATTTAGCTAGCAGATTCAGTAGGTGGCAGCCAGTCATGCGCTTGACCACTATCCTTGGATTGGCTGCGCTAGTAATAGTGCTCCTCGGATTACAAATGATGGTATCAGGGTTCAGTGTCTGGTTGGCAGGACCAACGGTGTCCTATCGCACTTACAAGGCTACGTCACAGGAGTTCACAAGGCAAATACCGCCCTTCTCAACTAGGGAAGCTTGGGAGACGGGGATTCGCGTTGCAAACTCGACCTTGTATAGGGACTCTTGGATCAACTTCACTGTGCTGGCAAGAGACTATCCAGTAAACCTGTACGTGACACGCACGACGACGCATGCAGCCTACGTTTCAATAATCAACGTCACGGGTTCCAAGATCATAGTTTTCAGACCGCCAGACAACGGAACTTACATGCTAGCCATCGAGAACAACTCCACGCGCGTCGCGAACGTTTTGGTCAGTTCTGCACTATACATAGTTGGCCCTCATTTCGACTATGCTACAATAGAACATGGCTTGGAGGCCGCAAAACAGGCCTCGCTCATTTCTGTCTTGGCTCTACTCGTATCCGGCCCTTTCTTGCACAGCGGACTCGTCTGGGTTCTTTCTTTGCCTCGTCTGTTGCGCGGGAGAAAATACTGGTCGGTCACGTACAAGCGAGTCAGGCCAGTTGCGTACCTGTTCGAGGTCTGTGCATCAATTATGATCCTCGCTCCAATTTTTTTCTTCCTTGCGTGGACTGACGAAAACGTCGGTATTGCATCTTCGGAGATGGTTCTCGCCCCAAACCTGGTCCCTGCCATCAGAGATCTCGGAATAAGATACACTTTGTTCTATTTGCTTGGCATTGCAGTCTCATTCGGATTGATCTTGTTCATCGCGTTGCTCCTATTCGAAACTCTCGACAACGTGATTGTCAGATTGTCCTCGGCGACGGCTACAGAAGAATCAAAAAAGACCGACCTCCAGATCCTCGCGGATGCTTACTTCCGGAAAAACATTACATCTAGGAGATACCTTCCGGCCCTGTTTGCAGGATTTGTGTTGAGTCAGCTCTTGTATCCGATTGCAGGCGGCGCTTCCATAATAGGCCTAATGTTCATTGGTGGCACAGTTTTGAGTTTCGCAGAATATGAATCTTTGCGGGAAGCGGCCCGCATGCTAGAGTACGCTTGGTCCGGGACGATCATTTCCGCAATCTCACGTAGCCTGAGGACTTTCTTTTCAGCACTGTTCATGGCCCCTGTTATTTTCGGATGTGCCCGCTATTTGGTGCCCGCTGCTGTTGACTTTGCTGTCCATGCAGTGTTGTCGCGATTTGTTCTTTGGCAGTTCATGCCGGGTCTGGGGCAACGAATCCTAGCGGTGTGGGGGCCACTTGAGATGTTATCATCTCTGGACAAGATTACTAGCGGCGTGCTATTCTATTGGTCCCTCTGGCTTGTCTTGTGGGGGTCGATATATGCTGTGTTCGTACCCTACATGCTAGGTGTAAAGGACGTGGCCAGCAGCCTTGCCTCGGAAGCCATGATCGGAATCTTCCTGTTTGTTTCGATTCAATTGACCTCAGCGTGGATGGGCGTTGCTGGTGTCCCCGCGCTTACGTCTGCTCTCGCGTTTTCTGCTGCAGGAAGTCTGCTCGCTGCCTTATTGAAGAGATCGATGAGGATGAAAGCATAAGGAGCAGACGGAGAATGTGCGAAGGATGCCTTGGTTTATTGTGATGTCTGGTTCGCGCGGTCGTTTCTGATATCCCTAAGCATTTCGAGCAGCGTTCGTTCATCAGGGCATGTCTGACAGAGATCTTCCTTGAGCCACTCGTAGAAGCCTTTGCCTTCAGCTGCTGCTATCATCTTCAGCCTTGCTCACACGTGGTAAACGCAGGCTCTGAACTTCAATGGGTTCAAAAACCTCCGGGCCTGACGACACAGTACAATGAACTCGCCACATCGGTCTGGCTAATAGGAAGAAGCAATTCCTTATCTTCATTACCGTCCACACCTGCGGTAGGATCTCCTGATCTAGCACGTGAGCTTCCAAGAGAGGAGGCACGAAATGAACGGCGAAAGGTCAAGGACAGCTGTGTGGGTCAGTGTGGCACTGCTCTTGGCGATCACTGGCGCGTCGACCGAGCCGGGCAGGTTGCCCACAGCTGCACCCCTAATCTTCCAGCAGACTCGCGAAACAGGCTGGGAACCATGCGGTTTCGGCGGCGCCGGCAACTTCCTCAGTGTCCACTTCCATCCTAACCAGGCCGGGGTTGTCTACGCTGCCAGTGATGTAGCTGGAGTTTTTCGCAGCATCGACTACGGCGACCATTGGGAGATGCGCAGCGTCGGATTGGGCAACTACGAGGTTTCGTCGTTCGCCGTGGACCCCTTCAATGGCAACACGGTCTATGCCGGCACAGGTGCCTTTACCTCATCCAACAAGGCAGGCATCTACCTGAGCCACGACGCCGGCTTGGCGTGGGAGCACCTGACAAGTACCTTCACCCACCACATTACTTTCCGCAAGTACCGGACCTCCAACGCCATCGCACCTGACCCGGCGCAGCAAGGGGTGATCCTCAGCGGGAGCCGCGACAACGGCATCTGGCGCTCGATGGACGAGGGTCACACTTGGAGCCAGGTCTATTCCGCTCCGCTGACCACCGCACCTCTCTTCAACGATGGCACAATTAGTGACGACGTAGCGACGGACCCGCATCCCGCGCCGGTCTCCATCGTCGTCTTTGACCCGGTCGTCTCGAACATGGTTTACGCCGGATTAGACGGTGCTGGAGTAATCAAGAGTACGCAAGGCGGTGTGGCCGGCTCATGGGAGGCTATTAACAGTGGCTTGCCTCCTTCGGCCACGGTCAAATACCTTGCTATAGGCAGCGGTGGCGTAATCTACGCTGCTGTTGCCGAGGAGGGGATTTACAAGACCATCGACGGTGGCAACACATGGCGGTCGGCGAGCGGTTCACTGCCTCCTTTGAACGTGGACACATGGATCAGCTCGGTCGCGGTCCACCCAACCGATTCCAACATCGCCTATCTAACCCTAGTCACATATGACTACCCCAACATTTGGAAGACCACCGACGGCGGCGCGACCTGGGTGCCCAGAGGTGACGTGGCCTATGATCCTGTGAACGACCCGACGGAGGTCTGGGCTACCAACCCTACTTGGAGTTGGCAGGTAACGCTTGACCGAGCCAAACCGGATAGGCTCTTCTTCGTTAGCTACTGGGACATCTACCGCAGTGACGACGGCGGCGAACACTGGTCAACCAAGATCTTCGGCGCCCAGAACACCGTGGTCACCGACCTGATTGTAGACATTCATCATCCCGCTGACCAGCCCGACGTGTTGTATGCTACCCACATGGATGCTGGTCTGCTCTCATCCACCGACAAAGGCGTCACCTGGACGGTGTTCCCTCGAACATACGACACCGCACTATCCGGCCACTACTGGCGATTCGCCATTGCACAAGTCGGCGATCGGAAGTACTACTACACCACCTCCGACCCGTGGAGTCAGAACTACGGCCAAGTGCTGCGCAGCACCGACGGCGTCAACTGGATGAAGGTCTTCAGCCAAACCCGGCCCAAGGGAGAGTTCATGGACGGGGCAATGCTTGGGCTAGCCGTGGACCCGAACGAACCATCGACCGTCTACCTCGCGCAGGACGGGGGGCACGTGTGGAAATCCACGAACGACGGCAACACTTGGGCACTGACGACGGGCCAACCGCTGGGATCATCGTTTACGTACGCTCTGGCTGTTGACACTGCCGGGCGCGTCTTCGCAGGCACATTGCGTGACGGTCTGTGGCGGACGACCAATGGGGGCGCTTCTTGGGAGCGTGTGCTGAACGGACAGGATACGATCTTCGGCCTGTTGACTGTGCCGGGCGCGGTCTACGCGTCATCCGGCGATGGCAACCTGTTCCAGAGCAGCGACGGCGGCATCACTTGGAACCGGCTCACGGATTTCCGTTCAGTTGACGACGATGGGGTCGGTGACCAGGGGATGGCGATCGCTGTCAACCCCAACGACCCGAATCATCTCCTCTTTAGCCGCACGGACACATGGCACTCGGCCGACTCAGGCCCAGGCGTCGTGGAGAGCACCGACGGTGGTGCCTCGTGGACACCACTCAACAACGACTTGCGCCACAGTAAGGTCAGCGCGCTTGCCCTAGGTCAAGATGGTACTATTTTCGCCGGCACCTGGGGCGGCGGGATCTGGCGTCTAGGGACAGAGGCTAGGCCGGTCACCACAACTGTGCGTCCGCCTGAAACGACAACCACAACTCAGCCACCCCCCTCACGAACTACTGCGACATCCTCGATCACAACTGGGACCCAACCTACTCCAACCGGATTGCCCAACGAACTATTGATTGCGGCTGTTGTTGTGATTACCCTGCTAGGAGCAGGCTACGCGTATACACGAAGAAAGAAGACAGCCAAGCGGCACAGGTAGCAGCGAGGCAAATCGGGCATCGCTATCCGCTGGTGGCATGTCACGTGTGCTGTGCGGTGAGGACCGGACGCATAGACTACCTATGTGCCTTGGGAGGAGATCGTGATCCGTGGGGCTGTGGAGAACTCGCATGGGGCTTTGCTTGGGAGCAACTATCCCAAAGCCTCTTTCACTTACACTATGCGAAGTCGGTCCGTGATTTAGTCAATATCGCTTACACTCAGCCCTTATGTAACTTACCCATTCTAGATGGTGCGCGAACGGGTGCGGGTGGGGCAGCTGCCCCAGTCTCACACGATCGTCGGCTTGGCGTTGATCGTCGTGGTGCCAAGCCAAGGTACCCACACCCACAGGATGACTCACCTCCTACTCCCGACCTATCCAAACGGGCTAAGAGAGGAATGCCTCTTCTCTTGCTTACTCTGGTTTCTGTCTCAACGCATATGAATAGCAAGTCAGGTCAGAGGATCGCTATCGATTTTGTTTTCTCTTTCCTAGTCTGTATCGAACAATGCTAGGAATAATGCTTCCAAGCACGCGAGGTCTCTCCCAGAAAGGGACTTGCCCAAGGAGCCCGAATATCCAATCTCGGGCAGTGATGAGCGGGCCCTTCGCAAGGAACGGGTTCTCCTTTGCCAGCATTTCGCGTATTCGTGTTCTGCTCTGGCCGACCTCGAGGATCGGCATCTCGTTCATGTCTGAGGGGATAAGCTGTCGCCGTAGCATCTCAAGAAAATACTCAACTGAAAATGGCGCGTACCCCATCATCTCCGCCGTCACTGCGTCCGCAACTCCGATGTTGTTGGAAATGATCAAGGAATTCCATTCGACTGGGCACAACTCCACCTGTCCTCTTAGGCTACCTGCATAACGGCCTCCGTTAATTGCAACGCATGGAACCGCAGCTGAGTGAATTCTCTTCAGGACGTCAACGATGTAGTCTTTGAGACCCAGTCCGAGGTCTGCAAATGCGATGTGCAGCAGGTTCTTCTTCCTGAACAATGTGGAACCCATTACTAGCGCTTTCCCACTGAGAGAGAATGGGAGCCCTTTGAATCCAGGCACATTCTCGGAGAAGGGAGCTTTGGGATTGCCAACGCTGATGATCAAGTTCTCGTTGTCGAAAAGAAACGCAGGAAGATTCAGCGGTGGGTATTCAAACCAATCATCTATGCGAATGATGTCTTGAGGGTTCGCAGTCGCATAGCTCTGAAGGTCCAGAAGTTGGATATGGCTGTGCTTCTCGGTCAGTTTGAGGTAGCCTAGCCTCTCAAAGAGTTTCGTGACGTTCTTGTGGGCTGTTGCCGGAGCTTCGTAGAGGATCACCTGTTTGTGAAGACAGTTTAGCGCCATTGCTTCAGCCAGCTCTGCGTCTAGATAGCTTCCCTGAACCGGTCCGCCTGCCCTGAGAAGGGTGGCTGCCAGCGGCGCGTGAACGTACACTCTTTGCGCCTTCTCGACGAGTGAGGCTGTGCCTGTGCGCTCAAACCCCTTCCTGACACACTCACATGGATCCTGATCCTTCATGTCAACAACTACAGCCGGTTCGGCAAGATTCTGGGCTGGCATGTGAGCCGTTCTTCTCGTGGATCGTTTATCGCTTGTGGACTGGCTCCGCCTTCTTTTGCCTTCTCCCTTCTTCACGGTAATCGGCAAGAATCCGGCTAGTCAAGCATCGGAGGCGACGGGCCATTCGTCGATTGTTTCGTAGGGGCGGAGATCCAAGCTGAAGGCCCAAG
>Ga0129297_10001227_pt1 | contig 12913 bp, 11 predicted proteins | sample I18A1metaG_FD_94708 | JGI IMG/M metagenome (GOLD analysis project Ga0129297, IMG submission 94708) | Lake sediment bacterial and archeal communities from Gulf of Boni, Indonesia to study Microbial Dark Matter (Phase II) - ​I18A1 metaG | ecosystem: Environmental > Aquatic > Freshwater > Lake >... | reverse complement strand
CCCATGTCCCCTGTGTGGAAAAAGCCCCGCGCATCGAAGGCGCGCGCATCCTCGTCGGGACGGTTCCAGTATCCCTTCATGACGGGCGCGCCCTTCACCGCAATCTCGCCACGCTGCCCCCGCGGAAGGATATTCCCGCCCGGGTCCATGATCGCGAGCTCAACCTCGTCCATGGGGAGCCCCACGCTCGTGCGGAGCTTTTCCTCTCCATGTTCGGGAAGGGTGAAGGTGATCGCGCCGCTCACCTCGGTGAGCCCGTAGGCGTTGCGCGGCAGCACGTGCATGCGCTCCCTGATGCGCGCGATGAGATCGGACGGGCATGACTGGCCGGAGACGATCGCGATCCTCACCGACGAGAGGTCGTAGCGGTCGATTGATGGGCTCATGAGCTCCAGCGCGTACTGCGCGGGCACCTGGCCGATGACCGCGACCCGTTCGCGCTCGATCACGGCAAGCGTCTCGTCGGGAACGAAGGCGTCCATGAGTACGAGCTTGTTTCCCAGGGAGAGGCAGCTCATCACGGCCATCACCGCGCCGCCCACGTGGTTGAGCGGGACGTTCAACAGCACCGAGTCGCCCTGCCGCGCGCCCGAGGAGCGCAGCATCCCCTGCGCGTACGAGAGCAGGTTCGCGTGGCTGAGCATCGCTGCCTTGGGCACGCCCGTCGTCCCCGAGGTGTAGAGGAGGATCACCGTGTCATCGGCCGTCACTGCGCGCCCCGCGTCCTCGGGGAACGGGTCTGGTTCGCCGATGAATTCTTCCCAGGGAATCAAGCCCCCCTCCGCCGCAGCGCCGTCAAGGACGACGACCGTCTGCAGCGAGGGAAGCTCATCCCGTACCGCCGCTAAGTTCGCAAGAAAATCAATTCCCGAAAACCCCGGCATGGTGAAGAGGATCTTTATCCCGGCGTCGTTGACGACGAACCTGATCTCCGGCGGCGTGAAGCGCCAGCTCACCGGCACTGCGACGGCCCCGATCTTCGCGGCGGCCATGTAGATGAAGAGGAACTCGGGCCTGGAGGAGCAGTAGATTCCCACCCGGTCACCGCGCCCGACTCCCGCGTCGAGAAGTCCCGCCGCGACGCGATCCGACGCACGATGGTACTCCCCGTAGCTTACCCTCGTGTCCTTGAACACGATCGCGTCGGCGCCCGGATTTTCCCGCGCGTGCCGTGCAAGCAGCTCACCGATCAGCATGAATGACCTCCTCGTCCAGATCTATATATTCTGCATAACGGTATATTCGCGCCCCGCCCGGTCACCGCCTCTTCCCGCCAAGAGCCCGCCGGATGAGGGGGAACTTAAGCTCGATCGCGCCCGCGGGACAGAGCTCCTGGCAGCAGTAGCACCGGATGCAGGTTTTGTAATTGTGCGCGGGCGGCCTCTTTTTGTCGCCGCCGAACCAGTCGACGGACTTGGGGACCGCGGGGCACACCTGCACGCACACGCCGCAGGCGACGCATTTTTCCGGGATGATGTACGGTTTGGGCACGAGTCGGTTGCCCAGGAATCGCATGAGTCCCCGGGCGCGGAAGGGCTTCAGCGGCGCGCGGTCGATGTTGAAATCGGGGCACAGGAAGCCCTCGAATGCGTCTCCCGCGAGCTCGATCTCGTCCTTTATCCAGGTGCCCATTCCCGCCGCGTAGCCGTATTTTACCGTGGGGACGTATTCCGGGTTCACACCGATCATGCGGCAAACGGTCGCGTCCAGGGCGATCGGGTCCTCGGAGAAGAGCAGCACGTTCATCTTCCTGGGCTTGCCCCCGCGCGGACCGTTTCCTTCCATCGCGACGATCCCGTCCATGACGTAGAAAGCCGGGTTCACGAAGCCGTTCAGGTCCACGAGCATCTGCGCGAAATGGTTGGCGTCGGGCAGCTTGATGTGGTACTCGCCCTTGCGCACGCCCGGTACGCAGCCGAACTGGTTCTTCACGCAGCCCGAAAATTTTTCAAAGCCGTGGGTCTTGAGCTTGGGAATGCTCACGACGACGTCGCTGTCCAGGACCGCCTTCGCGACCAGGAACTTTTTATTTTGGACGCCCTTCTCGTGGAACACCTCTACCGCGGTGTCAAAGTCGACAGCGGACACGCCCAGCTCCTTGGCGACGGCGAGGATCCCGCACTTGCGCGCGGCGCCAATGGTGCTTCCCACCGCCGGCGAATCGCCGTAGCTCAGGAGCGCGCCGGTCGCTCCGGCGATCTCCGCCACGGCCCGGAAGACGGCGTGATGAGTGTTCACCGCCTTTTCCGGGGCATCCCCCACCAGGAGGTTGGGCTTGAGGAGCACCCGCTGCCCCTTCTTCATGAAGCGGCCAATCCCGCCCAGAAGCGCGAGGCCGCGCTCCACGGCTCGGCGCACCTCCGGATAGTCGTAGCTTTCGCAGCGGACGAGCGCCACCCTGGACTTTCGCATCACCGGCCGCTCCTTGCGTCTAACGCAGAATTCTCTCGACGAGGAAGAAGAAGAGGGCCAGGTTTCCCAGGTAGAACGCCATGACGCAGAACGCGGCGGGCAGCTTTACCCGGAGGCCCTTCCCCCGAACGCGATCATACATCCAGTACGCGGAAAGGCCAAGCAGTATTTCGGGGACGATCACATAGAGCGCCGTGTGGCCTAACGTGCGCACTCCCGTCGCGTACCACGAGGGGATCATCCACACGGTCTCCTCGGACATGCCGAACACCAGGAGCGACGCGATCGCCGCCGCCACGTATCCCGCGCGCGTGGAAACGCGCTCCGCCGCGCGCCTCCCGGCGAAGATGACGCACACCAGGGGAATGGACCACAGTCCCGCCATGTAGCCGGATACGGTACCGATCTTCGGGAAGCCGTCGGGCGGGAAGACGAGGATGCCGAGCTCCGCGGACAAAAACCAGTCGGGAAAAACCTGGAAGGCGCTCGTGACGAAGGCGAAGGCCCAGAGGTCCACCCACCAGCGATGACCCCGCCTGATCGCGGTGAAGGGAAACGCGACGAGGTAGAGCGCGGTGAGCGCGGCCATGCGCGGCCCGGCCTGTACGGCAAGGGGCGCCGCGAGCACCGCGACGCAGAGAAGGGCGAATACCAGGTGAAAGGCCAGGAAATCTTTTTCCTCGCGGCTCATTGAACGCCTCCCCGCCGCTCGGCGCCCTGCGCCCCCATGCCTTTTAGGGGCAGGTCCGACATCTCGCGCACGCGCGCCAGGAGCTGTTGATAGAGCATCTCCTCGTTTTCAATTGTCATGGCGACCGCGCCCTCCGGGCACACCTCGGCGCAGCGACCGCAGCCGGCGCATGATTCGGAGAACGTCGCCTTTTCGTCGCGCACCTCGATCGCGGCGAGGAAGCACGCGTTCGCGCACGTCCCGCAGCCGGTGCACTTCTTCGCGTCCACCGCGAGCGTTATGCCGGGAAGCCTCCTGTACGCGCGCTCCAGGGACGGGCCGCGGTGCTTCATGTGGGTGCGGTAGAGGCAGCTTGCGTCGTCGCAGAAGCAGATGAACATGAGGTCGCGAAAGCGCGTCCAGAACGCGACGGGGTCGATCCACACGTGGGCGACGTTGGCGACCAGCCCCTCGCGCGCCGCGCGGTCCACGTGCGCGATCGCCCCGGCCGTGTCCACGAAGCGCCCGTGGCTCGGGTGCATCCGCGCGGAGGCGGGACCCAGAACCATGCATCCCAGGTCGCGCGGCGGCGCGTTCACGCGGTCGTGCGCGCGGCAGATGCACTCGCCCAGGATGAACTTCTCGTCCACGTCGGCGAGGAGCCGATGGAGGATCCTGCGCGGGAGCGCGGCGCTTTTTGGCGTGTCGAGCTTCACGTTGATGGGGACCGAGGTGAGCTCGTTGAAGGGCCGCGCGAAGAACGGATAGATGAGCCACTTGAGGAGGGGCGCGTTCGAAAGCCTCTTTCCCGCGATCATGAGCGGCCAGAAGATCCGCACCGAGGTGCGCACCATCGACTTCGTGGGCCCGTATTTCAGGATGTTCATCCCGCCTCCCTTTCGCCGCGCGGTGAACCGCGCAGCCACGTTATGTGTAGTTGACGTTCGCGTTTATGCGGCCATGTATCTCGGCTATCGCCGCCTCGACGCTGGCGACATGCGGCGTGATGGCGCCGTGCGGGCATGCCGTCGCGCATTGCCCGCAGCCCTTGCATTTCTCCCCGTCGATGCGCGCGTGCCCGTCCACCGTGATCGCGCCCATGAAGCACCCGGCGGCGCAGGTGCCGCAGGCCGCGCAGCGCGCGGCATCCACCCGCATGGTGAAACCGGCTAGCCGCTTTATTGAGGCCGCGGCCTGATCCGGCAGGTACTTCCCGGAGTTCAGTATGGTGCAGCAGCAGCGGCAGCAGTGGCAGATGGTGAGGAGCCTCCCCCGGTCCCTCACGCCCCAGATGAGGTTGTCGAGCTTCACGCGGCCCACCATGGGGATGAGCCCGTCGGCGAGGGTGCGGTCGAGGTGCTGGATCGCCTCCTCCGCGGACACGTGCCGCGCGATGCGCGGGTCGATCTCCGCGGCGCCGTCGCCCACGAGGGTGCATCCGCAGGTGACCGGGTGCTGTCTGCACTTCCGGTCGTCCCTGCACGTGCAGCGGTTGATGATGACGCGGTGCGACGCGCGCCTGAGGATCTCCTCGACGATCTGCCGCGGAAGAAAGCTCGAGCCGGCTCCCTGCACCTCCCGGTTGATGGGGATGTAGCTTACGTTGAGGTTCTTTTTGGAAAAAAACGGGAGCGCTGCCGCGGCGATGAGCCTTCCTACTACTGGAAGCCTCGTCGCGCGGGCCGAGAGCCAGGTGACTGGCCAGATTACCGCGAGGGCGTGGAGCCACCATGAGGGACGGCGTGACATGGGTTTACCTCTCGTGAGCCGGGTTTCGCGGCATGAGGCCGCCGCATCTGCGCCCTACTATCCTCTATTGAAAGCTCCCTGTCGACCGGGTATATAAACCGGGACTACTTTTTTTCGCGGCCCTCTCCCGCTTCCTGCCGCCTCCGGTATTCCTGGGGCGTCATTCCCGTTGCCGCCGAGAAGGCGGAGTAGTAGGCCGACTTGGAATTGAATCCCACCGACATGCCCACGGCCAGCGCCGTGAGCCCGCCGTCATGTTCGAGCAGGCGCCGGGCCTCGTCCACCCTGAATGCGTTGACGTACCCCTTGAAGCCCGTTCCCAGCCGCGCGTTCAGGAGCTCGGAGAGCTGGTGGACCGTCACCCCCAGCCTCCCGGCGAGGTTAGCGAGCGTGAGGCCCTCGTCCAGGTAAATGCGCTCCTCTTCCATGATGCTCCGAAGCCGCGCGAGAAGCGATTCGGCGTCCAGCCTCGCGATGAGCGAACGGGCGTACTTCCGCTTGAGCTCGCGCCTGAACAGGAGCAGCACCTCCGGGAGCCTGTAGCCTATAAGGTACCAGCCCGCCATCTGGAGCGCGAAAAGCACGAACCCGGCCTTTTCAAGGGAGGCGTCGCCCAGGACGTATGCCAGGAGGATCAGGAGGATCGATACGACGGGCACTATGTAGGTCACGAGGACCCAGCGGGCGACAAGCGGCATCTCGCGGATCGCCCATGTGCGAAACACGAACACGAAAAACTCCGCGAAGAAGCCCAGGAGCATGACGAGCCCGCCGATCTTGAGCGCGCGCCTCAACCCCCATGCCGGTTCCACGCCCAGCCGCACGAAGTCGCGCGCGGGATCGGGCGTCGCCGCGACAACCGAATAAAGCTCGAACGCGAGCACCGCAAGCGCGGGGAGGAGCACGAGGAGCGCCCTCCGGTTGCGTGAATTGCCCGCGCGGATCACGTTCCGATAGTGGAGCCAGGTGAGCGGACCCAGGAGATACCATACCGCATGATGGACCGAGAAGAGCGAGGGAACGTCATAGGCCCACCCCGTCCCGGCGAGCACGTACTGCAGCTGGATGACGAGGATGCAGGACAATACCGACGAGAACAGAAGGTTCTCCCTGCGCCTCCGGGGCGCGAGAAACTGCGATGCGATCATGAGGAGGGTGAGCCCCGCACAGAACAGGACGACCAGGTTGTCTATAGTTATATACATGGGTTCCGACCGGGCCTCTCCCAAAGCATGCTATGGGTGCCCAAGTTTTTTTTCAAGCCGGATTATCGAATCTACCTCGGCGAATCGGAATGCTCGGCTTCGATGATGCCGCGTTATTCCGGATGTGAATCTTTGCTGAAAAATATTCCCGATTTTTGGCGACGAATTCGTAGATAATCCAGATGGTATTTTCATAAAGGAGACCTTCATGGCCCGGACACCGAAGTTGAAAACATCGCTCAACATGAGCACCCGGACGCTCACCGGCATCACCCGGGCGGCTGAACAGCTCGACAGGCCCATGCGGGAGGTCGTGGTCATGCTCCTCAGGAGGATGATGCGCGACGTTGACCGCTTCCAGGGAGGGTTCACGCTGGTAAAATACCAGGAAAGGCGCCCCAAGAGCGAATGGCATTGCTTCTGCATCGAGTATTATGAGGATGAAAATGAGTTTTTCAATGATCTGCGCAAGCTTTGCAAGCTATCCATGTCCCGCCTGGTTGCAATCGCGACGAAGCGATATCTATCGGAAATTGTGCAAGGGGAGATGGAAGGAATACTTAACTATTTAGGCGTTAATGATTATTTATTCAGACAGCAGACAATCGACGGGCTGCGCGCGTGGATTTTCTGCTGGGGCATCCCAAGAAAGAGGATGCACACCTACCCGCCGGCAACGATCCTCCGTTATACCAGCGTCAACCGCCCGCCCGGGCGGAAAGCCCGGAATTAAAAATTGATATTGCATTATTTACTGTTATCTGTCATACTGCGCCCATCCGGGCAGGTTCGGGCGGCGCGTGCGCCGGGCAACCTGCCCCAAGCGCTGCAGAGCTCCTTTTGAGGATTAATCCAACTGGAAAAAGGTTATCAGGTCCATGAAAACCCCCATACACACCGTTCCCTTCACGCGCACGTACTGGGTCGAATCCGGAAAGCTTCTCGCAGGCTGCTACCCAGGCGACAAGGACCCGCGTGAAACGACAAGAAAGCTCACATCCCTGATCGACGCGGGAATTCGAGTAGTCATCAACCTCATGGAGAAGGGCGAGACCGACCTCCAGGGACATTCATTCCTTCCCTACGAACCTGAGCTTGAATCGCTCGCACAGGCGCGCGATATCAAGATCGACATCGTTCGCATCCCGATCCGCGACATGGGAATTCCCAATGAAAAGGTCATGAAGCGCATACTCACGCGCATCGACACCGCGCTCGCGAAGAACAAGCCCGTTTTCCTTCACTGCTGGGGGGGACGCGGCCGCACGGGTACGGTCGTCGGCTGCTACCTGGCGCGCCACGGCATCGCCGAGGGGGACCTGGCCCTCGAACGAATCCGCATCCTCCGCGCCGGAGACCCGTCGAGCCGCCTGCCCTCCCCGGAAACAAGCGAACAGCGCGGTCTGGTGCGCGGGTGGCGGGAAGGCGAATAGCGCGAAGGGGGACCGATCAGCTTCCTCACCCCAGGCGCCTTCCCCCGCGATACTTCATTGACAAAAACCCGCACCGGTGCAGTGTATGTTCCCGTGCGCAGTGCGTGATCCAATCCCGGAATGAAACGATAAATACCGCATGGCACTTCACGAACAGATGGTCGAACTCCTGCGCATGGTGGACATCTTCGCGCCCCTGCGCGAGTACGAGCTCGACACCATCGCCCGCTACTGCGAGCTCGTCACCTTCCGCAAGGGACAGGTCATCTTCACGCAGGGAGCGGTCGCGGACTCGCTCTACGTGGTCGCCGGCGGGCGTGTGGGCATCATAAGCGTCGCGCACGAGGAGGACGACGTCGTGATCGCCCACATCACTGCGCACGAGTCGTTCGGAGAATTCGACTTCCTGGGAAGGACGCCCCGCAGCGCCACCGCGCTCGCCGACGACGACTCCGTGCTGCTCCTCTTTCCGGGCGAGGCGCATTCACCCACGGCCATTCTCAGGGAGCACCCCTACCTTGCGGCGAGCATCCTCTACCGCCTTCTCGGCATCATCGCCGAACGTATCTGGAACGTGAACAGGCTCCTGGTCGAAAAGACCCGCTGGCTGCAGGACCTCCACAAACAGCTCCTGTGCGACAAGATGACGGGATTGTACAACCAGGTCTACCTCAAGGAGGACTTCGTCAACCTGCTCCCCGACTTCGGCAAGCGCGCCGCCCTGCTCATGATCAAGCCCGACAACTTCAAGGACATCAACGACCGGTTCGGCCACGAGGCGGGCGACCAGGTGCTCAACCTCATGGCGATTTTCCTGCAATCCGAGCTCAGGGAGAACGACATCGGCGTGCGCTACCGGGGCGACGAATACGCGGCGATACTCACCGGCACCGGGAAGGACGGCGCGGTGAACAAGGCCAGGGAGATCAGCGGGGCGTTCAAGACCATGGACATCTCGCGCATAACGGGAGAGGCCCGGGTGCGGATACAGGTGAGCATCGGCATCGCGCTCTACCCGGAGGACGCCGATTCCAGCGCGTCCCTCGTCCAGGCCGCCCACCGCAAGATGCTCGCCGCGCGGGGCGCGGGAGGGAACAGGATTTCCGTATGAAGGAGCTCATGAAAAATTTTCCGGTCTTCGCCGGGCTTTCCGACGACGACCTCGGCCGCCTCGCGGAGATCTTTACCACCCGGACCTGCGAGAAGGACGAGGACATCCTGGTGCGCGACGACACCGCGGTCGAATTTTACGTCGTCGCCCAGGGGATGATCGAGAGCACCATCACGCTTCCCGGAAACATGAACAGGAAGAAGAACGAGTACGGTCCCGGGGACTTCTTCGGGGAGATATCGCTCTTCGCGAAGAGGCCCGCCCTCAACGGCTACCGCGCGGCCCGGAAGAGCGTGCTCCTGGTCGCCCACGAGCCGGACCTCCGCGGGTTCATAGAGGTGCATTACGCCGCGGGCAACAGGCTCATCTCGAACCTGCTGATGATCACCATCAGGAACCTCCGCTCGACCAGCGCCTTCCTCGCCGACGTCGTGCAGTGGGGCGAAAACGCCAGCCGCCGCGTGATCACCGACGAGCTCACCGGCGTCTACAACCGCGCGTTCCTGGACGACGCCATGGAGAACTTCTTCAGCATCTCGCTTTCCAATAAAAAGCCGCTTTCGCTGCTCATGATCGACATCGACAACTTCCGCGCGGTAAACGAGCGCCTGGACCACGAGACGGGGAACAGGCTCATCGTGGAGGTGGCCTCGATCATAAAAAACGTCATCAGCGACTACGGCATCATCGCGCGCTACGGCGGCGACGAGTTCTCGGTGCTCCTGCCGGAGGCGGACCTCGCGAAGGCGCACGACATCGCCGAACGCATCCGCTCAAGCGTCCAGGGGAGCGATTTCTCGAAGCACCTCGCGGACAGCGGCATCCCGGTCACGACGAGCATCGGCATAAGCGCCTACCCGGAGACGGTCTCCGATTTCGCGCATTTCAAGGAAAAGGCCGACTCCTCCCTTTACAGGGCAAAAGAGCTCGGCCGCAACCGCGTCGCGCACTTCGAATGAAAAGTCAACCTGGTCCGCCGTAAGCGATTCGGCCCCCCGACGTCTTATCCTCTCCTCCCGCCGGCGTGCTTGACAAACAGCCTGCAGGCGCGGCATAGTGCCGTCTGTTCGAAGCGAGACCCGGGGATAGTGATCCTTCGACGGGATTCCGCGGGACGATTCTCCCCGGGCATTGTATATTATTATCATCGGCGGCACTCATGAACCTAATCACGGAACAGGACATCGACTCCATACTCGGCACTCTCCAGGGCGCGGGAGAAAATCCCTTCACGGACCTCCTGAAGCTCGTGAAGCGCGAGCAGCCCGGCATCTTCGAGTACCTCCGCGAGGCCGAGGGCGATGAGCTGAACCCCGACGAGCGCACGATGCTGAGCAACGTGAGCGCAATCGCCTGGTTCGTGATAAAGAAGAGCCTGGGGTGCGGCCGCCCGGTCGGGGCCGACTACCTCGACCGCAGGCTCCAGCGCAACATCGACCTCATCGAGGACGAGCAGCGGGACGCCGACGAGCCCGACGAATCCGGGGGCTCGCTCGCCGGGATCCTTTCCGAATTCAACGAGCAGCCGCTCCTCATGACCTTCATCGTGAACCTCGTAACCGACCGTCCCGAAAACTACGAGGGCAAGGTGCGCGAGGAGATGCTTCCCGTGATCGTCATGCATTTGAAAACCGTGGTGGACGCGCTCGTGCTCCACGACGACGAATGGGGGGCCGACGACGAGGACGCGGCCGAGTACTCCGACGAGGTCTTTGACGCCGCGCGCGAGACGGTATCGGAGATGTACGCCGAATACGCCGCGGGCCCCTTCCTCGCGGTCCTCGAGGACGAGCACCGCGCGCACGCCCGGGCGATCGTGACGCTCTTTGGCGAGGCCATGTACGAGTACTTCCTGCTCTCGCCAGCCGAGTGGAGCGTCCGGCGCGCCGCGGAGTGCTGCACGGAGATAATTCCCGGCAAGGCGCGGGACGCGGGCGCCGGGGTGCGCTCGATCGTACCGGTGCTCGTCTCCTTTCTCACCTACGCGGTCCAGGCCGGCGGCATCCCCGACGCGGGACACATCGCCGAGAGGCTCCTTGAACTGGAGGACCGCATAGCCTAGCGGCCAGCCTTCCCGCATCCCTTTCCGGAAATTTATTTCCGGGCACAGCGCGTCCCCGGGAAGAGGGGCGCCGAAAATTTCAATTGCATCGACGCCCGTGAGCCGGTAAACTCGTCCCCAATGTCCCGTGCCGCATTCGATTGCATGGAGGCGCGCGACGCATGTATAGAGTTGTTGTGAAACGGGGTTCACCTTGAGTGGAGCGGGTCTAATATTGTCATTTCGACCGCAGGGAGAAATCTTAAAGCGTGTACGAGGCTAAGATTTCTCACCCGAAAATGCCGGGTTCGAAATGACATTATTGGAAAAGCAGCAAGTCACATGAATATGGAACGCATTTAAGGAGGAACGCATGGTGAAACGCATCCTTGCAGGTCTGGCGATCATCCTTGTCCTGTGCCTCGCGACCCTGTTCGTACTTGGAATCGTGTGGCAGAGCACCTCCCACGGGAAGCTCGATTTCAAGGCCGCGATCATCCTTAAATTCCGGGGCGCTCTAACGAAGCAGACGCCGCGCACCCCCGCCCGGATGCGCGCCGACGAGTCCGCCCGCACGAAGAGCCTGCAGGGCGCCCCCGATCCAGGCGCCTCGATCCGCGAAAAGTCGATTCCCGGCCCCGGGGGGAAGCTCGCGCTGCGCGTGTACACCCCGCAGGGCGACGGTCCCTTCCCCCTGGTGCTTTTCTTCCACGGGGGCGGCTGGGTCATTGGAAGCCTCGATTCGGGCCAGGCGGCGTGTTCCACGATCGCCGCCGCCGCGCGCGCCGTCGTGGTCTCGGTCGATTACCGGCTGGCGCCCGAGCATCCCTTCCCCGCGGCCCTCGACGACTGCTACGCGGCGCTGGAATGGGCCGCAGCGCACGGCGCGGAGATAGGGGGAAATCCCGCGCGCATAGGCGTCGCGGGAACGAGCGCGGGCGCCAACCTCGCCGCCGCGACGGCCCTGGCGGCGCGCGACAGGAAGGGACCTCGCGTCTATAGCCAGGCGCTCGTCTACCCGGCCGTGAACCTGTGGGCCTTCGACACAGAATCCTTCAGGCTTTTCTCAGACGGATACGCATTGTCCAGGGAGGATGTTGACTTCTTCGTCGGCTGCTACATTCCCGACGCCGCCGCGAGGAAAAATCCCTACGCCTCGCCGCTCCTCGCTCCGAGTCTCAACGGGCTGCCCCCGGCGCTGGTCGTCACGGCGGGATTCGACGTGCTCCGTGACGAGGGACGTGAATACGCCAGGCGCCTGGAAGCAGCGGGCGTCGCGTGCGAGCGCGCCGAATACCCCACCATGGTGCACGGCTTCGTGAACATGGGGCGCCTGTTCCCCGAGGCGGCGGATGCGATCCTACGGGTGGCCAGCTTCCTGGCGGCGAACCTGCGACACTGAGCCGCTCTCGGCCCGCAAGGGCTTCGCCGATGCGCGTAAAATTGTTTTACTTTTTCCGCCATTAATGATTCATTATTCCTGTCATTGCCTGCCGCGCCCGTGGCGCGCACAAACACATAACGTACCCGCATGGAGGATTCTATGGCAAAGGCTTACATGGGCAAAATACTCAACGTCGATCTGAGCAAGGGAACCATCGCCGAGGAGAACATACCGGACGAGATCTACCGGCAGGTGACCTCTGGCATGGGGCTCGCCGCCTGGCTCCTGTACCGGCGCATACCCCGCGGGGCCGACCCGCTGGGCCCAGACAACATCCTCGCCTTCATGTCGGGCATGCTCACCGGCACGGGCGCCTGGTTCAGCGGGCGCTGGATGGTGGCGGCAAAGTCCCCGCTCACCGGCGGGTGGGGCGACGCCAACTGCGGCGGCACCTTCGCCCCGGCCATCAAGCGCTGCGGCTATGACGGCATCCTCTTCCGCGGCATCGCGAAGAGCCCGGTCTACCTCCACATCGCCGACGGCAAGGCGAAGCTCAAGAGCGCGAAGCACCTCTGGGGGCTGGACGCGGTCGAGGCGGAGAAAAAGCTCGCCGGGGAGCTGGGAGACCAGGCGGTGCGCATCGCCGTCATCGGCCCCGCTGCGGAGAAGAAATCCCTCATCACCGGCATCTCGAACGACCGCGGGCGCTACGCGGCGCGCTCGGGGCTCGGTGCGGTCATGGGCTCCAAGAACCTGAAGGCCGTGGCGCTCTCCGGGAAGGCGAAGGTCGAGGCGCACGATCCCGCAAAGATGAAAGAGCTCAACGTGAAGTTCAACAAGTGGCTCAAGAGCGGGAGCCTCGCGCAGAAGGCGCTCACCTCCGGGGTGCTCAACGTCATGGCGAAATT
>Ga0129297_10001226_pt1 | contig 12924 bp, 10 predicted proteins | sample I18A1metaG_FD_94708 | JGI IMG/M metagenome (GOLD analysis project Ga0129297, IMG submission 94708) | Lake sediment bacterial and archeal communities from Gulf of Boni, Indonesia to study Microbial Dark Matter (Phase II) - ​I18A1 metaG | ecosystem: Environmental > Aquatic > Freshwater > Lake >... | reverse complement strand
GTGCCATGTAGCCCTGCGCGGCCTCGCCGAGCGCCCGGTCCCTGAGTTCCCGGTAGCCCGTCCCCTCTTCCACGAGCCGGACCTGGAGCGTCCTGGCCCCCGTTCCGAGCGACGCGGCCACCGCCGTCAGGGAACGCTCTCCCCCCGTCATGATCGCCGTGCCAATAGCGTCGAGCGTTGCGTGCGTCCAGCGGTCCCGCGCGTACAGCCTTTCGTGGAGCCCCTGGGCATAGCGCGCGAGCGCCTCCCGCGCCCCGTCGTTTGCGAAGGGGAGGGGCCGCGCGAGCGCCTCCCGCGCGAACCGGATCCCGTCGCTCTCCGCGCCAAATTCCACGGGCGCGTTGAACGCCTTCCGGTATACACCGCGCTCCGGCGGGGCCTCGTGGCGAAAGCGGACCGCGGTAACGGTCACGGTGTTTCCGGAGATCCTGCGCAGCACCGAGACGATCATGGCCGCCGTGGACTCGGCGAGCTGGCGTCCCATCGCGGGCGCCGTCGTGAAGCCGGAAACCGTGATCACGGCCTCGTCGCCCTCGACGGTGAGCAGGGGCTTCACTCTGTCGGACATGAGTGCATGGTAGCGGAAAAATATTTCCAGCGCATTCAGGACGCTGGCGGAATTCATCATCATCGCGTGGAGGAAATGCCCCTCCATGAGCGTACCGAACGCGGCGCCAAAATGAAGTCCAAAAAAGGGATCGTCGAGCGCGGGACGCAGATTGACGAGCGCTGAATCGAACTCAGCCGAAGAGATGCGCGCGCCGGGCCCATCGAGGACGCGTGGTTCCAGGCCCGCGGCACGCAGGGCGCGCGCGCTTTCCGCGGGAGAAACTCCCGCGTACCGGAAAACCATCTTCACGAGGTCCGCCGAAACCGTCGATCCTGCGCGGAGTCCGTCTCTCATTCTGCCTCCCTGGGCTGAAGGGATATTCCTCCTGGAAAAAAATACGCACCCTGCGCGGGAAATCAAATACATTTCGCGATGGGTCAAGACGATCGATCCTTTTTGTGCGATCTTTCAGCCATCGAATAAACTTGCAATGGAGGATTTACATGAAACGCAGACTCACGTTTATTAAGGCCTGCTACTACGCGGGGGCGCTGGCCGACCTGATCGCGACGCTGCCCCTCGCGTCTCCCCGCGCTGCCTCGCTCATGTTCGGTGTGGACGCGTCCGCCGCGACGGACGCATATTCCTGGGCGTCCAGGATCGGCGCCTCACTCATGCTCGGATGGACCTTCCTGCTCGCCTGGGGAGCGCAGAGGCCAGTCGAGCGAAGGGGCGTCCTGCTCATCACGGTGTTTCCGGTTGTCGCAGGGATAGCCACGGGAGGCATTCTCGCCGCGACATCGGGGTTCGTCGCGCCCGGACGCATGATCCCCTCGTGGATATTCCAGGCACTCATCATACCGGCGTACCTCGTCGCATGGGCCATGGCGCGCGGGATAGCCGCGCGGGGCGGGCGTGATGAATAGCGCGAACCCGGCAAGAAGGCGCGTGACCCGCGAAACGCTGATCGGCGCCCAGCCCTCAAGGGTATTCCCTCTCCTGTGCCCCGTCGAGGAGCTCAAATGGATCGAGGGATGGAACTTCCGCATGATCTATTCGGAGGGCGGACGGAACGAGGAGCAATGCATATTCGCCGAGCGCATCACGGGGCCGCACCTCTTCGGGGCGGACGCGCCGGAGGAAACCCGCTGGATCACTACGGCGTGGGAGCCGGATCGCGGACGGGCGCAGTTCGTCCTCATGCGCGGGGATGCCGTGAGCGTGCTCGAGATTGCGCTCGCCGGCGGGGAAGGCGGGACCATGGTGAGGTTCGACATGACCATGACCGCGCTCGTCGACACGGGAGCGGGCCGGATTGACGGGGCCGTTTCCGGGATGGAGCTCATGCTCGCGTTCCTGGCGCAGTCGCTGAAACATTACTGCGAAACCGGGACGATGCTGAAAACCGGGGCCTAGAGGCAAAGGCGCATGGAAAGGGGGATAAAGGCGTTTGGTCTGACTTTATCAGGAACTGGATTTAAATATTTTCCAGGCCAGGCATCTCCTTGTCTTTATCTCTTCAATCGCCGTTTATCCTTTATCTCATCATCTCCCATGAAGGGCGCCTGCAGTTTTAGCTCTGAGTGTGATCGTTTCGCTCAATCCCGGAGCGTGACGATCGTCACGCCGTCGCCGCCCTCGCCCATTTCGCCGGGACGGAAGTCGAGCACGTAGTTGGAAAAGGGCAGCTTTTTCCGCACCGCTTCCTTGAGCGCGCCGGTCCCGTGGCCGTGGATCACGACCGCGGCGCGGATGCCGCTGCGCGCCATGCGGTCGAACTCGGCGTCCATCCTGGACAGGGCCTCCTCGACGCGCATGCCGCGCATGTCCACGGTGTTGTAGCTTGTCTGCACCGTGAGCGGGACGAACTTTTCGTCGGCCGCGGGCTCGGTGGGCTTTTCACGGGGCTTTTTAACAGGGATAATCGTGCGCGGGAGCATCAGGTCCGCGAACCTGTAGCGGCTTTTTATGCCGCGCCCCAGCACGACCTCCGCGGTCCCGGCCCCACGGTCGACCTGGCCCAGGGTGCCCTCCTGCTGGAAGGGGACCACGAAGACGCGGGCGCCCGGCGAAACCGCGCCCGCATCAAATTTCGTATAACGGTCCAGGAACCGGGCGGGTCCCTCGCTCTGCATCTGCGCCCGCACCCGCGACTCGATCGCGGCGGCTTCCCTCTGGAGCGCCACGGCCTCCTTCATGCCCGCCTGCTGGATCTCCTTCATGCGCCCGGCTATTTTCACCCGGAGATTGCGGATCTCCTCGAGGAACTCTACGCCGCGCTCGAACTTGAGCTCCTCGGCCGTCTGGGCCTGGCGGCGCACCCTGTCGGAGAAGGCGCGCCTGTCCTTTTCGAGGTCTGAGCGCGCGCCGTCGAGCTGCGCGCGCTCCTCGTCCAGATCCTGTGTCCGGCGCTGGAGGGTCTCTATGAGCCCCTCCGCGGTCGTTCCCCGTTCGTCCAGGAGCGCCTGGGCGCGCGCGAGCACGTCCTCGGGGACGCCGTAGTTGCGCGCGATCTCGAGCGCGTAGCTCGCGCCGGGGGCTCCCACGTGCAGGCGGTAGGTGGGAGCGAGTGTCTCCACGTCGAACGAGACCGAGGCGTTCATGAAGCGCCGGTCGCCCGCGGCGAGCTCCTTGAGCTCGCCGTAGTGCGTGGTCACCACGATGCTCGCGCCCGATTCGACGAGCTTTTCCAGGAGCGCCTGCGCGAGCGCCGCGCCCTGGCGCGGGTTGGTCCCCACCACGATCTCGTCGATGAGCACCAGGCTCCCGGGACGGGCGCGCTCCAGCATGTCTCCCAGGACCACGATCTGGCCGGAGAACGACGAGAGCGAGGCCGCGATGCTCTGGTCGTCGCCGATGTCGGCCATGATGTCCGTGTAGACTCCCGCCTGGGAATCGGGGCCAGCGGGAATGTGGAGGCCGTGCATCACCATGAGCGCCGCAAGGCCGATGGTCTTCATGAGCACGGTCTTGCCGCCGGTGTTCGCCCCCGAGATGACGAGGCAGCGGTACGGTTCGCCCAGGACGATATCGTTCGCGACGGTGCCGCCGGGATTCATCAGGTAGAGCAGGGGGTGGCGGGCGCCGTAGAGCCGCATGCGGGGCTCGTCCAGCACCTCGGGCGCGCTCCCGCGGACCTGCGCGCTCAACGCGGCCGCGGCGCACAGGAGGTCAAGGCCGGCCGCGCTTTCCATGGACGCGACCAGTTCGCCGGCGTGCGCGCCTATGGACTGCGACAGCGCGCGGAGGATGCGCGCGATCTCCACCTGGAGCTCCACCGTAAGGGAGATGAGCCTGTTGTTCGCCTGGTGGATCTCGTCGGGCTCCATGTAGATCGTCTGCCCGCTCGCGGAGACGTCCAGCGCCGTGCCGCGCACGGAGCCCTTCATCTGCGCCTTCACCAGTATCACATAACGGTCATTGCGCGTGGAGAACACGCGCTCCTGGAGGACGCGCTCCATGGAGGGGGAATAGATGAGCGCGAGGAGCGATTTCTCGGTCTCCTGGCGCACGCGGAATGTCTCGGACTTTATGCGGCCGAGCTCAGGGTAGCGTGACTCAGAGATCTCCCCCGCTTCGGTGAGCGCGGGGACGAGCACGGAGGCGATCTCCCTGAGCGGGCTCATGCCCGCGAGGTCCCCGGCGAGCGCGGGAAGGTCGGCGCGGTGCCTGCTTAAAAAATCCCGCAGGCCCTGCGCGGCGATCACGAGCTCCCGCACCGCCGCGATCTCGGGAAGCTTGAGGCCCCCTCCCTTGCCGGCGAGCGTGCACTGGGGAGCGATGTCGGTCACCCCCTCAAACGAGGGCTGCTCGCCCTTTCCCATGAGCTCCTTGAGCTGGGAAATCTTTTTCATGCGGCTTGTGATCCCCTCCCGGTCCAGGGGCGCGAGGGCGCGCACGCGTGTCTCGCCCGGGCCGCATTGCGCGCGCGCGGCAAGCTCCCGGAGCACCGAGTCCCACTCCAGGATTTTCAGGACGCGTTCGGGGAGCGGATCGTGCATGGAACGCGGACGCTACTTCTTGCCAGCCTTGCTGTCTTTTGGAGAGAAGAGCACAGAGGCAAGAATTGCTAGTACCAGTATTCCGCCCACGACGCCCAGGGCGGCGGCGGTAGGTATCTTGTAGAAATCGGAAATGAGCATCTTGATTCCCACGAATACGAGTATTCCGGAAAGGCCGTAGTTCAGGTACGCGAAAAGCTGCATCACGCCCGCGAGCGCGAAGTAGAGCGCCCGGAGACCCAGGATCGCGAACACGTTGGATGTGTACACTATGAAGGGGTCATGCGTGATCGACAGGATCGCGGGAATGGAGTCGACGGCGAAGATGATGTCGCTTGTTTCGATCACGATGAGCACCACCAGCAGGGGCGTCGCCATCCGCTTCCCGGATTCCTTGACGAAGAATCGCGATCCGTGAAGCTGCTTCGTGACGGGCATGAACCGCCTGAAAAGCCTGAGTACGGGGTTTTTTTCGGGATGTATTTCCTTCTCCTTTTCGAAGGCCATTTTAATGCCAATGAAAACGAGGAAGGCCCCAAATACATAGATAATCCAGTGCAGCCTCTGGATGAGCGCGACGCCCGCCATGATGAATGCCGCGCGCATCACCAGCGCGCCGAGTATTCCCCAGAAGAGCACCTTGTGCTGGTACTTGGGCGCAATGTGGAAATAGGCGAATATCATGATGAATACGAAAATGTTGTCCACGCTCAGGGACTTCTCGATGAGGTAACCGGTGAGGAATTCCAGAGCCTTCACGTGGTCCATGAAGTAATAGACCCCCGCGTTGAAGGCGAGCGAAAGCCCGATCCAGAACGCGGACCACAACAGTGCTTCCCTGATATGTATCTCGTGCTCCTTGCGCTGAAAGACCATTAAATCAAGAATGAGCATGCCAAGGATAAATGCTACAAAGCCGCCCCACAACAGGTATTCCATTTTGTAACCTCGTATTCAGCGTGTTGGTACTGGCCCTAAAACCACTTGCGCATCTTGAAGATCGCGAGCATCCCCAGGCCTATGAATGCCATTGCCCCCAGCACGATGAAATACCCGTAGGGGTGTTCGGTCTCCGGCATAAACTTGAAGTTCATCCCGTACACTCCCGCGATGAAGCTCAGCGGGATGAAGATCGTGGTTATGATGGTGAGGACCTTCATGATCCCGTTCATGCGGATGTTGATGCTCGAGAGGTAGATGTCCACCATGCCCGAGAGCATATCGCGGAAGACCTCTATCGTGTCAATGATTTGTATGGTATGATCATATATGTCCCTGAAATAAACGAGGCATGCCTCCCCGATCATCTTGGACTCGCCGCGCCCCAGTCCGCTCACGACCTCGCGCAGGGGCCAGACCGACTTTCTCAGTAGAATCATCTCCCGCTTCATGTAATGTATGTCGTTGATGGTCTCGCGGCCGGGATTCGCGATCAGAGCCTCCTCGATGGCCTCGATGCGCTCGCCCAGCTTTTCGAAGATCGTAAAATAGTTGTCCACGATCGCGTCCATGAGCGCATAGAACAGGAAGTCCGCCCCCATTTTCCGGATGCGTCCCTGGTCGTTCATGATCCGGTCGATCACCGGAATGAAGTCGTCGCCCTCGATCTCCTGGAAGGTGATCACCGTGTCCTTCCCCAGGACGATGCTCACCTGCTCGGGCACAATCTCCCCGCTTTCCTCGTCCATGTGGAGGATTTTCAAGACCACGTAGGTGTAATCGTCCCAGACGTCGAACTTGGGGCGCTGGTTGGTGTTGAGGATGTCCTCCAGGACAAGCGGATGAATATTGAAGGCGGCTCCCACCTGCGCGATCAGGTCGACATTGTGTATGCCCACCACGTCAATCCAGCGCACCGAGTTCTCGAAGGACTGTGTGCAGCAGGCCTTGATTTCCCCGATGTCCTTGATGTTGAACTGCTTCTCGTTGTATTCGACCAGGAGGACGCGCACCTCCTGCGTCTTACGCTCTCCCACGTGCACCAGCGAGCCGGGCGGGAGCCCGCTTTTCTTTGAGACTTTGTTGACGAGCCGCTTCATGGGCGTTTTATCCACCCGCTCGGCTCATTTGTCAATGGTAATATGCGCGATCGTGGCGCCCCAGTTCGCGGAATCGTCGTGGTACGAGGCCACCGCCGGGTGGGATGCGAGCGCCGCATGGGCGATTGATTTGAGGACCGACTTTCCCCTTCCATGGATTATGCGCACCCTCGCGAGGCCGCGCGCGCGGGATGCGTCGATGAAGTCGCGCACCAGGTCCTTCGCGTCGCGCGGGTGAAAGTGATGCAGGTCGAGCTCGTCTCCGAGCTCGATCCCGAACGCGCCTTCCGTGTCCATTTGGATCCTACCAGATGAAGAGAAGCGGGTTTAAGAGCTTGCCGTGGCGCGTCATCACCAGGTGCAGGTGCGGACCGGTCGACAGGCCCGTGGACCCCACGAGCCCTATGACCTGGTCGCGCGCGACCATGTCGCCCACCTTGCACTTGATCGAAAGCAGGTGACCGTACATGGACTCGTAACCGTCGGGGTGCAGTACCTTGATCGTGTGCCCGTAGCCGTCCAGCCAGCCCGTGTAGGACACGATGCCCTCGCGGACGGGATGTATGGGCGCGCCCGTGCGCGACTGGATGTCCACGCCATTGTGGAACTCCATTTTGGCGTGGTAGGGACCCGGCCTTTCGCCAAACAGGGAGGAATAGAGCCCCTCGGTGAGAGGGTTCTGGTAGCAGCGGCGAATATTATACAGCATCTGGAGCTTCTGGCTCACCAGGAATGGCTGCGCGCCCTTGAAAAAGGCAAGGCGCATGTCGTCCAGCGAGAGCAGCCGGAAGGGCGTGTGCATATAGTTACCGTAGATCTTTCCCTTGTAGCCCAGGATGCGCGCCATCCTGAGTGCGTCCAGGAAGCTGTCGCACGCCACGAGGACGCCCGTCTCGGCCGGCACCACGAGCTCAATGCCTTCCTTCGCCTCCAGCGAGCAGAGAAAGGGATTGGCCGCGATTATCGTGTCGACGGTGATGTTGTAGCGGCGCGCGATGTCCCAGTAGGATTCCCCCGCGCGCACCCTGTGAAAGACGATCTTGGTGCCCGGGTCCTGGGGATAGTTCTTCACGAACCTGACATACTCGGACGCCGACGTGAAAAAGGGAAAGCCCTCCCTCGTGACGTAGCTCTGCGGGTCGACGACGACCTGCTTCACCACGAAGACCGCGATGATATTGCCGATTATCAGCACGGCGGTAATCGCGATCGCGGCGAGGAGGATCACCCCCTTGATCTGCTTCATCTGGTAGAGCGTTATTGGCCAGCCGTTCATGCCTTGTTACCCCCAAGTTTCGCGGCCTTCACGGTTGCGGCTTCCACGGCGTCCATGACAATTCCCGAAAAGCCAGATCTCTCAAGCACGTGCACCCCTTCTATGGTCGTACCGCCGGGAGAGGTCACCCTCCCGCGGAGCGTTATAGGGTCTTCGGTCGATTCCAGCACCATCTCGGCCGCTCCGGCCACCGTCTGGGCCGCGAGGATGAGCGCCTCTTTCCGGGGAATGCCCATCTTCACGCCGCCGTCGGCCAGGGCCTGGATGAAAGTGAACACGTAGGCGGGCCCGCTGCCCGAAAGGCCGGTGACCGCGTCCATGAGCTTTTCGGGCAGGGTGAGCGTCCGGCCGCTGCACGAGAACACCTGGTCCACCAGGATGAGCGATTCCCTCGTGGCATGCCTGTTCGGGGAGAGCACGCTCATGCCCTCTCCCAGGAGCGCGGGGGTGTTGGGCATGACCCGCACGACCTGCTGGGAGGGCGCGCAGACCTTCTCGATCGCATCCATGGTGACGCCGGCGGCGATGGAAACGAGGACCTTTCCCGCGAGCGCGTCGCGGAGCCCCGCCAGGAGGGGCGCTACGGCGTCCGGTTTCACCGCGATGATGATCACGTCGGCGCCGCGCGCGATCCCCGTCGCGTCCGTCGCGCACGACAGCCCGTGCTCCCTCTGCATGGAGTCCAGCTTCGCGGCGTCGGAATCGTAGCAGAGGATGCGGCAGCTCACGTCGTGCCGCAGCAGGCCCTCGATGAGGGCGCTCCCCATGTTTCCCGTTCCAATGACGCCTATGGTTTTATTATCCAGCATGTTCCCGTTCAATCCCTTGCGCCGAAGATGGCGCTCCCGATGCGCACCATGGTGGCCCCCTCTTCCACTGCGATGCGGTAATCCGACGACATGCCCATGGACAGCTCCCGCATCGTGGTCCCCAGCCCTGCGTTGATCGCTTTCAAGAGCCCGGCGAGCTCCCTGAACGAGGCGCGAACCCGCGCCTCGTCGCCGGTGAGGGGCCCTATGGTCATGAGCCCCAGGAGCTCAAGGTTCCTTAAACCAAGTATCCCCCGGCACAGGCCCGGAGCCTCGCCGGTCCCCGTCCCGCTCTTGCTCTCCTCGCCCGAGGTGTTCACCTGGACAAGAATCTTCTGAACCTTATTGATTCTGCCCGCTTCCGTGTCAACCACAACTGCGGTGCTCAGCTTGTCGATCGAATGGATCAGGTCGAACAGTCCCACCGCGTCCCGGGCCTTGTTTGACTGCAGATGGCCTACCAGGTGAAAGGAGAACTCGCCATGAAGGCCCGGGATCTTGGCCTTTGCCTCCTGGATCCTGTTTTCGCCGAATACCCGGATGCCTTCATTTATGGCCTTTTGTACAGTATCGGCAGAAAAGGTCTTGGAAATCGCAATAATGGAGATGTCCCGCCCGTCCCTGCCGCACGCCCGGGCGATCGCGTCGATTTCCGCGCGGATCCTGTCCACCTTTTCTTTATAGCTCATCGGGCGCCTGCGTGGAGAAGGCTGCAGCGTCCATATGCGCGCTCCACGTTCATTCCTTCTGGAGTAGAACAGAACTTGCAAAAAAGTCAATATTTTTTTCACCGGGCGGACGGTCGGTTTTTCTTCCATGAATACCGGGTTCGTAAGGATAACAAGGATGAATGGGGAGAGGGGGGGCCGATCAGCTTGATGCCTGTACCCCGCGTCCGTAGAATAAGGGACATAATCTGCCCTGGCCGGGAGAAATATGCCAGCTCCGCGCGCATGGGCCGGCGCCCCTCCACGGGGCGCGTGACCGGTACGCCATATTTTACTTGAGTTCGCCCTTACCGGGGTGTAGCATTTCAGTTTGCCGCTGTCGACGCCCGGATGCGCGAGACGCGGCGACCTTAACCGTGGGTGGATGCAAATGAAAGTAATCCGGAAAAGCCTTTCGGCGAGGATAACCTGGGTGCTCATGCTGATCATCATCGGGGTGACCGTGGTCATGGCCGCCGTTACCTACTTCAAGACGCGCGCCCGCGTAATGGACGCTTACCGCACCAAGGCCGGGGAGTTCGCGATGATCGCGGCCGAACAGGCCAGGGAGCAGATGGAGAGCGAGATCGACTCGGGAAGGCACAAGCTGGGCGAATTCATGAGCTTCAAATACCGGGAGCTTTCGGTCGACGAGTGCGTAAAACTCTGGGTGGGCCCGGAGGACAGGAAAAGGCTCGGCAGGGACTACCTTGAAAAAATGTTCTCGTCCAGGGAGACCCGCAAGGACGGGAGCGTGGACAGCTTCCAGCGCTTCATGCCCGAGTACGGCGACGACGAGCAGCTGGCGGCCAGGATGCGCCGCCTCGTGGACGGGTTCATCAAGGTGCCGGAGGTGGGCATCACCGCGGTAATGGACAAGAACGGCCTGGTTCCCTTCCACCATACCAGGAACAGCCTCAGGCTTACGGGCGATCTCAAGAAGGACGTCGAGGGCTCAAGGACCAACAGGATCTGGGACTACCTGGGCAGGAACATCACCCCGGACCGCATTAACGCCACAGACTACAGGCGCGATACGGGCGAGGTGTACATCAACACCTATGCGCCCATCAATCTCAAGGGCCAGTTCTGGGGCGGGATCGTGCTCGCCTACTACGCAAAGGACGTCAACCGGCAGGTTTTAACCGAAACCGCCTTTATCATAGGGGTCATCCTGCTGGGGGCGGCGCTCATCTTCATCGCCCTCAACCTCCTCATAAAGAAGAGCCTGAGGCCCATCGTGCGCATATCGGAGATCCTCAAGGAGGTGGCCAGGGGCGATTTCACCCAGAGGGTCGACTTTACGGGCGAGGACGAGGTGGGCGTCATCTCGCGAAACCTCAACCTGATGATCGAGCAGTCCAGCAGCACCATTGAGTACCTCAAGAACGCGGCAACCTCCCTGGCCGCCTCCAGCGAGGAGCTCACCTCCACCTCGGTGTCGATGGGCTCCAGCAGCACCTCCCAGGCGGGCTCCATCAGGGACATCACCGTGGAGCTCAACCTGGTGCTGGACTCCCTCAAGGAGACCACGGAGTACATCAACGAGCAGGTCGAGGACGTTTCCAGGGCGGCGGAGTCGATCTCGAGCCTGGAGGACATGTCCAAGAAGATAGCCAGGAACATGCAGGTGGTGAGGGAGCAGAGCGCCCGCTCCATCACGATTTCCCGCGACGGGGAGGGCATGGGCAAGAGCACCGCGGACGCGATGGGGCTCATCGTGGAGTCCTCGAAGCGAATCGCGGACATGGTCAACATCATCAACGACATCTCCGACAAGATCAACCTTCTCTCGCTCAACGCCTCGATCGAGGCCGCGCGGGCCGGGGAGGCGGGACGGGGCTTCGCGGTCGTCGCGGACGAGATAGGCAAGCTCGCGGACAATACCAGCCGGCAGGTCAAGGAGATCCAGGCGCTTTCGACCGAGATCGAGCATAACGTGGGCTCCGGGAGCGACATGGTGGAAAAGATCCGGGAGGCGATCGCCACCATTATGAACATCATAGAGGACAACAGCCGCCTTATCGGGGAGATCGCCTCGCTCTCCAACCAGCAGGCGGACAACCACAACCGCATCCGCGAGGTCATGAACCGGCTCGAGGAAAAGGCCGGGAACATAATCAAGGTCTCGGAGTTCCAGCGCTCCAACAGCGAATCCATGAAGGACGCGATGCGCAGGATACAGGAATTCGCCGCCGAAAACGCGTCGGGGGCCGAGGAGATCGCCGCCTCTTCCGAGGAGCTCTCCTCCCGCGCCGAGGGGCTTCACCAGCTTATCGAGGGGTTTAAAACCTTGACAAAGGAAGAGATCGGCCGCAAAGATGGCGCCCGAAAAACCTGAGCCCGTCGGCGGCAATGACAAAGACCTTTTCCATCAAGACGCTCGGCTGCAAGCTGAACCAGTACGAATCCTCAAGGATCGCCCATGACCTCCAGCTCGAGGGCTGGAGCGCCGTTCCCTTCGGGGAGCCCGCCGACCTCGTGATCGTGAATACCTGCACCGTGACCGATCGCAGCGACAAGAAATGCCGCAATTACATCCGCCAGGGGGCGCGTTTTGCCCGGACCGGCACGGCGCTCGTGACCGGCTGCCTGGCCCGTCGCGATGCCGCCACGCTCAGTAAAATGCCCCAGGTGGGCTCCATCGCGCCCGGCACGGACCGCGCCCAGGTGCGCCGCGCCATGGCCGAGTCGGGAATTACGGGGCCGGTCCTGGAAAGCGAACCGTCAGTCCGCGCGCTGGTGGGCGACGACGATCCTCTGCCCTTTCGCCATACCAGGGCATTTCTGAAAATACAGGACGGCTGCGACGGCACATGCTCCTACTGCATCGTTCCGAGCGTGCGCGGGGAGCCCGTGAGCAGGAGCTTCGCCGAGGTTCTCGATCATGCCAGGAGACTGATCGACCACGGCTGTCCCGAGATAGTGCTCACCGGCATCACCATAGGACGCTATTTCCACGGGGGAAGGGACCTGCCCGACCTCCTTGAGGCGCTCTGCGCGCTGGAGGGGAATTTCCGCATCCGGGTCACCTCCATCGAGCCCAACCACGTAAGCGAGAGGCTCGTAAGCCTGATCGGGCAGGGCAGGGTGTGCCGCCATATCCACCTGCCGCTCCAGTCGGGCTCCGATCGCGTTCTCCGGCGCATGAACAGACCCTATGACGTGCACCGGTACCTTGGAATTATAGACTCTATAAGGAAGAAAGACCCGGAAATTGCCATCGGCACCGACATCATCGTCGGCTTCCCGGGAGAATCGGACGCTGATTTCCGGGAAACGCTTGATCTCGTCGGTCAGGCAGGCTTCGCCTATGTGCATCAATTCAGCTTTTCGCCGCGTACCGGAACGCCCGCAGCCCTTTCGGAGGGAAAAATCGACGAGCGAACGATGCTCGCGCGTTCAAACCGCCTGAAAGAGGCGGGAATGGACTCCTCCCGGTCATATCGCGCCCGCTTTCTCGCGCGCACGCTCTCGTGCGTCATCGAGAGGGACAGGAGCCGGGAGGGTTTTACCGCCGTGAGCGATAATTATATCAGGAT
>Ga0129297_10001223_pt1 | contig 12932 bp, 11 predicted proteins | sample I18A1metaG_FD_94708 | JGI IMG/M metagenome (GOLD analysis project Ga0129297, IMG submission 94708) | Lake sediment bacterial and archeal communities from Gulf of Boni, Indonesia to study Microbial Dark Matter (Phase II) - ​I18A1 metaG | ecosystem: Environmental > Aquatic > Freshwater > Lake >... | reverse complement strand
GCGCCAACCTCCGGTCGTTACTCGGTCATAACGAGATCTCCTCTAACTGGAACGATCTTCGACTCCAACTCCGGAGGGCATTTTGGAGTTCAGCTCAAGCGAAGTGGCTGGGACGCGGTGATAGTCGAAGGCAGAGCCGAGAAGCCCAGTTACGTGTGGATCCAGGACGATTCGGTTGACATCCGCAAGGCCGATCACATCTGGGGCTCCAACACTCACGCAACAGAGGACGTCATCAAGTCAGAGACAGACAAGGAAGCGAAAGTAGCCTGTATCGGACCTGCAGGTGAACGGCAAGTTCTGATCAGTTCGATCATAAATGACAAGCACAGAGCTGCCGGAAGAGGCGGCGTCGGAGCCGTCATGGGCTCAAAGAACCTGAAAGCGATTGCTGTATTCGGAAGTCAGGAACCCACGATAGCAAACAAGGAAGAATTCACCGCGGCCGCGCGGACCAGCCTCGAGGCAATCTCCAAGAACCCAGTGACCAAAGACGCGCTGCCTAACTATGGGACGACTGTGCTCGTGAATGTGATCAACGAAATTGGAGCGTTGCCAACATTCAACTTTCAGAGAGGATACTTCGAGGACGCTGACGCAATTTCTGGAGAGACTATCAGAGAGCGACTGCTCGAGAAGAGGACAGCATGTGATGCGTGCACAGTAGCTTGCGGAAGAGAGACTAAGATTCCGGGAAGAGATCGGCGAGGCGAGGGGCCAGAGTACGAGTCAACTTGGGCTTTTGGCGCCGCTTGCGGAGTGCGCGATCTCGAGGCGATTGCAGAAGCTAACTATCTCTGCAACGAGTATGGAATCGACACAATCTCAGCCGGCAGCACGATAGCATGCGCGATGGAACTTTCAGACGCAGGTCATCTCTCAGCAGGACCCAAGTTCGGAGACGCTGAGGCCATGGTCAATCTCGTCAGACTGATTGGCGAACGGTCAGGGATAGGTAACGAGCTCGCTGAAGGTTCACTCAGGTTTGCCGAAAGGCACGGACACCCGGAGTACTCGATGAGTGTCAAGGGGCTCGAGATGCCCGGTTACGATCCCAGAGGGATCCAGGGAATGGGTTTGGCGTACGCCACTTCGAACCGTGGAGCATGTCACCTTCGGGCCTACATGATCTCGGCAGAGGTTCTGGGCAACCCGTGCATGGTTGATCGTTTCAAGATTGACGGGAAAGCCAGCCTCACTATCCTGCTTCAGAACATTTCGGCCGCGACAGACTCCATGGTTCTATGCAGGTTCTCACAGTTTGCCATAAACCCGGACCAGTATTCAGGGCTGCTTCGAGCGGTCACGAACGTGCCGTTCACGGCGAGAGACCTGATCAATCTCGGAGAAAGGATATACAACCTTGAGCGAGTCTTCAATTCGAGAGAGGGCTTCACCCGTAGGGATGATTCCCTCCCTAAGAGACTCTTAGAGACGCCGTTACCCGAGGGACATTCCAAGAACACCACCGTCATGCTCGATCCCATGCTTGACGAGTACTACAGGCTGAGAGGATGGACAGCCAACGGCGTGCCGACGATCACCGCGGCCTCAGAGCTCAAACTAGGAGACGCCTCCAAGCACATCGTGGAGAGTTATGCAGTCTAGTCTACAGATCAGGTTCGAGAGCTGACAGGATCCAAAAGAAACAACAACAGGCAAAGAAGCACAGCAAATAGGGCGAAGCTCATCGAAACACGTGCCAAGGAGCACGAGAGCCGCCTACAGTCAAGTGCCAATAGCAATACTGATCTGCCTCATCACGGAAAAATGTGCAACGAGGATTCTGTATGGTATTGGACATTGTCTGTAACATGGAAATAGATGAGAAGACAGCGAAGTGGAAGTCTGACTACAAGGCGAAGACGTACTACTTCTGCTCCCAGATGTGCAAGCAAAAGTTTGACAGGAACCCAGAGAAGTTCATCAAACCCGCGTAGATCGTGCCGTAGCTGGTGTCAGCGTGATAGAGCACACCTATATCGTAGGCAGCCTTGTCGGCAGTCAGATATTCAAAGAAAGGGTCCGCCGTGCCGGCGAATTGATGGAGAAGGCCGGCTTCGATGCGATTCTCCTGACAAAGCCTCAGAACATGAGCTACCTCGTTGGAGACGGCAGGCTGTGCGCTTTCGCGATAATAGCGAGAACCGGAGCCACGTACGTGGCAGTTCCGAAGACCGATCTTGAAGACACAGGGAAGAGCTGCGCGTCCGAGCATATCCTCGGATTTGAAGATGAGGTCGGGATGCTCCATTCGCTGATGCATGTCTGGAAGGAGCTCGGGCTAGAGAAGGGAAAGGTTGGAGCGGAGAACACTTGGTTGAAGGTCTCAATGCTAGAGATGTTCAAGCATCCACACGCAAAACCAGAATCACTGCAATTTGCTGACGCAACCGAGATAATGACTGATCTCAGAATTGTGAAATCGACTAAAGAGATCGCGCGAATTAGGAAGGCAGCCCGAGTTGCCGATAAGGCAATGGCTGCCGCGGTCAGGGCGGTGAAATCTGGCGTAAGAGAGACTGAAGTTGCTGGAGAAGCCGAATATGTGATGAGGAAAAATGGCGCAGAAGAATTCTTCAGGACCTATGTTGCCTCAGGCCCAAGATCCTCGATCGCTCACGGAGTAGTAAGCCGAAGGAAGATACAGAAAGGAGACATAGTGATGGTCGACCTTCACCCTACTGTCGACGGTTATCACGCAGATATCTGCAGGACAACATGTGCTGGAAAACCCTCCGAGAAGCAACGCAAAGCCTTTGACGCATACCTGATAGCGCAGAGGACAGCGGTGCAGGCTGCCGGCCCGAGTACGACGATGACGCAACTAGAGAACATCATGCATGATACGTTTGAGAGGGAAGGATACGAAGAGTACTTCGTAGGACCTCCGATACATGGAGTCGGGTTGGAGTTCGAAGAGCCTCCTCTGCCTGCTGGACACGCTTTCTTCCACGGCGAGGAACCCAAAGATGATCTCAAGCCTGGCATGGTCATATCGATCGGAAACTGCGGATTGTATCTAGGAGATTTCGGCGTGAGGATTGAGGATACCGTCGCAATCACAGACAAGGGCCACGAAGAACTGACCAAGTACAGCAGAGCGCTATGACACTCTTCGCACCCGAGATTTAGATCTGGATCACCAAGATCTGTTTATCTTCGCCTTTCCTCTGTTGTCTGCATGTTGGTCAAGAAAGCCTGCCGACAAAATTCACACGCTTGGACACACGCGGACCCAAAATCTCGCGGCAATGATTTCAGAGATGATTGGATGGCACACTCGGCTGATCATGACGCGCTTTCGTCAAGCGGGCATGCATTGGCTAGGGCTATTTCGGTTTGGCGATGGACGGGATGAAGAGACCGATGAGGGTCCTGAGGCCGTATGTGCGAATGAGGTTTGCCAGGAAGGCTATGAAGCCGAACGCTAGGAGCAGACCGAAAAACATCGCGCCATTCATGTAGGGCAGGTACATGTCAACTCCTGGATAGAGCGTACGTCGAAGCATGCCGTCCCTCCATGCAAAGCCCATGGAGAATGCCATACCGACGCCTCCGATGGTCCAGAGCCAGAAGTGTAGGTTGCTGAGCCGCTCGCTCTTCATTCCTATGCCTGTGAGCATAGGAAGAAGTGCATAGATCGCAGCGAAGAGTATGCTGCTCAGGCCCGTGAGTAGCATCTGATGGATGTGGAAGCCCGGAACCCACTGAGTGTTGTGCATGATCAGGTTGACTGCAAAGTTCGCTTGGAGAAGACCTGAGCCGCCACCCAGAGCGAAGCCCATTATGCCCGCGAGCATGAACTTCAACGGCATACTGAACTTCAGCGGCCTCGCCAGCCACAGGGTCATTAGGACCGCAAAGAACGACAAGCCCATTGTGAAGAACTCGCCCCAAGTTATGAACTGTCCAGACAAGAGTCTCATCCAATCAGGCTGCGGCCTGTCCGAAAGCAGGTGGTGACTCCAAACGCCCATCGACACGATGAGGTCGGTCAGGATGACGTACCGAACGACCTGCTCTCCGTACAGCGGCCTGTTTGCGAGTATGGGTGCAAGCAAGTAAAGTGTTCCAGCCACCCAGATGAGCACATCGCCGTCAGCGATCATGTCGAGGCCCCACCAGAAGACATTCTTGTAGACCAATGGATCCACGATCAGAGGATCAAGCGTCAGTCCGACGAACAGCTTTGGAAGCGTGAAGACAAGCATCAGAATCCCGGCGCCTGTGAGCACGACGGCGTTCAGTGTGGCGTCGATGGATCCGCGCATGACCGCTACGACGAAGACTGGCAGGGGTTCAGGGTTTGGCCCGTGCGAGCCTCCATTGAGGGCTGTTCTCCGTCCAAACGGGCCTCTAAGCACACGTGCGATGCTGTCCAAGCCGAAGGACGCCATCAAGAGTCCGCGAAGCGCTGCTCCTCTTGGCAGCGGGTTCGACTGGCTCCCCTTCAGTACCGTGGCAAAGAGGTTAAAGATGAAACATAGCACTGAGAACTCAACCAGAGCGAGACCGACAGCGAAGACGACGACGCTGATCGGCGGGAAGCGCGCCACTGGGAGAGGCCAGTAGACCGTGTACAGTGACCCGAACCTTAGGAAGTAGCCTGCGGACCACACGGTCAGCAAGCCTACGATGTGCATCCACATGTGCGCGTTGGCGAGTCTGAGGCTGTAGAGAGGTTTCTTGATCAATGTCGGCACGAGGTAGTAGAAGGCCGAGAAGACAGCTAAGTAGGCCCAACCGTACGCGCCCACTAGAGGATGGGCAGTAAGCATCGCGTAGTAGTGTTCCGGCGCCATCGGGATCGTTATGAGATCTGGGATCGTGAGCGAGATGTTTGATAGCTGAGTTCGCATGAACAGTCCCTCTATGCCCGCCAGAGCCAGAAAGAGCACGGCGACGACGGCGTAGCGTAGGCTGAGCACTTGAAGAGTCATAGTTGTCTTGGACATGGTTAGGGTACCACCGTTATCACGTCTCGAAGAATCATGAACGGGTGTTCCGGGCCCGAGTATTCTGTTGATCTAATGGTGTAGGCGCCTGGTTCGTCGAAGACCCAGATGATCTCGTTGGTGTAGTTCGGTAGTACCTGAATCTGGAAGAGCATCCGGCCGTTTTTGTGGAACACCCCGAAGCCGTAGGTCACATCGTGAGATGTCACGACGAACTTTACCGGTTCGCCGACCTTTATCGTAATGCCGCTCGAGGGCAGCGTGAATTTGTAATCATCTATCGTGATGTAGAATACTTTCGTCGGGGCGGGTTGCGACCAAAAAAGCCATCTCTGCGACGGAACAAGAGGGGAGATAGTTACAGCGTTAATGACTATCGCGATAATGATCAGAAGGTACAGGTATCGCTTCTCCTGTTTCTCAATCCTGACCATGGCTCGTCACTTCGATCTCGGCGTAGTGAGCTTGTACGCGAAGTAAGCCATGAAGACAAAGACCAAGCCCGCGTAGGTCATGTACAGAATGTCAATCCAGTCCACTACTGTCATGTTCTCAACTCTCCATGAAAGATTCTGGCGGTAAGACGGGATATAACTTGTCCCGATACTGCTAAGGAGAAGACCGTCCTGCCTAGAACAAGAATCAGGTTTCCTTCAAGAGCGAACTGAAATCGAAGTTTTCTTTCAAAAGATCTGTCTTCGAGGCGCCTACGTCGACCGTCTTCAAGAGAGCTTTCTTGAGCTGTGGCTTCAACGTTTTCGTGCCTAGCCCCTTACCTATGAGCGTTACACCGACAAGCCTTCCTCGCTGTAACAGGAACCTCCTGTAGGAACTCGCCTGCGGGGAGAACGCGGAAAGTTCTTCGAAATCTGCCTGTGGCTGACTGATACCTGCGGCCAAGACTCCAATATCGTAAAGACCTAGTGAGAACAAAGGTACTGCCCCTTCATACTCTGTTGCCACTCCGACCATGTTGTTCGCGGCAATTTCGCCTTGTTCTTCAGCGTAGTCCCATGTTGGGTGTAGTGCAGGCGCTTGGAGTAGAGGGTCTGGAACCTGAGCTACGTCTCCTGCAGCGTAGACGTTTGGTATGTTAGTCCTCATGTGATGATCTACTGGCACACCTAGATCGTGCCTTATTGCGCTCCGTTTCAGAAAATCTACACTTGGTCGCATTCCCGTCGTAAGAAGGAGAAGATCGCATGGAAGTCTTCGTTGACTCTTCAAACTCACCGATTGGATTCTGCCACCTTTACCCTGTAGCTCAGCGATCTCTTCGTTAAGTACCACTTCTGCACCGTCCTCTCTAAGATTGCTCTCTAGGATTTCCGAGGCCTTCTTATCAAGCGCTGTAGGCCAAAGGCCGTCCGCCTTCTCAACTAAGGTGGCTTTCAAGCCGATTCTTCTGAATATGGGAACAACTTTCATTGCGATTGTTCCTCCTCCCACAACGACGATGTTGGTTGCTTCCTTAACCAGTTTGGAGATTCTCTTGGCATCGTCAATGGTGTACAGTGCAGAAATACCCTCAAGTTCGGCGCCCTGCGAACGCAGTGGGATCGGTTTTCCCCCAGACGCGATGAGAAGAGAGTCATAGTCGATTGTCGAATCGTCGTCCAGTATCAGCTGGTTTTTCTCAGTGGAGACCCCTGTCACGCGGCGACTAACCAGCTCTGCTCTGATTTTCTGGTAGAAATCCTTGCCCTTCTCGAAGAGGCTTTCCTCGGTTTCATCACCGGAAATTAGACCAGCTATGCGCTCCCTCTTGTAGTAAGGATAGGCCTCAGCTGTCACAACAGTCATTCGGCTTTCATCGTCCAACTTTCTGAGTGTTTCTGCAGCTGTAGCTCCAGCTGGTCCACTACCGATTATGACATATCTCTTCATTTCAATCGTCTCCTCGGAACAACGACGATAGTGCATTGCCACAAGTGACGTACAGAACCAGAGTCAATTCTCCCTGCTGGACCGTTGCCTGCTCGCGCCTCTTGATACTGAATGAATGAAGCAGGCTTCGAGCAGGATATGGTTGCCCCTTTCGTATGCGAAACTTCAGCTGGGTAGCATTTCTCAACAGCGCAATGCTCAGACTACTTCAGAGGCAAGACTAACGGCATTCGGCGGAAGTCATTTTGGCTTAGCTCAATGGTCATCAAAATTCTTGCTCGGCTGGAGATTCTCTGAGCGCGTCGCAGATGGTTGCTTGGATTGAAAGGATAGTTCTCATCTTGGGATGCCTGATCGCCGAGGGTCTTGAAAGACTCTGCGAGCATTCTGGATCCTCAAGCCTGCGCAAAGACTACGCCTGCTCTCGCAGTCACCTTGATAGATTTTGTCCGATTTTGCTGTCTTTTTCACAGAGCGTTATCCTTTTCCGCGCAGTTGGATGTAAGAATTACAGGACCGAACATGAAGCTCGACCCATCGGACATCGCGTTGTTGGATGCCCTACAACGAGACTCGAAGAAGACGGCCAAGGAGCTTGGAATCAATCTCAACATGCCTGTCACAACGGTCTACGCGAAGATCAAGAGAATGGAGGAGCTCGGCTACATCAGAGGATACACAGCGATCTTGGGCGCGCCCAAGTTGGGCTTCACCGCCACCGCGTTCGTCTTAGCCACATTCTCATACCGTTCATCGGGAGGCACCGAGACCACTTTGTCGCAAAGAGAGGTTGCAAAGGAGGTAGCTACTTTTGCTGAGGTTCAGGAGGTTCACATAATCAGTGGCGATTGGGATCTGCTCATCAAGGTCAAGACGACAGACATCGACGCCGTTGGCAAATTCGTGGTTGACAAGCTCCGGACTGTCAGAGGAATCGAAAAGACCGTCACCTGCATGGTCTTCGACACGGCGAAAGAGACGACCGAAATCGACATGACCGGCCACGCAATGACGCAGCAAGAATGAGCGTCCAGAACACGATCTGGGCGATCCTGAGATTCTTTTGAACTCTCACACTAGAATGAGGAGTATAGACCGAGAATCTCGACCGCTACGCGATGCAACTCCTAAATCAGCCACGATCAAATGCCAGTCCATCAGAGGCATTTGCTGCAGAGAGGACACTAGGAGACGCTCAGAGTGCATTTCTACGTGACGCTGACCAATAACTGCAACCTCAAGTGTAGATACTGTTACGGGAAGTCCTGTGAAGACTTCGGCAGTGATTTTCATGGCCTTGCGGTCGATTACTCACTGCCGAGCTCGATAGCCTACGATACGGAGGCGCTGCTGAAATTCTTGCGCAGAGATCAAGATCCAGTGCTTGTGTTCTACGGCGGCGAGCCACTCCTTCGGATGGATAAGCTGCGGGAAATCATGGATGAACTCAAGACTGGCAGATATGCAATTCAAACGAACGGGCTCCTGCTGAGCAAACTTGAACCGGAGTACGTCAACAAGTTTGAGACGATCCTTGTCTCACTCGATGGCGACGAGGATCTGACGGACTATTACAGAGGAAAGGGAACGTATCGCGCGGTCGCAAGGAACGTCCAGAGAATTCGTGAGAACGGCTTCGGCGGCGAAATTGTTGCGCGGATGACGGTTGGAGAAGAAACCGAGATCGATCGTCAAGTTCTCGCTTTGATTCGGGACGCCGAGTTGCCGATTTCCTCAGTTCACTGGCAACTCGATGCACTGTTTTGGCAAAACGATTTCCCGAAGCGACGATTTGCAGAATGGGCAACACAAAGCTACAATCCTAGGCTGAGAGAACTCGTCCGCGCGTGGATCCAGCATATGAGGGCGGACGGGGAAGTGCTTAGACTCTACCCGTTTGTCGGAGTCACGCAGTCCCTCCTAGCCGGCGAGTCGAGTCGACTCCGCTGTGGGGCCGGCTGGAGGATGTTCAACATCCAAACGGACGGTAACATAACCCCATGTCCAGTCATGGCGGGCATGAAGGACTTCTATTTGGGCAACATTAGAGAGACTTGCCCCGAAGGTCTGAGAGATGCTGTGTTTGTGTCCGAGCCGTGCACCGAATGTGAGGTCTACACAGTCTGCGGGGGACGGTGCCTTTACGCGAATGCGACGAAGCTGTGGGGCGACAAAGGGTTCAGACAGGTATGCAGCACCGTCAAGAACATGATAGACGCTCTGCATGAGGGGTTGCCCGAGGTCAGGGCGCTGATAGACGAAGGAAGGATTCAGCTGGAGGATTTCCAGTACCCGAAATACAACAGCTGCGAGATAGTCCCCTAGTTACGAGCCGTAGTGGACAGTGTTCTGCGAAATTCAAGCTATTCGCAATCTGGGTTTATCATAATCAGTGGAATGAGCCGCCAAGCGTGGCGTAAGGTTTATTCGTTTTTGTCTAGGTTTTATCTTGAGGGAACCGAGAATGTCATACTTCTATGTTCCTAGGCCGCCCGTGGCGTACACGTACCTCTTGCCTATGCAGTATCTTGTTGCTCAGCCCCCGGAGGTCTACTACCAGGCTCCTCCGCAAGGATACTTGTACCAGCCTCCGCCGGTGGGATACGTGTATCAGCCTCCGCCTCAGATGTGCTATGTTCAGCCTCCCGGTCAGGTGTACTACTACCAGCCGCCGCTACTAAGGATCCAGTAGCCGGGGGTCATCCGTATTTCCGCACTGCTTTGACGAAAGCCAGAACATTCTCCCACTTGACTTGCGGTTCGAGATCATAGGCCGGCCCTACTACGAGACCGCCTCCCTTGCCAACGGTATCGATACGTTCCTTCACTTCTGATTCGATCGCGCTGGGTGACCCGTACATCCAATCTGACGCAGTTCCGACGGTTCCCCAAAACGCCAGCTTGGTGCCATGCTTCCGCTTCAAAGCCGCTGGATCCATGACATCGGGCTGAACAGGGTTTATCGCGTTCACGCCGATCTCGATCAGGTCCTGGATTATCGGTTCGATGTTTCCATCGCTGTGGTAGAGAATCCGGACCGCAGGATTCACGCTTCGAGCCGTATTGATTATTCGAGAAAGTGGACCTTTCAGGAACTGCCGCCAGAGACCAAGACTGATCATCATCCGACTTGGTTCACCTACGTCATCATCTAGGCAGATTATGTCAACGCCAGCTTTCGCTAGGATCATCACGCTCTGTGAAGCGATGCTCGCAAGCTGGTTGAAGAGATACTCGACCAGTTGTGGGTTGCGAAAGAAATCCGACATCAACTGCTCGAATCCTCTTAGTCGCTGGGCTGCCTCGAAGATCTCGCCTCCCATGTGTGGGGGAAGCGCCGCGACCGCCAGTCCGTTCGCTTGTATCTTCTCGACCTTCTCCTTCAAATGTCGGTGGCGTCGTTCCTCGAGGAGCTCCGGCATAGAGAACGATTCCATATCATCTATTGTGCGTGCCCTTGCCAGTGGTTCTGCTCCGACTCTTTCTGGATGATATCCCCACTCGGAATATGTGCGCAATGTCCTTGGATTTCCGACGAAGGTGTGAGTCGGCATGGTTTCCAAGTACCGCAGGAATTTGCTTTGCTCGCTTGGGGGTTCGAACTCCACGAATCGGACATCTGTCCCGAGCTGTTCGTCGGCGTCCTTTCCCCTAGTTTGAGGAAGCGCGGTCGGATAGAACGACAGTGCCATGGGGACTCTGTCGGGTTCACGAAGAAATAACGCGGACAGGACTCGCTCCCGAGACGTGAGGTCTTCTCTCCCAACAGCGCGGCCCATCTGTCACACGTTCCAAGTCCCAGTCAGCCAACAGCAACAGGTCAACGCGACAACCGTAACCGGTCAAAGCGGTCATGGGATCGTGAAGTACATTCTTCTGTTGCTCTTGCCCTTATTTTCGAATTTGAGTGGTTCGATTTTGCCGACTTCGCCGAGACTCTTCACATGCACCCCACCGTCAGCCTGCAAATCGTATCCTTCGATCTCGACTATTCGGAGATCTTTCACGTCAGGCGGCATCACGCTCGCAAGTTTCGTTATGCCGGGTATCTTCAGCGCCTCCTCCCTTTTCATGAAGTACGTCTTTACGGGCGGGTTCTTGTCGATCGCCTCATTGGCTTGGCTACAATGGATCAGCATCTTCTCTCTGTCAAAATCGTCTAGACTGAAATCTATTCGAGACTTGTCCGGTTCAATTTGGTTTCCTGTGATGAGCGCACCGGTCTGTTTGTTGAAGATGGCGCTGAGCAGGTGGGCGGACGTGTGCATCCTCATTATTCTATACCTTCTGTCCCAATCAATCACACCGTGGACAGAATTCCCCACAGTCAACGCGCCCGTCCGCTCCAAGACATGCACGATAGAGTCACCAGATCCCTTGATCGTGTCGAGGACTTTCACCCCGCCCAGTGTTCCTTTGTCGCCCACGAGGCCGCCGCCGCGTGGGTTGAATGCAGTCTGATCAAGCACGACCTGATTGTCGTCGACAGAATTTACTGAGGCATCGAACTCTTTGACGTAAACGTCTTCCCAGAACAACCTTCTCGTCATGAGACAGACGGGGAGTAGGCAGCTCGACCGAGAGAAAAGGTTTGCCGCTTGCGCGTGTATGAAATACGAGTTTGACAGAATGGCTTCTCGCTGGTGACCCATGCGCAAGAGGACTGAGCTCGTCGATGTGGCAATGGGTAAGGCCCCTGCGGATCTGGTGATCAAAAGTGCTACACTTGTCAACGTGTACACGCGGGAACTTTGCCCGAAGATTACGATCTCTGTCAAGGGCTCGAGAATCGCCTCGGTCGACGGCTACGAACCGTCAGTCGATCCCCACACCGTAGTGATTGACGCAGGTCAGCTTTATGCGGTTCCAGGACTGATTGACGGCCACATACACATAGAGAGCTCCATGCTGGATCCCGTGGAGTTCGCAAAGGTCGTGCTTCCGAGAGGAACCACCGCCGTCATGATTGATCCTCATGAGATCACGAACGTACTCGGCGTTGAAGGGGTTCGACTCATGCTGGCACGAACTGAAGACATTCCTCTGAAGGTGTACGTTCAGGCGCCGTCATGTGTTCCGTCCACGATCAAACTGGAAACCGCGGGCGCCAGGATCGGGCCAAAAGAAGTCCGGAAGATGCTGAAATGGCCAAGGATCATCGGACTTGGCGAAGTGATGAACTATCCGGGAGTTCTCGCTGGCGACCCCAAGCTTCGCCTGATGATCCAGGACACCGCGGAAGCGCGAAAGGTCGTGGAAGGGCATGCCCCTGGTTTGGTAGGAAAGGCGCTTAACGGGTATCTTTCCGCCGGGATCGGTGGGGATCACGAGAGCACAACCGAGCAAGAGCTGGTGGAGAAGCTTCGCCTCGGCTGCGTAGTGGAAGTGCGAGAGGGATCTACCTCACACAACTTATCCACTCTTATTCGTGCGCTCAGGAGCCACAACCTCAGCTCCAGGCGGGCAATCTTGGTCTCTGACGACCGCGACGCAGGCGACCTCATGAAACTGGGTCATATGGACCACAACGTACGAAGAGCCGTTGAGGAGGGCCTCGACCCGATCGACGCTATCACCATGGCTACGTTGAACACGGCCGAACATTTCAGAGTTGATACAGAGATCGGAGGCATAGCGCCCGGCAAGTGCGCCGACATAATCCTAACCCGAGATATTTCCAACATGAAGGCAGAAAGGGTAATCGCAAACGGACAAGTGGTAGCCAAGGACGGCGTCCTTGTTATCAAGATCACCGCGTCGCGCTTTCCTCAAAGGTCACTCAGGACAGTTCATTTGAAGCGGCGGCTTGAGCCTGCAGACTTCACAGTTACGTCCAGCCTAGAGGATGGCGTGGCACGTACGGTGGTGATTGACACGTCGGGTGAGATACTGACCAAGAAGACCTTAGAGGATCTGGCCGTCCGAGACTTTCAGATCCAAGGCGACCTCGAACGGGATATCTTGAAGATAGCGGTCATTGAGAGACACAAGCGCACCGGCAACGTTGGCCGAGGCTTCGCGAAAGGCTTCGGTCTCAAGACTGGCGCGATCTCGAGCAGTGTCGCTCATGATAGTCACAACATCTGC
>Ga0129297_10001222_pt1 | contig 12932 bp, 12 predicted proteins | sample I18A1metaG_FD_94708 | JGI IMG/M metagenome (GOLD analysis project Ga0129297, IMG submission 94708) | Lake sediment bacterial and archeal communities from Gulf of Boni, Indonesia to study Microbial Dark Matter (Phase II) - ​I18A1 metaG | ecosystem: Environmental > Aquatic > Freshwater > Lake >... | reverse complement strand
TATGGCAGCGAAAAGATCGGAGTTCATTTCCCTTCTTACCGATCTCCTGAATGACATCAAGCAAAGACAGAACGACTTGGCAGAGTCGGTTGCTGGAATAGATCTGACGAAGATCAAGCCTGTAGTCACTCCTATAAAACCTCTCGAAGATCCAATAGAGAAGGTTGCGACTAAGATGGGGGTCTCTACCGAGAAACTTAAAGGAATCTTACGTGTCGAAGACGACACACCGTTGATCATAGCAAAAGAAAGGTTTGGGTCTTCTGAGAAAGGGGCCATGGTATTGATCTACACATATCAGTTTGGTGTGAACAAAACACCAACACATGACGAGGTTGCCGCCTCATTCGGGCAAAGTGGGTTCACTCCTGCTTTTGGAAGAAGAGCGAAGGACAATCTCAAGAAGGGCCGCAAGATCCACGTAGAAGACGATAAGATTACGCTGACTGGTTCTGGAATTGCGGATGCTGAACGAGAAGTTAAGAGAATCCTTGGTATCGCTGAAGAATAGAACACGTTTGGATGATTCTTGGCGATAGACCCAGCGATTATGTCTAGACTTCTTGAGAAGATTCTGGAAATCAAGGTGGCACTCAGAACCCATAGAGGAGCATCGGTGTACGATGAACGACTGCTGCGAATGTTTGATGATTTAGATGCGTTGCGGAATGTAGCGAAGCAGGAATTCAGATCGGCTGGGTTGGCGAAGATTTATTGCGACTCGGATGACAAGCTAGAAGTGTTGCGAAAGACAAGCAAAGGAACTCGCCCAAGTAAGTCTCGGCTCAAGTCGCAGCTTAAATCAGCCGAGTCGGCCATTCGAACTCTCAAAACTACCGTTGAATCTCAGGTCACTCCGCAAGACTATCATAGGCTGAAACAGCGAGTTGATTCACTTCAGAATAGAGTCTATCGCGAGATTCTTGAAGAGGCTTTTCGGTGTTGGAAGATTGGATCATGTCGAGCCTGCATCGTTGTATCGTGGTGTGCCGTTGAAGCCAAGATATTCGATATCTACCGATCAAAATGGACTATTGACGAGATCAAGCAGCTAGTCCCAGAAGCGAACCGGAACGAGATTCAGGCGCATGACGATCTGACAACTGTATCCGACTCATATCTTCTGCGAGGATTACAAAAGGCGCATCTACTCACACCTACAGACTACAGGATTCTTGACAAAGTGTGCAACACATATCGAGGCATAGCTGCTCACGCGGGACAAAGAAAGCTGCTTGAAGATTCAGAAGTTTCCACGACAGTAGGAAATATGATAGATTTCCTTGAAAAGACGGTCTGACATATTCGAGAGTCGAAAGGATGGGGTGGATGTCGGAGTTTCAACGTCTCGCGTTTTCGAGGTAAAGAAGATAGATACCGACTATTTCACTGAGGAATGATCTGAAACGGAAAAAAATGTGATAGGGACTTGGAAGCTGTTCCGATAATCTCAAGTTTCATAACGATAATTCGTGCGGTCGCAGACATTTACAAGAGATTCAAGAAAAGGGAAGAGGCGGAAGCGCTGGAGAAGGCCGCTCAGACCATTGAGTCGAAGAAAGACATTGCTGAAGGTGAGGCAAAGCGGCTCTTTGTTCAGATCCTTACCGACTCATTGGGTAGGGAGAAGGCGCGCCCAGTAATTCAATATGCTGAAAATATGGAAATACTCTTTCCATTGAAGCCCGAAGGCGCATTGTTGAAATATGCGCCCGCGATCGAATGTCTACTTCAGCAACTCAAGGAAACCTTGTCTAAGATGTCTGTTTTTGAATTGTTTGGTGGCGAGGGATACGCTGTAGCACTGCGTAGAACAAGTAGGACACTCACGACGCATTTGAGACGAAGAGGAGAAATCTCCAAAAGAGACAAACTGATGATTTTCTTACAGGGTAGGAGTTACCTGTCGGGCGAACTGCCTATTCATCTGGTTCATTGGGTGTCTCTCGGAGCGAAATGGCAAGATATTGTTATAGGTGCAGAAAGAGTTCCAAACAACCCATTTGCGTTTCGACTTTATCCCTCCTTAGGTGAGAAAAAAGGGATTGACACGACGATATTCTTTGATGCTGGATATTTCAGAAAGTGGTTGAAGAGTTTGATTGAAGACGCCAGATTCTACATAGAAAGAGTCGCAAGGGAATCCGATCAATCAAGAGGATTAACCGACGAACTATCTCGTTCCATTCAAGCTCTGAAACAGATCACTAGCGTGATTCGGAGATCTCAGTGAGAGCCAGCTTCTTGTATCTAGTATGCTAAGATGATTGACGTCGAACCTACGGTTCAAGGCGAGGAATATCCAACAGCGAACGACCGCACATAGGTGTTTCAGAACTGCGTGAACCCTGTAGAGGGGGCCGACAAGCTTCCTCGCCTCGCTTTCGAGCCCTTCGAAAGCGTTTGCTAGAATCTGTATGTGTCCGTCACGCATGTTCATCACGTTTGGGACAGCTATGTCAGTTGCATAGTCAACCTCTAGCGAAAGCATGCCGCCACCTGTGGCTCTTCCCTTACGCTCTACTTGGAACTGTCCGAATGAGGAATTAAGGTAGGCTAGTAAGGCCTTGATCTGCTTCTCTGTGAACCTCTTCTTTGGCGAGAAAGCAATGAAGTCGTTGTCAAGCGCAACTGGGAACTTCATGAGGTTAAATCTGCGCGTGTATTGGGCGTAGCGAGAAGTGAAGAACGCGGCCTTTCTCACGCCGCCAACATCATACCAGCCTCGATATCGCTTCTTATCAGTCTCTCTTTCCTTACAGGCTTGGGTTTCTCTTTCTAGCCGATTTTCGGCGCATTTTTCAGTGGTGCGATATCTGAACGTCATCTCTCCATCCGTTGAGCATTTGTGAAGGTGCGTCCGGTGAGTGCCGTTGAATATGTGTCAAAGAGAGTTCTCTCGGTTTTTTTCTTGATATCCCCCCTTATGAACTCAATAACTCTGAGCGTCATGCTAAGAGGAATTGCCGTAGACGGCCGGCCGGCATTCTTCACCTATCCTCAGGCTCGCTGTCGCTGAGGGCCATGTGTTCATAGAAGTCCATCCACCTTTCTTGAAACCTCTTCTTCTTCGGAAAGAGAAACTGCGAACAAGAAGTGAGATTTGCTTCGATAATTGGGGCAGTTGCCTGAGACCAAGCATTCCTGACAACAATGTATGCTCCTCTTATCTTATCATGATCGCCACAATAATAAACGAATTCTTCAAACATGGCAAAAGCCCGCTTCGGACCGCTGTAGGAGATTGCAGACGGCCGTGAATGAATTGTCAAAGACTTGGCGGGTGCTTCTCCATTGCAAACTGAATATCTAACAGTTTCTCAAGCACATCGGCCGACGGCGCTCCTTCATACTGGTGGAGAACTATCTCCTTGACGGTCAGTTTGTAGTAGTAGTCCAGTTTCTCAAAGTCATCCTTCGCTTGCAGGATCTTCTTAGTGAAATCCGCATGGACCTTATTGATGTAGACAGTGCCGAACTTTGCGTCAAAGCGACTTCTGGACTTGGGGCGCTCGAAATCGCTTTCTTCGATCCAGCTAATTCCGTAGACTGATCTCAAAGATTTCTTCTCCTCTCCCTTGGTAACTGAAGGCTTTCCGCTCTTCTTGTGTGAGAGTCTTCCGTCACGACTAAAAGCTGCGCCCTTCGCGACCTCAGCTCCAGTCTCCTGTTCAGCTTTCTTTCTAGCTTCCATGAGGGCCTTTACCCTGTCAAACCCGAGACCCTTCAGAACATCATCAAGCCTTGATGCCAGATACTTGAGAAGCCTTTCCTTTGACTTTTCGCTCTCGCTTTCCTCTAGCCTCTTGATCGCTTCAGCGATCTCAGGTTCCAGCTCTTTGATTCTCACTATGAGGGTTCTGAAGAGGTCGTCGCGTATCGGATTCTTCTTGTCGGTGGATACATTTATCGAGTCAAACCTGATTGAACCGCTTATCTTTCCAGATCTCCATACGTCACTCTCGATGTCCGGAAGGTTGGCAATGTTGTTTACAATCGTAATCCCTCTTCTAGTAAGTGCCACTCCCCCCTTCCCTCCGTAGTTGATGCCCACAACTATGTCGCCCCATCCTGTGGGAATCCTCCTAGCAGAGATTATTGGAGTACCAACCACTATTCTCTCGCGAGTTACAGGGATTCTTCGATTGTCCTGTTGGACCTCGAGTTCGAACTTGCCTTCAATAAGATCCTCCTCGAACTCGCCAGCTAGGTAGTCTGCAAGCCGTTCGGCGTCTAGAAGCTTCTTCTCCCTGTCTATCCCGTAAATATAGACTTCAGTCCCAGGTTCATCGAGAGGCCTCCCAACTGAAACACGCCTATATCTCCTTACGCCTTCGAACTCCAGCGCGTCTGTGTCAGCCGAATCTTTGAATCTTGAGATGATTCTCAGCCTATTGCCTATCGTGTTGAAGCTGAGCAGTCCTATTCCGTGAACCCCTCCGGTCTTCATTTTCATTCTACGTTTGATTGAATTGCAAACGCTCTCTGGCAATTCTCTGAGAACATTCAATGGAATGCCTGTTCCGTTGTCTCGACACATTATGTAAGGGTCAGAGGCCCGTTTGTTGACAACTATGGTGATGGAAGTTGCGCCCGCATCGGCACCGTTTTCCACGAGTTCCCTAACAGGTCTCCTTGGGTCTGCTCCGTGAACATGTGATAGAAGTTCGAGGGCGTAAGCCTCATCCCCTATCTTCAATTTGCCCTCAATCATTCGTTCTTCTCTCCATCATGAATTCTGTTGCGAGTATCCATCTCTGGAAGCCTTCTTCGTCAAACAACGCCCTAAGAAGCGAAGTAATATAGCCGACTTCCGTTGGGTCTGTGAGTTCGCGGAATTTCCTTCTGTCCGCTTCTGTGCCTTTCTTGAAGTAGTCCAGTTGTTCAATAAGCTGCAATAAGGTCGCCCTGACAGCCTTTGCTGCCGTTGTGCTGTTGGTTGTACGTATCGAGGCCTCTTGGGGCGATAGCTTTCTGTTCAGAACTTGTAGGGTTCGGGAGATTTCGCCGAGCGCTTCTCTCATTCTTCGTATCTCTTCGATTGTCAATTCAAACTCGACCTTAGGCATCTGAATCCCCGCGGTCTTCGCTATTTCAAGAATTCCTGATACCGCGAGAGGAGTCAGTTTTCCTTGCCAGAGCTTTTTGGCCTTCTCAGCATCTTCCACGGGTATTGTTACGTTCAACACTCTATGATTCTTTCTAGTCCATCGGAAGCGGGCTGGCTGCAAGCCTTTTGACAACGCTAGCCGAATTGCGTCTCGGATAATCTGCCGCTTGTCCTTACCCGTCCTGTCCTTTAGCAAGTCAAGTAGTTTGTTGTGCTCGGCGTTGAACGTGAAATAGCATTGAACTGTTGCGCCACTCATGATCTCTTTCCATCCATGAACTGTTTGAACTTCCCCTTGTATTGGTCATCTTCCCGTTCTACATCTATCTTCGACCCATCGATGAGCCGAACCCTGAACCTGATCCTCTCATAAGGGACGATTTCAGTCGATGAAGTCAGTTCCCTTTCAGGGGCTCGGGCCTCCATTTTCGGAGTAACGACTTGAGCCAATGATGCCACGTAACTTATCCGATCCGCTCTCTTACTAACTGAAGGCAAACTTTCTGACATAGTGTTCGTCCTATCTCCGGAGAGATTATGTCGATGTCCTTTGAAACTGACTTGAGGATCTTCTCGGGATTTCCAGCTCAAACTATTTGAGATCACCTTCGGCTTCGCAACGATAGGGTCGGACTTGCCAGAGACGGTAGAACTCTCGTTGTCAAGCATTAGAGACTGAACCAACTTCGCCGTGTTCCTAAGAGTAACCTCTGTAATATCGGCGGCTTCCGAGATCCGCCTTTGGGTACACTCATCTATTCCGAGATGAGACGCCGTAAGGTAGAGGGCTGCCGCAGCTAGACTCTCAGCCCTCTTTCCAAAAAGCGCTCTCCTGGGAAGCGATGATAAGAAGCGAGCAGTTTCTTGCAACAATTCTGTCTTCTGAATTGACTTTCTGACGTCCCGTGAACACACCAATTTCTCCGGAAGTTTCATCTTCGTGGCAATTCTCAAGACGTAGTCGCTGGGATTTGGGTAGAGATCTTGAACATTCAGCTGCAAGAAGTCGCTCAACTCTTTTGAAGCTGTGAGTAGCTTCCCTCTTTCAACTCTAGCATGCAACTTGATTTCTCCGGGGGTGATTGCTTGCCTCAATATTTTGTTTGCCAGAAAGTACGCGCTCCATGCAATGCTCCTGCTATCCCTCCCCATAATCCAGCGGGACTTCAAAGCTTGCTCGAAATAGGACGCTGCTAAGTCGGCGACAGATTCGTTTGCCTTCATCTCTTTGCATGCACACCTGAATTTCGAAAGGTAATTCTCGACGAGATTTTCCCTTCTCTGCTTAACGCGTCTCTCGCCAATCAGTCTGCGGTATCTGGCAACGGCCTCCGCCTCATACCCCTCTCGGCAATACGCGAAGATGGGCATATTTCGAGTGTAGCTCCATCCAATTTTGAAGTTCAAAATCTTCTTCTCGTGAGACAGGAAGAGAAGGAGAGCGAATGCCAGTCTCTTCGGAACCTTAAGAGAATTGCTGAGATCCTGGGAGAACGCGTAGCCGTTGCGATTTACGTATTCAAGCGCCCTTTGTAGTAACTCATCAAGCGTTGCCCTCTTTTCGGGAAGATAGTAGATTGTTACCCATTTGCCCTCGCTAAAGGTCAACTGAGATGCTCTTCCTTTTGCGACTAGCCCGCGAAGCACAAGATACGCGACCTGGTGATATGCCGGATACTTCTCTCGAAAGTATTCACGGATCTGCCTGCTCGTTGAGGGTAAGATATCGAGATAGCCAAACACTCCCTCCTCCAGTTGCTGAATCTTCTCTTTCACTTCATCTTCGTACCACGGCAGAAACCAGACGTAACGCTCGGTCTTGCCCGTCTTGAAAACCACCTTCTTGACCTGCGCCCTGCTCTCAAGAAGCTTCAAACCATTCTTGTACGTATCTAGAGAGTATGTATGATCGAACTGCTTTAAAGAACCGTAAGTCGCCATCTTTAGCTGTTGGAGGCCATTTACAATGGCATTTGTCGAAGCTGACTCCATTTCTCTCACTTCTCATAAAACGATGATTGCGACGTTACTATTGTCCGAATTTGAGATTGCATTTACTAATCCTCTAGTAACTCGCGCAGTATGGACGTACGAGTAACTGCTCTCTCCTTGAACTTGACAAGAACCTTGCCGAAAGCATTGCTTACCTCCTTCTCAATGATACTATTTGAGAACCTTGTTAGTTCTGACTTCGAGTACTTCCTTGGCGTCAGCCTCGCCGCAGCAATAATCAGCCACCTTGTTGCCAACTCAGGGTATGTCAACGCAGCAACTATTGGATTATGGCCTAATCCTTCTATGCCGAGAAGGTCTTCTGGTTTGATGATAACCTTGTTCCCTAGCGGTGCCTTGACTTCCACCGAATATCCCTCGTTTGATCTTTCAATGATAAAGTCAGGTCTGCCAACATACTGAAAGTGACTCACTCTATACCCTATCTCCTTGAACCCAAGCGCAAGCAGGCACTGACATACCCTTCCAAATTCACTTGAATCGAGAGCTTTCGCCAGATCATTTACTTCAGCCCAGGCCCTCAGGTACGCATGTTCGAGCAAGACATCGCTACCTTTCCTCTATTCTAGGCCCTTCTGTATCCCAGCTAGTGAACTCGAAGATTTCCACTGGTACAGATGCAGATTGAATGAGCTTCAGTAGCTCTTCGTCCTGCGTCGCTATTGTCAACTGTTTTTCACCGGAGACCTCTTTTAGAATCTCTGTCAATGCCTCCTTGTGTTCTCTGTCGAGACTTTGGGAAGGATCATCCAAGATTAGGAAACCCAACCTTAACGGTAATACTCTTGTAAGGGAAAAACAGATTGAAAGAGCTACGGAATTCATCTGCCCCGCACTGAATCTGGTGCTCACGAAAGTTTCCTTTCCTAGTTTCGAGCTGTAAGCTCTGATCGAATAGGAATTCTTGACGAGCCCCCGGACGTCACGAGGCCTTACCTCAATCTTGAGCCCGTCATATGCTTGGTGATTACACATTCTCTTGTAATTTGATTCGATGTCTCGCTGTGAAACGTGGATCATGTCGCTTGCAAGCCCGACTTGAATTTGCCCCGCAACTCTTACGATTGAGGATAGCTGTTGTTCCAATGCTACGAGTTCAGCGATTGCTGCCGCGAGTTGCTTAATCTCATCCGACTCCGCCTTGAAATGGCTACTTATCTGCGCAAAATCATCTTCCTTTTTCAGAACTTCACCTATAACGCCTACCTTCTCTAGGTCTAACCTTATGTTATCAAAAGCTGCTGCTCGCTTGGCATATGCTAGATTGAACTCGTTAATTTGAACTTCTATCTCCGACAACCTCTCTCTTACAGCATCTGATAGGTCCTGATCGCTAGAAATGGGCTGCCCCAACATCTTGCTTGCCTCCTCTAGTATATTTCTACCAACCTCCGTGATTGCCTTCCTCCTGTCGAACAACCTGCTCGCTATAGTCATTACATCGTCCAGTTCCCTCTTCCTGCGTTGCAGGTCAAGTCTTTCATTGTCTAGCGTAATTATCTCCTGACGAATTCTTCTCCTTGCTTTCTCCTCTAGCTCTCTCAGGATTCTTCTTGGGTCAATGGGGTGTCCGCAAACTGGACAATTTTCCCCTGAGGCGGTTTGTAGCAGGGCGATGGCGTCCTCAACTAATCTTGAACTCACATCAATTTGGTTCCGCTGGATCTCGCAGCTTTGTATTCTTTTATCCAATTCGTCAAGCTGAGAGGTGATTTCTTCTGAGCTGCCGTACTTAGCGACCAACTCATTGATACGTGTGTCATTTGACGCTGATTCTTTGAGGTTCTCTTGGTATCGTCTTATCACACCCTCAAGTTGCGCCTTACTAGAATTCAGTTCGGTTATTTTGCCTGTTCCTATCATACTGGTCTCATAGTCCCTCAGAACTTGCTTGAGTTTTCTTTCGAAAGAGTCTATCTGCAAGATGTCTGAAGGAAGGGCAATCGTAGCAGGTTGAAGGCTGTATTCTGATGCTAGGCTTTCAAGTGATCTTACAATTGATTCGGAAATTTTGAAAGCCAGATCGATTGTAACCTCTCCTTGAGGGATGCCCAAGTCTCCAGCCTTGGCCTGCAGTCGGTTCAGATCAAGTTGACATTGTTCTACGGCACCTTCTATCTTGCGGCTTAAGGATGCTTTCTTCTGCTCAAGATCACCCACGTTCTCCTTAATCTTCCTGATAGGAACGCTTTCGACGACGTTCCTAATCCTTTCAAGCCCAAAGAGTCTATCCAGGGCCTCGTCTCTAGATGCGGTTTCTTCGACAAGCAAGCCCTTTATGGACTCTTGATGAAGATAAGTTGCTCGAATGAAATCATCTATGGTGACTTTGAATATTTGAAAAAGCTTCTGGTCAGCCTCGTCACCCTGATACTCCTTGTCTGGTCCTACAATCTTGAAGTCCGTTCTTATGCTACCAATTTTCTTTCTCCTCGATATTTCGTAAGTAGTCGAGCCGTCGCTGAGGTGCAACACAACATTCGCCATGCCCCCAGCAGCAAACTGGTTTACCAATTCATCTCTCGTTCTTCCCTCCAAATGCACGAGGTATGCGATATCGCCGAACAGACACCACTCGATGGCCGTCAGTGTGCTGGTCTTTCCCACACCATTGGGACCAAAAAGGACTGCTATCGATTTGGAGAAGTCCAGCCTCTTTCGAGCATTGTATCCTCTGAACCCCTCGATCTCGATGGCTTTTAGTCTAAACTTTGTCAGGATGGATCACCTTCTTCGACGAATAGTTTTCTTTGCTCTGATAACAGACCGGCCGGTTTCAATCTCTTTGATCTCTTTTGTGAATCTTGACCGTGCTTCCTTCACCTTTGCAATGAAGTAGGATTCCACTAATGCGGGCCCGCCTTCCTCGTAAAGATCCCAAATTTGACGCCAAAGGGATACCAACTCCTTGTTACCTTGTTGGGCCAGTTCTTTAGCAACCATCTCTTCGGTGGAGGCCATGATGTCCCTTCGGCCGCCGCGCTATTTAGATACTATAGGAACAATAGTCATAGAATTAGGACTTGTTGTCCTAACGCCGAAAATGTTCCTCATCAAGAAAACGTAGTCCGGAGTCGACCAGTTCCTGGCCTTTTTGCGTTATTCTGAAGACGCCAAAGGTGGAAACTCGTAGCCGTTCAATCAAGCCTACACTAATGAGGCGTTCTAGTACCTTTCGAAACCTTGTCCAGTTCTGCGTTCGAAGCCCTTCTATGCTCATTAGGTGGTGCTGCGTGAAGCCATGGACGTCGTCAGACCTGTTTCTTGCAAGATACTCAAGTACTCGAATCATCGTCACTTGGACCGAGGTCCGCTTCTTGCCCAAACGATAGGCTACGACAGCTCCCTCTTTTTGTAGATTAAGATCCATCCTCTACCCACCTACCAGATTTCTTCTTGGAAAAGCCTATGAGGAGTAGGATGATCTCTTCGATGCTTTCCTCTTTGGTCCCGACTTCAGCCAGGCGCTGCTCAACCTCTCTATCCACTCTAGCCGCTATCGCCTCGGCCAAGGGCGACGCCAGCCTTCGCAATAGCTCTCACGTATACCGCATATATTCTTGTTGATTCGCCGACTTCATGGGAGACATGCGTCATGCAACCTTTCACTCCAGTTCCCGCAGGCCTGCTCAAGCAATTACAAATGCCACCGTCCCCGCAACCTTCTGTGGGCTTTGAGGCTTAGGTTGCGAAGGTAAGCGCCCACATATTCATGCTGACCGGAGAGCAGCCGGGTCAGGAGAGGAAACGACAACGAGTTCATCAAGTTCAAGCTAAGCTGACACAACGTGAAGTGGGACGGACTCCGACTAGATCCTAGACAGTAGCTCTGCCCAAGCACGACGATGTTGAATCGGAGATGCATACTTGCCAAGCCCATCTGTGGTTTCTGAGAGTTGTAGCGGAGCCAGCACCCGTTGATCATGTTTTTCGCCAAACCGTCGCTATCCAAGGCCCTCATCGCTAGAAGGGAACGGGTGGTTGGAGGTTCTGGCAACTGTGGTAGGAGGTTTCTTGAGCTGGTAACTAGAAGGGGGCTTCTAAACAGGAGCAGACAAAACTGATAGATAGTGACTGTTTGAAAAATGGATAATGTCTTAGTCTTACACGGAGAGAGCTACAAGCGCCCTTGGACTGATACGTGCATCTCCTGAGGAAACATTCCCTCGCTGCAATGTCTCGCGCAAATACAAGATAACTTCCATTGTCTTTCTTGCAGAAATCTGGTTGAAATCCCCGCGACTGAAGCTAAGAACCAACCTTTTGTATACGAGGAATGACCAACAGATAGATGGATTAAGTGGTGGGAACGGGAACAGAACGTGAATCCGCTTGACAAGAGAAAACCACGTAGAATCGTATGCGATCAAGTAACTTGCCCCGCTCTCTGGGATACAGGCTTCGAACCGGAATCTTGCCCAATCGAATCCAAGATATGTGGACGGGAACTAGTGGGTACTCTTGGCTCCCTTATTGAAAAGGGAAAAGAGCAGACCGACGCAGCAGACCTTCTGACCGTCATTCTCGCTAGAACGACATTAAACGAGGTCCGTCTTATTGAACTATGCAAAGTCTGCTGGAACTACTTCCCTGGACGAAGAACATATTTCAAGGAATTGGAGAAATTTGTGAAAGAGACCAGTCAGAGAAAAATAATTCAAACGTTATACATCGCGAACGGCTGGGTTGAAAGGCGACTCAAGAAACTCAAAAAGGACAGAAAGCCGCACGAACCCGCTTGAAGATTTACCGAATCGCCTCTATCCGCCTTACGAGTTGATTCCAGTCCATAGTAATTGGTGTGCTAAGATATGATGAGTCTACGGAGTTCTCAAAGCGAGAAGATGCTATCATCTCTCTCCGTGGCGAGTTCGTCTCCTTCTTTGCCTAACTTCGCTCATTGAGCGACGGCGAGTATGAACTCGGCCGTAAGAACTCAAGTTACGGCCAAAATCGCGCGAGATTTTCCGACACACTGACATTCTGATTCTGGGTTCGATGCTCGATACTTGGGTGAGCTCGGAGAAACCGTTCTTCCGATTAGTTGTTGCCTCCTCCCCGAGTCTCCAAATGGTCTATCATTATGCATATACATCCTCAAGCAACCCGTCCGGACTGGGTGGAGACATGCACCCCAAAGAAATGATGACTGATGATTGAATAGGTAATCAAGGCACCACGATATACCACAAGATGCATAAGACAGAGAGGCGAACAGTGGGATGCTCAGGTTTAGTTGAATCTTAACTTCGCAGAAAAGCAAGTCAAGGTAATCAAGACATTGATACCGCTACGTTACAGTAGAGCAAAATTCAATCCGAAATTCAAGTAGTTGAAGTGCCAACATAGGCGCTACTCATCGCTCGAAAGTTATCAACCGTTGCCAGAAGCCAGCGAGACTGCTCAGGCCCGCCTCGTTTTTGGGTGAACCCGGCTTAACCCATTAAGCGCTGAGCTTCATCAGCCGCTTCAGGACTCGGCCGACCGTGATAAGGTCCTGTGGTGAACCGATGTGAAGAGTAGGGCCGAGAGGAGCCAGTGCGACCTATGGCTCCTCCGCCAGTACTTTGAGTGCTTTCCAGACTTTGGCGAATCCTTTGAGTTCGTCCTTACTTACAAGGTTGGTGATTGGCAGTCCTCCAGACTTTGTCGCCCTGCTCTTCCAAAGCTCAATCTCTTCCTCGGTTATTTTGATCTTATCGACAATCATGAGCTGCGGATTCTTGTAGTGGATCTCTAGCCTTGCGAAGACGTCCTCCGGCATGATTGACTTTGCAATTCGGCGTAACGCCTCAAGGCTGACTTCATC
>Ga0129297_10001220_pt1 | contig 12949 bp, 11 predicted proteins | sample I18A1metaG_FD_94708 | JGI IMG/M metagenome (GOLD analysis project Ga0129297, IMG submission 94708) | Lake sediment bacterial and archeal communities from Gulf of Boni, Indonesia to study Microbial Dark Matter (Phase II) - ​I18A1 metaG | ecosystem: Environmental > Aquatic > Freshwater > Lake >... | reverse complement strand
TTTGGATTGAACACTTTTTCGGTAGGACGGATGCTAGTATCTACGGGCTAAGTATATCCCTAGGAAGACCATTGCCGCGCCGATGATCTGTGCTTCCACGATGGTCTCTCCCAGCCAAAGACAAGACACCGCCGTAGCGACTACAGGTATGAGGTTCTGATACACGGCGGTTCTTCCCGGACCCACTTTGTGAACTCCGATCTCCCAGATCACATACCCTACAACAATGGCTAGGCCAAAGGAGTACGCCAGGCCCGCCCAACCCTCAACGGTTACTGATCGCCAATCTTGCGCAAAGAGAGAAGGAATCGCCGAGACGTCAAGAATAATGGTACCAAGAATCATTGTTGTTACGGTTAGTCTGAGAGGAGAGTATCTGGCAAGATACGGTTTGGAGAACACCGTATAGGCGGCCCAGCATACTGCTGCAGCGAGAGTCAGAACTCCTCCAACGATATGCGTTTGAGCAAGTCCAAAATTGCCGCTGGAGCCACTCACCAGCATGAAGACCCCGGCCAAGGAAAGAAGCACCCCAAGCAGAGTTCGTCCGGAAGGCTTTTCGGCTCCAACTAGTGAGTTCAACACAACCACGAACAAAGGACTAGTAGCAATGATAAGCGCGCTCAGACTTGCGGTAGTTCCAGCAATCCCGTGGATGAACAATAGCTGGTAGAAGGTATGCCCGACGACCCCTAGGCCCAATACTCCTTTGAAATCCTTCTTGTCCAATAAGAAGCCGCCCTCTAAGACCCAAAGGGCAAGGAACAAGAGGACTGAGCCAAGGGTGAAGCGTACAGCGTTGAAAGTGAGAGGGAGCATTTCGCGCAGGGTATGCTTAACAACCGCAAAGTTCGCTCCCCAGATTACGGCCAAGAGGAGAAGGAGAAGATCGGTTGAGGAGGTCCACCGTGAATGCCTTTTCTGCAATGCTCTTCACGGTCAGCAGTCAATGATGGCTTTTCAAACTTGCGTTTTGGAGGACAAACCCATCATTGAAGATCACATCTAACTTCAATAAGCATTTATAGAGAAATGCATTGCGAAGAGAGCCTTAGATGAGCTGAGCAAAGAGTTGTTGCTGTCCTCAACGAAGTATCAGGAGGCGTGAGTGCCGTAGCGAAAACCATCGATATTAGTGTCCAGCCGCTTGGGCTGAAGGCAAGAGGTGAGTGTGGGCAGACTCTTCGCAAGATCCTTCAAGAGTTGGGCGTTGAGCTCTCCAGCACCTGCAACGGCTTGGGTAGATGCGGGAAGTGTCGTGTTGTCGTTTCTAGAGTGCAGACCGCTGTTGGTGAGCCGACAGCTGCTGAGCGAGAGCATATTTCAGCTCAAGAACTGCTGGCGGGTTTTCGTCTTGCGTGTCAGGCCAGAGCGCAAGGAAACGTTGAGGTATGCGTCCCCAAGGATAGCATGATTTGGCGGACGAGACTACAGACCGAGGGCGTCGAAACTAGCGTCGAACCTCTTCCGCTTGTGAAGAAGCTCTACGTAGAGCTATCTAAGCCAACACTTCGAAGCCTCGAGCCAGATCTGGAGCGCTTGATGAGAAAGATATGTGAACACAATGTTAGACCCAGCTACCTACCTCCTCAAATCTTGGAAGATTTGCCAGAGACGCTTCGAATCGCAAACTGGAAGGTGACGGCCACCGTGTGGGGCTGCAAAGAAATCTTGGATGTGGAAGAAGGAAATACTACTAAAGCGAGTTACGGGTTTTCATTTGATGTGGGGACAACGAAGATAGCCGCCTATTTGCTGAACCTTTCTACAGCGGAAACCGTCGCCATATCTTCAATGGTCAACCCACAAGTTAAGTATGGTGATGATGTCATAAGCCGCATTGCTCACGCAGTGAGGGGTGAGACGGAGAGAAAGGAACTTCAGCTGGAAGCGCTTGAGGGGATTAACCAGCTAGCTGCTGAATGCTGTTCAAAACATGGAATCGACCCGCGCCACATCTACGAGGCGACCGTGGTAGGCAACACAGCAATGCATCATCTTCTTCTTCATATTTGTCCTAAGCATCTTGCTCTTTCCCCTTATGTACCTGCTGTGAAGCGTGCGCTGAACCTGAAGGCGCATCAGCTAAACCTACGCATCAATCCTCATGCTAACATTCACTTCCTACCAGTGATCGCAGGCTTCGTCGGATCAGACTGTGTGGCAGATATTTTGGCGACAAGCATCTTTCAAGAAGAGGACCCCTGTTTATTATTAGATATCGGAACGAACACAGAGGTAGTAGTTGGGAACAAGAAACGGATGTTAGCATGCTCCTGCGCGTCAGGTCCGGCTTTCGAGGGAGCTCACGTTAGGCATGGTATGAAGGCTTCAAGCGGAGCCATTGAAAGCGCCGAAGTAGATACGGAGACTTTGGAGGTGCGATTCCGAACGATAGATAATGCTGAGCCAAGAGGTTTGTGCGGTTCCGGAGTTGTAGACATCGTAGCCGAGATGCTGAAGGCTAAGATAGTCGATTCCGAAGGCGCCATCAGGCATGACGCGAATTCATCACGCATAAGAGTAAACGATCATGGCCAGCTGGAGTTCGTAATCGTCCAAGAAGGGAAAACAGGACCGAGGGATATTGTGGTGACGCAACGAGACATCCGTGAGATCCAGCTGGCCAAAGCGGCGATACGCACGGGTATCTCAATTCTCATGCAGGAGATAGACATAAGATTAGATCAGATTGCCCATATGTACATTGCTGGAGCGTTCGGAACCTACATCGATCCGGCTAGCGCTAGATTGATAGGAATGATTCCCTACGTTCCCCTCAGCATCATTATGAGTGTTGGCAATGCAGCTGGCATGGGCGCAAGAATGGCTCTTATGTCAAGCAAGGCAAGGAGCATGTGTGAAAAGATCTCCCACAATGTGGAGTATGTGGAACTGGCTGCTCATTCAGACTTTCGTTCCACCTTCATGGAATCGCTACGCTTTCCTTATCGATAGGCCTAGCATTTCAAAGTGATGATTGCCTTTCGTTTCAAAGGACGCCATTAGAGCAAAGCTAGTATCGAGAGACCACTCAGACCGAGAAGTTCAGAGGGTCATCGGTGGAGGCTAGTTGAGGCTGGACCACTATGTGATGGGCCATGCCAACTAATGCTAGGCCGGATCTGCCATCGTCTAACCGTTGTCTCATTCTTCTTAAGGACTCATGCGATGCCTTGTCGATAGTCGATCCTTTCTAAGATTGCAAAGCAAAGCCGGTGTCGGAGATGGGACTATATTGACAGGTAATCGGCTAGAGCACAAATCGCAAGAACTTAATACGCAGATCTTCAAGACATGGAGTTTGATGGTGCAGACGCAGCTTGGAAGACCTGTTAAGCATACGAAACTTGAAAACGTATTTCTTCAGTGTGGAGGGCACGGTCAAAGCTGTAGACGGAGTTGATCTGAAGTTAGGCAAAGAAGAAACCCTAGGAATTGCAGGTGAATCTGGATGCGGCAAGAGCACATTGGCGCTATCGACTGTCAGGTTGATTCCACACCCTGGTAGGATCGTTGAAGGCGAGATAGTGTTCAATGGTGAGGATCTGCTAAAGAAGGATGATGAGCAAATGAGAGAGATAAGGGGTGGAAAAATCGCCATGATATTTCAGAATCCATTGTCCGCGCTAAACCCAGTCTTCACTATTGAGTATCAGGTAGGTGAGGCATTCAAGATACACCAGAAGATACGAAAAGATGAAGTGGATGAGAAAGTCGCGGATATGCTGGACAAGGTCGGGATACCTGACTCGTCAAGAAGAATGAAAGATTACCCGCATCAGTTCAGTGGCGGAATGAGACAAAGGACCGTAATCGCGATGGCCATATCGTGCAATCCATCTCTGCTTCTAGCTGATGAGCCCACAACAAGCTTGGATGTCACTATTCAAGCGCAGATTCTCGAACTAATGAAAGAACTGAAGAAGAGAATGAGATCCTCCATCATCCTGATTACGCATGATCTTGGCCTCATTGCTGAGTTGTGCGAAAGAGTCGCTATCATGTACGCAGGCAAGATAGTAGAATACTCCGATGTCAGAACGCTATTTCGAGAGCCCAAACATCCGTACGTGTTAGCTCTTCTAGGCTCTGTTCCTGGACTCGAAAAGGAATTGGAGCGATTCACAGTCATAAGGGGGTCGGTCCCCAGCCTCATTAATCCGCCGACGGGATGCAGGTTTTGGCCAAGATGCGATTTTGCAACCCAGATCTGCAGAGAAACTGAACCGCAGCCTATTGAGGTCAAGAAAGGGCATATCTCACATTGTCATCACGTAGATAAGTTGAACTATTAGGGAGATGCCGAGGGATGTCGCGGCCTCTACTTGAAGTCACGAATCTGAAAAAGCATTTTCCGGTCAGGGGGGGAGTACTCCTACGAACAGTGGCTTGGATCCATGCTGTCGACGGCATGAGCTTTACGCTTGATGAGGAAGAAATACTCGGGCTCGTAGGAGAAAGCGGCTGCGGAAAGACCACGGTTCTAAGACTCTTGATGCGACTGATCGAACCTATGGAAGGCTCAGTGATGTTTCAAGGGAACAGCATCTTTGACATGAAGAAAGATGACCTGAAACTACTTCGCCGTAGAATGGCTATGGTATTTCAAGACCCATATTCATCCCTCAATCCGCGGATGAGTGTTGTTGACATCGTCGGCGAACCGTTCATAATACAGGGTGGCATCAGCAGGATTGAAAGAGAAGAGAGAGTTGTTGGACTGTTGGAGAAGGTAGGGCTTTCATCTTTCCATCTCAATAGGTATCCTCACGAATTCAGTGGAGGGGAAAAGCAGCGAATAGGGATCGCCAGGGCTCTGGCACAGGATCCTAAGCTCGTTCTGGCAGATGAACCTGTATCATCGTTGGACGTATCGGTGCGGGCCCAAGTGCTGAACTTGCTAAAGGACTTACATGAGGAGTTCAAGCTTTCTTATCTGTATGTTTCACACGATCTTGCAGTGGTCAAGCATCTATGTGATCGAACTCTTGTGATGTACTTGGGGAAACCTGTCGAAATGGGGTCGACGAGAGAAGTCTACGGAGACCCAATACATCCGTACACAAAGGCTCTAATATCAGCAGTCCCAGTGATGGATCCTGATACCAAGAGAGAAAGGATTATTCTAAGAGGATCTGTGCCGACTCCGATTGACCCTCCACCCGGTTGCAGGTTTCATCCTAGATGCTCTGCCAGCAGATCCATATGCGCTAAGGAGGAGCCTACGTTCACCCAGATCGAAGGCGGACGTTTCGTAGCATGCCATTTGAGTTGACAATCACTCGGGAGTACTTTTCCTCACATGCAGTCGATGAGGACTGTCCGTTGAGTAAAGGACGCTCACATTCTTCGCAAGAAGAGCGCGAAAAGATCATAGCGTTTAGCATTCTTCTGCTAGCCTATCTCTCAGTTCCCTCACTATTGTTTGCTTTGGTTTTCACAGCTCTGGTCAATGTGTCATGCTTTGTGAGTCTATTCCGTACAGGAGATTGGATGTCTGGTTTAATGGTAGCTCTTCTGACTGTTTTGAATCTTTGCCTTGCCACCGTTTTCAAGATGGTGGTAGACTGGCTTAGATCCTAGCAAAAGACACACTGCATTACTTACCGTGATAGTTGTTACAACAATAAATGATAGGAGGCTCTCACTACGGACTGTTGTCAATTCCTTGGCTGAGAAACATTAGCTAGAACCGTTGTTTCACGTCTGCCAATACGTCACGTGAAGTGCTATTGTTTTCGATGTGTGATCCTCCCATACCTAGTGTACAGCAAGTAGCAACTTCCCAGCTATTCAGAGGTCGCGTCTCTCAATATGCTACGTCATGTCTTTTGGGATTCTGAAGCTGAATTGGATATGTGCCCACAGCTCTGGCAGTTCTGATCATCATTTCAAAGTTTCTTACAGGAGTGTCTCTGAGCACAGGGCTTCCTGTGGACAGAACTACCCCCCCACCCGGCGCAGTCTTCCATATGATGTCTATGACGCCATTCCGAACCGCTTCTAGGTTTCCAGTTCGTAGCAGGTTGACTTGATCGAAGGGCACAAAGAAGCATTTTCTGCCTCTCAAACGTTCTCTTATTTGCGACACATCGATCGCAAAGCCTTTCTTGCTTTCCTCAAAGTGGTGAGCGTCAGCATTCGTTTCGATGATCTTGTCTAGGATAGGCATCACATTACCTGTCACGGACAGTATTGCCGGAACGCCGAGCTCCCTCAATTTCCTAATGAACTGATACTCATAAGGGAATGCGAGCTTCTCGTAGAACTTAGGAGGGATAGTGTCGGTTCCCACCGAACCCTCTTCGACCCATAGAGCTTGCGCCCCAGCCTCCACCGAGGCCTTCGCGTGCTCCAGGTTATGCTCGAACGCATGTTTCATCACCTTCTCTGGGAGATCAGGCGTTCTATAGAGAGCTTTGATCCACTCAATCAGTCCAGTCCACCTACGAGATGTGGACCAAGGGCAAGTTACTCCATGGGAAACAAGAATCTTCTTGCCGACCCGTTTCGAGATCGTTTCAACTGGTTCGAATGCTCCACTTCGCAGAATATCTCTGTGATCTTGTATTGGTATCTTCTCGACATCTTCAAACTTGTACTCTCCGAATGGCGTGTGCGGTACATCATCCTTGGGAAAGACTCGCGTAGTTCCATTGTGCTTGTTGATGACTAGGTACGAGCTTCCTGCATCTCTGATTCGTACAGTTCTTCTCCAGCCGTGAGGATGTCCTTCTCCTGCCATTATCCAATCGTAGCCGAATTTCCTTTGAGCCTCCATCAAGATTTCGGCTCTCTTTCGATTGTTTCCCAATGTGTATTCTGAGATCCGCAATCCACAGAGTCTTGGTGCATACCACGAACCAACATACGGGGCCACCGGCATCATGTCCGGCTCTCCAAGATCGAGGGCCTTGAGCATTCGCTCTCTCGAACCCATCTTACTTTCCAACGGAAATGCCTTCCCTCCGAACATGGGTTTGCTCTCTAGAATGTACATAAGTCGTTCGGTCATTATGTTCAACTTTGGCCTTCAGACTAGCACGACTTGAAGGAGATTCTGGGAAAGAGAAAATGGGGCTTTGATGAGAGGCGTTTGTGTCAAGCTTTCTTATTGGAACAAGGTAACCTGTCGCCTTCAAGTCCCGCGTCACTCCATGTTTGCACGCGATGATTTGCCGGCCCAAGAACCTGCAATTGTTTCTGGTCCAAATGTCGGCCTCAGTCACACACACGTTGAAAACTTAATTAGAGCCATTTCGTAGTCGAACCAGCTAGCCCTCAAGGTAGCTGGGCCACTGTTGAAGTCAAATCTTCTAGGAATTGTTGGAGCTCTCCTCGTAATGGCAGGGGTTTTTCTCCCTTGGCTCTCCTTCTCTCAACACCGTTATGACCAAGTCTATGACGTTTATTTCTCTCCCTTTCTTCTCATCATCAATATTTCAGGAAAAGAAGCGCACTTCTGGTTTCAACTGAACGAAGGTAGCACAGTCGTCGGATTAGCTGCGTTGATCGGAGCGATTCTTGGTTTGCTTGGAGGAGGCTTGAACAGAGAAAAGATCAGCGGTGCAGGAGGTATTCTGTCTCTCGTGGCAACGGGTCTATTTCCAGCCTGCGTTTCCGGATACTATTACGACATGAGATTCAACTGGGGAGGGGCCATTACAGCAATTGGAGCCGCTTGTATGATGGCCTCCCTCATAGTGACAGCAGGCTTTCCTAGATACAATGTTCTGAACCTTCACAAACAATGGACGTTTGTATCGAAAAAGATCCCGTCGAAAAAGGTATTCACGGCTCAACTCGAACTTATAGCCATTCTCGGAAGCATTTACAGCTCCTATGAATTGTCTCGTCTCGTCTACATGGCTCTCAGCTCAGAGTCCATTACTCTAGCCAAGGCCGGCTTTCCTTCGTGGCTGTACCGCCTTGAGATGCTCTTTTGTCTGTACACGGTCGTCTACTGGTTTCTTCGATTAGGCCTAAAAATCCTTGATTTCCTTTTGTTCTCCGAGAAATGAGTTAACTAACATCAGATTCGTGCCTTGATATCGAACGCGTCTCTTAACCCGTCTCCAAGTAGGTTGAAGCCCAAAGTTGTGATGAAAATCGCTATCCCTGGGAAGGTTGTGATCCACCAAGCAGAGCGTAGATAGTATCGTCCTTCGTTTATTATGGTGCCCCAAGCGACTGTTAACGGATCGCCCAAGCCAAGAAATGTCAAAGTAGTCAAACTTAGGATGGCAGCGGCCACGTCGATGGTTGCAGTGACTATTACAGGGGAGATCGCGTTTGGAAGGATGTGACGAAGGATTATGCGTCGATCGCTTGCTCCCATGGATCTGGCCGCTTCCACATATAGGGATTCCTTGATGCTCAGAAACTGGCTTCGTATGATCCTCGCCATCCATGGCCACCAAAGGATTCCCATGACTATCATTATGACGACTATTGAACGTACTTTGAACATCGAAACAGCAACAATAAGCAATATGATGTTGGGGATCGTCAGAATGAGATCAGTAATTCGCATCAATGCGTCGTCTATAACCCCGCCGTAATAGCCCGCTATCGCACCTATAATCAACGCAATGATGGTTTCTAATGCGACAGTTCCGATGGCAACAATTATGGACGATTGTGCGCCCCAAATGATGTAGCTAAGAACGTCTCTACCCAAGCTGTCTGTTCCTAGTAGATACTCTGGACTTGGCGGGATCAGTTTCCTCGATGGGTAGACCCAATCGACCTGCGCAGGGTTATAGGGAGCGACCACAGGTGCGAACACTGCCAACAGAGTAATGGCTCCGACAATGATAGCTCCTCCAACAGAAGCCCTGTTTTTCTTGAACTTCCTCCATACGATGTAAGCTTGACCAGATCTGAACAAGTTGTTTCACCGCTAGCTAGTACTTCACCCTTGGATCAATGAGTGAGTAGGCGATGTCCGTACATAGGTTTGCGACGTGAACCATGAGTACGACTATCACGCTGAGGCCCATCAGGCCTTGGTAATCCCTCATGAGAGCGAACGTAATAGCGAGCCTGCCCATGCCAGGCCATGCGAATACTGTTTCTGTCACTACGGCACCTGAAAGAACGAATCCTAGGCGTAGACCTACGATGGTAACGACTGGCAGCAATGCGTTTCTAAGTGCGTGTTTGTAGATTACAATCCTTTCCTTTACACCCTTGGCTCTAGCAGTAGTGATGTAGTCTTGCCTTAGTGTATCGAGCATCGTCGATCTGACTATTCGAAATAGCCAAGCAGTATACCCCACTGTAACGCAGACAACTGGAAGGAAAAGATGCCACAAATAGTCAAACAGAGCGGGCATTCCACTAAGATCCGCCCCTATCGTGTGAGTCCCATATATGGGGAACCAGCCCAAGCTCAAAGCTAGGGTGAATATCAACATCAATCCCAGCCAAAAGTTCGGCATCGAGTAGCCGAACAAGGCGCCACTCGAACAAAGATTGTCGAATATCGAATATTGTTTGACCGCTGCAACAACCCCCAAGACTATCGCTAATGCCAACGAGACCATTTGAGCTGTCAACATCAGTATCAATGTATTCCAGAACATTGAGGAGATCAACTCGAGAATCGGTTGCCCTACGAATGCACCGCTGTACGAAACCCCAAAATCGCCGCGAAGAATCTTGTTGATCCAGATGAAGTATTGGACGTATATTGGTTCGTCGAGGCCCAAGTTCTTCCTCACCTCTTCTATTATATCCGCTGATGGCGGATGACCAGACTCCGTAAACATTATTCTGATAGGATCCCCTGGCGCCAAGTGAATTAAAGAAAATATCATGACGGTGGAGAGAAAAAACATGGGAACGAGTGAAATCGTTCGTCTGATCACATATGCGCCTAGGCCCATCGATCCACTTCCGATGTGAAGAAAGAAGGGGGGAGTTCAGGTGCCATCTTGGCGAAGGTTTGTGGCTATCTCATTTGACACGTCTTTTCGCAACTGTATACATAGCCACTGCTGTGATTACGATGCCAGCGACGAAGCCGGCAACGGCTGGAAGCAGATATGTGGACAGAGGTATTACTGTGGGCTTTGGTGGCCATGACGGGAACCCTGCCTTCGCAAGACACTCTCTAGCCTTGTTCAAATCGTACGTGTAGTACATGGTGTTGGGGTTCCACAATGGTGAAGACTTGTGGATCTGAGAGTTGGCCTTTTCCGCAAGCCCATAGAAGACGTCTTTTATGAGAGTATCATAGGGAACCGCCCAGGCCAGTGCCTGCCTGACAAACTTGTTCTGAAGGATTGGGTGATCGTTGTTTAGTGCAAGGAACATCGTCGCAGGAAATGGGGCAAGGGAAGCATTTATGTCCGGCTTTGCAGTCTGCAGTCTCTTGACTTCGCCGGATAGAGGCATCGTATAGCCAGTCTCAAGCATGTTGACCGTGTGGGCTTCAAGCGCAGCCAAAGCTGTCGCAGGCTCGGGAATAATCACCTGAAACAGGTGGTCAACGAGAATCCTCCCCTTGAAGTAGCCGTCCCACGCGTCAAATTTGACATATTCGCCTTTCTTCCACTCCACGAACTTCATGGGACCAAGACCAGGAGGCGGGGCCTTCGTGTTATAATCGCTCGTCTTGAGTTTGTCGTGCGCGACCTTTTCCAGCACGTGCTTGGGCAGGATCGATATGTACCCTCCCGGAGGGCAAAGCAGAGTCAGAATTTCGGGGGTGGGTTTCTTGAAGTATAGAATGACTGTGTAGTCATCAGGAGCATCTACGGATTTCACCGCTGCTGAGAAGTCGCCGTGATAGGTTGAGCCGGTAGCTCGGTCTAGTATCGCCTCGAACGTCCACTTTACGTCCGCTGAGGTCATACCTACTCCGTCATGGAACTTGACGTCCTTTCTCAAATGCAGGGTCATTGACATGCCGTCCTTGGAGATTGTCCAGTCAGTAACCAGTTCAGGCACTATGCCAAACCTTTTGCCATCGAAGGTCAGTCGGAAGAGCTGACGATTAGCGGGGGTGTGACTGAGAAAGCCGCCATCGGCAAAGAGTGGAAGCCACATTGGTGGATCCGCCATAATAGCGAATCTTACCGTAACATCGTCTGCCTGGGTCTTTCCCTTCCAAGTCCATTGGTCTATGTCGTAACAGTTGAACCTGATATAGTAGCCCCAGATGTTTGCGTCCGTCAAGTATGCTCTCATCGGATAGCACAACATTATCTCATTGACTTCGCCTTGCTTCTGGTCCTGCCATTCATACGCGGCCTTAAGACGCTCCTTTTCGTCGTATGTGCTCATCGCGTTGCGCAGAAGCATATCCGCTCTGCCGTCATGCGCCGCCCAATAATTCCAGCCCAATGGAGGGATTCCCTCGCTGTTGAAGCAACCAATGTAGTAGACAAGGTCGGTGGGAATCCAGCTGTAGGACGTATATCTTACGTCGAAACCGCCCTCTTTATGTGTAGGGAACGTAGGAAAACCTTTCGGGCCCCATATGCGCGAATTGACCGTTGCCCTGTCAAAGCCTTCTAGAGCAAGATTGACGCCGATCTTGGCCCACTCAGTCTTAAGTACGGTCCCTATGTCCAGTTCCAACTTCACAGCCGTATTGTACAGATAGTGTAGAGTAAACAATGGTTCTGGAGCTTCAGCTTGAGCCCGTACTTGCGCAAGTACCGGTGCGCCGAGAATAGCCAGAATGGCAAAGAACAATACTACTGTTCGTGATTTCGTCCTTCTTTTCAATTTTCATCGAACAGAGTTATGGGGCAAGTCCCTATTTATCATTTGCCACTTCTTTCGATCCATTCTATTATCACATGACATATGGCACACTCACGATTTGAGAAGTTTGAGTGTGCTTAGATGCAGAAGACGAGAGACATTGTGAAGCTGAGGCGCTGGTGCATTAGAAGGAAAGGGGAGGGGGTTCCGGTCCGTGAGATCTGTACCGGTGCCCAGATACCTCGAAGAACCTTCTACAACTGGCTGAATCGGTACAGAGGAGGAGGCTTCGAAAGCCTCATCGACAAACCCAGAAGACCAAACACTATCCACAAGACTCCAGATGAAACTGTGAGACGCATCATCGATCTACGCAGAGAGACAGGATGGTGTCCACACAGAATCGCCAGATACCTCAGAAAGAATGGTCTAAACGCATGCCACATGACCGTCTACCGCATACTATGCCGTGAAGGGTTGAACCATCCATTGGAGAAGCCTAGGATAAGGCGAACCTACAGGCGCTGGCAGCGGAAGCATCCGAATAGTCTATGGCAATGCGATCTGAAGTTTGTAGGCACCAGATGGCTCATAACCATCCTGGATGACCACAGTCGATTCGTAACCGCATCGAAACATTTCAAGGAAGGAACTGCAGAGAACGTGATCTGGCTACTCGACCAGGCTGTCCATGAATATGCCAAGCCAAGAGAGATCCTGACCGATCATGGAAGTCAATTCTGGAGTGTACGGAAAGGCGAATCCAGCTTCCAAGCCTACTGCCTTAGCAACAGAATCAAGCATATTCTTGGGGGAATTGGCAAACCCACAACCCTAGGCAAGATAGAAAGATGGTTCCGAACCTACGACCAAGAACACGCCAGATTCCAGCTCCACTGGAAATTCATCCAATACTACAACTACGAAAGACCACACATGGCGCTAAACCATAAAACCCCCGCAGAAGCCTACTTCAGAGATGTGCCAAATGTCCTGTGATAACACAACTTCTTTCGATCCATCGAAAGGCTGATAGATGACAGCCAGTGATGGTGGCAGTAGGTTAGAACGAGGAGTTGGTTGTATGAGGACGAGGCGTTGTGAGGAAGATCTTGGCGAAGTTACCTTAAGACAGTTGCTTTCGTTTCAGCCTTCTGCGGGGCCTGATCCGCCTGTGTGGCTGCCCGACAGTTCAGCTATCCTCATCAATTCGGCATTAGGCGGCACT
>Ga0129297_10001218_pt1 | contig 12953 bp, 18 predicted proteins | sample I18A1metaG_FD_94708 | JGI IMG/M metagenome (GOLD analysis project Ga0129297, IMG submission 94708) | Lake sediment bacterial and archeal communities from Gulf of Boni, Indonesia to study Microbial Dark Matter (Phase II) - ​I18A1 metaG | ecosystem: Environmental > Aquatic > Freshwater > Lake >... | reverse complement strand
GCCTAAGGCTTCAATCAAGGCTTCCTTGGCTTGGGGAGGTCCCATTGTCATTACAACAATTTCCGCGTTGTACTTCTTCTTGCATTGTGCCGCGAAGGTGATTGCGCGCCTGTCGAACGGGTTAATCTCGTTGTGCACCCCTTCGCGGATGAGTGTCTTCTTCTCCCTGTCAAACCGTAGTTCCGAAACCTCCGGAACCTGTTTGATGCAGACAATGATTTTCATCACATTCTCAAGCCTTCATGTCCTGATGCGAAGCGGTGGCATGGCGTGAGGCGTGTCGCTTTGGTGGAAAAGCAGAACTTTCTCCATTTTTTACTTTCCCTCCAGGCCCCGTTAAATACTGAGGCCCCTCAGCTCGACGCCACGGGCGTGTTCGAGATGGGTGTGTATTTCATGACCAATTGGCACCAGGCGAGAAGGCGTCAGTGGCGTTGTCTCTTCTGTGAAAGCCTCTTTGATTCCCGCAGCACCCTGAACGACCACTACTTGGACGAGCACGAAAGCGCCTTCACGGAGGAAGAACTGAGCATGGCTCGTCTGCAGCATACGCACCAGGTCCAGGATGCGAACAGGTCACCGGTCCAATCAGAACCTTGAATCGAGGGATGTATTTTCTCCTGGATTTCTAGTGCAGATGCTATCCGATCGAAGGATGAGTAGGAAGAGCTGCGGTTCATCCGATTGTTTTGCCCGTCACTGGGGAGTACGAGAGAGACTGCACTTCCTCTAGCTTAATGCTGACGACTGCTTTCGGTTTGAATCCCATATTCTGTAGGTGGTTGGCTGCTTGCTGGAATAGTGGCCCGAAGGTTTCGAGTTCTGCAGTGCCTTTCATCCTGTAGCCTATGACCGCCTTCGGGTCAAAGAATACGACTGCAACGTCTGGGGTTTTCTTCAGTACGTCGCCCAGCGTGTGGGAGAATACGTCTGTAAACTCTAGGTGCTCATTATCCCTGACTCGGAAATGTTTGGGGGCAGCGTTAGGTTTTCCGTCGATGCCCATCGAAGCCAAAACGCCGACCGCGCCGTTGTATTCTTTATCGAAGCGTTCCTCAATGAATCTTCTCACGCTCTCAGAAAGTGAAGCCAATAGTCTAAATGCCTCCGCTGCTGGTTCTAAGAAATGGAGTTATTTCGGTTTTCCTGATTTGGCGAGGGTAAACGCGTTAGGTGCCGGATAATGTCAGGACAGCGGCACGTCCTCATGTGCCAAAAGTTTCACCAGAACGGACTCGGAACTCGGATCTTTCCCAATCGAGGGAAGGTCGAGCTGGGCGAATGCATTGCTGACGGGGGCGCCCTTGTGCAGACATTTGGTGGTGAGCCCTTAACACGAAACCTAGACCGCGACTGCCGAGTGAATAGCTCGAAACGGGGTTTGTTCCATTGTCCCTCGATACCATGCGGCCTGAGTGGTCGGCTCTGCATCGAAACATTTAACCAGAAATCTATGGTCTAGGAGAATCCAGGTGGACGCGATGCCACATCACTATGGCTTTGGGCTTTGGTACCCATGGTACTGGGCTTACCCACACCCATGGTACTACGGCTACTACGCCTGGTACGGCTACCCACACTTCGCCTACCCATGGCATTGGGCTTGGCCGTACTGGTATTGAATCCGCTACGGATCCATGCCTACTTTCCCCTTCTTTACCTTCGAAAACATCAAAACGGAAATCAACAGCCACAATCCTGAGGCGTGGAATTCAAAAGTGAAACACGGAGTCTTCGTTTCGAGCATCAAATACTCCTCCAAATTCGACCATACAACACTTGTTTCAGGCATCGCTCGCACATGTTCACAACGAGGCATCGCAGTAAGGCCCGAGCCAACTCTTCCAGGTGGAAAACGCGCCGACTTGGCTATCTCAGTGGGAGACGGTTGGACCTACATAGAGGTCAAGACAAGGGCGAACGGTTATTCAGGCCGTAAGCGAGGGCTTTCTCTTAGGCAGAACTTCCTGAGGGAGATCCTAAGGCTCAGGGCGCACTCATTGAAGCAGCTGCCCGCGAAGGAATCTTCTCTAATGGTGTTAGCGATGTCTGAATCTTCAAGCCGCCGGAAGACGATTGGCAAGATTGCAATCGCGAATTCCCTTGCCAGTAAGTTTTTCGATCATGGCTCTGGACGAATTCTTGGTTTGATGATTTTTGCACCTTTCCGGGATCCTAACGATTCTAACTCGATTTGGAAGTATGCTTCTACCGTGATTCGGAATCCTCACCGGAGGAGGGCCGTTGAGCCTCTGGACGAGCTGTGCAAGGTTCAACTCTAGAAGAGAATGAAAAACGAACTTAATTACGGCCCCTTCCCTAAACAGCCTTGGAAACCTATGCAGCAACTCGCGTCCCTTCAGTCAAAACTAAGAGAAACCATCCGGCTCCTTAGGGGCAAGTATGTCTCATTTGACGAAGCCTACAGCACGTATACGGCGCAGTACGGGGAAAACTCTGTCAAAGTCTATGAGCCCTTCAAAATCAGCGCAACCATCGACCCGGTTAGCATAATTCTCGGCCGAACAACACCATTGTTCTACAGGGACTCAAAACGGACTATAACCGGAAGTCTGAGTTCAATTACAATAGATGCAGAGCAGTTCTACGTTCTGGGAAGGCGGGAGCCACCGGACTCTAAGCTGGTGGTATGGTCAGTCACGGAGGAAAGCGAAATGGAACTCTATGATGCCCGTGTAAGAGTTATCCCGTCGAGAGTTCACGCAGCGATCTTCGCAGTCGAGGGAGGAAACGTATTTTTCTCAGATCTGGGTAGCTCTTCTGGCTCTATCTTGGCCGGGGAAACGCAAAAGCCTGAGCCATTCATCACTTTGTACGCCACCCCACGGGCGGACGTTCACCGGGTAACCATGGATCCAAAGTATAGAAAGCCAGTAGCAGGTTGAACGACCGAAACCGTCAACAGGCGCTGCGAACTCTTACGCAGCTCCTTTTAGAGCAAAGCTAAATTCTTGGTTCACTTGCAGTTTGACGTGAAGGTACCGGGGGAGCTGGGATAACCCGGCTGAGAGGACGGCTGCGACTGCCGTCGACCCCGCGAACTTGATCCGGGTAATGCCGGCGTAGGGAGTGTGCTAAGTGAAGACTCATCTGTCGAATTCTTCGCAGTCAACGCCACCGCCCTCGGAAATCTTCAATCGCACATTTGGAGGTGAGAGAGGAAGATGAAAGAACAGGGCAAACTTGCCACAGGGAGAACTACAACTGGGATTGGATCTAGAACAAAGATGCTAGCCGAGATGGCGGTTGCAATTGCTCTTGGCACCGCGTTGAGTTTTCTCAAGTTTTCAATCTGGCCGCAAGGAGGTTCAGTAACGGCTGCAAGCATGGTACCTCTCTTCTGGTTCGCCTTGAGGCGAGGGGCGAAGTTGGGAATAACAGCTGGAGTTGTATACGGCATGGTTCAGTTGGTCCAGGAGCCATTCATCGTTCATCCGGCTCAGGTTCTTCTTGACTATCCAATTGCCTTCGGCGCGCTAGGCCTCGCGGGATTGTTCAGTGATCACGCAACTCTGGGTGTGGCCTCAGGCATTGGTGGGCGATTCCTAGCCCATTTCGTGTCTGGCGTCATTTTCTTTGCAACCTACGCTCCTGAAATCTATCTAGGATTAAACATAGGAGCAAACGCATACGCGTACTCGGCACTTTACAACGGCTCATATCTCGTTCCGGAACTTGTCATCAGCCTGACGCTCATCGCAGTGCTGACGAAAAGAAACCTGATCGGCCTCTACAAATAGAAGACGCCTAACGGTGGATCAGCCCAACGAAAGATGCGAGTCTGAAGGGCACTCGATAGGAACTGGGAAATAGGAACCATCCCGACTATCCGTTTGCTTCCAGAGCCCTAGGCCTCGGAGTCGGAATAGCGGACAGGTTGGACTGTCACTTCATTTCGCGTCCAGTCTTCTTCGCGACATACGAGCCTAGAGGAATGAACCCGGCACTTAGGCGACTCCAGTCTTTCTTTACCAGACTTTCCCCAATTGGCACCTCTCATTCGAAGGGGAATGCTGGCTGTTTTGAGAGAGGTTTAATGTCGAATTCTCATACCTGCATGAGAAAAGAGAGGGCCACTATGGTGCTCAACTTCGGCAAGCCTGGCAGCAGGTTCTTGGAGAAGGTTGTCTTTGCAAGACTCGGGGCCAAGCGACCCGAGGTCCTCGTCGGACCGAGATTTGGCGTTGACAATGCTGTGCTCAGAATCGGGGAGCGACGTGTTCTGGTCGTAACGACTGACCCGGTCTCATTCATACCAGAGTTAGGGCCGGCAACTTCTGCTTGGCTTTCCGTAAACCTCTTGGCATCGGATCTCACGACAAGCGGATTCGTGCCTCAATACGGAATCTTCGACTTCAACCTGCCACCCGAAATGGAGCCGAGAACTTTCGCTGATTATTGGGACGCTTTCCACGGGGAATGCGCAAGGCTGGGCATCTCAATTGTCGCGGGTCACACGGGCAGATACCCTGGATGCAATTACACCGTAATCGGAGGTGGGGTACTGTGCTCAGTCGGCGATGAGAGGCAATACCTTCTCTCCACAATGGCTGAGAACGATGACGACATAATTCTGACCAAGGGTGCAGCTGTGGAAACTACGGCGGTCCTCACGCGGGTATTTCCCAAAACAGTCAGAAAGGCTCTGGGAGCGGAACTCTTCGGACGAGCCAAGAGATACTTGCGGAAAGTGACCACGGTGAAAGATGCATTGGCCGCGGCTGCAGCAGGTGTTCATCAGAGAGGTGTCACGGCCATGCACGATGCTACTGAGGGTGGCATAATCGCTGCGGTCTTGGAGCTCGCGAACGCATCCCAGCTAGGTGTGGAACTGCGTTTGGATGACATCCCTGTTTCTGAGGAAACGGAGGCACTGTGCAAACTGTTTCGAATTGATCCAATGACCTCGCTCAGCGAAGGGAGCCTCATCGTGACGTGTGGATCTAAAAGGACCAGCGGTGTTCTCAGGGCTCTAAGGAGGAACGGCGTGCCTGCTTGTGTGATTGGCAGGCTGACGGGAAAGGGAAGAGGTGCCTACGGGATTTCCGCAGGTCGCAGGTTTCGACTCAAATATCCTAGAGCCGACCCGTATTGGAAGGCCTATTGGAAAGCTATGGTGAAGGGCTGGAACTGAAGCCGGAGTTCACACGGATGACCTGAACTTCAGGTAGCCAATTCGCCCAATGCATTCCCTGCACCAGAACTGGTTTCGCTCAGGCGAATATTCTGCATAGGCGTCAACGACCACGCGCTTGCACTGAGCGCATTGCAGCAGGAGCATTCGCTTCATTTTGTGGAATTTCAAGTCCTTATGGTGCTCTTGCCACGCGGAGTCGCCGTACTCAAACACCGAATTGCAGACCTCGCAAAAGAAGAAGCTCCCCACTACGGCTAGTTCTCGAGATTTGAAATCGCTGGCTTCGGCGGATTCTTGCATACCCTAGTCCTGCGGGAATTTCTCACGCGAAGCATTCGAGCCGTACATATGCTTTTGGTTGAAGAGACTCGGATAGAGGTGCTTCTGTCAGGCGGGCTTGCCGCTTGATCTCCAAGCCACTACCCTAGTCGGGTTGATCTGAATGATAGGGCGATTCTTCAACTTCATGATGCTGTACTGGCGATACTTCCTCCTCAGAAGTAACACGGCGCGGCGGTGGAAGCGGCCTCTTGAAATTATCCTCGCACGTCCCTCCACGATGACGTAGCACAATTTCCGCCAATCCTCAGAATAATGATCGACTACGAGCGAGACCTTCGGGTTCTCTTTGATGTTTCGTACCCTTCGCAACTGCAGCGGGTGGGAACGTTTTGGTTTTTCGTCGATTGGGCTGTAGATTTTTTTCGTGTCGAGAGTGAAGCAGACCGGGATAACGTGGGGTCTTCCGTCAACGCTTGCTGTGGCGAGGTGTGCCAAGCGGGCTTTCTGAAGGATTTGGCCTGTCCATTCTCTCTTTCTTTGCAACGACATATCCATCGGGTCCGAAGCTCTTAATATCATGAGCTGTTCAGAGGCGAGTTAACCTTGCCTATCTTCTTCACAATTCGACAGGCCAACATGCTTCTTCCCGAGGTCAGAGGAATTGTGGAGCGGGTTATCTCGATCAAGTCAGAGGTCGATGAGAAGGCCGATGACCAGGAGATGACGGGGACTATGGAACAGTTGGAGAAGGAAATCGAAAAGCTCGAGGATTTTGGTTGCGTGCTCAAGGACATGACTACGGGCCTTGTTGACTTCCCAGCCGTTAGGTTAGGAAAGCGTGTTTGGCTTTGCTGGAAGCTGGATGAGAGAGCAGTCTCCTTTTGGCATGGACTGAACGAAGGTTACGCTGGCAGGAAGCCTGTTGAAAATGAAGAGGAGTTCTACGGAGATGACTTAGCGCTGAAATCCCTTGGCGGCGAAGTCTTCTCGAAACCTCAAACCTAGAACCTGAAGTTGTTCGAAGAATAGGCGCCGTTTCGCCAGCAAACGAACCTGGAACTCTGGGTGCTCCAGGACAACTGAGTCTGGCTTGTTGATGCTGCTCACGAGAAGAAACGCTGTTCCGTCCGGTTCAAGATGTGATGGAAGGTCACGCAGAAATCTCTCTATCAGGATGCGGCCCATGGGTCCTGCATCTATGGCCTTGTCCACAATGCCCTCGCTCGGGACATATGGCGGGTTAAACAGAACATAATGAAACCTTTCCGGCACGTTTTGGAACAGGTCGGAGATTACTGCTCGTACTTCGACACCTAGCGCCTCGGCTACTTTCTCAGCTTGACGTGGCGCATTTTTGTCGATATCTGTCGCGGTCACTCTGGCACCGCGCAGCGCGCAGAATACTGCCAATATTCCTGAACCGGTGCCGATGTCCAGCACACGCTTTCCTTGTAGGGGTATGTTTGAGATGGCGTGAAGCATGAGGAAGCTGTCATCGCTTGGGTAGTAGACGCTTTTTGGGATATTGCTGATTGCCCGAAGAATCCTGAGGGTCTCCTCGGAATTCGAAGGTTTCTGCCTGAGAGTCGGACCGTTGCGTTCTGGTGTAGTGTTCATGGTTCTGCCATGAAGCGGATGAATTCTTCCTTCGTGCGGGGCCTCAGGGTATAGTTGTTCTGGCGCTCGTGGCCGATTGTGGACGAGGTCTTGCTTCCATAATCATGTCCAGGGTATACCTCGATGCTGTCATCCAACTTGAGAATCTTGTTGAAGAGGCTATCGTACATATCACTGGCGCTGCCCCCTTCTAGGTCGGTCCTGCCGCATTCACCCACAAACAACGTGTCCCCCGTCAGCAACTTTCCATCGACCAATAGGCAGATGTGGTCAGAGCAATGGCCGGGCGTATGAATCACGGTCGCCTTCAGGGACCCGATTTCGATAACATCTCCATCCCTGACCTCAATGTCCTTCTTCAGACGCGAGGCAGAGTGCATGACGATTTTGGCACCCGTACGTCTTGCAACAGCTTCATCGCCCTGAACGTGGTCGTGATGTGAATGAGTGTTGATAACGTAAATCACCTTCAACCCCAACCCTTCGCATAGGCGGAGAAGTTCTTCCACATCCCAAGCAGGGTCTACAAGGGCTGCTTTCTTCGAAGCATCATCTCCGATAACATAGGAGAAATTCTGAAACGTCCCCACAGGGATTTGCTTGAAGATCATTTCTGACACCAAGGAAACGAAGCAAGCTTTAAGCAGTTTTCTCTCAACTAACGCGAAGCCATGAACGGAACGTCTGATGTCATAATCTACGAACCTGACGTGTTGTTCTCATCAAAGATTGAAAGCGCTGCTCAGAGAGTCGGCGCCAGCGTGAGAGTGGTGGCCAATTTTGCAGAGGTTCTGAGCGAGCTAGCGACGGGAAAGCCCCGGGTCTTAGTTCTAAGTTTAGATGTGCTTGAAACAAGGCTGGGCGACTTGGAAGAGTTCATCAAGAAAAGCTGCTCCCGTTCGATAGGCTACTATTCACATGTGAACCCGGGTATAGCTGAGAAGGCGAAGCGAGTCGGCGTGGGCATAGTGCTTTCGCGGGGTGCCTTCCTGGCTAAGATGAACTCGCTCTTCGAAGAATTCGTTACGAAAGATAGGCCTAGTTAAGCGGCGAGCTCCCTTGCCTTCCTCATGTTGCCAACTTCGTCCCTACGTTCATCGATTGGTGTCTCCATTATGAAAGGTAGCTCACGTACTTTCTCGTGGTGCAGTAGGGCTCTGAAACCTTTTTCGCCAATGTAACCCATGCCAATATGCTCATGTCTGTCCCTCCTACACCCAAACCCACCCTCAGAATCGTTCAGGTGAATCACCTTCAACAACTCAATGCCCAGAACAGAGTCAAACTTCTCCAGCGTTTGACTAACAGCTTTCGTGTTTTTCAGGTCGTAGCCTGCGGCAAACGCATGCGCTGTATCGAAACAGACCCCGACACTGCGCCTGTTCTCAACCTTGTCTAGGATCTTCTTGATGTCCTCGAAAGTGGAACCCATGCTGTTCTTTGTGCCAGCGGTATTCTCCAAGAGGAGCAGAATGCTGCGGTCGTTGGAAGACAGGGCTGTGTTCACCGCCTTCACAATCCTCTCAAGGCCTATGTCCGAGCCCTTCCCAAGATGACTGCCAAGGTGCGTCACAATGTATTGTATTCCAAGATTGGCGCATCGGTCGAACTCGGCAACTAGTGATTTCAAGGATTTGTTGTAAAGGGACTTGTTCGGGCATGCAAGATTCGGCAAGTAGGGCATGTGTGCTACTACAGGGCTCAGACCGATGCTTCCGACTTTTTGCTTGAAATTCTCAACCTCTTCCTTGGCGAGCTTACGGAACTTCCAGCCCCGGGGGTTTCGCGTAAATATCTGGAACGTGTCACATCCCAGTTCCTTGGCGCGTTCAGGCGCCTGATCGATTGCTCCTGAAATCGAAACGTGCAAACCAAGCTTAACCAAAAAGCAATTACCAAGATGCTTCTGCAAAATGGTTGAATAAAAAAGCTGCCCGATTCAGCTTTCGCCTTCGAAGAACTCAAGCCCGCATCCCGGAAAGGTTGATATTACAACAACCACGCACCGTGCCGCGGTGGCCGCCGTAGCGTAGAGGAGTCCAAACCTCCACGAAACCTGGTAGCGTACAGACCCAAACATCGGGTACAAGGCTGTGGACCCTGCGGGAGGGGTTCAAAGCGTCGTTCTCGCGACGTGAAATTCCCCTCGGCGGCCCTCAAATAACTATTTGGAAAGGCCTGCCATCCAATGTGCGCTGTCGCGAAGACAGGTCCGCTTCGTATGCGATTGCGCGATGTTCTGAACTGCGCCGTTAATATCGTCGTCAATCTAGGTAGCGACTGTTGAGTCATGCGCCGGTTCGAAGATCTGTCTGGGTACGAGGTGAATCTGGCTGCTGCACATGAGCTAGTGGCACGCGCTTACACTTCGTCTGTTCTCATGAAACGCAAGCAGGTGTTGGGCGTTGTTCTTCTAGGAGGAGCAGCCAGAGGTTATGCGGATGAACTCTCAGAAATCGATTTGTCGATATTCCTCTCGAAGAGACGATTTGGGAAAATTCCGAGCGGAGAGCACATTTGGAGAGGGTATCTGCTAGATAATGATCTGTACGTATATCGGAATGAAATCAAGGCCCAGTGGAGCCAGGAAAAGAGACAAGCCTTCTCTGAAGGGAAGATTCTGTTCGAGAAACGGAAACAGATGACACGACTACTTGGGACGAAACTGGCCCTGAACGCTGCCGAGAGACGAAACGTCATTATCGAGAGTCTGCTATTCTTCGAAGACAGGATTGAGGATGCTGATGTGGTCTGGCCGAAGCGAGGGCATCTTCCTAGCGCCCATTACGCTTTGAACAGGGCAGTTGAATATCTGCTAAGAATTCTCTATGCTTACAATCACAAGTTCCTACCGGGTGACAAATGGAGGCTATACTATTCGTATCACCTGCCCTGGTTGCCCAGGGGTTATCCGGAACATATGAGCAGAGCCATGACTGTTCGGAATCTTACTCGTACTAATTTGAGACGTAGGGTCTTGGCTCTGAAACGGCTTGATCAGGCTTTGCGAAGAAGATTAAATCAGGACCGGATCCTTCCAAGAAATGTCTACAGATACTGTGTTGAGAAGCTCTGGACTAGAGAACGAAATGAGCGCTAGTGGAAAGCAGGCAGCACTGGCCTAGGGAGGAGTCGTGAGTCTGATCGACAGGATGCTTCGCCGAACTGGGGCGGGCCTTTGTGAAATTTGCGAAAAGAGAGTTGCTACGCGCAAAGCGAAGTTCACAGCTCAATATGTTCAGTCATCGCCCGCTGCTGTGTTTGAAGAGGAGACTATGGCTGGCGCGGAGATAGCGAAAAAGGTCTGCGAGGAGTGCGCGAATTTTCTTCAGCACGCCAAAAATGTCAGCAATTTACAGGTTGAACGATTATAGAGTACAGCGAGCATGTAGCGATCTTCGATTTTGTTTGCGCGAAGGGTTAAAGGGACGGCCTTTTCCTTAGGCGGCGTGGGCCGGTAGTTCAGCCTGGTATGCCAAATGTGATTGGGCCGAAGAACGTCCGGTTTGCAAGGCAGAACCAAAACACCGGAAGGTCGCGGGTCCGAATCCCGCCCGGTCCACCACTCGTTGTCGGTCTGTCGCAGAATTGAGAGTGTGGCACAAAAGGGTCACAAAGAATAGGGGAGGCATAAGAATGCCACAGTTGAGATTCAATCGGTCTATCTTAGAATCCAAACGTGCACCGCGCACCAAGACTCTCTTCGAGAAGTTTGCAGAACAGTAACTGACAGACGATTCAAGCTGTTGTATCTCAGATATGAGGAGCAATCCTCTCTGTTATCACATTTAGTGCAGCGTTCAAAGGTCCCAGTAGGAAAACGCCAACGAGGATGAGCAACAGAAGGTAAACAACCCAAAGCGCATAATCTTCGGTGGTATTGCGTGAGCTCTGTACGCTGGACATGTAGGCTGTGGCTATCGCTACAAGCACAATTAATACGACTACTACGACTGCCCTTCTGAAGAGACCCTTCAACCCCCCCTCTTCCCAAACACGATATGTTGAAGGCGCTTAAGCTCTTAGCTCCAAACCCGAAGTCAGGTTAAGTTCGGAAAAGCTTCCTGCAGGCACTGAAGATTTCCAAAGCATTATCAAATGCCGCCTTAGCCTCCTGTTTGCTGACCAATTCGTCCGGCGGTCTTCCCATCTCCTCAAACCCATACATACTCGCTTCCCGTTTCTCGGCCAGCTTTCGGGAAACCTCAGCGAAGGCTGGTATAAGTTGCGAGAACCTTGCCGGAAAACGTTGAGCAGACCTGAGTAGCACTTCGCTTACGTCGTGAAACTTAGGGTACTCTATGCCCTTGAGTCTGAGGGCTGCTTTGAGCGAGAGCTCCACAGTCTCTTGGCTCTGTCGCAGGCAGTAGGCGTACTTCTTCTCTTTCAACGCGCGTTGCGCAGTCTGGATGCGGTTTTGAGCCTCGCGCAGAAGGCTTCGGGCGAAACTGATCAAACGGCTACAAGCGGCTCCTCGCCAATTTCGCGGTTAAGAGACCAGTACCAGCGGTCCTTATCGAGCCAGAAACGTTTAGCCCCCTGCCTCTTGAGCCTCCGCCGCAATTCGCCCAAGATATGAGTAAGAAAGCTGCTTCTGTCGTAAACAATCATGGCATCCTCAACCATGTCTAGGTAAAGCGGCCTAAACCTGGCCGCCTCTTCTCGGGTCAGGGGAAACCAGCTAATGTGACACTGAACTCTTTGCGAACCCAGCCAATCCAGCTCCTGCTTGACCTTGCCCGAGTACTCTAGGTCGGCGAGTTCATCGATCCGGCCTGTGATGGTTTTGCGGAAATCCGCAACCACAAGCATGTCGAGGTCACTGTTCAAGGCTGCGGTTCCCCTCGCAACGGACCCGAAGATCGCCACGGAACATAGGCCGCCGCCGTAATGGCGTTTCAATGCACCCAACGTGCAAGCGACCAGGGTCGCATATCGACCCTGCTTCGGTATCATTGAAGCTTCTTGGCCGAATGCTAAGACCGCAAGGTCGGGCCTGAGGAGCCTGTACGAACGTTTCCTACCTTCCCTGGCGAAGACAACCAACCAGCCTTTCCTGCGAAGAAGGCTGAGGATCAGCTTGATGTTGCCACGCGCCGCAGCGCCAGCAGCCTGCTCGAAAGTGAACAATTCGTCTCCATATGCGCTGTAGAGGCTAGCAAACGCGGCGCCAAGCCAGCGGGGAAGCCAGGAGACACGCAACGCCATCGCGGGAAAAGGCTCTCAGGTATGCTATAAGAATACCTAGAACCGAAGTCTTTCCCCTGGCGCACAAGTGGCTGACAAAAGGAAAGCGTCAGACAAGTAGACGACACGTGCAGAAAGGTCGAGTAGCTCAAAGCCTAACAGACGTAGGAGTCGCAGAAGAAATCTCATGAGCTACGAAATTACAGAAAAAGGGCTGCGCCCAATATGTGTTGCATGTGACACATTGCGGAGGAAACCCCAAGAACTAGGGAATTGAAAGTTAAGGCCTGTACAGCGGGAAAGCCATCCCCCCACCCCTATCCCAGCCAGCTGGTGCAACGCCAAGCACGGAAAATGCCCAAACCTGACCAAGAATCAAGCCCTCAAGAATTGACCTCTTGATGGACCAACGCTATTTTGCAGCTCTTGGGCGAGGCTGTAATCCTCGGCCAAGTTGAGTGTCTTCGAGCTGATGAAGGGGCAAAGATTCGGAGGCCCCATCGCAAGATCGACCGGTTCTTGGAGGAACTGTTCAAGTTGAAGCGGGGGTAAAAAGGTCCGCGAGTTGGCCTTTGTCTGCGAAAGTTGCTGAAGAAATGCCGGGAGCTATGGAATTGAAAGTGAGGGCCACACGGACGACATGGGACCGTGTGACGTCGAAAGTGTGGACCTAGAGAATCGCCGGAGGCGGCGCGGAATAGAGCACTGG
>Ga0129297_10001217_pt1 | contig 12958 bp, 11 predicted proteins | sample I18A1metaG_FD_94708 | JGI IMG/M metagenome (GOLD analysis project Ga0129297, IMG submission 94708) | Lake sediment bacterial and archeal communities from Gulf of Boni, Indonesia to study Microbial Dark Matter (Phase II) - ​I18A1 metaG | ecosystem: Environmental > Aquatic > Freshwater > Lake >... | reverse complement strand
CCTGCAGGACCTTGAAGACGTTCGGGGTGATCCAGGCGGGGGCAGCGGGGCCCACGGCGATGTTCTTCACGCCCAGGTGGAGCAGGGTGAGGAGCACGGCCACGGCCTTCTGCTCGAACCAGGAGAGCACGATGGTCAGCGGCAGGTCGTTGACGCCGCACTTGAAGGCGCCGGCGAGGCCCACGGCCACCTGGATCGCGCCGTAGGCATTGTTGCACTGGCCCATGTCGAGCAGCCGGGGCAGGCCCAGGAGGGTGCCGTAGTCGTGACCCATGATGCGGAACTTGCCGCAGCCCAGCGTCAGGATGAAGGTGCTGTTGGGGGCGTTCTTGGCGTACTCGGTGTAGTAGTTGCGGCCGGGCTCGGCGCCGTCGCAGCCGCCGATGACGAAGAAGCGGGTGACGTCACCCTTGTTCACGGCGTCGATGATGGCGGGGGCGGCGTCGAAGATCACACTGTGGTGGAAGCCCACGGGGATCTTCTCGCCCTTGCGCTCGGGCAGCGCGCCGGCTTCCTTCGCGGCCTTGATGACGGCGGAGAAGTCGTCGGTCTTCAGGCGCGTGGTGCCGGGGATGGCGGTGATGCGGTTGGTGAACATCCGGCCGGCGTAGCTGGCCTTGGGCTCGACGATGCAGTTGGTGGTGGCCATGATGGCGCCGCCGAAGGACTCGAACTCGTTGCGCTGGAGCTGCCAGGCGCCGCCCCAGTGGCCGGCCAGGTTCGGGTGGTTGGCGAGCTTGGGATACATGTGGGCGGGCAGCATCTCGCCGTGGGTGTAGACCATCACGTCGGTGCCTTCCACCTGCTTCAGGAGGTTCTCCAGGTCCAGCATGTCGTGGCCGGTGATCAGGATGCCGGGCTTGGCCGCCCCATCGACATTGGTGCCGATCTGGACCTCCTTCACCTGGGGCTTGCCGTAGCGCTCCACGTGGGCCTCGTCCAGCATCTGCATGACGCGCAGGTTCTGCTTGCCGCACTCGAGCACCAGCTCCAGCAGGGAGGGGATGTCGAAGTTGACGTTGGTGACGGTGGCGAACAGGGCCTCTTCCACGAAGGCGTCCACGTCCTCGTCCACCTTGCCCAGGCGCCGGGCGTGATGGGCGTAGGCGGCCATGCCCTTCAGGCCGTAGAGCAGGGTCTCCTGCAGGCTCTGGACATCCTCGTCCTTGCCGCAGACGCCCATTTCGCCCGAGCAGCCCTTGCCAAGTTCAGCCTGTTCACACTGGTTGCAGAACATCATTCCTCCGAAAGTGTCGGCCCGTCGCGGGCGTTTCCATGCCCCAGGTTCAGGTCCCTGGCAGGGGGTTGCCTTGACGGGAATCAAGGCCGCCCCAGCTGTGACGCAGGTCACGCGTGCGGCGGGGATTGCGCTTGGAGACCGTGGTGCGCTGTGGTTAAACAGCTCCATGCGCGATCCACTCCAACCCCTCCTCGATCTCGTCCTCGATGGCCGCACCAAGGGCTACCCGCAGGACCAGCCGCCCATGCGGCTCGGCGAGATCGGCCGCCAGGGCTGGAACCTCCTCCGCGGCGAGGTGGACTTCCCCGTGGCGGTGCTCCGAGCGTCCGTGATCGAGCAGAATGCCGCCTGGATGGCGGAGTTCCTGCGCCGCACGGGGGTCTCCCTCTGCCCCCACGGCAAGACGACCATGGCTCCCCAGCTCTTCCACCGCCAGCTGGCGGACGGCGCCTGGGGCCTTACCTTGGCCACGGCCCAGCAGGTGCGCGTAGCCTACGAACACGGTGTGAAGCGCATCCTAATGGCCAACGAGGCCCTGGGAGGCCGCTTCCTCCGCTGGGTGGGCCGCACCCTGGATGCCGATCCCGCCTTCGACTTCACGTGCCTGGTGGACTCCCTCGCGGGCGTGCAGGCCCTCGAAGCCGCCGCTGGAGACCGGCCCTTCCGCGTGCTGGTGGAGCTGGGGATCGCCGGGGGCCGTACGGGCGTTCGGACCCTGGAGGATGGCCTTGCCGTGGCCCGGGCCGTGAAGGCCTCGCCCCGCCTGAACCTGCGGGGGGTGGAGTGCTACGAGGGCATCGTGGGAACCCAGGATCCGGCCGGGGACGAAGCCGCCATCAACACCTGGCTGGACCGTCTGGGGGATCTGGCTCACCGCTGCGTGGCGGAGGACCTCTTCGAGACGGACGAGGTGCTGCTCACGGCGGGGGGCTCCGCCTACTTCGATCTGGTGGTGCGCCGACTCGCGCGCCTGGATCTGGGGCGCGTCTCCCGGGTGCTCCTGCGGAGCGGCTGCTACCTCTCCCACGATGCGGGGCACTACCAGCGCCTGGTGAACCTGCTGGAAGAGCGGCTCCCAGGCGAGTGGCGCATCCCCGCCCATCTTGCTCCAGCGCTCGAAGTGTGGGGCCAGGTGACGAGCCGGCCTGAACCCACCCTTGCCTTCCTGAACCTGGGCAAGCGTGATGTGGGACACGATGCCGGATTGCCGAAGCCCGCCGTCTGGTGCCGCCCCGGTGGCGTTCCGGCACCTGCGCCCGAGGGCTGGTGCATCACCCAGCTCTACGATCAGCACGCGAAGCTCCAGGTGCCCGCAAAGGCGGACCTCGCCGGCGCGGCGCCCGCCGTGGGCGACCTGGTGGGTTGCGCCATCAGCCACCCTTGCACCACCTTCGACAAGTGGCCGGTGCTGTTCCTGGTGGATGACGACTACCGGGTGACCGAGGCCGTGAAGACGTGCTTCTGATGGGGTTATCCTGAACGCATGAACCCGACGACCTGGCACCAGGCTCCCCTCTTCACTTCCCTCCAGCCCGAGCAGCGGCGGAAGCTGGAGGACATGGCGGTCACCAAGCGCCTGGAGGTGGAAGAAGTCCTGTTCATGGAGGACGACGTCTGCACAGGTTTCTATGTGCTCGTGGAGGGCGCGATCCAGCTCACGCGCTTCGGCCTGACCCCGGGATCCCACCCCACGCTGGCCGTGGTCCTGCCCGAGAACAGCTTCGCCGAGGCGGCCATGTTCGCGGGGGAGGCCTTCCCGGCCACCGCCACGGCCCTGAAGCCCTCCAAGGTGGTCCACTTCCCCAAGGAACGGTTCCTGCGAACCATGCGCGAGGATCCGGACCTGGCGCTCGCCATCATCCATGCCCAGGCCGTGTGGCTTCGCAGGCTCACCATGCAGATCCAGCAGCTCTCCGCCTCCGACAGCACGGACCGGCTCCGCCACTGGCTGCGCGAGCATCTGCCCAAGCAGGGTGCCTTCACCCTCCCCGTGACCAAGAAGGCCCTGGCCGCCCAGCTGGGCATGACGCCGGAGACCCTCTCGCGGGGGCTGAGGAGCTTCCAGGACCAGGGACTCATCGAGGTGAAGGGCACCCAGCTTTCCCGGACGGGCGAGCTCTGACGGTTTGCCCAGGCGTTCACCCTGGAATGGGTGTATTTTTCATCCAGGAACTCCGCGATGCTCTTTTCGACCGCCACCGGCTATGCCCTGCAGACGCTCTCCATCCTTCCGGAGGACGGCTCGTACTATCTGGCCCGGAGCATGTCCAAGCAGCTGAACCTGCCGGGGCCGTACCTTGCCAAGATCCTGCAGAACCTGGTGCAGGCGGGCATCCTGGAGTCCGTCCGAGGACCCAGGGGCGGCTTCCGGCTGGCCCGCCCCTCGGAGGAGATCACCGTGGGTGAGGTCGTGGCGGCCCTGGAAGGACCGGGCTCCCTGGATGGCTGCGTCATGGGGTTTCCCCACTGCGGCCCCGAGAATCCCTGCCCCATGCACGGCGCGTGGAGCCAGGTGAAGGCCCAGATGGGCGATTCCATGACCAAGGCCACCCTTCGGGACCTGCAGCGGCTGAATACCCGGTGCGAACCCCTGCCTCGCCGCATGAAGGAAGGGGAGGCCTGAGCCGGAGCGCCGCCATGGGCCTGTCTTTTTCAAACCTGCGCTGGGTCTGGGTGGCCATTGGCGCCGCAGGACTCGTGCTTGCCCTTGCCACCCTCGACCACGTCCGGCAGCGGCAGGCCGTGGCCGCGCCCATCCATGGCGATTGGGAGACCGATCCGGCCCTCTGGGGACGGCAGCATCCCCGGGAGTACCAGACCTGGAAGCTGGGGCAGGAGTCGGCTCGCCAGGAGCCCCGATCCGCTTGGTCCCAGTGGGATCCCCACGAAGTTGGCCTGTGGGCGGGCAGCGGCGCGGAGCAGGATGTCAGCGCTCCCAGGGCTCCTGGGCACCCGGCCACCTGCCAGGTCTGCCATGACCCAGGGACTCTGGATCTGCGGATCACCCAGCCGGCCTTCCTCCAGGCGCTGAGCCGACAGGGCCTGGATCCGGCCCGGCTGTCCCGCCAGGACCTGAGGACGTACGTGTGCGCCCAGTGCCACTCGGCCTCGAGTGGCGATCCGGGCGCCGCACGAACCGAGATCGCCTTCTCTGCGGAGCGCATCCGGGCCTGGTCCGAAGCGGAGGCGCCTGCCACGTGGCGGCACCCAGCTTCGGGGACCTCCCTGCTGAGGTTCCGCCACCCGGAGTTCGAGCTCTGGCGGGAGGGGATCCACGCCCGGCGCGGCGTTTCCTGTGCCGATTGCCATATGCCCGAGGTCTCCGAAGGCTCCGCGCGGTTCACGGACCACCATGTGGGCAGCCCCATGCGCGGGGTCTATGCGGCCTGCCTGCGCTGCCACAAGGGCGGGGAAGGTCCCCTTCGCGCCCGCGTGAAAGGCCTGCAGGACACGACGACAGCCCTTCGGCAGCGTGCGGTTCAGGCCCTGCAGGAGGCCCATGGGGCCCTGGCGCGGGCCCAGGCCGCGGGCCAAGGGGAGGCGGTGCTGAAGGTGGCCCGGGCTCGTTTGCGGCAGGCCCAGCTCCGGTGGGACTTCATCGTCTCCGATGGCTCCGCGGGCCTCCATGCCCCTCAGGAAGCCGCGACGATCCTGGGCGAGGCCATCGATCTGGCACGGCAGGCGGAGGTGGAGGCCCGGCGCCGTCCCTAGTGCGGCAGGGAGCCGGCGGGGTATTCCAGGCCATGCCGGGCGGGTCCCCGCTCGTGGTGCCGGAGGGCGAAGGCAAAGCCCAGGGCGATCAGGCTGGCGAGGGTGAACAGCAGCAGACCCAGGGTGTAGCCCGAAGGGTTCACGGGACCGGCTCCGGAGGCGTCGTTGGCCCACCCAATGAGGAGGTTGAAGCCTGTGAGGCCGATGCTCTGCACCATCGACATCAATCCGAAAGCCCGCCCAAGGCGCTGGGGAGGGACCATCAGCATGACGGCAGGCCAAAGGACCGCCGGCACCAGCGAGAAGGCGAGGCCCATGAGGAGCATCGGCACGAGCAGTGGAAAGCCTGGGTGGGCCATCATCAGGAAGACCGGGGTCAGGAGCGCGCAGCCGATCACCAGGAGCAGGGGGCGCTTTCCGATCCGATCCACCACAAGACCGAAGACGGGCGTGGCCACCATGGCCACGACCGTCACCAGGCCCACCAGCAGGGCGGCCTGCTCCGAGGTCACCCGGTGCGCTTCCACGAAGAACTTCTGGGCGAAGGTCTGGAAGGGGAAGATGCTGGCGTAGAAGGCCACGCAGAGCAGCACGGCCCAGTGGTACCCCCTGCCGAACGCCCACCCGGAGCCTGGAATCTTGGAAGTTGTCCCGCCCAGGGTGTGCCGGCGCGAAACCCAGCCCTCGAAGAAGCCGTACCCGACTGCAGCCAGCAGAATGAGGGCTCCGAAGGCTGCTGCGATCAGCAGAGGCATCCGCCAGCCCGTGTAGGCCCAGGGAGCCCAGGAGGGGCTGATCTGGGCGACCAGGGAGCCCAGCCGGCTGATGGTCAGGTTCAGGCCGAAGACGAAGCTCAGTCTCTCCCCGCTGAACCAGGTGGCAATGCCGGTGTTCGCCGCCACGCTGAGGCAGCCGATCCCCAGCCCGAAGATCAGACGCCCCGCCAGCATGAGGGAGAGGGGCGGACCGGCTGCGGTGAGGGCCGCGCCGGCGAAGCAGAGCAGGGCGAAGAGCAGGAAGGCCCTCCGTACCCCGATGTAGTCCAGGACCACGCCCCCCAGCAGCACCATGAAGATGTTCGGCAGGCTGCAGACCGCCTGGAGCAACCCGATGTCCGAATCCGTGAAGCGAAGCTGGTCGGCCAGCACCTTGGCCAGGGGTCCGACGCTGTCGTAGACATAGCTGCTCGCGAACATCGCCAGGCTTATGACGGCCATGGCCGCCCAGCGGAGGGCCGGTGGCGGAGGTTCCGGGCGGGCTGTCATGGAGCCTGTCCATCCTATCCCGGCGCGCTTTCGCACGGGCGGCTCTTCTGCAAGAGTGGAGGTCCGGCTCAGGAGGACTGTATGGACCTGGACATCGGTCATCGCGTGGCCATGGTGGCTGCCGCCAGCAAAGGGCTCGGCAAGGCTTCGGCCCTGGCCCTGGCGCGGGAGGGCTGCAAGGTCTCCGTCTGCGGACGTGATCCCGACGCTCTCGCCCAGGTCCTGAAGGAGCTGGAGATCGCAGGCCCCAACGCCCGGCACCTGGCCGTGCCCTGCGACGTGTCGAAGGCCTCGGAGCTGGAGCACTGGCACCATGCGACCGTGGACCGGCTAGGCCTCGTGGACATCCTGGTGACCAACACGGGAGGGCCGCCCGCCGCCACCTTCCACACCCTCACCGAGGAGCAGTGGCTGGCGGGTGTCCAGTCCACCCTCCTGAACGTCGTGCGACTCTCCCATCTCGTGCTGCCGAGCATGCAGGCCCGGCGCTGGGGACGCATCGTCCACATCACCTCGTACGTCGCCAAGGAACCCAGCACGCTCCTGACCCTCAGCTCCACGCTCCGGGCCGGGCTCTCGGCCCTGACGAAGACCATGGCCCGGGAGTACGCCAAGGACCATATCCTGGTGAACGCCGTGCTGCCGGGGCACATCCAGACGGACCGGCAGGCCCAGCTGGGGCGCCTCCGGGCGGAGAAGGCAGGCATTACCCTGGACGAGTACGACGCCCAGGCCCAGTCCCTGATCCCCATGGGACGCTACGGCCGTCCCGAGGAGTTGGCCGATGTCGTGGCCTTCCTCTGCAGCGAGCGGTCCAGCTACCTCACGGGCGTCTCCCTCCAGGTGGATGGGGGGCTCGTCTCCTCCACATTTTGAGAGGTCCCCATGTGGATGGAACGCCTTCATGCCTGGATCGAGCGCGGTATGCCCTGCGTTCTGGCCACGGTGATCGAGTCATCGGGCTCCGCCCCGCGCAAAGCCGGCGCAAAGCTCGTGGTGAGCGCCACCGGGGAGACGGAGGGCTCCGTGGGGGGCGGCGCCATCGAGCATCGGTGCCTCCAGGAGGTTGCGCGGGTGCTGACTTCGGGTGAACCGGCCACCCTGCGGTTCGTCCTGGACACGGAGTGGCGGGAACGGCAGACCCACGACGAGGCGAGCTCCTTCCCTGGTTCCGTCACGGTGTTCCTCGAACCGCTCCTCCCGCCCAAGGAGATCGTGGCCTTCGGCGCGGGGCACATCGCGGAGCGGCTGTCCCGGCTCTGCGAGGTGGTGGGCCTGGGCTTCCGGGTCTGCGATCCACGGCCCGAGTTCGCGCGGAGGGAGCGCTTCCCCCAGGCCCGGGACGTGGTCTGTGCCGACTACGACGACCTGGAGGCCCGCCTCCGCCTATCCCCCGCCAGCCACTGCATCGTGCTGACCCACGCCCACGCCCTGGATGAGCAGGTCCTGGAGCAGCTGCTGCGGATCCCCGGCCTGCCGTACATCGGCATGGTGGGGAGCTCCAAGAAGATCCGCGGGATCCGCGACCGTCTGGTGGCCAAGGGACTCGCCTTCGGTCCCCAGGTCCACACCCCGGCGGGTCTGGCCCTGGGCGGCAGTCTCCCGGGAGATATTGCCCTGTCCATCCTGGCGGAGATCAAGCTGGTGATGGAGGGCGGACGGGCCGAGCCCCTGGGGGGATGAGCCCCCGGCCGCGTTCCGGCGTCCCTTCGCCGATCCGTCCCGGCCGCTGGCCGATCCGGGCGATCTCTCCCCCTCTGGACGCCTATGCTGCAGCTGGAGGCACTCTCATGGCCACCTTCCTGCTTTGGCTGCTCCTTCTCCTGCTCTGCTGGCCCCTGGCCCTGCTGGCGCTGGTGCTGTATCCCCTGGTCTGGCTCGTGCTGCTGCCGTTCCGCCTAGCGGGTTATGCCGTGGAAGGTGTCTTCCAGCTGATCCGGGCCCTCTTCCTGCTGCCGGCGCGCCTCGCGGGGCACCGGGGCTGAGGCGGAAGGTCAGCGCCGCCTTCGGGGCCGGCTGCGGCGCGGGGCCTCGCCGCTCTCCTTTTCCACATGCCGGCGACCCGGCTTCAGGCCTTCGCCCACGTCCAGGATGCGGCGCACGGCCACCTCGGCCTTGGGGCCGTCCTCGTCCTTGTGCTTCTTCTGCACATTCAGGCGGATGGGCGTGCCCTTGAAGCCGAACTGCTCCCGCAGCCGGTTCTCCAGGTAGCGCATGTAGCTGAAGTGCAGGCCCCGGTCCGTGTTGGCCTTGATGACGAAGGTGGGCGGGCGGACGCCCACCTGGGTCATGAAGTAGAGCTTGGGGAGCTTGCCGTCCACCGCATGGGGCGACATGGCGGCGATGGAATCGCGCAAGAACTGGTTCAGCTTGCCCGTGGGGATCCGGCGGGCGTGGGCCTCGGCCACCTCGTGGATGAGGTCGAAGAGCTTGTGCACCCGCTGGCCCGTGAGGGCGGAGATGAAGATCATGGGCGCGTGGGCCAGGAAGCCCAGGTCGAAGCGGATCTTCTCCTCGAAGGAGAGGGAGGTATAGGTGTCCTTGGGGACCTTGTCCCACTTGTTCACGCACAGGATCACGGCGGCACCCGCCTCCTGGGCGTAGCCCGCGATGACGGCATCCTGATGGGTGACGCCCTCCACGGCGTCGATGAGCAGGAGGCTCACGTCCGCCCGGGCCATGGCCTGCTTGGCCTTCAGGATCGACAGGATCTCCGCGCCTTCGTGGGTCTTGCCCTTGCGGCGGATACCCGCCGTGTCGATGAGGCGGTAGACCTTGTCCTCCACCTTGAAGACCGTGTCCACGGTGTCCCGGGTGGTGCCGGCCACATCGCTCACCAGGCTGCGCTCATAGCCCAGCAGCTTGTTGCAGAGGGAGCTCTTGCCCACGTTGGGGCGGCCGATGATGGCCAGGCGCAGCTCGTCCGAGGGGTCATGCTGGTCCACCTCCTCGGGCGTGCGGTGGAAGGGCAGGTGGGACCGGATGGCTTCCAGCAGCTCCTGGACGTTCGAGCCATGGCTGGCGGAGATGATGTGGACCTCGTCGAAGCCCAGGCCATAGAAGGTCCCGTCCGGGGAACCGCCCTTCACTCCGTCGATCTTGTTGATCACCAGGATGGCGGGCTTGCCCAGGGGCCGGATCCTAGCGGCGATCTCGGCATCCACCGGGTTCCAGCCATCGTGGGCGTCCACCATGAGGACCAGCACGTGGGCCTCGTTCATGGCCGCCTGGGAGAGGCGGGTGATGCCCTGTGTGATGACATCATCCCCGTCGTAGTCCAGGCCGCCGGTGTCCACCAGCTCGAAGACCTCCTCGGGCTCGCCGTCCTCCCCCTGGCAGATGACCCGGCCGTAGGTCCGGTCCCGGGTCATGCCCGGCAGGTCGTGGACCAGGGCCTCCCGGGAGCGGGTGAGGCGGTTGTAGAGAGTGGACTTCCCGACATTGGGGCGTCCGCAGATGGCGACGAGGGGCAGTTTCATGGGGTCCTTGGGGCCGAGGCCGTGTCTTCCATTGTGGCCCAACCCGGCCCCCCGCGGGGGGATCGCTGGAAAAGCCTCTGGTTTCTTCAACTGCGGTATGCTCAGGGCAGTGGAATCCTTCGGAGGGTAGTGTGGCCAAACTCGATCTCGTCATGTTCGAGGAGGAGTTTACGCAACTCCAGGAGATCATCGGCCGCCTGCAGGTGGATTCCTCCAGCAAGGTGGTCTTCCTGGTGGACAAGAACGGCCAGCAGATCGCCGCTTCCGGCGACGTCCGCAGCATCGACGCCACCAGCCTGGCCTCCCTCACGGCGGGCAACGTGGCCGCCACCGATGGGCTGGCCAAGCTCATCGGCGAGAAGGAGTTCAGCCTGCTCTTCCACGAGGGGGAGAAGGACAACCTGCACATCTCCATCGTCGGCAAGCGGGGCATCCTGGTGGTCATCTTCGACCAGAACTCCAGCCTCGCCCTGGTGCGCCTGCGCGTGAAGAAGGCCAGCCGTGAGCTCCAGGAGATCTTCGACAAGGTGGAACAGCGCGCCCAGAGCCAGACCAGCGAGTCCACCAAGTTCGAGAGCCCCTTCTCGGAGATCACCGACGAGGACATCGACAAGCTGTTCGGCGATTGAGCTAACCCATGACCTTCATCAACTACGCGTCCCGCGAGATCAACTGCAAGATCGTCTACTACGGCCCCGGCCTGTGCGGCAAGACGACCAACATCCAGTGGATCCATGAGCAGGCCTCTCCCGACAAGCGGGGCAAGCTGGTGAGCCTGGCCACCGAGACCGATCGGACCCTGTTCTTCGACTTCCTGCCCCTGGACATGGGCACGGTCAAGGGCTTCAAGGTCCGCTTCCACCTCTACACCGTGCCCGGCCAGGTCTTCTACGACGCGAGCCGCAAGCTGATCCTCCGCGGCTGCGACGGCGTGATCTTCGTGGCCGACAGCCAGAGGCCCCGCCTGGAAGCCAACATCGAGTCCATCGCCAACCTGGCCACGAACCTCAAGGACAACGGCTTCGACATCCGGACCATCCCGTACGTCCTCCAGCTCAACAAGCGCGACATGCCCTCCGCCGCCCCCGTGGACGAGATGGAGCGCCTCCTCCGCTTCCGGAACGAGCCCATGCTGGAAGCCGTGGCCAACCAGGGCACCGGCGTCATCGAGACCCTCAAGGCCTGCGCCCGCCAGATCCTCATGGAGCTGCAGCGGAACTGAACTCCAGGCTTGATCCCGCCGCCGGATCCGGTAGAATTTCCTTTCCCCTTCCGGAGTAGCTCAGGGGTAGAGCGATCGGCTGTTAACCGATTGGTCGGGGGTTCAAATCCCTCCTCCGGAGCCAAAACTGGGCCGCGCAAGCGGCCCTTTTCGCGCTGCCCAAAGGGATTTGAACCCCCGATCGACGATGGAGCGCAGGAAGCGAAAGCGAAGCAGGCTCCAGTGGAGCCTGCGCAGTGTCCCGTCGAAGGCGGGTTCGCGTGCGCTGCCGAGGCTCCATGTCTGCGAGGCGGGCCGAGCAGGAGCCCGTACACGGGCGATACATGGAGGTCGCGGGTGCGAAGCACGGGGTTCAAATCCCCCCATCCATCGGACAGCGCACTGCGCTGTCCTCCCGCTCCTCACTCCCCTGTCGCCTCCTCCATCCGCCTCCGATAGAAGTCCCGGAAGTCGGCCGCGCTCATGGGGTGCCCGTAAAGGTAGCCCTGGGCCTTGTGGCAGCCCCGGGCGAGCAGGAAGTTGGCCTGATCCAGGTGTTCGACGCCCTCCGCGATGAGCTCCATGCCCAGGCTCTTGCCCATGGCGATGATGGCGGTGGCGAGGTTGCGGCTGGGGGTGGCGCTGGAGAGCGCCTGCACGAAGGACTGGTCGATCTTGAGGATGTCGAAGGGGTACTGGTGCAGGTAGCTCAGGGAGCTGTAGCCCGTACCGAAGTCGTCCAGGGCCAGGGTGATTCCCAGGGCCTTCATCCGCTGGAGAATGTGGAGGGCCTGGCTGGAGCCCACCAGCAGGACGCTCTCCGTGACCTCCACTTCCAGGTTGTGTGGGTCGGCGCCGGTCAGGGCGATGCACTGCTCGATGCGGTCGATGAGCTGGGGATCCAGCATCTGGACACTGCTCAGGTTGACGGCCACCCGGATGGCGGGCAGCCCCTCGGCCTGCAGGCTCTGGCTGAACCGGAGCGCCTCCCGGAAGACGAACTCGCCCAGCTCCAGGATCAGGCCCGTCTCCTCGGCCACGGGGATGAACTTGATGGGTGCGATGGAACCCATCTCTGGGTCGTCCCAGCGGAGCAGCGCTTCCATGCCCATCACTTGGTGGGTGCGGGCGTCGATCTGGGGCTGGAAGTGTACGTGGAAGGCACCCTGGGCCAGTCCGCGGCGCATGCCCGCCTCGAGGGCGAACCGCTCCTGCATCCGTGAGCTCATGGAGGGGTCGAAGAACTGGAAGCGGTTCCGGCCGCTCTCTTTCGCGGCGTACATGGCCCGGTCGGCATTCTTGAGCAAGGTGTCCGGGTCCCGGCCATCCTGGGGCACCAGAGCGATCCCGATGCTCGGGGTCACCACCAGCTCGTGGCCCTCCAGCAGGATGGGCTGGCGCAGCACGTCCAGGATGCGCTGCGCCACGCGTCCGGCATCCACCGGCGTGGCCAGGCTCTTGAGGATCAGGCAGAACTCGTCGCCGCCGATGCGGGCGACGGACTCCACGTCGTTGCTCTCGGCGCGGGCCAGCAGGTCCGTGGGACGCAGGACCTCTGCGATGCGGGAGGCCACCACCTTGAGCAGGTCATCGCCCAGGGCGTGCCCCAGGGTGTCGTTGATCCGCTTGAAGTTGTCGAGATCCAGGTAGAGCAGGGCGGCCGTCTGGGGATAGGGGGAACCTTCGCTCCGGAGGATGTCCTGGAAGAGGCGCTTGAGGGTGGATCCCAGGGCATGGCGGTTCCAGAGGCCCGTCAGGGCATCGTGGTAGGCCATGTGCCGGATCTGCTGCTCGAAGGCCTTGCGCTCGGTGATGTCCCGGACCATGATGAGGACCCGGTTCCCGGAGGAGGCGATGAAGCGCCCTTCCCACCAGTGGAGCTCGGTGCCGAAGGCATGGGCGAGCTCCAGGTGGAACACGGTCCCCGGGGCGGCCAAGGCTTCCTGGCATCGCTCCCGTACTTGCGCCGCCTCGTCTACGGGCAGCAGCTCGCCGAGATAGCCGAGGGGGGGGCGGGCCTCGTTGTCCTCGCCATGAATGCCTGAGTGGACCAGGGTGACGT
>Ga0129297_10001216_pt1 | contig 12958 bp, 10 predicted proteins | sample I18A1metaG_FD_94708 | JGI IMG/M metagenome (GOLD analysis project Ga0129297, IMG submission 94708) | Lake sediment bacterial and archeal communities from Gulf of Boni, Indonesia to study Microbial Dark Matter (Phase II) - ​I18A1 metaG | ecosystem: Environmental > Aquatic > Freshwater > Lake >... | reverse complement strand
CTTCCAGCCCGTGGGGCCGGAGGAGCCTGAGGAGGGGCTCTCGGAGTTCATCGCCCGTCGTGCCGGGAAGGGCATGGCCCAGGAGCTGCTGCCCCCCATGGTGGCGGGGATCCTGGCGGCGCCGCCGGAGCTGCTCAGCGTGGACGCCATCCCCAAGCTGCGGCAGTGGGAGTCCTTCGGCAGCCTGTTCAACGGCATCCGCAAGAGCGGCATCAGCCACCTCATGGTGCCCGAGGGGGGCATGGGCGCGCTGCCCCGGCGGCTGGTGGAGCGCCTCCCCCTGGTGCGGCGGAGCCTGCGGGCCTTCGCCCTGGAGTCCCTGCCGGGCGGGCGGTGGAAGGTCCACGGACATGGCCATGCCGCCGAAGCGGACCGGGTGGTGCTGGCCCTGCCGGCCTTCGAGGCGGCGGAGCTGCTCGCGCCCGTGGCTGCGGCCAGCGCGGGGGCGCTCCGCTCCATCCCCTACACCTCCGTGAAGCTCTGGCACAGCCGCCACGCCGTGCTGCCGCCCTACGACGACGGCTTCGGGTTCCTGATCCACCCCTCCGAGGGCAAGCCCTACCTGGGGACCCTGGTGCCCTCCTGGATCGACAAGGGCTGCGCGCCCACCGGCGTCATGCAGCTCCGCAGCTTCATCGGGGATTCCGCCCTGTGGGGGGATCCCCATCCGGAGGAGCCCAAGGACTGGGCCTGGACCAGCCGGAACCTCCGTCGCTGGATCCCGGCCCTGGCGGAGCCGAGCCAGACCCAGGAAGAGGAGAGCCCCCACGCCATCCCCCGGGCCGAGAAGGGCCACCGGGCCCGGGTCCGCCAGGCGGTCGAGGGGCTGCCCAAGGGCCTGGACTGGATCAGCAATGCCCGCTTTGGCCCCGGGGTCCGGGACGTTATCGAGGGGCTGGAGACCTGGATGGGAGCGTGTCCAAGCGAGTGAAGGGAGCCGCGTCGAGAGGAAAGGGGCTGATTCGGCCCCAAGGGGCCTCACCCTTCGGGCGGCAAGTCCCTGCGGGACTTGGCGTCCTATTTGCCTTCGGCAAATGGTGGAGGCAAGGCGGAGGGCGCAGCGCGGTGCGGGCACACCGTGCAAGCCCGACAACGCGGCATACAACCCCTTTTCTCTCAACCCTTCGTGCTGGGGCGGCGGGGGCGCCGGCTCAGGCCAGCATCGCTGGCCAGGAGCACAGCCCAGTGGGCTGTGCGATAGCCGCCTGCCCAGCTCTATGTCGGGCTCGTCGAAGGTAGTACCTGCTACCTCCTCCATCGATCGGCACGCAGTGCGTGCCTCCCGGTCGCTGCCGCTCCCGGAGATGGAGCCTCCCTCGCCTTCCTGGACCTGCTCGCCCGGCGCTCCCAGCGCGGTCCCTTCCATCGCGTGGACACGCTCCCCGGGACTTGACTGGACAGGGACGGCTCGTGAATCCAGGACGGGCAGCTCTCACCCCGATCCGTCCGGCTTCTTGAACCATCCCTGTGCCAGCAAGTCGTCTTGCCGGGACGCGTTCCGGTCCCTGATCTCAGGTGCCCTCAAACGAGGGCAGGTTCCCGCCTAGGCGCTGGTGGACTTAAGTCCAAGTTTTTCACGGATCTGGGTCTCGATTTCGTCCGCCAGCTCCGGGTTGTCCTTCAGGAGGGTCTTCACGTTCTCGGCGCCCTGGCCCAGGCGGCTGTCCTTGTAGGAGAACCAGGACCCGCTCTTCTGGATGATCTCCAGCTGGACGCCCAGCTCCACCAGCTCGCCGGTGCGGCTGATGCCTTCGCCATACATGATGTCGAAGGTGGCCACCTTGAGGGGCGGGGCGACCTTGTTCTTGACCACCTTCACCTTGGTCTTCTTGCCGGTGACGGAGGAGTCCTCGTCCTTGGCGGCCACCAGGGGATCCCCGGTGTTGCCCTTGATGCTCTGGATGCTGCGCACGTCCAGGCGCACGGAGGCGTAGAACTTGAGTGCGTTGCCGCCGGTGGTGGTCTCGGGGTTGCCGAACATCACGCCGATCTTCATGCGGATCTGGTTAATGAAGACCACGCAGGTGTTGGTCTTGCTGATGGTGGCGGTCATCTTGCGCAGGGCCTGGCTCATGAGCCGGGCCTGGAGGCCCACATGGCTGTCGCCCATCTCGCCGTCGATCTCGGCCTTGGGCACCAGGGCGGCCACGGAGTCCACCACGATGATGTCCAGGGCGCCGCTGCGCACCAGCTGGTCGCAGATTTCCAGGGCCTGTTCGCCGCTGTCCGGCTGGCTGATGAAGAGGTTGTCGATGTCCACGCCCAGCTTCTTGGCGTAGTCGGGGTCCAGGGCGTGCTCGGCGTCGATGTAGGCGGCCAAGCCCCCCTTCTTCTGGGCCTGGGCGACCATGTGCAGGGCGAGGGTGGTCTTGCCGCTGGCCTCGGGCCCGTAGACCTCCACCACGCGTCCTTTCGGGACGCCGCCCACACCCAGGGCGGAATCCAGGGCGATGGAGCCGGTCGAGATGACATCCAGCCCCTCGGCATTCATGTGGTCGCCCAGCTTCATGATGGCGCCCTTGCCGAAGGCGCGTTCAATGTCCGCCAGGGTGCGGTTGAGGACTTTCAGGCGATCGTCTTGGTCGGTCACGGGCATGGGGGAACTCCATTCGGCTGGGCAGTCACCAGGATGGGGCAAAAAGCGAAAAAAACAAGAATAATCTTCCGTCCACCCTGGACGCTGGTGGATGATTCTACCCAGGGCCTGCCAGGATCACAGGATCCGGGATTGTCGGCCGATAGGAAGCAGAGACGAGGATCGACTCCCATCATGGCCCACCCCCAGCTCGAAGCCCACCTCGCCCACCTGGCGGCCGCCGGCGTGTCCCTGCCCTCGGGACCCGCCTGGGACGCCTTCCTGGAGGCCATGGACAAGGCGGTTGGGCAGGTGGAGAGCAATCCCTGCCAGGAGCTGGCCCGGTATCAATCCCTGGTGGACCACCTGCGGGAGATCGTGTTCCAGATCGACCGGGAGGGCCGCTGGTCCCTGCTCAATCCAGCCTGGACCGTCGTGACAGGCTTTCCCGTCGAAGAGAGCCTGGGGCAGCCCTTCCTGGGCTACATGCATCCCGAGGACAAGGGCCGCTACCTGAACGCCCTCACCTACGCCATGGAGACGGGCGAGGACGCCGTCCGGGGCGAGTTCCGCTTCGCCACGCGGGATGGAGGCCACCGCTGGGTGGAGCTCTACAACCGCATCACCACGGACCAGGAAGGGGTCGTGGTGGGTGTGTCCGGCACCCTCAACGACATCACGGACCGCAAGCGGTCCGAGGCCGTGCTGACGACCATCACGTCGAGGCTGCGGGCCCTCATCGAGAACATGCAGGCCGGCATTGTCGTCGAGACCCAGGACCGGGAAATCGCCCTCATCAACGAGACCTTCTGCACGATGTTCGAAGTCCCCGTGCCCGCCCACATGCTGGTGGACAGCAGCGCCCAGGAGCTCCTCGCCATGTGCCTGGAGCAGGTCGAGTTCGCCGCGGAGGAGGAGCGGCGCCTGACGGCGATCCTGAAGGAGGGCGTCATCCGGAACGGGATCGAGTTCACCATGAAGGACGGGCGGGTGCTGTCCATGGACTTCGTGCCCATTGCGGTCGGCACGGACTTCTACGGGCGGTTCTGGCAGTTCCACGACATCACGGAGCGCAAGCGGGCCGAGGAGGAGATCACCCTGGCGGCCGAGCAGCTGGAGTGGAAGAACTGGGAGCTGGCCCAGGCCCGGGACAAGGCCCTGGAGCTCTCGAACCTCAAGTCGGACTTCCTGGCGAACATGAGCCACGAGATCCGAACGCCCATGAACGGGATCATCGGCATGACAGGCCTCCTGCTGGAGACGACGCTGACGGAGGAGCAGCGGGAGTACGCGGAGACCGTGCGCAGCAGCGCCGACACGCTGCTGCGGCTCATCAACGACATCCTGGACTTCTCCAAGATCGAGGCGGGCAAGCTGACCCTGGAGCACATCGAGTTCGACTTCCTGGAGGTGCTGGAAGATCTCCTGGCGGTAGTAGGCGTCAAGGCCCACGCCAAGGGCATCGAGCTGCACTCCTTCCTGTCGCCGGAGGTTCCCCTGAAGGTGAAGGGGGATCCGGTGCGGTTCCGTCAGGTGCTCACCAACCTCATCGACAACGGCATCAAGTTCACGTCCCAGGGCGCCGTGGAGGTGCGCATCCGCGTGGCCGAGCGCGACGGTGGCGGCATCCTGCTGCGGGTAGAGGTCAAGGATGCGGGCGTGGGCATGCGCCCCGAAGTGGTGGAGCGGCTCTTCCAGTCCTTCTACCAGGGCGACAGCTCCACGACGCGGAAATATGGCGGGACGGGCCTGGGCCTTGCCATCTGCCGTCGGCTCTGCGAGCTGATGGGGGGCACCATCGGCGTGGAGAGCCAGCTGGGCACGGGCAGCACCTTCTGGTTCACCCTCCGCATGGAAGCTTTGTCGGAGGGTTCCCCGGAGATCGCGTCCAAGCCGGTGGTCTTCCTCTGCGGCCTGTCCGCGGACACCTACCGCGTGGTGAAGATGCAGCTGGGCGCCTGGGGTGTGGAAGCCCGCTTCCTGGCCCCGGAGACGGATTCCCTGGAGACCCTCCGGAAGTGCCCGCGGGCGCTCCTCCTCTGCGGCGCCGTGGACGGGGCCGTGAACCGCGCGTTCTTCGAGACCGTGCACCGCGCCGAGCCCCTTCACGCCTTGCGAAGTGTCCTGCTCGTGCCGCTCTACGGTTCCTCCGAGCGGGCCGAAGGCACCCGTGCGGGCTTCAAGGAATTCCTCACGACACCCATCCGGCCCACCCAGCTGCGCGGGCTGGTGGAGCACCTGCAGGCGCCCCGGGCGGTGGTCGAAGCCTCGCCGGTGGTCGATGTGCCGGCCAAGCCCCAGGCCCTCGCCTGGAAGCTGCTGCTCGTGGAAGACAACCCCGTGAACCAGCGGGTGGCGCTGGCGGTGCTGGGCAAGCTGGGCTACCAGGCCGATCTCGCTGCCAATGGGGCGGAAGCCGTGACGGCCACCGCTGCCCGTCCCTACGACCTGGTGCTGATGGACTGCCAGATGCCCGTCATGGACGGTTTCGAGGCCACCCGGCGGATCCGCGAGGCCCAGGCGGGGGCGCGGCGTGTGCCCATCGTGGCCATGACCGCCAATGCCATGCAGGGGGACCGGGAGCGCTGCCTGCAGGCAGGCATGGACGACTACATCGCCAAGCCCGTGACCCTGGACACCCTCCGCAACGCCCTGCAGCGCTGGCTGCCGGCTGCCACGACCTCCCACTGATTCCGAGCCTCCCATGCCCGAACGTACCCTGGAAGATACCCTGGCCATCCAGATGATGATCCAGCGCCTCTACCTGGCGGCCGACAAGATCACCTTGGCGTACCGGGAGGGGCGCGGCGATTTCCAGATCCTGAGCTGTGAGCCGGAGAAGTTCTCCACAGCCATGTCCGTACAGCAGTTCACGGAATGGGGCTTGGCGAAGGGAGAGAAGCTGTCCATGAACCTGGAAGACCGGGGCTTCAAGTACGAGGCCGTGGTCCACTGCGAAGGCGCCGGCGAGGTGGAAGGGCTCAAGTGCTGCCTGCTCACCACGCCACGCCTGCTGCGCCGTTCGGACAGCCACCGCCTCGCAGACTTCATACCGGATACGGCGCCCGTGTGCACCTTCAGCAACAGCCGAGGGGCGCTGCTGGATGCGCAGGTGAAGGGCTTCGGCCTGGATGGCCTGGAGCTGACCTTCAAGGACCCACGGCAGAACATCCACGAGGCCCTTCGCATGGGCGAGGAATCCACGGTGGAGGTCCCCCTGGAGGGCAATCTGCGGCTGATGGCGCCCGCCAAGGTGGCCTACTTCGGCGACACGTTCGTGGGCATGAAGTTCACCGAGAAGGCTGACAAAGCACTCCTGGGGCAGTACCGCAACTGGCTCGAGAACCAGCAGAAGCTCCAGGTCCAGCGGGACCGCGAGAGCTATGTGGCCGGCGAGAACCGTCGGGCGCTGCGCACCTCCAAGGGGCCGGACCTGCCGCAGGTGCGCCTGTGGGTGGACCGGGACCCGGCGATCCTCGTCATCACGGAGAAGGAGGAGTTCGCCCGGCGCATGGCGGAAGGCCTGGGCCGGAAGTTCGGCCTCCTGAGCCTCGACTACATCACCGGCAAGCTGAAGCCCATGCTCAAGGGACACGGCGCAGAAGAAGCCTCCTGGGGCCGCGTTCGCCTCATCGTCGTCCACAACCAGCTCCGGCTTGCGAGTCCCCTGGAGCTGTGCAAGCAGCTGGTGGAGCACGAAGGCTGTCCGCTGCCCGTGGTGCTCGCCGGCACCGATGAGGACGAGGACCTGAAGCGGAATCGGGCCCTGGCCGCAGGGGCCGTGGACTACCTCGCCGTGGAGCCCTTCAAGATCCTCTCCGTGCTCCGCAAGCTGGACGACACCCTCAAGATGTTCGAGGCATAGGCGGGTGCCCAAGCCGTGGAAGAGACTGCGCTGGGAGCGCGGGGCGAGCAGATCCAGGAGGGTGAGGGAGGCACGTGCTCTCGCGGCACCTTTCGCTTACTAGGGCTCGTTCTTGGCCTTCAGCTTCACGTCCCGGCCGCGCCAGTGGTTCACGCCCCGGAGCCGGTCCAGGAAGGCCCAGGTCATGCCGGCCGCCGCCATCAGCCCCGCCAGGGGCCAGAAGATCCAGATCCAGTCCATGGGGCTGCCCGTGATCTGCTGGTAGGCATCGCCGATCATGACCGGCACCAGCACCCAGAGGGCCAGCCCCACCCCGGGCCAGCCGCCGAGCGCCAGCCAGAGGGGGCTCAGGTAGAGGAGCAGGATCAGCAGGACCATCAGGGGCGCGAGGGTCCACACGTAGGCGACGCCCAGCACGTTCTTCCGCATGGCGCGCAGGATTTCCGGAAGTCCGTGGTACATCCGCAGGCGCAGCTCTGGCCCGCCCTGGGCCATGCGGTTCAGGAAGCCTGCGCGCTTGATCCGCTGGGCCAACCGCATGTCATCGATGGCTTCAAGGGGTGCCTCGGCGTGGCCTCCCACGGCGTCGTACACTTTGCGGCGGAGGAGCGTGAAGCCTCCCGTGCCGCAGAAGAAGGGGCTGTGGGGATCGGCCACGCGCCCGGGCGGCGTGAACCACAGGAACTGCAGGAGGGCCGGGGGGAGGAAGATCCGCTCGGCGATGGTCACGGACTCCACGGCGGCGATGAGGGTGAGCAGGTCCGCGGGCCGGTCGTCGAGATGGACCATGGCGCGCCGGAGCAGGTCCGGTGTCGTCCGCACGTCCGCGTCCACGAACAGCAGCCAATCCGCGATCCGTGCCTCGGGCTGGATGGAGGCCAGGTGCAGCGCATGGTTCTTGCCCAGCCAGCCCTCCGGGAGGTGGTCGTTGCGGATCACCCGGAGCCGCTCCGCACAGGCCGTGGCCCGTTCCGCGAGCAGCTCCGAGGTGCCGTCCGTGGACCCGTCGTCGATGACGAGGATGCGCAGGTGGGGATAGTCCTGGGCCAGCCAGGCATCCAGGGCGGGGCCGATCTCGAGCACCTCGTTCCGGGCCGGGATGCACAGGCAGACAGAGGGCCATTCGCGTAGTGGAATCCCCTCGGGCAGCCGCGCCAGGTGCCGGAGCCGGGAGCGGGTGGCCCACCACTCCAGGACCAGGAGGGCCAGGAGGCTCGATGGGATCCAGACTGGGAGGGGCAGCCAGCTCATGGGGTCTCGGTGGAACGGATGAGCCATCCTAGCGGAATTCCATGGCCGTCATTGCGCGCAACATGTCCGGCGATGCCCTTGCGGCGCCCCTTTCGGGGATCCAGCATAAGGGCGTTCCTGGAGGTTGCCATGCGAGGCGCAGGGAGGTGCAGGCGATGGGGCGCCTGGATGCTGGTGCCCCTGCTGGCCACAGGCGGCTGCGACCGGTTTGGTTTCGGCCCGAAACCCGCCCGGGTGGTCGTGAAGTTCGACATCGTCGGGGGGGACAACAGCTTTGCGGCGACGGTCTACGTCCAGGAGGTGAACACGGGGCAGACGACCCTGTTCCCCTACGGTCCGCACACCCCCTACATCACCGCGGACCTGAAGAACCCCGGGACGTACGTCTTCTACGCCCGGCTCGTGGAAGCCCCGGACGACTACCACTACGGCTACACCAGCGACCAGCCCGTGGCCTACGGACACATGACCCGGGGGGGCACCCAGGATCCGGCCACCGCGAGCCTCATCGCCCTGGAGGTGAAACCCGGAGGCACCTACAGGGCCTATATCAACGACTACCGCGCCACGTTGCCCGCGCCGGGAAAGCCCGTGACCGTGCCCTGGCGGAGACCCTGAAGAAACGCGTGAGGGAGCGGATCCAGGCTATTTGAGCCGCACCGGACAGCCCGCCACGCAGAGCCAGGCCTCGTCCGCGGCGGCGGCCGTGGCCTGGGCCAGCCAGCCCGCCAGGTCACGGAAGCGCCGGAGCTCCGGCTCTTCCGGCACCAGGCTCCAGCCCACCTCGTTGCCCACCACGACGGTGGGCCAGGGGGCCTTGCGGAAGTTGGCGAGGAGGCGATGCCAGCCTTCCTGGATGGCCTCGTCCGAGGCTTCCATCCGTCCCCCCAGCCACACCGTCAGGCAGTCCAGCAGGACGCCGGAGGGCGGCGGGTTCAGGTGGGCCAAGGCTTCCGCCATGTCTCCCGGCGCCTCCAGGGTGCGCCAGGAGCCGGGACGCTCAGCCCGGTGGCGCCGTACGCGCTCGAGCATCTCCTCGTCCTGGGGATCGATGCGGTAGGTGGCCGCATAGACCACGTGGTCGCCCCAGGTCTTGGCGAACTCCAGGGCCAGGCGGCTCTTGCCGCTGCGTACGGGTCCCGTGACGAAGATGAGCTTTCCCATGGCGCAAGCCTATCACTCCCGGTCCTGCCTCTGCAGGAAGTCGAGAGCCCGCCCGGCAGAAGGGCTCCAGGGAACTGACCATGAGACCCCTTCAGGCCGATGACCCTGGCCTCGAGGCGTACAAAGGAAGAGAGCCCGCAGGGGCTCTCTTCCTGGATTCGGCAGGGGTCAGACCTTCATGATCTCGGCATCCTTGTGCTTCATGATCTCCTCGACCTCCTTGATGGAGTCGTCGGTGAGCTTCTGGATCTGGTCCAGGGACTTCTTGGCGGCGTCCTCGCTGAGGGGATTCTGCTTGTCCTTCTCGAGCTTCTTCACGTCCTCGTTGGCATCCCGGCGGACGTTGCGGATGGCGGTCTTGATCTCTTCGCCCAGCTTGTTCACGAGCTTGGTGAGCTCCTTGCGGCGCTCCTGGGTGAGGGCGGGGATGGGCAGGCGGATCACGTTGCCGTCGTTGGCCGGGTTCAGGCCCAGTTCGGACTTCAGGATGGCGTGCTCGATGGCCTTGATGGCGGTCTTGTCGAAGGGGGCGATCATCAGCGTGGAGGGCTCGGGGACGCTGATGGAGGCGATCTGGGTCAGGGGCATGGTGGCGCCGTAGTATTCGACCTGGATGGAGTCCAGCAGGCTGGCGTTGGCGCGCCCGGTGCGGATCCCGGACATCTCCTTCTTGAGCGTCTCGATGGAGGTCTTCATGCGCTTCTTGGCTTCGGCGTAGATGGCCTCGGGGGTGGCGGTGGCGGTCGTCATGGGCGCTCCTTCGTCATTCGGAATGGGTCGGTTCGGTGAGGAATCATATCAGCCCAGGCAGGTGCTGCACCGCGCTCCGGCCTGGAGGTTCTCGATGATCTCCGGCACCTGGGCCAGGCTCGAGACCTCCACCAGCTCGGCGTCCGGGTCGTGGTCAGGCCGGGGCCGGCCCTCCCGGTTCACCCAGATGGCCGTCCAGCCTGCTTCCAGGGCACCCTGGACATCGTCGTTCCAGCTGTCGCCCACCATGGCCAGCTGCCCCGGGAAGAGGTTCAGCCGCTTCTGGACGCCCTCGAAGGCCTTGGGATCCGGCTTGAGGATGCCGGTTTCCGCGCTCAGGAACCGGTTGGGGATCAGGTCCGTCAGCCCCAGGCGCTCCAGGAACGCCATGTCGAAGCTCTGGGTGTTGGAGAGCAGGGCCAGCCGGGCCACGTGCTTGGTGCGGGCCACGGCGTCGAGGGCTTCCGGGAAGCACGCCGCATCGGCGGCCGCCTCCTGGAAGACCCGGGACATGGCGCCGTACTGGTCTTCGGTCATCTCCATGCAGGGCTTCCAGCGATCCAGGAAGGCGATGGCGCTGGGGTGGACCTTGTCCATGGCGTCCCGCTTCAAGGTGAGGAAGTGGGTCCGCTGTGCGTCGGTCATCAGGTCCTGCAGGTGCAGGAAGGGGTCCCCGCCCCGGCTGTGCACCAAGGTGTTCCAGAGGTCGAACACCACTGCCCGGATCATAGCCCGCTCGCCCGTTTCTGGATGTGCAGGGGGGTCGTCACCGGAATGCCCAGGACATCCAGCCCCACCTCGCCGTCGAGCTTCCAAACGCCAGGTCGCGCCCCCTGGCTCACCATCCTCAGGGCGTTCCAGGCCTTCTGCAGATCCCCGTAAGTGAGCACGAGATCCATGGCCACCGGCGTCCGGCTTCCGGGTTTCAGGTCCACACCCTGCAGGGTCGTCAGGTCGCCGACCGCGTGGGTCACGCCATCCGATTCAAGGAACACGCGACCCGCGATGGAGCGTGCCCTGAACCGCACCTGGGTGGGGTTCTCGGCCCCCACCGTCACGTGCAGGATCACGCGGGACTGCTCAAGGGGAAAGGCCAGCTGGACGGTCGGGTCGACGCGGTCCAGGGAGAACTTCAGCTGCTTGGCGGCCTGTTTGTAAGTGTTCACAGGACTGCAGCCGCCGAGCAGGACGAGCGCCGGAACCGCCAGCCAGGGAAGGCGCATCAGTGGCCCCGATAGATCACGCAGTTGTCCGTGGTCTCGTAAAGCTCGAGCTGGCAGAGGCCGGGGAGGTTCGGAGCAAGCTGTTCCCAGATCCATACGGAGATGTTCTCGGCCGTGGAGAGGGGGATCAGGTCGTTGAGAAAGTGATGATCCAGCTTCTTGATGACACGCTCATTGACCACCTTCGAGAGGTCGTCAAAGTCGATGAGCATGCCCGTCTCGGTGTTGACCGCGCCCTCCAGGCTCACGAACAGCTTGTAGCTGTGCCCGTGCAGGTTCCGGCACTTGCCAGGGTGGTTGTAGATGAAGTGGGCGGCCTCGAAGCCGTATTCCTTGCGAAGAATCATGGATGGCACCATCTACCCTGTCCGGGGGGGTCCATTCTACCCTCCCGGTGCTTGTGATGCTGGGGCGCAGGTCGGGGTCATGGCATTTCCCGCCGAAATTTGGTTTCCATCCAAGTCGGACGATGAGAGGGGCGAAGGGCCCCATTTCCTTCCGACGGCTCACGTCGACCCATCCCGCCAGGTGAACCATGAACCGCAACGTTTCCCAGAAACTGATGGTGCCCATGGCAGCCATCGTCCTGGTCATCGCGCTGGGCACGTCCTGGACGCTGTCCCTGATCCAGGAGAAACAGCTGAAGGATGACGCCAAGCAGCAGGTGTCCGTGGCCGAGGAAGGGCTCCTGGACACCCTGAACCTGACCCATGGCCTGCTCACCTCCAAGGTGGACTCCTGCATGAAGGTGCTCATGTCCGAGATCCGGCGTATGGGCCTCGGTGCCCAGGGGCCGGAAATCACGGTGGGTGACGAGAAGGCCCCGGACATTCTGTTCGGCGGCAAGGCCGTGGGGAACAAGGCGGAGCTGCCCGAGGGGGTGGCGACCCTCACCGAGGGCACGGTCTCGATCTTCAGCAAGCGCGGCAACGACTTCGTGCGCATTGCCACCAATGCCTGGAAGCCGGACGGGTCCCGGGCGGTCGGTACCGTGATGGACCCGGCCAGTCCCGCCTACAAGGCGGTCAGCGCGGGGCGACCTTTCGCCGGTCTCACGGATCTCTACGGTCAGCCCTACCTGGCGAGCTACGAGCCCCTGCGCAATGCCGCCGGAGACCAGATCGGGGTTCTGGGGGTGGGCTTCCCTCTGTCGGAGCTCAAGCGCGTCTATGTCACCGTGCGCCGCGTGAAGGTGCTGCAGTCCGGCTTCCTGGCCCTCATCGACCAGAACCAGCGCCTCCTGTTCTCCGGCAGCATGCTGGAGCCCGCGGATACGGAGGAACTGCTGAAGAGCGGCAAGGTGAAGGGGAGCGAATGGGTGGTCAGCAAGAAGCCCTTCGAGCCCTGGGGCTTCACCATCCTTACGGCCTATCCCATGAAGGAGATCACGAGGCCTGTCTGGATGATCCGTTGGGGCGCCATGGGCCTGGCCCTGGTGCTGGTGGCGGCCCTCACTTCCAGCCTCTATTTCATCCTGCGCAACAAGGTATTGCGTCCCCTGAACGGGGTCCTGGAAGGGATCCAGCGGAACGACCTCACGGTGCAGATCGAGGGGCTTTCCGAGGATGAGATCGGTGAACTGGGTCGGGCCTTCAACAACAGCACCCAGCAGTTCCGGAGCATCTTCCAGAGCCTGGCGGGAGATGCGGACAACGTGGCCAGCGGCTCCACGGAGCTCAGCGCCACCGCAGACGAGATGCACACCACCAGCAACGAGATCGCAGGGGTCTGCGAGCGCCAGCGCCTGAGCATGAACAGCGTGCTGGAGAGCCTGGACCGCCTGTCCGAGGTGATCGAGAAGATGAACGTGCGCTTGGGACAGGCCACTTCCCAGACGGATCAGGCCGTGTCGGTCTCCCGCGAGGGCGGACAGGCCGGCGAGGCCACGGCCAAGGCCATGGAAGCCATCCGTGATGCCACGCTGCGCATGTCCCAGGCCGTCAACGTCATCCAGGAGATCGCCAACCAGACGAACTTGCTGTCCCTGAACGCGGCCATCGAGGCCGCCAAGGCAGGCTCCATGGGCAAGGGCTTCGCCGTGGTGGCAGGCGAAGTGCGCAAGCTCGCCGAGAGCAGCGCCCAGGCCACCCAGGAGATCCAGGACCTCATCGCCGAGGTGGACGCCTGCGT
>Ga0129297_10001214_pt1 | contig 12973 bp, 11 predicted proteins | sample I18A1metaG_FD_94708 | JGI IMG/M metagenome (GOLD analysis project Ga0129297, IMG submission 94708) | Lake sediment bacterial and archeal communities from Gulf of Boni, Indonesia to study Microbial Dark Matter (Phase II) - ​I18A1 metaG | ecosystem: Environmental > Aquatic > Freshwater > Lake >... | reverse complement strand
TCATAGGACCTGACCTTTTCTCTTAGCTTTTCGGATTCTTCCGATGAGACCTCCACTTTAACTATGGATTCCCCTCCAGCTCTCCTCATATCCTCCGTAACGGATATTGGTAGTATAGTTTCTAGAGCTCCAATATCGATTATGTTCATGAGGTTTGATACGCTTCTTGTTGCAGGATGGCAGTGAAAATCCACAATTTCGATTTTGGAAAGATCGATCAAAACAACAATCCCACTCTTGATATGGCCCCTGCTAGTTGACTTATGTAGTAATACAAAAACAGATAATAACCATTTCCAACGCCAACAAGAGATAAGGGATAAATACGCATCAACGCTATAGGATAAGGAAGGCGATGCGTCTTGACTGAAGCGAAAATTACTAGAAGGAAATACTTGAGGTACGGTGGTGGAATCGTTGTTGTCGCTGTTGTTGCGGCGGCAGGATACGGAATCTATGAAGCCACAAAGCCGACGCCGGTAGCAACCCCTACCCCTACTGTATCCCCAACGCCAACCCCTACACCAACCATAACGCCTACACCGGCTGTGTCTGCTGAAACCCTTTACTTAGCTTCCAGCGAGGACTTCAAGAATATAGACCCAGGCCAATGTAGAGAGACGGCCGACTATAACACCATCATGCAAGTTTACGAGGGACTAACGATAATAAGGGGCTGGGAGACTCGAGCACAACCCTGTTTAGCGACTTCGTGGGAAGTGTCGGAGGATGGTATTTGTTATACATGGCATCTAAGAAAGGGCGTTCCATTCCATAGCGGAGATCCCTTCAACGCGGAATGTGTCAAGTACTCGTTTGAAAGGTTGCTTACTATGAACGTGGCGAACGTCTACAAAATAGCTCCCTATCTCGACAGAGTCGAAGTGGTAGATGAACACACTGTTAAGACCTACCTAAAGTTTCCTTGGGCCGCGTGGCCCGAATGCGTGGCAGATCAAGTGGCGGCTGTCGTGAATCCCAAGTTTGTCGAGGCTCACGGAGGAATTGTTGCTGGGCAACCTAACGAATACATGATCACACATGAAGATGGCACGGGACCCTATATACTCGAAGAGTTTGTGCCTAGAGAGAGGATCGTGTTCAAAAGTTATCCAGATTATTGGGGTGGTTGGGAAGGAAAACACGTTAGGAGAATCGTTAGACGGAACATACTTGAGGTAGCCACGAGACTAATGTTGCTCGCAAGAGGAGATGTTGATGTTGCATATGTGCCCTCAGGGAATCTGCCAGAGCTGGAGAAGATAATTGAGTCAGAAAAACTACCTCTCGTCGTCCAAAGAACGCACGAAGGCAACCCGATCTACAGCAATAAGCAGTTCTTCATCTATCTCAACTGTGCGAAACTGCCTTTCAGCGACATAAATATGAGACTGGCGTTCCAACACGCTTTTGATTACGACACGTTCGTTAAGGAGGTCATCCATGGTTACGGAATTAGGTCAGGCGGCTTAATACCTGCGGGAATATGGGGTCATGTAGACGATATGCCCCTATACGATTTCGATCTTGTCAAAGCCAAAGAGTATATAGAAAAAGCTTCACCTGAAGCAAAGCAGAGCCTAGCGAAAGGACTGACAATATATTATGTGCCTGGAAACGCCTTGCTCAAAGAGGGCGCATTAATGTTCCAAGGAGACCTAGCCAAGATAGGCGTCAAAATGGAAATAAGGGAATACGATTACGGGTCATGGCTTGACATGCTGAAAGCTGAGCCAGATAAGGCTAATCAAATTGGTGAGACGTGGTGGTGGGAGAGTGCCGGTGACCCATACTTCTTCACGTTATACGCAAGGAAGGACTACTGGCCACCTAGAGGATGGAACTGCACCTTCTGGGGTAGCGACGAAATAGACGGTCAGCTAGACCAAGCCGCTAGAGAGCAGAATCCAACAGTGCGCAAAGAAATGTACAGAAAGGTTGAAATGGCTTGGCATGACGGAGCCGCATGGATAATCATCTACCAACAGAGCGGATTGCTGATGATGGACAATATATACGCCAATTGGGTCCATGGCTGGGCCTTTAACCCATGTAGCTACAACCACTACTATGACGTCTGGAAGGAACCAGCATAGACTCCCTCCCTTTTTTAGTTTCCCCTATTCTCAATATGCTTCAGAAGCTTGGCTAAGTATGGGGCTGAAAACATATATCTTAAAACGCGTAGCCATGCTGATTCCGGTTATGCTAGGTGTTACTGTAATAACCTTTTTGCTGTCCCATGTTATCCCCTCAAACCCTTCTTGGGTTTGGGCCGGAAGCATGCATGCCACAGAAGAGACGATACAGAACGTAATTGAGAGATACCATCTAAATGAGCCATTATACGTGCAATACCTCTATTACCTATCAGATCTTCTCCGGGGAGATCTCGGAACATCTCCTGTAACAAACAGACCAGTGCTCGATGATCTAAGACAATACTTTCCAAACACCATAGAACTGAGTGTTTCCTCTCTTATCTTCAGTATACTTGTTGGCATACCTCTAGGAGTTGTGTCTGCAACAAGAAAGGACAAGCTTCCCGACCACGTCAGTAGACTATTCTCGCTTTGCGGGGTCTCGATGCCGATATTCTGGCTGGGCTTGCTCCTTCAAATGGTGTTCTATTACGAGTTACGATGGATCCCCGATCCCGGTGGACGCATAAGCGAAGAAATCCTAGTCAAGTTTCCAGTTGCACATATAACCGGCTTGAAATTGCTAGATAGCGTCTTGACGGGAAATTGGCCAGCGTTGCTAAACCTTTCTGTACACATAATAATGCCTATGATCTGTCTTTCATACAGCTGTATTGCTCTAATCAGTAGAATGACCCGTTCAGCGATGTTGGAAGTGATGAGAGCAGACTACATCAGAACAGCTCGATCGACGGGCTTCTCGGAGAGAGTTATAATATATAAGCATGCTTTGAGAAATGCCTTGATCCCAGCGACGACCGTAATAGGTTTCACGGTTGGCTGGCTACTCGCCGGGTCCGTGGTTACTGAGTCCGTCTTCTACTGGCCTGGTATCGGACAATACGCGGTCAACGCGGCGTTCAGGTTCGATTTCCCATCAATTATGGGGTTCACCGTGTTCGTTGCACTCTTTTACGCTCTTGCGAGCCTAGTTGTGGACATAACCTACGCATATCTCGACCCGCGAATCAGATATGAGTGATAAACATGAAGGAGGGTAAGAATCGAATCAACCGTTGGAAGGAATCACACTTACCACAGACAAGGGAATTCCGTTTCATTCTTCATCTACTTAGAAGAAGCCCTTTATCAATACTCGGTCTTGCGATAGTCATATGCGTCCTCTTGATGGCAATACTCGCCCCATTCTTGGCGAACCATGACCCACATGAGATTGATCTGCAAAACAAGTTTCAACCGCCGAACAGGGAATACTATTTTGGGACAGACAGCGTTGGTCAAGACATATACAGTAGAATCTTGTACGGCAGCCGATTGGCCTTGCAAACAGGGATCACAGTATTGGCGACAGCAGGTTCTATAGGCCTGATCATAGGCGTAATAGCCGGCTACTTCAGAGGAAAGATTGAAGAGGTCATAATGAGAATAACAGATATTTTCTTCGCCATCCCAAGCCTCATTCTTGCAATGGCAGTGTCAGCAGCGCTCGGCGAGAGAAGTCTTACAGTCACCCTCGTTGCCCTATCGGTAGTCTGGTGGCCCTTCTACACAAGGACTGTTCGAGGTGTAACGATGTCGTTAAGAGAAAACCAGTACATAGAGGCTTCGAAATGCATTGGAGCCAACGACTGGCGAATAATCTTTGACCACATTCTTCCCAATACCCTCGGGGTCATCATAGTGCAAGCTAGTATGGACATGGGCAACGTGATTTTGACGGCTGCAGCCTTGAGCTTCATAGGCTTTGGCGCAGGACCTGGCGAGGCTGAATGGGGGAGAATGATAGCAGACGGCCGCTTTTATATACAAACCTACCCTTGGATGACGATTTTCCCTGGACTAGCCATATTTTTCGCGGTTCTAGGGTTTGCATTACTTGGTGACGGACTGAGGGATATTCTAGACCCGCGGCTTAGATGGTAAGAGGTAGCATAATGGAAAGCCTGTTGAAGATAAGTGGTTTACGCACATACTTCTACACCTATCAGGGCGTAGTGAAGGCTGTGGACGGAGTGAGCTTTGAGGTAAACAAGAATGAAACAGTGGGACTGGTAGGTGAGACAGGCTGTGGGAAATCGGTCACGGCCCTATCGATAATGAGACTGATCCAGTGGCCGCCTGGCAAGATTGTAGGCGGAGAAATCATTTTCAAAGGAGAGGACCTGGCCTTGAAGACCGACAGAGAGATGAGGGAGATAAGGGGGAACAGGATATCGATGATCTTTCAAGAACCTATGACATCTTTGAATCCAGTGTTTAGGGTTGGTGATCAGATAGCCGATGTCATAGTGCTACATCAAAAGGTGAAGAGGAAAGAAGCTTTGAAGAAAGCCGTGCAAATGATTGAAGCTGTGAATATTCCGGATCCCGAGAAGGTTGCTAGGCAGTATCCTCACGAGCTCAGTGGAGGTATGCGCCAGCGGATTGTAATGGCGATCGCGATCGCCTGCAACCCAGACTTACTCATAGCTGACGAACCAACAACCTTCCTTGACGTTACCGTTCAAGCTCAAATCTTGAAGTTGATGGAAAGCCTTAGGAATAAGGTGAAGGCATCCATGATACTTATTACCCATAACCTCGGAGTTGTAGCTCAGACCTGCAACAAGGTGATGGTTATGTATGCTGGCAACGTCGTTGAATCCGGGCACGTGGGAAAGATCTTTGAGAATCCAATGCACCCCTACACCAAAGGATTGATGAACGCCATTCCCAAGTTAAATGAACATAAAGATCGACTTGAAGTGATCAAAGGGCTCGTTCCAAACCTCGTCAATCCGCCCTCCGGTTGTACATTCCACCCTAGATGCCAACACGCGATGGAGATTTGTAGCAAACAGAAGCCCGCCCTTACAGAAATAGAAGAAAACCATTTGGCCGGTTGTTATCTCTATCATTAAGGGAACGTTTGGTTATGGAGATGCCCGAAGTACTGCTATCCTGTGCGGATCTAGTAAAACACTTCCCCGTGACTAGCGGATTCCTTTCGAAGACCATCGGACAAATACATGCAGTCGACGGTGTGAGCTTCTACATCAGAGAGGGGGAAACTTTGGGAGTCGTCGGAGAGTCAGGCTGCGGCAAGACGACTGTCGGGAGAACTATCCTTCGCCTCATAGAACCCACTTCTGGGGAGGTCAGATTTGAAGGCAAAGACGTGTTCAGGTTGAAAAAAGGGGATTTGAAGAGGTTAAGACGCGATATGCAAATGATTTTTCAAGATCCCTTCTCCTCACTTGATCCAAGGAAGACAGTTTTTAGCATCGTTGGCGAACCCTTAAGAGTGCATCGCCTGGCCAAAGGTAAGGAACTGAAGGGCACAGTCCTTTCGCTGATTGAAAGGGTGGCCCTAAAGGAGGAGGATCTATACAAGTATCCGCACGAGTTCAGCGGAGGGCAGAGACAGAGGATAGGCATCGCCAGGGCGCTGATCACTAACCCTAGATTCATAGTCCTAGATGAACCAACCTCTGCGCTAGATGTCTCCGTCCAGGCACAGATTCTAAACCTTTTAAAGGATTTACAGAGAGATCTGGGGCTGACTTATCTGTTTATATCGCATAACCTGAATGTGGTCAAGTTCATGAGTGACAGAGTGGCTGTCATGTACCTAGGCAAAGTGGTGGAGTCAGACATAACTGAAGATCTATTCAGATCACCACTTCACCCCTACACTCAAGCTCTGTTGTCATCCATACCTATACCTGACCCTAAGATGAAATACGAACAGATCACTCTGAAAGGAGAGGTACCGAGCCGTATGAACCCTCCGCCCGGATGTAGATTCCACCCTAGATGCCAATATGCGGAGCGTAACTGTGCAGAAAAGGTACCAGCGCTCAAAAGGATTGATGGCGAACATTTCGTCGCATGTCTCCGTGCGTGATTCCTGCTGCCACTCTTGATCTTGGAACTATCAGGTTAATTCGGCGCCTGATGTTGTTTTGGTAGGTGCTTTTGCGTCTGGATTCGGTTTACGGCATAGTTTTGCTTGGGTAGCTTGAGCATTTTCGGCATGCATCACTTGGACACGTTTGCTTAAATTGCCACGTAGGAGGAGACACAAATCAAATGAAGCTCAGGACCACCCCTAATATGTAGCTCTAGGCAAACTTAGCGGACAACTTCTAAAGCTTAATGTCTTTTCCGGTTTAAGATGAAATTTACTCAAAGAGACACTACAACGGCGAATATCAACAAAGCGATTATGAGCAGAATGATAGGCAGAAGTGAGGTTTCAAATAGAGCAACCGTGAACGCTAAGTAATCCCTCTTTTCAAGGCGCACTCTCTGCGGCTCCTCTTTTCGCTCTGCCTCTGTTTTCTCTTCCATCTTCAAAGCCTATTTGGTCAAGTGCTCAAAATCAGCCTAACAATCAAATGCCTATTTTAATCTAGCTCTTAATCAGACATCTGAGGGAGACATCGACATACCGCATAGATTATGCGGGAGTGGATTTCTACTGATGTCGAGCATTTCAGGCTTTTGTGGGGTTTGTTGTTGTAGATTTTCTAGCGAAGCGAAGGAGACATGCTCTTTTCCATGCTTCGTGCAGAAGCTTGTGAATCCTACTGCCGGTGTCGTTGCTGCAGTGTTGCGTTCCATGAACTGAGCCAGAGTCATCGAGCTCTTAGCCAAAGAACTCTTTATCCTCTTATCGGCCTGGTTACGCCTGGACAAATAAACAAAAGTCTATTTTGGTCTACCTCGAGTTTCAGCCCATTGAGGATGGCAAACAATTTTAAACATGAACCTGCAGACTTAGGGGTTGTGACGCGACTCTTGAATGATTTGAATGATTTGAAGGTAGTTGACGGTCATTGCCACATGTTCAGTGAAGAGGCGAAAGAGAGCAACCCATTTGAGAAATTTACTCTAGGCGGAAAAATGGAGGATATAAAAAACACAATGCTCTACCATCACGTTTTCAACAAGATGTCAAAGATGCTCTCGTGCGAACCTGCCTTGGACAAGATACTCGAAATAAGGCGAAAGAAAGCTGAGAGATTCAGCGAATACATCTCTTACCTATTCAATGACGCAAGAATCGATACACTCATCGTAGACACTGGATACCCGCCGACTATCACAATCGACCAGTTTGAGAAGTTGGTTCCAGCGAAGATATATCGCGTGTTCAGAATAGACGAGAATCTATTCGACGAACTTCTAGACAACTCCGAGGATTTTGACGAGATGCTGGACAATTATCTTGAGACCCTTAATCGTGCTATAAAAGAGGAGAAAGTCGTGGCTCTGAAAAGTATTATAGCTTACACGACAGGCCTACACATCAAGAAAGTAGAAGAACAAGAGGCGGAGAGCATCTTTAAGAAATTCATCAGTTCGGACAAATCCAGGTTCAAGGAGACATACTCGTTCAAGATGCAACACTATGTAGGCCCAAAGAAGCTACGAGACTTTCTCTTTTGGAGGGCTCTGGAGATGTGCATAAAGGAGGATATCCCCATGCAAATTCACACTGGAGATGGGGACATTGACATGAGAGATCTGAGCAATGCAAACCCCTTGCTATTGCATCATGTCTTGAACGACAAAGAACTCTCGAAAGCAAAGCTTGTTCTTCTACACGCAGGCTATCCCTATGTTGACCGCCTGGGCTTCTTAGCTAATCTACACCCTAATGTGTACATGGACATATCCTTCATACCTCTCTTCGCTAGCATAGGAATCTTTTATAGGCTTGTAAATGCTTTTGAGATGGTGCCTCTAACTAAGATACTCTATGGAAGTGACGCTTTCCAAGTCCCAGAAATGTACTGGTTCAGTGCCAAACTGGTGAAAGAGAGTTTGAGAGAATTGTTGGAGCAGGAAGTAAACAGAGGGGCGTTGGATGAAGGTTACGCTTACAAGGTTGCTGAAATGATTCTTTCCGAAAACGCTAGGAGATTGTACAAAATCTAACTCTTCTAGGTCTCACCTTCGACTCTCGATAGCTTTGCTAGAAGCTGACCCATGATATCGACTGCTTGATCTAAGGAATCTGAGATCATATTCCTGTTCCGCGTCAATTTAGTCCTTAGGGCGATGAAAGCACCGCTCTTAGGATCCAGCTCTGGGAGATCTACCGCTGGTTGTAGAGCTGGAACTAGCTTCACCGCTATGGATCCAACTGGGTCAAACTTGTACTTACCAGACTCATTGTAAAGGGCTGGCATAAGGGCTCTGCTCAGTCTCATCAGATATTCGTTGATCATATCTACAAGAGGTTCTAACTCCCTCCTCTCTTCCTCATTCAGTCCCTCGTACCTCGATTGAATCTTCCTAATAGCAAAATCCAGTTTTTCAGCTGCAGCCCTAACGCTTTTCGCTTTCTTCAAAAGGGGCTTGAAGTCAAAGAGACCACTCGCCTTACTCTCTAACGCTCCAAATGTGCCAATGAATGCATCTGCCACGGTAACGAATTCGAAAGGCAAAATCACGCTGTTCACCAGTCTTAAGATCTGGACGGCATACATCTTCATAGCCCTCTCAATCTGCTTGGGATCTGCCTTGTCAATGGTATCATGTATGCTATGATACCACCATCCGGTAAATACGCCCATCTCCTCGATCTGCTCGGGCGGGAAACGTGTTGACCCGAACATTGATGGTAGTCCGACTCCAAGAAAAGACATATCAGCCGCTTTCATCATCGAGTCGCTAAGCACTTTTTCACCTAGATAGCTCTCAATGTTTCGGTCGATGAAACCTTTGATCTCTTCTGTAGCGCTTGAGCACCATGCCTTTGTTCCCTTGAGACCGATCATATCCATATCATAGTAGGCAACAGCGTTTGTCTTTAAGTCGTCCCAATGATTGTCGCAGAACCAAGCCGAGCCTTCGTAGATCTCATTTGTATGGCCTGTCCACCAGGCAAACTTGATGCTCCTCCTGAGATTACCTCTAAACTTATTGAAGACTCTGGCCAACTCAAGCAACACGGCATCGCCGCATCCGTTGTCAGTGGCGCCTCCCTTGCCAGGCATCCCGTTTGCGCAAAGATGGCCAGCTACCAGAAGATATTTTTCGGGCTCTTTCGCACCCCTAACATTGGTTGAGATCTGGGTTTCCAACATCCACTCAGGTGACGTTGCCTCAGCCTTCATAAGGACCTTCACCTTTCCACGTTTCGAGAGATCCACAAGATGTCGGCCATCTGCATTTGTTATGGAAACAGCTGGGATAGGAGAGATCACTTCCTCAATGTATTCCGGGTCTGGCACGCCCCAAAGGATTCTTGCCGTCCCCTGAGGTATGGCCGGGTTTTCAGGTTTCCCAACAGCCATTAGTATAAGCCCTGCGGCTCCAAACGTTTCTGCGATCTTAATCTTCAGTGGGTATATGGGCTTGTAGGAATTTGCAACGAGGACTATCTTGTCTTTCGCGTCAACCCCCTTATAGTCTTCGTAGTCTCCATCTCCTAGGTAAAGGATTTCCCCTTCTATTCCTTCGGCCTGGGTGCTCGTTATGTAAGCCCAAGCCTCACACGTTATCTCTTCTTCCGCAGGGTGAATGACCTTCAGCTCGCCTTTTTTCATGCGGCTTACGTAGCCTATGAACTCGTGTTTCTCATTTGGTATCTTGCTACTATCCAAATCCTTCTTGATGTAGTTGACCAATTTCCTCTCTGAGGGGGATCCTGCCAGTCTCTCTCCGATACTCGAGATAAATGCCAGGTCTTTCCATACCCTATCTACAGATAGCTCCTCTAGAATCCTCTTCTCCAGCTCTTCCAAGTTGTATCGCCTTTGATCTGATATTCCGTTTCTTTTTAATAAATTCTTTGACAGCATTCGGATCGCGGCGGCGAAGAAACGAACTCCATACTCCCATAAGAAAGGTCCGAGATCACCGTCAATAGGCATATGAAAGCCTTCTTTCTTCAGCGGTGAACAACGACTTACTGCATCTAGGTATAGGCCATAACTGCTTCAAAATCCTCTGTTATACACAAGAGGGTGATACCTGAAGTGCCATAATCTCCAATTCTTCTTAGATAAAACTTAACAACACAGACAAAATCAAGCCGAAACAGGCTTAAGCAAAATTAGCCGACAACCTGTCAACCGTTTGGATAGACAGAAAAGCTCAGTTGCCTAGAGACTATGTTTTGGCGCAATGTTGTGGTAATTCTATTCCTCATAATTGCTTCTCATAGTATCTTCTGCTATGAGTAGCTTCTAGGCTGATCAGTCCTTCCGTAACGCAAACAGCCGCTTCAGGTCCGATGACGGGGATGCCTATCTTCTGACCAATCTCCTCAAACATTCCGAGCATACTGCCGCACCCCAGGACTATGACGTCTGCACCGTCTTCCATTGCTCTCTTAGATGCTTCAATGATGGCTGTCTTCGTCTTTTCAACGTCCTGTAGCTCCAGCACACTTAAAGAAAGTGCTCTAACTGAAGCTACCTTCGAGGACTCTATCCCATTGGCTCTCAATAGGTTATCATATAGCGGCTTCAAGTTCTCAAGTGGAGATATGATGGACATTTTATGTCCAATCAGGGCCGCGATGTATATTGAAGCCTGCCCTATCCCAACCACAGGGATCTTGACCAGTTCCCTCGCTGCCTCAAGGCCGGGATCGCCGCCGCAGTAAATAATTATGCCGTCGTAGCCTTCATGTTCGGCCTTCTTCACTTCCTCCAAAGCCGGTAAAAGGGCCAGCGCCTCGTCATAGTGGGACTCTATAGTCACCGGTCCTGTCTTTATACTAACAATATCGAAGACGGTCTCCGGGCGGGCTACGCTTTTGTATGCTTCTCTGACACGATCTCTGAAAACTCCGTTCATGGTGGCGGGGAGAATTACTCTTATTTTCAAGTCTTGGGCCATCTCTTGCAATTCTTGAGGTAGTCACCTACATATCTCGTCCAAATGTTTTTGTCGACTCATTCTAGTCGACTCCTAAGATTCCGCGGTATTCTTCCAGAATTATCTTTGTTCCGAAGGGTTCAGATATCTTTTTCACATAGTCTAGAATTCTCTTCTTTACATCTTTTGGCGGACTGTAGGGGTTATTCTTTTCATCAAGCTTTATCGGAATTACCTCGATCTCTGACGTTTTCTTATCAAGAAAGGTGATTCGTGCTGTGAAGGCGTCCGCCGCCACCAACTTGTTCCAAACTTCCTCTGGTAAAACCCACTGTTTCCTCCATTCTTCCCTCAAGTGCAGGAAGAAGTTTCCCATGCAGTAAAAGATGGGCTTTCCTCTGTAGATTTCCACTGGTTGAATGACATGGGGGTGATAGCCTATGATGAAGTCAGCTCCGAAATCAACCAATCGATGCGCAACATTCTGCTGATACTCGACTAGTTCATCATGGAGACCGCATCCCCAATGAGGGACAACCACTACCACATCGGCTTCGCCCTTCGCTTCTCTGATTCTCTCTTCTAAATATTGAAGATCCTTCTCAACCGGCGCTGTTCTCACAAGCGGCTGTGTACCAGGCTCCTCCTGTAAGAACAGTAGGTTTACTTCATAGCTGGTTTTTACGTGGAGGCCGGCAACACCAGGCCTGTTCTCGTCACTGGCCCAACCGAGCGGGAGGACGGAGGAAAATCCCAAGAATGCAACCCTTAGGTCTTTTACATTCACTATCCGTGGGGTTAAACTTTCTTTCAGGTTTCTTCCGACACCGAAGTACTTTATGTTGTATCGGTTCAAATTCTCCATGGTCTCGAAGAACGATTCATAACCGTAGTCCAAGACATGGTTGTTTGCTAGGGATACTACATCTATTCCAATTTGACTCATGTCTTCTGCGACGTCCGGACTTGACCTGACGGTTATCCCTTTTTCTATAGCCACTCCTTTATCAGAAAGGACCATGTCACAATTACTCATCACGAGGTCTGCATCTCTTATCATGGAGACAGTCTCTTGGAATGTCGCATTTTTCTTATCTTCTATCAAGGGAGTAACTCTTTTAAGGATCGTTGTGTCGCCTAAAGCGAGAAAAACAACTCTTGAACACATGTCTAGGTCAATAAGGTCTGGTACATTATTTAAGTTTTGGTACAGATTGGCTGGCTAACTTGGGATCTGACATTGCTTTCGCATTACTTGAAGCCCCAACGTGAAACCCGTGAAGTTTTGATCTTCACTATGAGGCATTCTTCCTCTTTGATGGGCATGTCCATATACTGAGGATACTTCTCGTGCAATAGGTCACGACTCTTTCTAAACTCTGGTCCTTTCTCCAGAAGCTCAGCCTCTCCTTGAATTAGGATTCCTTTGAGCTTTGACCAGTCTTCGAAATACTGATCGATGATTATAGAGACTTTCCTGTTCTCCTTGAGGTTCCTTACCTTCTTTGCTCCGTAATCACTTGCAAAATAGATGTTGCCTTCATCGAACACGTAACAGACAGGTACGGCATGAAGTTCTCCCTTTAGGGAGACTGTTACAACTCTACCCACAGCCTGCTTGTTTAGAAATTCAACTTGCTTTGGAGACAATTTGACCATTGGCTTTCACCAACCAAGATCGGTCTGGGCGAGTATGTCACCCTTCCTCCACTTCATTGTACCAAGGCATCCTCTCACCTATCTTGGCGCGTATCTTCCATCTCAGAGACTTCGGTCTTTCTGCGATAGCTTCTCTAATAGCCTTCACCTTCTTCATAATAGCTGCCTCATCTCTGACAACAAGTTTATGCCTTGTGATGAATGACTCAAGGATGTCGAGGCTTGCCATTACAGATTTGTGGAGTCCCCAATCCTTTGAGCAGAGTTCGGCTATGTATTTGAGATCTATCGTCTCCTTATCGGACTTGCCGGCTACCTCATGGTCCTCCAAG
>Ga0129297_10001213_pt1 | contig 12988 bp, 11 predicted proteins | sample I18A1metaG_FD_94708 | JGI IMG/M metagenome (GOLD analysis project Ga0129297, IMG submission 94708) | Lake sediment bacterial and archeal communities from Gulf of Boni, Indonesia to study Microbial Dark Matter (Phase II) - ​I18A1 metaG | ecosystem: Environmental > Aquatic > Freshwater > Lake >... | reverse complement strand
TCCCGTCGTAGTCTTGGTAATGTTATTTCTCGCTGCTGCTTCTGGGGCAGCTCCCGTTCTCGATGCCACCGACGACCTTGGCTACCTTTCACTCTTGGACCAGCTTGATGCGGACGAGGCTTGGAGCGTTGTCGACCACTTGGCGAGTGACAGTTTTGAAGGTAGAAGAGCCGGCACGCTAACAGCTGATCTCGCCTCTGAGTATATCGCAGGATACTTCGCCTCGATCAGGCTGGAGCCTGCTGGTCAGACTGGAACCTACAGAACCAAGTTTGCGATACCATTGTGGCAACTCGTCCAACTGCCAAACCTAGCATTGCTGGATGCAGGCGGCAATACCTTACTAGATTTCAAATACAGAAAGGACTTCAACGTGATCCCAGGGAGCGGCGAAGGAGACTACTCGGCTGAGGTTGTTTTCGCAGGTTATGGGATATCTGCGAACAATATCGGCTATGACGATTACGCCGACATATCAGCCCGCGCGAAGATTGTGTTGGCTATAGTGGGAGCACCGCCCTCCGATCGTTTCCGGGACCGCGACTACGAGGCTTCGTATGTAAAGGCTGAGAACGCGTTCAGGCACGGCGCCGCGGGCCTGATTTTGATCGACAGCCCGGCCGACCCTACTCCTCACTACGTCGAGAGAACAAGGTGTGGCTGTTGCTGGAGGATCTATGAGGGACTAACGATACTAGGAGGAGCGGTCGGGCTGGCTGACGCACTACTCAAGGACAGCGGTCTCACCTTGGATTCAGTCCAGCGGACGATCAATCGGGATCTGAAACCACAATCATTTGACCTCCGCAAGCGGCTCCACGTATCGGTAGCGGTGAGTTTCACCGAGAATCCAAACGCCTACAATGTTCTGGGTTTCATCCCCGGCTCTGACCCCGGCGCGTCGAGGAAAACTGTGATCATAGGCGCACACTATGACCATTGGGGGAAGGATGTGGACGGAAGCATCTTTCGCGGCGCGAACGACGATGCTTCCGGCATAGCTGTCATGATGGAGATCGCTCGCGTCTTCTCAGCTGACGTAAGGCCGAAGTCGTCGGTGCTGTTCACGGCCTGGAGCGGTGAGGAGGAAGGGTTCTACGGCTCGTATGCTTATGTGAATCATCCTTACTTCCCTCTCGGAGAGACCATCGCCTATCTCAACCTCGACATGGTCGGATATGGGCAGCAACTGTCTGCACATGCATCAGAAGCTCACAAAACCTTGCGCGATGTTGTGAGCGAAAGCGCCGAGATGCTAGGCATACCTCTCAGTGTCCAAGGCTATACCGGCGGTAGCGACCAGGTTCCCTTCGAGCAGAAAGGAGTGCAAAATGTTATCCTCATCTACTGGCCTGATGACCTCTACCACACGCCTGCGGACACAGCCAGTCACGTATCGAGAAGGAACTTGATCGAGACCGCCAGACTCACCGCTCTTATCGCGCTGAGGCTCTCCAAAGCTACGGTTGCGAGGAGGCTGTTGACGGCAACAGAGGGAACTGCACCGGTCAGTCGCATATCAACGCCCAAGACCGAATATGAGACAGGAACATTTTGGAAGATTATCACACAATCCACTGTTGAGATAGCATTGGGGCTGGCGTCCGCAATTGTCATTGTAGCTGCGGCTTTCTACTTTCAGAGACGCAAAAGGTAGAATCCTGCATTGATAGCTGCCTCTTCCCTCCTCCCGCAGCGAACGCTAGGTTTTTAGTTGTGTTCCTTTTAGCGGTCTGGCCGAGGTGTGAAAGAAATGGCAAGTCTAGCTCAGCTTAGGACAACCATGCTTGCCACGATTCTCCTAACACTGGTTATCTTCGTTGGATTTCTTGGGGCTGTATCCCTTCTCTACAGCGCGGCAACTGAGATGAATCTGTCCCCGATGAATACCCTTCTGGGGTCGTTTGTGCTGGCCTTCATTTTCCTCGGGATACAGTTTCTGATCAGTCCTTCAATCGTTGCGTGGTCGACGAGGCTTCACTACCTTAAACAGGGCGAATATCCCTGGCTTGAGAACACAGTCAAGGAGCTTGCCGCTGCCAGTGAAGTTCCGATGCCGAGGCTGGCAGTAGTTCCAAACCCTACGCCAAACGCTTTCGTCTTTGGGAACTCGTCGTCCAACATGACGCTCGCTGTTCATGAGGGGTTGTTGAGGCAGCTGAATGAGGACGAGGTTAGAGGCGTTATCGCTCACGAACTCGGCCATATCAAACATCGTGACTCCATCGTGATGACCGTTCTCTCGGCGATTCCGTTACTCGCCTACGTCATTGCTAGGAGCACACTGTTCATGGGCTACGGTGGGCGTGACAGAGATAGAAGTGCGGGATACCTGGCTATTGCAGGCATGGTCGCGCTGGTCGTGTACTTTGTCGCTCAACTTCTTGTTCTCAGGCTAAGCCGGCTGAGAGAGCACTTTTCGGACGCATACTCAGGCTACCTGACCGGCTCTCCTAGAAGTCTCGAGAGCGCCCTCACAAAGATCGCCTATGGCCTGTCGTTGCGACCAGAAGAGCCTGCGGGCGTCAGGGCACTGTACATCTCCGACCCAGCGCTAGCGAAAAGTGAAGTTCAAGGCATCCTAGACAGGCGGGGCGAGTATGACTTGGACCATGACGGGGTTCTTGACGAGAGAGAACTTCAGCTTGCGATGGAGAAGGAAGCAAGGTCAATGTGGAGGGGCCTGAACGAGGCGTTCTCCACGCATCCCCCCACCTACAAACGAATACTCGTGCTCAGACAGATTGAGGACGAAATTCGGCAGGGCACAGGCGAGGCCCAAATCTACAGATCAATCTGAACTTGAACGTCGACGGTGACTCCTCGCCTGAAGGCTCTGCAGGCAGTGCCACCTGCCTAAAATAATTGGGCCAGAATGGTTCGTCAGGGAACGAGATTGAAAGGCGACCTGAAGCGGACCCTCGAGGAGCATGAACGCTGGAGAGCAGAGCAATGCCTGAACCTAATAGCCTCCGAGAATGTCACGAGCCCAAGCGTTCGTAGGATCTTGGGCTCCGACCTAGGGCATCGCTACACGGCACAGGACCGCTTCTACCTAGGATCGAAGTTCACCGATCATGTCGAAGACATTGCGAGACGACTGGTTTGTGATTTGTTCGGGTCGGAATGGGCAGATGTGACGCCGCTGTCGGGTCACCTGGCCGACATGACACTGCTTTCAACATTTGCTCGGCCGGGCGACAGGATCTTGACGATAGGCACCGACCACGGAGGATACCCGGGTATTTCCGAGATGGGCTACCCAAGGATACTTGGCCTGGAGAATATTCACTTTCCTTTTGACAAGGACAGATGGAACATACGGAGGGACGCGACTGTTGAACTGATCACAAGCAAGAATCCGCGCCTGGTCGTCCTTGGCTCAAGCTACATACTATTCCCGCATCCCATCGAAGAAGTTGCTAAGGCATGCGTTGAGACGGGTGCCACGCTGGCTTATGATGGATCTCATGTCTTGGGTTTGATTGCGGGGGGTGCTTTCCAGCAGCCTCTGAGAGAGGGTGCAAGAGTTCTAGTCGGCTCAACTCACAAGAGCTTCTTCGGGCCTCAAGGGGGGATCATCGCCTCATTCAAGGAAGAGGGCCGGAGGATGAAACAGATGATCTTCCCCGCCCTCATGGACAATGCGCATTGGAACAGAATCGCGGCGCTTGCACAGGCGCTCCTTGAGGCGAAGAGATTCGGGCGACGGTACGCAAGCCAGGTTATTAGGAACAGTCGCGCTCTCGCGCAAGCTCTGGAGGAGGCGGGCGTTCGCGTCAGGTGTAGAGAATACGGCTACACGGCCTCACATCAAGTCCTCCTAGACATGGATCGAATGAAAGATGGCGAGAAGATTCCTGACAGACTGCAGGAAGCGAATGTGATCGTGGACAGAGGAATCCGTCTGGGCACAAGCGAGGTGACACGAAGGGGAATGGGAGAGAAAGAGATGAATGAAATTGCAGAGATTATCAGCGTCATAATCTTCGAAAAAGAAGCCCTGACTGTCACGAGAAAAAGAGTGGCCAGATTAGCGAGGAGATTCCGTCGGGTGCGTTACGCCTAGAAGACCAGCATCGGTCTCGCGCAGGAGCTGTTCTCGTGGGCCGCCACCAGTTAGCCTGATGGCCTGTATCTCAGTATGGCAGCTATGCCGCCGAAGGACTCTAGCAACATGATGCCTTCCTCGGTCTCTGTAGAAATTACTTGCAGGTCCAGCGAGCTCTTCTCCGCCATCTCTACAAACTCGTCGAGAAGGTTCTGAGTATTCTCAATCGCTAGAGTCGTGTTACTGCAATTCTTGCAGGTCTTCGAAAGTAGGTCTTGTTCAAACTTCGCGAGACCCGAGCGAGCAATCAGAGCATCCTCCTGATACCCACAGTTCTTGCATTTCACAAAGACATGAAGCCGATCCAGCTTCTCTGAGAGCAGCAGAGTGTCTACCAAACCAGCGTTCAGATTCTTTCTGACCTGCATCTCGCCGTAGGAAGCAAGACCGGTCTCATGACCGAGTTCATAGAGAAATTTCTGAACAATTCTCTTCTCCTCGGTGTACCGAACGCCCTTCAGCAGGTCTTCGCTCCTCTCAACGATCTCGTCGAGGCCGGACTCGGAGACGTAAGATGTGTCCAGAGTTGCAATGATCTTCTGCTTGAGTACATAGTTCAGGTAGTCGCCTTCCTCAAAATCGTACTTGGTCGGGCCCGGGCCTCCGATGATCAGAGCGCGCAGATCAGGGATCTGCCCTAGCATTTCATTCGTGTGAGATGCAACTCGTTTGAAGTACTCGTTGACGGCCGCCTCCCTCAGTCTCTCAAATCTTCTTGCCGACTGGCCTCCCGCACGATGCTTTCCCGGTATTCCAGATGTGAATTCCTTGAGGACGGTCATCTGTTGACCGCGCAGACTCGCCAGGATCGCCTCATTTGTGTCGATGACTAGCACGCCGTATGTATCTTTCTCGCGCATCATGTCGAAGAGAGGTTCCAGGTGGAAACGGCTATCGCATCGATAGAAGTAGACGTTGATCTTTTCTGGAGGTTCCAGCGTGTAGATTTCCATTTTCTCGTTTCCAGGGGCCCCATACGGAATCGCACCGCAGAATATCACAAGGCCGTTCGGCGGCGGAGACTTGAAGAGCTTGAGTCTTTGCTGGACTTTCTCTATCGCTTCCTGAACGTTCTTCCGGGTCACCCGTGATTTGATGTTGGACGCAGTTCCATATTCCTCTCGGAGATTGGCCATCACTTCATGTATCCTCTTGTCGGCGGGAACGTAGAGGCTGATCAGTTCAGTGCCTCTTCCCTCTTTGGAGGCGAGCATCTCCAACGTCCGCTTAAGCTTGAAACGGGTAACCGACTCAGCCGACGACACTAACTTCTACTCCCATGGACCGATGCGTTCGAAGATGCGGTTCTTATAAATGGCACGAAAGGGGAGTGCACAGAATACTGCACTACCGAGACGATCCTCGCTGCGCTAGAGTACGCAACTCATACATACATCGTCATCCAGAACCCCGATGGATTGAGGAACGTTGAAGGTCGTGGTGAAGCTCGGCGGCTCCATCTTCGATCCGGAACCCTCCGCCAAGAGGATCGACGGCTATGCAAGGGTCATCAAGGCCTTCTCGAAAAAGAATCAGCTTGTCGTCGTCACCGGCGGAGGTTCAATGGCGCGCAAGTACATCGCTGGTGCCAGAGAACTAGGCGCTTCTGAGGCGGTTTGCGATCAAATCGGCATTCAAGTTTCCCGTCTCAATGCTAGGCTGTTAGCAGCCGGGCTGGGAGACTCCGCATTCCCTGAGATACTCGACCGTCTCGAGGATTTGCCTAGATTCGCGACATCCGGTCTGATCGTCGTTATGGGCGGGCTCCAACCTGGACAGTCTACAAATGCGGCTGCCGCACTGGCCGCAGAGACGATCCGGGCAGACCTGCTCGTCAACGCTACCGACGTGGACGGCGTGTACAGCGCCGATCCCCGCAAGGATCCAAGTGCAAAGAAACTCGATGAGGTGACATCTGAGGAACTGGAAAGAATTCTCTCAAGAGAGGGATTCAGAGCCGGGGAGTATGCACTCATGGATCTACTTGCACTCAGGATCATCAAGAGATCCGGCATTCCTGTGAGAATCGTGGACGGGCAGGATCCATCAAATGTTGAGAAGGCCTTGCATGGAAAGCGCATCGGAACTATGATTGTATCTATGAAGAGATGAGCTCCGTGACGAAGCTGACGGACATCTTTCAATCACGGGCACAAGTGAAGCTTGTCCAACACCTGCTTGAGAACCCAGGGAAAGTCTTCAACCAAAGCACCTTGGCAGAGTTCTTGGAAGTCTCACCGTCAACTGTTGCAAGGATCATCGAGCCACTAGTGGAGCATCGTTTCATCCTCTTGGATAGGTATGAGGGCGGCATGAAAATACTCGCGTTAAATCAGGATAACCAGAAAACCAAGCTGTTAATGGAATTCTACGAAAAGCTGAAGGCGCTATAGTTCCGTGTCCGCTAGAGACTGACTTGAATAGCTATTCGCCTAACTTCTCGTTTTCTGCGGCTATCGACTTGAACTTGTCGGCGAGTGACTCGCAGATGAGGGAGCAGACTCTCCACTGGCGCAGGTTGTAGTTGATTCGCAGTTGCTCCATGGCCTCAACGATCTTGTCTTCTTCATCGGGATTCATCGATAGGTCCGCGGCAACGTAACAGCTAATCGTATAAAAAGCTCACTAACCCAGTTGATTCGCTACCCTATGTGACGGCGCTCGCCCTTGAAGATTCTCGCCAAAGACATCAAACATGGCTTCATGAAGCTAGAACTTCGCAACATTGATGATCTTTGGGTTCTGTACAATGTCGTCCAAAAAGGAGATCGCGTCATTGGAAGGACGACCCGAGAGGTAAAGTCAACCGAGACAGCGAGACCTTCGAGCAAGAGAGTTACGGTTACGCTTGGGATCACAGTGCAAAAGGTGTATTTCGACCGGGATCTTGACAGGCTTCGGATCCATGGGATAGTCTTCGAAGCCCCCGAAGAGGTGAGAGTCACCGGGTCCCATCACACATTAAGCGTAAGGCCAGAGGATGTTGTGGCGATCCTGAAGGACAGGTGGTTGAGCCATCAAGTCCAGAGAGTTGAGAAAGCAGTCGTCACCGAGGAACCCATCATCATTGTAGCGCTTGACTCAGAAGAAGCCTCGATTGCGGTTCTTCGTGCTTTTGGGCTTGACTTCAAAGGCCAGGTGCGGTCGCAGCTCCCGGGGAAAACAGAATCCGAGAAGCGCCAAGCAGCGTTGAAGGAGTACTTTCGAAAGATTGAAACCTTGCTGGATGCTGTCTGCATTGGGTTCGGCGGACCCCTCCTTATTGTGGGGCCGGGTTTTACCAAAGACCATTTCGTTAAGGAACTGAAATCAGAAGTGAAGCATGTGGGGTCCAGAAGGATTGCTGTCAAGACGGTGGGAAGCGGGGGTGTCGCCGGAGTCCATGAAGCCATCAGGGTGGGCGCAATCAGCAAGATCAGAAGAGACTCCAGGGCGCTGAGGGAAACGGAACTTGTCAACGAAGCGTTGAAGCGACTTGGATCATCGAGGGGAGATGTCTCCTACGGGCTCGAGCGTGTCGAAGCCGATACGAGCATGGGAGCTGTAGAGACACTCATCATCGCCGATCAGGTGATCCGTGAGGCTGAGGATGAAGAGAGATCCAGGATCGAAGCGACAATGAGAAGCGTTGAGGACCGCGGGGGGAAGGTCGCACTAGTCAGCAGTGAACATGAGGCAGGCAAGATGTTGCAATCACTTGGTGGAATTGCGGCTCTCCTACGATACCGCCTCCACCAAGGTTGAGACGCCTTTCAACCAAACTTCGCCTCCATCAAGAGGCATGCTTTTAGTTTAGCTGCCAGATGTAGACGCTCCGACTGGGATCAGAGACCGAGGAATAACCATGGATCCGACGATCACCTCGCTGCTCTTCTACGGGGTGGTCTGGATCGGGATCTATCTGGCTGGCAGAGCTCTCAAAGCTGAACGTTTCGGCTTCGTTCTCTCGCCGGCCTATTTCATGTACAAGACGACAGCCCTGAACAAATGGATAGGGTCTGTTGCCGAAAAGGGGAGAGGATTGTGGAGGGCGCTCGGGAACGCTGGGATCGCCGTTGGGATCGGACTAATGGTATTCGCAATTTACCAGCTTGGGCTGAACCTATTCAACCTCTTCTACCGTGTCGAAGTCGCAACTTCCATACAGCCCGTGATCCCTCTTCCGGGGCTGACGATAAGCTGGGAGAGCTTTCCGTACCTTGTGATAGCGATCTCGCTGGTTCTTGCAACGCATGAGCTTGCACACGGAATCGCAACTCGGGTCGACAATGTACCTTTGAAGTCTGCCGGTGTCTTCATCGCAGTTGTCCTTTTCGGCGGTTTCGTGGAGCCAGACGAAGAGCAGCTCGAAAAAGCATCCAATCAGACAAAACTGAGAGTCTACGCCGCCGGCTCCTTTACGAATGCTGCCCTGGGATTGGTGGCGCTTCTCCTCTTCGCCAACTTCGCTGCGACTATCAGTCCGTTCTACACAACTAACTATGCTGGCGTTCAGGTCGCAGGACTCATGCCAGGCTTTCCGGCCGAAAGAGCCGGCGTACGGGCCGGAGACATCATAGTTGGAATCAACGGAGTTCCAGTCCATACGGTCGCTGACCTCCAACACGCAATGACGAGAATCTCTCCTGACATGCGGATAACAGTCTCCACGCTGCGAGGGAACTTCCGGATTGTGACCGAGGCTGACCCGAAGAATAGCTCCCGGGGAATCATGGGAGTCACCCCGCTCAGAGACTTCATCACATATAGTAGTAGGTTCCCGCTCCTACCCGATAGCTTACCGTATCATCTTCTTCGGGTAGAGTTCTGGACTTCGATCGTCTTTGTCAGTGTCGCGATCATCAATATGCTCCCATTGTACATGTTCGACGGAGATCGATTCCTCGAGACATTGTTGAAGGCTTTGGGAGTAGGGCGTACTAGGGAAGTGAGAATCTTCGCAACGGGCGTCTCGCTGGCTATCCTGGGTTTGAACTTCGCTTTCTCGATCCTGCGATTCGGATTCATTAAGCTGTAAAGGATAGACCGTATTTGGCGGCCTGCTCCTCATGCGGAATCAGCCAAGTCTTCTATCGAAGGGAGCATGAAGGGGTTAGCCTCTGTAGGAAGTGCTTTGTCGATAGCGTTGAGACAAAGGTCCGACGAACGATAACGCGGAGACGAATGCTAGAGCCCCAGGACGCTGTCGCCGTGGCGCTGTCGGGCGGAAAGGACAGTGTCGCGCTTCTCCGGATTCTGTCGAAGCTTGAGCGACGATTTCCGCTTGCCCGACTTGCTGGATTGACTGTGGACGAAGGAATTGCGGGGTATCGAGGTGAAGCCGTTTCCATCTCAAGAGACTTGTGCGATGAGCTCGGAATCGAGCATGCTGTAGTCTCGTTTGATGAACTGTTCGGACTCACAATGGATGAGATCGCTTCAAAACAAAAAGAGTTGCAGCCCTGCTCCTACTGCGGCGTCCTGCGAAGGAAGGCACTAAACGAGGGCGCCAGGCGTCTCAGAGCTACCAAACTGGCCACAGCTCACAACCTAGACGATGAGGTTCAGACAGCATTACTGAACATAGTGCATGGCGATGTCGAGCGGATCTCACGCGCTTCCTCAATTCTCGGGAAGACTCAAGCCAAGTTCATTCCGAGAATCAAGCCATTGGCCGAGGTGCCTGAAAAAGAAACGACACTATACGCGTACGCAACTGGGACCCAATTCCAGAACGTACCGTGCCCCCACGGCCGTGACGCGTTAAGAGGCGACATCAGGGTGATTCTCAACAGGCTTGAGCTGAAACACCCCGGAGTGAAACATACCATCTACAGTTCGATTGAACGGCTCTCAAGGGCCAGTAAGCAAACCGAAGAAGCTCGAGCGCTTAGAGCTTGCACCATCTGCGGTGAGCCCACTCCGAACGAAACGTGTGAAGCCTGCACAATGCTGAAAACGCTCAAGACTGATATGGCCACATCATATCCGGCGGTGCCTCCGTAAGCGGACTCAACCAAGTAGCTGATCACGAAAGTATTCATCGTTTCCAAAAGACGCTGGGCATTCTCGTTCTCTGAGATAACAGTTAAAGCACAGCCGGTCGAAGCTTTTCATGGCGGTGGTGGGGGATCGAGGAGCTAGCCGTTCCTTGTTGCCCGAAATCGGCTACACGCGGGGATCCGTCAACTCAAGGGAGAGGCATGTGGTTCCTTCCGTAGGCTCTAGGTGCCAACGATGAAATCCTGCCCTACCGGGCCGGTGGAGGAAGGGACTCTTTCGAAGGGAAGAGTTCACTTCTTTGCGGCCGAACCCGGCGAGACTCGGAAGAGGGCAGTCGTAAGGTCGACATGCTGGCGCTGATAGGATCACAGGGTCTAGAAAGCATCTGGAAAACCGCGAAAGGAAACTGTGTCCATCGCTTGAGGATGCCGCCACCGTCTTAATCCACAGAAGATCCGACGTTGCAATGCGCTTCCCTTATATCAGCCTGCGGCTACGTTGAGCGAAAGTTCCGAAGAGAGAATAAACTCGCAGGCGGCGAAGTGTTCAGGATGAGCAAGGAAGCGAAGAAACTCGCTGAGGTCAAAGCGTTCAACAAGTGGCCGCTGAGCGGAAGCGAGGTCGAAGACGTAGGCTTGCAGAGATACCTCAGCACGAGAGCAATGTTCGTACCTCACAGCAGCGGTCGACACGAGCATCAGAAGTTCAGAAAGTCAACCGTCAACATAGTTGAACGACTAGTCAACAACATGATGCGCCATGGAAGGGCTGGGGGTAAGAAGGCGAAGGCCGTCAGCATTGTTCGCAATGCTTTTGAAATAATTGAGCTGAAGACCAAGAAGAACCCAGTTGAGGTCTTGGTCAGGGCCGTGGAGAACGTTGCGCCCTGCGAGGACGTCACACGAGTAGCATACGGTGGAATAGTCTATCCGATCTCGGTCGACATTGCGCCGCAGAGACGCATAGACTTGACATTGAGATTCCTGACCGACGGCGCTAGGCAGGCCGCCTACAGCAACCCTCGAACCATAGACGAATGCCTCGCCGAAGAGATCATGTATGCAGCTGAGCGCGACAACCGAAGCTATGCCATTCGAAAGCGCGATGAAATGGAACGAGTCGCTCTGGCATCTCGATAGAGTGAGATCGGCCGCTTGCCCTGCAACTTGATCGCCCGTGCATGTCGATGATCATTCGAAGCAGATTTCTTCCTCTGGCCAAGTTTTCGGACAAGAGATCAGGGGATTGCTTAATTCTGGTTTCGGAAACAGCCGGAAGACTGTCGAACCCTTAAATACAGGATTGCGGCCTTACTCAGAAATCGCGATACTGGAACGGATGGATGATTTCGTGTCGGCAAAGAAACCCCACCTGAACATGATCATTATTGGTCACGTGGATCACGGAAAGAGCACGATGATGGGTCACCTTCTGTTCCTAACCGGAAACATCGACGAGAAGACGATCAAGAAATATGCTGAGGAGTCAGCGAAGCTTGGCATGGGTGAGACATTCAAGTTCGCTTGGGTCCTCGACACGCTGAAGGAAGAGAGAGAAAGGGGTGTCACAATAGATCTGCGGTTTGAGAAGTTCGAGACGCCTAAGATATTCTTCACCATCATTGACGCTCCAGGGCACAGAGACTTCATCAAGAACATGATCACCGGCACAAGCCAAGCGGACGCTGCAATCTTGGTTGTGTCGGGAAAGAAGGGAGAGTTCGAGGTCGGCGTCGGCCCTGGCGGCCAGACCCGCGAGCACGCGTATCTCGCACGAACGTTGGGGGTAGCCCAACTCGCGGTTGTGATCAATAAGATGGACGACACGTCAGTCAACTGGAGTGAGGAACGCTTCAAGGAGTGCAAGAAGGAAGTAGAGGGCCTACTGAAGGTAGTTGGTTACGACACGTCCAAGATCACAATCACCCCAGTCTCCGGTTGGACTGGTGACAACCTGGCCAAGCCGAGCGACAAGATGCCGTGGTACAAAGGTCCGACACTTCTCTCGATTCTGGATACCTTCACGGAGCCGCCTAAGCCAATGGACAAGCCGCTGCGGATTCCTGTTCAAGACGTCTACTCGATTACGGGAGTTGGAACCGTGCCTGTAGGAAGGGTCGAGACTGGAGTACTGAAGATTGGTGACAGTCTTGTCTTCATGCCCCCCAACGTCAAGGGGGAGTGCAAGGATATCGAGACGCACCACGAGAAGATGCCGCAGGCAGTTCCCGGGGACAACATCGGCTTCAACGTGCGAGGTATCACCAGGACCGACATCCATCGAGGCGACGTGGCTGGAAAGATCGATGCACCGCCAACTGTCGCAAAGGAGTTCATTGGTAGAATCATAGTCGTCTTCCACCCAACAGCGATCGCGCAAGGCTACACGCCTGTCATGCACGCTCACACGTCAACGATGGCAGCCACCTTCACAGAACTGATACAGAAGATCGATGCGAGATCCGGCCAAGTCATAGAGGAGAAGCCTTCGTTCCTGAAGACGGGCGACGCCGCACTGGTCAAGTTGCGCCCGGTGAGACCTATGTCACTTGAGTCCTACTCAGAGATTCCGCAGCTCGGAAGATTTGCGATCCGTGACATGGGTAGCACAGTCGCAGTCGGCGTTGTTCAGCAGATCACCGAGAAAGCGTAGACGCACGAACTCTGAACGTTTTTAAACCCCTCAGCCATTCTTGCCGTGTTTCCGGTTAGCGTGGAGGATAGACCGCATGGTCAACAAAGCGCGGATTAGGCTGTCGGGCACGGACCCCCACGGTCTAGACTCCATCTGCGGCGAGATCACGAAGATCGCTGACAAGACCGGTGTGAAACTTCGCGGCCCGATACCGCTCCCCACGAAGAAACTGAACATTCCAACCCGAAAGAGCCCTTGCGG
>Ga0129297_10001210_pt1 | contig 12992 bp, 13 predicted proteins | sample I18A1metaG_FD_94708 | JGI IMG/M metagenome (GOLD analysis project Ga0129297, IMG submission 94708) | Lake sediment bacterial and archeal communities from Gulf of Boni, Indonesia to study Microbial Dark Matter (Phase II) - ​I18A1 metaG | ecosystem: Environmental > Aquatic > Freshwater > Lake >... | reverse complement strand
CCCTGCGACCCCTGTCAGACCTCTTGGCGCGTGCGAGCTTTTCAGAGGCGGTCAGGAGTTTCTGGTCGGCGAGGACGGCAAGATGCCTGAAGGTTTCTGCACTTCCGCTTGGCACACAATATTCTGCAACGTAAGGACTTTGGCGTCTGGCGGAGACTTTCCATGGTTCAAAGAGAAGGGTGTCTCCATAAGCTGTTGTTCTGATGGACTCAGGTCAGTGGTCTTCAAGCTCGAACGGATCTAGGCCGCAAAGATATTGGTCACTCATCAGACGCGTGGACGTATGACGCGCGCAGGAGCCTAGCGTAGCTTCGGGTTCCGCGAATCTCATGGGATGCAATGTCCTAGACTGATCTTCCGTCATTGGCGTGTGCTTCCGTCTGGTCAACTCTACTTTTTTAAACATGGCAGAAGAATAGTTGTCTAACACTGTGAAGCCTAAGGTGAACTCTCTGTCAAAACCAATCGAGAAGATAGGGTCGAGGGTCTTCGACGCAGCCTCCTCCCCGATCAGAATGGGTATTCTTCATCTCCTGACCTCGAAAGGGCCTCTTCCATACACAGAGATAATGTTCTCCCTGAAGCTGGATCCTGTACGAGACGCAGGGAAATTCGTTTATCACCTAAGGAACCTCCAAGAGGCAGGACTCATCACATACGACAAAGAGACCAAGAAATACTCCCTCACAGAGCTCGGAGGCATAGTCATAGACTTCGCAAGAGATATAGAGGAATATGTCGTCGTCAAGAAGGGGAAGCTCTATGTAAGGACATCGAAGCTTTCCATTGAGGAATTCGATCGGAGAAAGATAACAAAATCCCTGATGGTTGAAGCAGGAGTTCCATATGAGCTGGCCGAAGAGATAGCAACAGAAGCAGAAGAACGGCTAATCCACCTAAAAACAACCTATCTCACAGCTCCTCTAATCCGAGAGTTCGTCAACTCAATTCTCATTGAAAGAAAGCTGGAGGAGTATCGTCACAAGCTCACGAGACTTGGAATGCCCGTTCACGACGTGACTCAATCGCTGAGGGCCGGGCGAGAACAGATGCTCGATGTCGAGTCTATCAAGAGAGCAGCCGGGTCTTCAGTGATGGAAGAATACGTCCTACTAAACTGCCTTCCTCGGGAAATCTCGGACGCACACATGTCGGGGCAACTGCACATAGACAATCTGGGCGAATGGATACTGAAGCCCTCGGAGTTCCAACATGACCTGCGACATTTCCTCCGAAGTGGTCTTCCGCCCACAGATCCTCCGAAGAATTTCTCCTCCGCCTTGGCCTTGATCCGCGATGTCTACCAACGCATATCCTCTGAAATCGCGTCTGAACAGTCATTCGACATGTTCAACATTTTCCTAGCCCCATATGCAAAGAACGAACCTGAAGACAGGGTAGTTGAAGCTCTGGAGCTGTTCATAAACTCTATTCGAATAGGGACTGACTGGACCGGATATTCCGGGCTGTCTTTGGGCTATGAATTCAATGTTCCAGTGTTTCTTCGAGAAGCCGAAGCCATAGGACCAGAAGGAAGATACGTCGGGAGCTATGGAGGCTTCGAGAATGAGGCCAAGTTCCTTCTCACTCACACAATAGACGTAGTTACCAGGCTTTCAGCTGCCACTCCGATCACGAATCCCAGATTCATATTCAAGCTGAGAAAGGAGAAGCTTCGATCTGAACAGCCTGGAAAAGAGCTGCTCTCCTCGCACAATCTTGCGTCAACATATTTCCTCCCATATTTCGCCATTCTAGACGACGAGGCAAAGGCAAGTTACACAGCCACCGGTCTCAAACTGGACGATGGCTGGACAGGATTCTGGGAAACAGATTGCCAAAGAACTGCATGTATGGATACAATATTCGTTAATCTCCCGCGAATTGCTTACGGGGCACATAAGAATGATGATCGGTTCATAGAACTTCTCAGACAGGAAGTAGATCTGGCGGCCAAGGCCTTTAGGATCAAGAAGAAATACATCACCGATAGGATTCAGGAATCTCTGCTCCCCACTCTCTCAGGACCTGGCAAAGGTGATTCGTACATTCACAGCGAAAGCTCCCTTTACGCAATCAGTCCAATAGGACTTTACGAAGCAGTCACGGCTCACGTCGGATCCAATCTAGTGAGCAAAGACACGAGCTCAAGCGATTTTGCGTTGAGGATTATGAAGGAGATGTCAAGGTGCTCCGAGGAAGCTGCAGAAGAGTTGGACATGAGGTTTGCCTTAGCCAATCGTCCGGGCGACGAGGCGTCAGTTCGCCTGGCACAACTTGATGTTGAAGAATACGGAATAGGATCAGTCGTCTATCAAGGGTTAAAGAAGCATCCTTACTACACGGATCTAGTCACCATACCTCCAGTTGAAAGAATATCGCTTGAAGATAGGCTAATGATTGAAGGCCAGTTCCAGTCGCTCGCAAACGGCGGGCATCTTCTTCCAATCAACCTTGCTGCGAACATTCTCGATTCCAACGCTCTCATGGAACTGACCAAGAGGATCCACAACGATCAGATAGAGTTCTTCGCATATTCTGGGATCTATTCCATCTGCAATAACTGTCACGAGTGGTCGCTCGGCATCAGGCCCACCTGCTCGTTCTGTGGCTCAAACAGTATTAGGCAGATGGGTCGCTCATCTGCCACAATGAGGCCCCTTTCCGTTTGGCCAGATGGAAAAGCTCGGACACTTGACAGGGTCCTGCAATATCCTCTATCCTAGAATCTCTCTCATTGTAGCAGAGTGCTTGAGAAGAGTCACACGCATCTTTCTACACATGAATGCTGGCAGTGCTCATGCCGCGGAAAGAACTCAAGAGCTTGACAGTAAACTATTATGATACGAGATGGAGAGAATTCACGAAGACCGGTCTACTGCGCGCACGCGCTACTCCAGTAAGGAGCCAGCTACAAGAAGTCTGAGGAAGAGAAGCAATGAGTGAATTGCATGAAAGTATGAAGGATAAGAGGCGAGCTTTGAAGTTCTTGATAGAGAAGCTGCACAGTGGCGCCAATCCTGAGGAATTGAAGAAGCAGTTCAAAGAGATACTGGGAGAGGCCACAGCGGCAGACATGGCCCAGCTAGAGGAAGAGCTGATTAAAGAAGGCATGCCGAGAGAAGAGATTCAGAGACTGTGCGATGTTCATCTTGCTGTTTTCAAGGAATCGCTTGAGAAAGAGGAACCACTGGCGCCTTTGGGGCATCCGATCAGCATCCTGATGGAGGAGCACAGGATGCTTCTAGAGTTTGCAGGGCAAATGAAGTCGATCGCAGAAAGGGCCAGGAAGGCTAGTGATCTCCCGTCGGTCAAAGAAGAGCTGAATGATCTGACCAAGATCGTAGGCTATTTGAAGGAGTCAGAGAGCCACTATGTTCGAGAGGAAAACGTTCTATTTCCGTATCTTGAGAAACATGGCGTCACTCAACCTCCGGCAGTAATGTGGACTGAGCATAACAAGATTAGGGAAACAGAGAAGCAACTCTACAAGAGTGTGGACAATCGTGAAAGCATGGTCTTCCAAGTCTTCACTAATCAGCTGGACGAGGCTGCCGCATCTCTCGTTAGCATGCTTGGAGACCATTTCTTCAAGGAGAACAAAATCCTCTTTCCAACCGCTCTCAAAGTTATCGAAGCGAATGAATGGCCTGAGATAAGAAGGCAATTCGAAGAAATCGGATACTGTTCGTTCACTCCAAAGCCGCTGGAACTAGCGGCGCAGCAGGTCAAGCCTCAATCCGAATGGAAAGGCACCGGGATGATTTCATTCGAAACAGGATCACTGTCGAGAGAAGAGATCGAGTCCATGCTAGACTCGCTACCTGTGGACATTACGTTTGTTGACAAAGAGGACACGGTTCGATACTTCAGCCAATCAAAAGATCGGATCTTTCCTAGGACGAAGGCTGTGATAGGTCGAAAGGTCCAACAGTGTCACCCTCAAGCAAGCGTACACAGAGTGGTTCAAATACTGGAAGATTTCAAGAACAACAAGAGAGATAGGGCTGATTTTTGGATCAATCTGAAAGGGAGATTGGTCTTCATCAGATACTTCGCTGTGAGAGAGAAGAATGGAAGCTATCTGGGCTGTCTAGAGGTCACACAAGACATAACGGATATTCAGAAAATAACGGGGGAGAAGAGGCTACTAGACTGACTCGTCTATCATTCCTCCGCAGATCCCTCCCTGTGACTGTCACAGATCTGAAATGAAACACTTCTCTACGTTGATGTTTGTTTTTCTTGCGCTTGCCTCCACGCTAGGTTCCACTGAGGGAGCTTCCGACACTGACTATATCGCGCTTCTGGATCACCTTGAAGGTGAGAGGGCTTGGAACATCGCAAGTAGTCTGACGGAGGATCGCTTCGGAGGCAGATTATCCGGCGATCGATCAGCTGAATTGGCCTCAGAATTTATCGCTGGCCATTTCGGCTCGATCGGGTTGAAACCTGCGGGCGAAGGCGGGAATTACAGGGCGAGGTTCTCAGTGCCACTGTGGCAGCTCACTCGGGTGCCTGAGCTGACCTTGATAGATGGAAGCAGCAGAACGTTGCAGTCATTCGGATATAGGATGGATTTTGCGGTTCGGCCAGGGAGCGGTTCAGGGAACTTCTCAGCCCAGGTCGTGTTTGCTGGTTATGGAATAACTGCCAAGGAACTAGACTATGACGATTACGGCAGCACTATCTGTGAGGGTAAGATTGTGCTAGCCATTGTTGGAACTCCTTCGTCCTCGAAATTCAAGGAGAGCAGCCATGGAGCTTGGAACATGAAGGCTGACAACGCGGTTAGACATGGCGCGGCTGCCCTTATCTTGATCGACAACCCGTCAGAGCCGACTCCCCATTTCGTCGAAAGATGGGCCGGTGGCCACACTGTCTATCAGAAGCTTGTAGTACTGTGGGCGACTGTCAGACTTGCTGAAAGATTGTTGGCTGAAGATGGTTTCTCTCTATCTCCACTTCAGAAGCTGATTGACCAGGATTCGAAGCCGCAATCATTGGCTCTCAACAGTCGACTGCGAGTATCGGTACAGGTGACTTTTGCTGAGAACGCAGATGGCTACAATGTTCTCGGGTTCGTTCCTGGATCTGATATGGCCTCGAATAGGTCGGTAATAATAGGCGCTCACTACGACCACTTAGGAAAAGATGTCGACGCTAGCATCTTCCGAGGTGCAAATGATGACGCCTCTGGCGTGGCCGTGATGATCGAGATCGCTCGAGTCCTGTCGACTGCCGCGAGGCCAAGATGGAATGTTCTGTTCGCTGCTTGGAGTGGTGAGGAGGAGGGGCTTCGTGGCTCCTCCGCCTATGTGAACAGTCCTGTCTTTCCTCTTGCAGACACGGTTGCCTACCTGAACCTGGACATGGTCGGATATGGGAGACAGTTGGTCTGCCAGATCTCTGAAACTCACAAAATGCTCAGAGCGGTTCTTGCCCAAAGCATGGAGCAACTTGGCGGTTCCATCGCCGTCGAGAAGTACTCTGGTGGTAGTGATCACGCTTGCTTCGAGGTAAGCAAGGTGGCAAACCTCATGTTCATCCGCTATCCTGATGAGTTCTATCACACTCCCCGGGATACAATTGACCGAATACAGAGAAGAGATCTGCTTGAAGTCGCCAGGTTGACTCTTCTGATGGCTTTGAAGCTGAGTGAAGCCGCAGAGGCAATAGCAGCACAGACCACGATCCCGCACACCGGTGTTACAAAGTCCATGATCACTGAGTCCTCAATACATACCAGCTCGTATTCGATGAGAACTTCAGAAAGCGGAACATCGATATCCACGCTGTTCTCGAACGATTCCAATCTGATAATGATCGGCATCGCAGTACTTGCGGCTCTCTCGATGATTGGAATGCTCCATCTCAAAAGAAGACGTGTCCTTCACCAAAACAGGAACACCGGTCGAAGACTGCGGATTTATCGACCAACTTGAAAACGGTTCGGCCGCCTCCGGACCGTTTAGGGAATTAGAATCGAAGAATCGTAGCAAGGGCCTTCTTTGTTGTCGGTGCCTCTGATCCTGACGAGCATGTCTGCTGCACCTGTCTCGATCGTGAGAGCTTCAATGCCAATGCCCGAGATGCCCTCGTTCCTACGGTCTATGGTGAGGGTGAGTCTGTTGCTGTATGGCCTAGTTCTGGATACCATGGGGGTTCCGAGACCGATATCCAGATTGCGGCTCGTCTTCAGCGTGTGCGCGTCACATACATGATCATAGCATGGAGAGGACTCGTCACTTTCGGCTTGCTCTGTGGACTGATCAGTGCGAGTCTGCAGACGGCAATCGTTGTTGCGTGCCTTTCCTGAAGTAGCCTCTTATCTGTTTCAGCCAGCAGCACCATACTTCTGGCATGTGCTTCCCAGTAGGCTAGATTCCTACAGGAATATTCTCGTCACCAAACTATTAGTGTGGGAATATGCTAGTCCGGCGGAAAGGTTGGTCCGAAAATGGTGCAGGAACGTGGAGTGGAGACGCTGAGAAGTTACGAAGAGACAAACGAGAAGATCAAACGCGGTGACGCTGTTATCATGACGGCTGATGAATTCGTGAAATACGCCGAGACTCGAGGCGCATCCGTAGCAGCGCGTGACGTCGATGTCGTGACTACTGGGACGTTCGGGGCAATGTGTAGCTCTGGAGCTTTCTTGAACTTTGGGCACTCTGATCCACCAATCAAGATGCTTCATTGCTGGTTGAACGATGTGCCAGCGTATCGTGGGTTGGCTGCTGTTGACGCATATGTTGGTGCCACCGCCATGAGTGAGACAAAGGGGTTAGAGTATGGCGGAGGACATGTGATCGAGGATCTGGTCGCTGGCCGGCAAGTAGAATTGCGTGCAGATGCCTACGGAACAGATTGCTATCCTAGGAAGCATCTGGACACCACGATCACGATCGAGGATCTCAACCAAGCAGTCCTGATGAATCCCCGAAATGCCTATCAACACTACAACGCCGCGACAAATGGAACTGACAAGATGATCCACACGTACATGGGTACTCTTCTTCCCAGCTATGGGAATGTCACGTATTCCGGTGCTGGTGAACTGAGCCCACTCTACAAGGATATGAACTTTGAGACGATTGGTTTGGGGACAAGGATCTTCTTGGGCGGAGGAGTCGGCTATGTAGTCGGTGAGGGGACCCAGCATCTTCCCCAACAGCAGTTTGGAACTATAATGGTTCGTGGTGACTTGAAGCAGATGACTTCCAAATACCTGAAGGGGGCGACCTTCCATAAATACGGCACGACGCTCTATGTGGGCTTGGGAATTCCGATACCAATCGTGAACGAGAGAGTAGCCGAATCTGCTGCTCTCTCAGATAGAGCAATATCCACAAATGTTCTGGATTACGGAGTCCCATCTCGATCGAGACCTTCTGTGGCAAAGGTTTCCTACCGGGAACTCAAGTCAGGAAAGATCAGCATCAACCGTAAAGAAGCTCGAACCTCTCCTCTCTCCAGTTTCAGGTATGCGAAGGAGATCGCCCTGACGCTGAAGCGTTGGATCGAAGAAAAGCAATTCTTCCTCTCTCGTCCGGCGGAGCTAATCCCAGATTATCGAGAGTTCCACGGCCTTGATGTTCGCAAGTCATAGAGGGTGAGACCAGTGAAACTCAGACTCTTCTACGCGCACCCTCAGACTTCTCAGCCAATATTGGCTACTGTGATAATGAAGACAGGAACCCCGATCAATATCTTGGAGGCTCAGATGACCCCTGAATCCGGACAAATGGTTGTCGATATTCCATCGAGCAATGCGAAACTTGCAGAGATCAAATCGGCATTTGAAGCTGAAGGAGTCAAGGTGCAAGAGATTGCTTCAACGATAGCGATTGATTTCGAGAGGTGCATAGCGTGCGGTGCATGCGTTTCGCCGTGTCCCTCTTCCGCCATCACACAGAATCAAGACTGGAACATTGAGTATGATGAGAGGAAGTGCATCAGATGCAAGATATGTGCGGATACATGTCCCGTGAGGGCTATAGCGGTTTCCTAGGCAGAGAAAACTGGAATCGGCTGCATCGGGTCAGAAGGAGAATCAAGCAATCTGATCTTCTCGCTGTTAGCGAGTCCTCCCGGGCAGTCGATGCAGCGTTCGAGCGCATATTGATGGATAGGTTCGCTCTTGAAGCCTACGCGCGTCTACACCCGATCTTTGAGCTTTCTCTTGATCCAGTGCGAATTGATGCGAATGCTCCTCAAATAGTTCGGTTGGCGGGAAAGGCAGCTGAAGTCGCGTCAGTAGGTCCGATGGCCGCTGTCCCTGGCGCTCTGGCAGATCTTGCCCTTGAAGCAATGCTCAAGACCGGATCGAGGATAAATCTTCTCGAGAATGGTGGAGAGATCGCGGCATCGTCAACTGAGAGATTGCTTGTTGGAATCTACGCCGGACAGTCTAAGCATTTGGGATTGGGTTTTCGGCTGCGGCTGCAGGATTTTCCCGTAGGGATAGCGACAAGCTCGGCTGCTGTCAGTCATGCTCTCAGTTTTGGTCAGGCTGATGCCGCAGTTATCGTGGCCGAAACTGCCTGCATGGCAGACGCTGTTGCCACGGCAGTATGCAATGCCGTCAAGGGCAACGACTCCGAGGCTTCAATCCAATCAGGATTGGAGACTGTTGAGAAGATAGGCCATGTGAGAGGAGCCCTTGTCCTCAGAGATCGACACATGGGCATAGTCGGAAAGCTGCCTGAACTGGTGAGAATAGAGGGAGGCCCAGAGAAGATGCTGAAGGCAGGTCTATGCAACTCCCGTCAGCCCGACAATCTTGCTGCATGATACTGCTCATCTTACCAAATTGAATTCCTGATCTAGCTCTTCAGGAACTTCTCTAACTCGGTGAGGCAGCTTGAGAACGGTATTTTCTCGTATGACCTGCTCCCTAGCTGCATGTCAACGCCATTTCTGTGGATATCGATATACACTGAGCCTTTTCCCTCAATCCTGTAGCTAATGGACAGCTTTGCTCCTATCCTTCCGCTACTGCCAATACCTGCGAATCTCTGCACTTGGTCCAGAATTCGCTCGTAGAGTTCGAATCCTCCTTCTCCGACCGCCGCTACCGCCTTCTCTTTGTCAATCATGTAGCTCAGCGCGCACCAGATTATGCCTTGGCAAAGTCTTATGTCTCAATTCTGCCTGATATTGCTTCATGCCAAGGCGAAGGAAACGGAAGTTCAAGCTTCAGACCAGACTGAAGCGCGGAGTGAAAAGAGGAGTTAAAAGAACCAGACGGAGAGTCGGCAAAAGTCTCACCAGAATTGGGAGGAGACTCTCCGCCTAGAAGCAAGGCAGCCAACTGAAACTCGTTGGCCAACATTGATTCTCATCCACTCTGTTATCTTATGGCAGGGATCAGCCAAAGGTTGAGCCGACTTTCCGTTAAGTCAGATTTCGTTTCTCTCGGAATCCGAGCGTAACCAGAAGACCCATTACAGTAATCGAGGCAAGGGTTAGGAATGCGGTTGGGAAACCTCTTGAGTCAACAATGCTGCCTACAATAGCCGGGCTAAGGCCTGCTATCAGATGTCGGATCGTGTTGGCTCTTCCCACAATTACAGCGCGTTTGGAGGGAGGAATCATCGTCATCAGGAGAGCGAACATCGGCGGAATAGAAGTGTGCAAACCAAATCCTAGCAAGACGAGGGCTAACAGCAACCAATACTCTCCGTGAAGCAGAACCATGAGAACTATTCCTAACGCCAATGATGCTGTAGAAACCAGCACCACATTCCTTCGTCCTACCCTGTCAGAAAGATGTCCTCCCAGCGGCCTGCCGAATACTCCTAGTGTATGTGGAACCGATACGTAGTATGCTAGATAGGCTAACTGGATCCCTTTCTCAGCTGAAAGGTACAGGGGGAGAAAGGAGGACGTTGCATGAAACACGAACGCGTGAAGCGTGAATATTAGAAACAACATTAGGAGCCCTCTGTTGAAGATTCCTTGTGCCTGCTCTGGTCTGGGTGTCTGTTCTGGTTGAAGCCTCTCCCCACGTGGCAAGGTTGTCCAGGCTGCTGCTGTGACCACCACACCAAGTGTTGCGCAGACGAGGTAGGTGAGTCTCCAGCCTAGCGAGAGTGCCAACGGCAGTATTGTGAGCGAGGAGAGTAGACTTCCCAGCGAAACCGCAGATTCATGTGTTCCTATGGCTTTTCCGATTTCTCGTTCTTCAAAGATATTTGAGATGAAGGCCGTAGCAACAGTGAGATGGCAGCCTGACCCAATTGCTCCTAGAGCGCAGAAAATGAAGAACTGAGTGTAGCTGGTCGACATCGCTAAAAGAACGCAGAATAGTGCGGCGGATCCAATTGCGGAGACTAGGACTCGCCTGCTGCCCGCTCGGCCGGCGAAGTATCCTGCTGGAAGCTGTATCATAGCGAAAACCAGGAGGGACACCGTCACCAAGATACCAGTGTCAGTGTATGAGAGTGAGAACTCTTTTGTTATCAATGGAAGAAGAATCGGCAGCGCAGATCTTACGAATACGTGTGTGAACCACATAGTCGTGCACAGAAGAAGCGCAACGTATCTTTGGTGCAAGATCGCAGTTCACGGCTCCATACTTGGTAAACTAGAGATATTTAGCGTCTTGGTACTGCAGTTGGACTCTCGCGATTAGAACAGGCGAAAATCAGCATCGACTCGGGAAAGCTGAATATGACTGAGCGTCATGAAGATTGTGATGATAAGACCTATCACGGCGCTGAACACATCTGTGAAACTTCTCCAAACCACAGATGATGTAGACCCGTTCTGTGAAGTATAAGTATCAGAGACTTGCGATATGCTTGGAAGTTGACTCGAGGTTAGAATTCAACTTGAGTGTCTCTCAGATGAACCAGGAGCCGAGAAGTCTGTTGAGAGGATATGTGGCTTCTCAGACAGTGGAAATTGGTGTCACTGCGGTCTTTGGTGCTCTTGCAGCGACTTCTCGATTCTTCCAGATTCCGCTTTTTCCACCCCTGATCGTTCTGGATTTGGCCGGAGCTTTCGTATACGTGCCTGCATCCTTAGTGAGCTTCCCGTATGTCCTTGTCTTCATCCTCGTCAACACAGTCACAGCGCCCAACCCGGTTCTTGCGTTAGCTGCGTGGGTGGTCTCCATTCCTCTAGTGAGTCTAGTCTCCAAGTTGTCGAGAAGATATGCGATGTGGATTCCTCTGTTTGGCCCATATACTGGAATCTCAACATTTGTGGGGATTCTCTGGGTTACAGGAGCTCTCCCGCCGGCAATCTCTGTTCCAACACTTTTTCTGAGAGCCACTGCCAATATGGCAACCATCCTAATTCTTTCTCCAATCATCTGGAAGACTTTCGAAAGAATGGGCGTGGTTCGAAGAACCTAATCAACATCTTGAGGTTTCAAAGTGTCCGTCGCATATGGTTGGATAATGGCGGTCGATCGCTGTGTGACGGGGTCGAAGCTTGACACGGGCGCTTCCATAGTCGGCCGATGCCTTTGTAGAAACGCTTTTAACGATTTGTAGAGACGAAATGGGAATAACTCGATTGAATGGGGTTGTTGAGAGGAATTGAGTGCTCCATTTCTGCCTCGTTCTGAATATCTGAAACTTCCTTTGAAGGAGCGATTTAAGCGAACAGTCGCTCTCCCAGCACGTGAGGAGGAAAGAGCAGAGCAGCTTCACCAGAAACTACTCTCCATAGATCTTCACACCCACATCACGACCCATCATGAAGAAAGTGGATGGGAGAAGGACAGAGAGCGCCTCTTGAATTCAGGAGTGACCGGTTTATTTGAAGCATTGGATCATCTCCTGAACCCAGCTGAGAACTTCAAAGTCACTTGCGAGCAAATCGGATCTACACGGGTCATGATCAATAAGACTCCGGGCATGTGCCTCGCTCTTTCTGTAAATGACATTCGCCGTGCCAAGAAAGAGGGCAAGGAAGCTGTCATGTTTCAGCTTGAGCCTCAGACTCTTGGCCCAATGCTCGATAACGTGGATACTGCTCATGAGCTTGGGGTCCGATGCATGCTTCTGACCTTCAACACTCGTAACTTCCTGGGTGATGGCTGCGGCGAGAAAAGTAATAGTGGTCTTAGCAATCTTGGCTTTGATGTTGTTGAGAGGATGAACAAGGTCGGTTTGCTCATAGATCTATCGCACTGCGGGGAGAGAACAACTCTGGATGCCATCGAGGCTTCAAAGGATCCGGTCCTGATCAATCACGCTGGTGCTAGAGCTTTGAACCCTGAGATGAGCCGACTCAAAACCGACGGAGTGATCCAGGCTCTGGCAGAGAAGGACGGAGTCTTTGGAGTCTCAGGGATTCCAAACCAGCTGTCCAAGGCCAAGAGACAAGGAATCCAAGATGTCCTTAACCATGTTGATCATGTCGTGAAGCTTGTCGGGGTGGACCATGTGGCAATCGGTCTCGACATATGTTTCGACGACCATGTAGCGTTTCACAGGAGTCTTCTGAAGAAACTCATGAGAGGAACTGGTCAGGAACTGAACGCGGAATATATGGAAGGTATCGAAAGCCCTGAGGAGTGGCCGAACATTACGAGGGGACTCATCTCAAGAGGATACTCAGATCAAGACATTGAGAAGATCATTGGCGGGAACGCGCTCCGAATCATAGAGCAGGTCGTAGGCTAGAAGGGATCCATAGAGATTCAGCGATGCTATGAACCAAGAAGTTAGCGATGTGCAAGTCAAGCGCGCGGGTCTATCCGGTTATTCAACGGTTTAGCACGACAGTGTGTGGCGCGGGAGGGTGCAGATTGATGCTTTGTTCCAGCCTTGCGTGGGCCTGACGGGGTTGGTGTCTGCTTTTTTCCGCCATTTGAGGCATTTCGTGGCCTGTCGCTGCGAGAACAGGTGACGGACCAGCCATGTTGGTTTCAGGAGCCCGGTGTGCGTTAGGATTGAAAGATGCGGTTCGCATCGTGCGGTTTGCTTGGGCTGAAGGCTCCAATCAATCTACGGTTGGAATAGAGGGGGGGG
>Ga0129297_10001209_pt1 | contig 12995 bp, 7 predicted proteins | sample I18A1metaG_FD_94708 | JGI IMG/M metagenome (GOLD analysis project Ga0129297, IMG submission 94708) | Lake sediment bacterial and archeal communities from Gulf of Boni, Indonesia to study Microbial Dark Matter (Phase II) - ​I18A1 metaG | ecosystem: Environmental > Aquatic > Freshwater > Lake >... | reverse complement strand
GCCGGTCACCGTACTTCTGCTTCAGCACGCCGATGTCCATACCAGCGTCCGGCTCTATCGCTTGGTAACCGTCAATTCTGAGTCTGACAAGGTCATCAAAGATCGGCATGGTGTTTCCGTCGGAGTGCACCATCACCTTTGTCCCTCTTCGCTTTACTTCGCCTATTTCTCGAGCAAGATAAGGAAACGTGATATTCCTAAGATCTCGCGGGTTGATGAGCGGGGCTCGGCTATCTGCCATATCCTCCCCGATGATGATCGCGTCGACCTTAAGCTCCGCCAACCTCCGAGCCTGCACACAATTGAATCTAGTGGCAAGCTCAAGGAGTCTCTGGGCAAAGTCCCGGTCCCTATAGAACTTGACAAGAAAATCCGCAAGGCCAGTTGTCATGTACGCTGTAAGGAATGGGCCGTCCACGTAGCCCATCACCGCCATCTGCCTCTTCCTAGCACATCGGATGGTTTCGGTTGCTAGCGAAGTTCTTCCAGGATCTTCGGGGTCGATCTCAGCAATCTTCTCCAGATCGTCGCGAGACTTGATCGTTCCGTCAATGTACCATGACAGACCAGTAACGCCTGGCCTGTCTTCCCAAATTCGTCCGAATTCGTCTATCCATCTATCGGGGGCCACACTTTCAGGAATGAATCCTTCCCGGTAATTCTCGGGGAAACCTGCCGACGCGGGAACCATGTCAAGTCCTGCACTTGCGTAGGCTTCAACCGTGTCGCGTGCCAGTCTCTTCAATTGCTCGCTGGTCATGCATCCCAACGCGGCTTGAACTGTTCCTCGGCCTATGAGCTTTTCAATCGTAGCTAGATTGATCCCTAATTCAAAGCAGGGAACCCTGTCGGGCTCTTCTAGATTGATTGCGGCAATGCAGCGCTCGACTGGCGACATCAAGGCGCATCATCGTCAAATGTCGAGAAGTTGGCTAATTGTCTTTCCGACGCGTGATGCGGATTTCTGATCAGAATCTTTTTTTGACATTCAGGTATGCGGAAGTTTCGTGCCGTACGTTCCCATGGTAGTTTGCTTTTTTTCCTCGTGGAGGGTTAGATGAATCTACCAAAGAACTTTGTCCATCTCTCGGTGGGCGACCGCGCCTGTTACTTTTGATCGTCCATTCATGAAGGATAAACCTAGCAATGACTCAGGCGAACGACCAGCCTCGTCGTCTTTGGTCAGCTTGCAGGGTAGCTACTCATTGACTTCCAAGTGTCGATCATGACTTGGATGTTGCTCCAGGGCGTGTCTTCGAACACTTGATCTATTGCGGAGAGGATGAAGCCTCCTCCAGGAGCCAGCGTGCGAATCGCGTTCTCGGTCGCGCGCCTTATCTCATCGGCGTTCCCTGAGGTCAACGTGACGGCCGAGTTCACACCTCCCCAAAGACAAATTCTATCTCCTACCAGTTTCTTTGCGAGCGCAAGATCAGTCCCGCCTTGCACGGGGTCGAGGCCGTATAGTACGTCAACGCCCATGTCTTTCATCATCTCGAGAAGAGGCATCTGTTTCATACTCATGATGTAACAGAACTTGGCCCCTGCTTGATGCGTTTTCTCTATGAGTTTGCGGACACGTGGTTCAAGGAACTTCTTGTAAAGTCTCGGAGACCAGAAATCGGCATTCTCATACCACCCCCTATGTACGATGACATCAACAAATCCAAGGTCGAGCAGTGCGTTGAGGTACCTCATGTCCCATTCGTGGACAATTTGAAGGAGGCGATCGATGAAGTCCGGCTCTCTGAAGGTTTTTCGCATGGTGCTTTCGAATCCGCATAGCCATGGAAGCGCGTCACCTCCAGAGATGGCGCTTTCCATATTGGCTTCATTCCACATCCCGCACTCGATGACTACGTGCCGCTTCTCAGCGAATTCTCGTACCTTCTCAGCCTCACTGCGGAACTTTGTCATTTCTTCCTCGTCGAGATCACGGAAGAGGCAAGAGAGCGCGTCTAGATCTCTCTCTTCCTGAACGAGATACTTCACCGAGCGAGATGCCGGTACAAGGAAATCGCTGAAGACCGGAACATCGTCGTCGTGGGGCCAGTCGGGAGTCTGGCGGACGGTCTGCCGAAGCGTACCTTTTGGTGTTTCATATTCCTTGAAGAGGAGGGGCCATTGCTCGCCTGTAGGTTTGGTCTTCCAAACCTTTACCTTCACGTCAAGCGACAGGGGCCTTGGAACATCAAAGCCTACGGTATCGTCCAATCCCAGGCCGAGAACCCTATCTATCCTCTCGAACTGATTCGACCACTTCTGGCTGCCCTCCGAAAAGAACGGGCGTTCCCACCACTTGAAATATAGAGGGATGTGGTCGGTTTCCTTGTGATCTATTGCCCGAAGGAGGCGTTCTCTTGACGTGAGTGTTGTTCTCATTCCGGATCTATCGGCACCGTCCGCCTACCTTGCCTAAAAGAATTTCAGAGGACCAGCATCTCTGAAGTGTCGCGCATGCGTACGTTGCCTAGCCGCCGACTTGAATGCCTCGAATCCGGACTGCGCGCCATGCGTTCGGAGCTTCGTGAAGCGACCAAAATCGTGAAGCGGAGCACTTCGCTCTCGACGTTTCTGTGATTGTCATTGTTTGCATGAGTCCGCTCCTTCCATAGTGCCTCTGCGGCTGCCGTCGGCGCGAGTGACCTTGCAACCTCCTCCTTAGGGGCGCTCCGATTGGTGTCTTGGAATCTGATTGATTCAGCTCATTCCTAACCGGCAGAGATGGCCAATGGCTGCTTGAGACTTTCTCACGAGTAAGCTGGGGATGAATGACGTTCGAATTCTCATTCCACCGTCAGTCTCTTCCTGAGATAGTTCGCATATTCCCCGAACTTCTCAAGAGTGAACTCGACATGGACAAGATGATCGAGCCCAGCGATGTATCCGCCTGTTTCCTTCATGAGTGGTAGCTTCGATTCTATTTCCTGTTGCATAGGCTCACCGCCCTTTGCTATCTCTCTTTTGTCTAGGTTGCCGGCGAGGAAAAGCTTCTTACCGTAGCGTTTTCGAAGCGTTCGTACATCCATTCCGGAGTTAACCTCGAGCGGCCACTGTCCGGTAATTCCCGCCTCGATAACCAGGTCAAGAATCGGCATCGTATTGCCGTCGCTGTCCATCATTATTCTATGGATATTGTTTTTGTTGAAGAATGCCGTGACCCGTTTGTAGTGTGGAAGAAGAAACTCGCGGTATAGCTTAGGTGAGATGTTGGGGCCGTGCCTCTCAGCCATATCTTCCCACCAAAAGACCATGTCGATCCTATCCTTGAGCGCCTCGACCGCTTCTCTTGTAGATTCCATTGTAAAGTATTCCCAGAAGGAGAGCATGTCGGCGATGAGTTCAGGATCCCTGTAGAACGCCAAGTTGAAGTTGGGTATCCCCATGAGTTCTGCGCCGAAGCCATAGAAACCTGTCATTGAGAGGGTGGTAGGTCCCTCGTGATATCGCTCGAATACCTCAAAGTAGGCGTCTTTGTCCCAATCGAGGGGGTACCTTCTTGGATCCTCAGGATTCAGCCTTTTCTTGTACTGCACCCAAGAGTTCTTGTCTGTTACGGGAAACGAGCTGAACTGAGGCATGGCATACCACGTTGTTGCCCGTGTGCCTTTCTTGAATCTCCGTGCACGAGCGCCGCTTTCCATGATGAACTCGTCGTACTTCGAATTCTCTCCAACCTTTCTCTGCTTGAATCGCGGCAACGGTCCTAGGTCGATCGGAACAACGCACCGGAAAAGGTCTAGGCATCCAAAGTAGGAATATGGATCAAAGCCGAGGAACGTGGGCCAGTTGAGCAGGGTATAGCCTTCTAATCTCCAGTCTATCACGGTGATCTCATGAGCTGGCAATCCCTCAGAGAAGAATCGATTGATCGTCTCCACATAGAAGCTCTCGGACCATGGTATGGCATCCACGGGCCTGAAATCCATGGCGTTCTTGATTGTCTCCCTAGGCGTCATCATCCCTTCACTGCCTCCTAGGGAAATCAACGCCTTCCACAGCATCCAACTCTGCGGAGTCCGTGCCGGTATCGACTCAGAATCTCGACTACAAGTTTCATTTCTGAGACTGGAATATTCTGAGACATGGCGTCGTTGATCAGGTTCCGAACTGTCCGTGCATCGTTCAAATTGCTCTGTGGTGACGAAACCTGTTGAAACAAATCTGACAAGAGTTTCGGACCTGTTAAATCCTTCCTTTTCATTTATGCCTTGCTCATCCAACCTCCCTCGTTTAGGAGAAACGCTGCGTGACGAGAGATGAATGCTTAAGTGATCTTATCCGCTAGCCACAACAAGTGATGTCTGTGGAAGCAAGGCAGTTACTGACTCAGATAGTTTCTCTTGTGAAGCAAAGCCAGGAACTTAGATCGTGCGGGCTAAACATGAACTGCTCCGAGAACGCGACGAGCCGCTTACTGAGAAAAGTACTGGCTTCAGATGCAGCTAGACGTATCTCGTACACGAGCCCGGTCAAGTTGTATGCTGGGACGGTCTATTTGGACAAGGCGCTCGATGTGTGCAAGGAGCTGGCCGAGAAACTGTTCAGGGCTGATCACGCGAGTCTTTGGCCACTCACCGGCGCGGTAGCAGTCGCATCAGTCTTCTTTGCATTTGCGAGACCAGGCGACAGAGTAATGACAATTCATCCTTTTAATGGCGGATGGCCAAATCTGCTTTTTGCCAAGCCCTGGTTTGACACTCGCTACTTCAGAAACGACGAAGGCAGCATTGGAATCAGCCTCGCGAAAGCGGTTGAAGACATCTACAAACACAGGCCCAACATCATAATGCTAGGCGCAACGATCATTCTGTTTCCTGCTCCCATTCGAGAGCTAGCGAAGGCAGCAGAGGAGGTTGGAGCTCTAATCTTCTACGATGGCGTTCAGGATCTTGGACTGATCGCGGGTGGTCGATTTCAGGATCCGCTTCGGGAGGGATGTCCTATCATCGCCGGCGGAACCAACAAGTCCTTTCCCGGCCCTCACCGCGGCATAATACTCACGAAAGGCGACGAAGCATTCGAACGGATAGAGCAAGTTTCTGGCCAGGCTCCCTTCGATCCCTTCATTCAAAGCAGTTATGATCTTGCCGCGACGATTGCGGTTGGTATTTCCCTGGCTGAAATGCTTGAATACGGAAAAGAATACGTCACACAGGTCGTTAGCAATTGCAAAGCTTTGGGAAGAGCCCTACATGATAGGGGGATTGACATCGTCTACCCCGAGGAGGATTTCACGCAGTCTCACATGATTCTTCAGAGAGTGGGCAAAACCCTTCCGGTCTCGGCTGAGGGTCACGTGGTGAAAGAGAAGCTCGAACGAGCAAATATCTTCGTCGACGCCGTGCCGAGATATAGTACAAACGAGCCTACGAGGCTTGGAATGAAGGAGACTGAGATGAAAGAAATAGCTCGGCTAGTCAGCAGAGTCCTAGTCGACAACGCGGATCCCCAGAAGGTCGCCCGTGAGGTCGCAGATTTGACAGGCGGCTTTCAAACATTGAAGTACTGTTTCGAAGACAAAGACAAAGCATACGAGTACTTCGATTTTCTGTGAACGCAAAATTCCGGCACCGTAACTGTGTCTGAATTTGCATCGTCAGCAAATACGCAAACGTTGGATCAGCGCTATCTTGTCTGCTTTGCTCCCGCTTCTCGTGGATGATCCAGCGTATTGTCCGTTCATTCACCTTGACTATAGCCCGACTAAGGCGGGCGATGAAATTGTTTCGGGAAATGAGTTTTTGGAGACGACGGTGACAAGTCTTAAATATGCACTTGGCCGCGCTAACCATGATGGAAGATCATGGCAAAAAGAGTTTTCGTCAGAGAAGCAACTGGCCTAGTCAGGGAAATGGGACTTCTCGAGCACTTCACGATAAACGCAAACGGGCTTCCACTCGCTGGTATAGCCTTCACCGCGTGGTACGTCTGGGTAGCGGTTCCAGGCGGCGATCCAATAATCGCCACAATTCTAGCCTTCATCCTCACAGCATTCGTAATACTGTCCTTCGCCATGACGACAGCAACGTTCCCGCGCTCAGCAGCACCATATGTTACGCAGAGCCGAGTCCTGCATCCGGCAATCGGTTGGCCAGCTGAGGTCCTAATGTGGTTCTCACAGATCGTCGGTATTGCGCTATTCACAGGCATGCTGCTGTTTTGGGCCATTGCACCCGGCCTGTACGCGATGGGCGTGTCTTCAGGTAATCAGGGGCTGATCAATACCGCGTGGGCTCTCATAGATCCGATTTGGGCAATAGTCGTCGGCACGATCATACTCGCTCTTGCGTGCTTGGTTAGCATTGCCGGAACCAAAGTCTTAGCCAGATCGTTCAACATTCCTCTTATCGTCCTCATGTATGTAGGGGTGATTGCCGCCATCGTCGTTCTTGCAGGAGCCACGCGTGGGCAGTTCATCAATCTGACACCCAAGTACCTGAATCAACCCTACGACACGATCATAGCCACGGCTAAGGAATCCTTCCCGTCCATGATGGTTCCCCCGTCCTTCAGCGCTTATGCGCTGTTGGCTGCCGCTGGATTGTGTGCGGGTTCTGTGAACACCTACTGGAACTGTTGGGCAGCCGGGGAGGTCAAACGAGCCGGAGCAGTCAGGATGCAAGTGCTGTCGACGGTCACACCCAGCATAATCACCACCGCAATTGCATTAGTCATCTTTACGCTTGCGTACAACGTGGCGGGACGTGAGTTCCTGAACGCACTGACACAAATTATGACGTACAACGTCAGTATGCTGAAAGCGCCTTTCTTCACGGCTATTGCCGCGTTCACATTTGTACCGCTGATGCTCGCAGACAACATGTACGTTCAGCTGCTCCTCACGGTAGGCTACGCAGCTACGGCGCTTGCTTTCATTCCGTATGCGGTGTTGCTCCTCACCCGAGACGTATTCGCGTGGGCGTTTGATCGCCTACTACCATCGAAGTTCGCAGATGTCAGCGAAAGGTGGCGCACCCCCGTATTCAACATCGTCTTCAACTTCGTGTTAGTATGGGTACTGCTGGTGGTCTTCACGTACTTTGGTTCGTACATGCCTTTCTTCTTTGCGACGGGTTGGGACACAAGCCTGATTGAGGTAACCGTCCTATGTATCGCCGCAATGGTACTTCCGCTTAGGAAGCAGCTATGGGACCTCTCACCTGCAAAGAAGTACACTGTAGGTGGTATCCCTGTAATATCGATCGCCGGGGCAATCGGAGCGTTCTACTCCTTTGTCGCTGTTTGGATATTCTCGACAGCCCCTGCCTTGGGGTTCGGACTTGCCTCACTAATGATTATCATCGTTATCGCTGTCATACCGTTCATCTTCTACTGGATCATACGGGCCGTCAGACGCAGACAAGGGATAAACGTAGACCTCGTGTTCCGCGAGGTGCCCCCAGAGTAAGGACAATCGCGGCGAGCGCTACCCGGAAGACAATAGAAGACATCTTCTTACAGGCATGGCAGGGGCGCATGGCTCTCTTCCGCCAACGCTTGGCGTAGACCGATCACTGAGTCTACGCTACCCATCCTCGTTGGCGGTCTTGGTAGTACAGGGTTATCTGCGCAAACGATTCTAGACCACAATTTTCTGGAATCCGGCGATATCGCAGATCTCTTGCAGCGTCTCTGACCAGTCGCCGTGAACGATGAGAAGATGATGTTCAATTCCTTCGCTGGTGACTGTGTCTAGAAATTCGCCAACTCCAACATCGAGTCTGACTTCCAGCGGATTTCCTCTGACGATCTGTTCTGTGCGAAGCGCTTCTCCCGTCGTAATGAACAAGCGGTACTTCCCAGCACTGCTCCCCAAACGTGCAATGGTGACGCGGCCAGGCTTGACAGGAAACTCTACTGTCGCACCGCAGCCCAGTGGATGTTTTCTTATTGTCACGTCGTCCTTGTTTTGTGCCAATGACGCGCCTGACGCGCCGCAATGGTATGTAAGAATTGTGTTCCTGTTCTCATCAAGGTGAAACACATCACAGAGGAATACAGCCTGTCCCGTCAGGCGCTGGAGCATCAACATCGTAACGGTCGCGTTGACATCTCCTTCACATCCTCCTGGGATCCCCGAATCGGAGAGTCTTGACAGCGCGAAGCATGAAGAGAAGCTCAACTCCGGCCAGCATTTTACCGCCACGGCATCAAGCCTGTTGCTTTCCACGAGCTCTTTTAGACCCAGGAAGATCTTGCCGTCTCTTACTCTCTCCTCTTGCGTCAAGTCCTTAATCCTAGTTGATACCTCTTCATGTGTCTTCACTGCATCGCTCTCGGCTATTCTCTGCATCACCGAATTGAGTTCGCTTAGGTCAATGTGCACAAGCTCGGTCCCAATGTGCTGTTTCAATGCAACCTCGTCAACTGATCCGTCATAGAATCCCGGCGAATGATGTCCCACGATTCCGACTCTGGATGTTCGAAGATCTTTCAGTACCCTGACCGCTTCGATGGTGTTCTTCAGTTTGGCGAACGCTTTCTGGTCTGTGGGTTCCCCAAAGATGACTTTGAATCGCACTCCCATCTTTGACAAGGCGCTAGCGTTCATTATGACTCCAACGAGCCCGCCGCTCCTCGACGGGCCGCCTGACGGACCTTTCAGGGCTACCTCCGGGACAGCCCAGAAGACGATGGGAGCATTCACGTTCCGAACGAGATCTGTCATTACAGGATCTTGTGTGAAGGTTCCAACGAGCACCACCAGAAGGTCAATATCCGCTCGTCTCATTCTTTCGGCGGCAGAAAGAGCTTCGCTATATTCCATAACCGGCCGATCATGCGTGACGATCTCGTGTCCGAGGTAGCTGAGCTCTTTGAGGAGGGAGTTCCTCATATCATTCGCGTATTTCATATCTAAGGCCGCTATCCCGGTGTAAACGAGGCCTAACCTGAACGACGCCATGTTCAAGACTCCTGAACATCGTTCCTACTATGGGCGATTTCTTAAGACTTCCCACATTAACGATTTCGATCTAATCCACCGACGAAAACACCTATGAAGCATGACGTTCTGTCGGAACTGTCAGCGTCCGGCTCGCTTGGAGGGGATCAGGTCACGAATTCCAGAGAACGTGTCCTGAAAGCTCTTGCTCTTCAGAAATCAGATAGGGTGCCTGTTGTTCCCTTCATCATAACTTTCGCAGCCAAGTATGCAGGTTTCAAGTTCATCGAGTACGCCAAAGATTCAAACATACTCGCGAAATCACAGATCGCTATGGCTGGAAGATTCAGGATTGACGCTGTATACGTGGACTCAGATCCCGTGATTGAGATAGAAGCCATGGGTGCGGAGGTCAAATATCCGAAAGATGAGTCTCCGATGGCTTCACGACCTACCGTGAAAACTCTGGATGATGTGAAATCACTCAAGGTGCCCGATCCCGAGAGAGACGGCAGACTGCCCGTCTGGCTCGATGCAATTAGGATACTGAAAGAACAGGTTGGAGACGATTTCGCCGTTTTCGGAAGTTTGAATGCACCCTTCCAAGCAGCTGCACAGTTGCTCGGCTTAACCGAAACCTGCATGTACTTGTATCGAAACCCCGGTCTCGTCTATGAGCTGCTGGAGCTCACAACTGAGACGATTGTCACTTTCATGAAATCTGAGATTGAGGCTGGAGCCGATGCGATAGTGCTCGGAGATGCCATTTCATCACCGACTGTTATTTCGCCCAAGCACTTCGAACTGTTCAGTATGCCGTACATTCGGGAAGTCATCCGACGCGCGGGAGGCAAAGCGCCGTTCATTCTGCACATCTGCGGAGATGCAACGCCGATCATCGACAAGATGGTTGAGACGGGGACTAGGTACCTTGAGGTCGACTCGTATGTTGATCTATCCCAGGTCAGAAGGAAACACGGCGATTCTATCGGGATCATAGGCAACATCAGCCCCACGCTACTCCTGACCGGAACAGCTGAGGCGGTTGAGGAGAGTTGCCGAAAAGCCATTGAAGCAGCAGGTCTCACCGGAGCCTACATTCTCGGATCAGGATGCGAACTGCCTAGGAACACTCCCCACATAAACCTAGACACAATGGTCAAGGCCGCGGAAAGGTACGGAAGGTACACGTAGCTGATCCTCTGTAGCGACGCGGCGATTACCCAGTCGGTGTGGTTCATTGGTATTCAGATATCGGCGGTTCTTGGCTATGGTGATCGGCATGCCTGAGCATCTTTTCGTTTGCTGGCGCCTTAACCCGTTTTCTCATCAAACACAATCGAGAAAGGCGGCCCGTTTTGCCTCCCGTATGATCCGAGTATAGGTCCGGAGTCTGTGCAAAGGCTTATCTACCGTCGATGCAGAGCTCCTCTTCATGTCGCTCTATAGAAAAGCGATATCGACGACAAGAGCAGCGATCATAATCGTAGTACTGATCGTGGTGATTGTTGCAGGAGTGTACATGGCTTCGCAGCCGGCCGCGCCGCCAACTCCTAGGGAAACTACGTCAATCGCAGCCCCGACTACGGTGGCAACAACTCCAGTCGTAACAACCCCGGGTGCTAAAGTACCGGATGTTCTTGTGATCGATGACACAAGCTGGCCCGTTCGCAACCTGAACGCACTCTATGAAATTCAGTACCTGCCTTGGCCGTGGTGGCTCGAGCACACGGTGTATCAGTCACTAATCGTCCCCGATGTGAAGGCAGAATTCCAAGAAGGAAAACTTGTGTTCATCCCTGATCTTGCGACGGACTGGACGGTGTCTCCTGACGGAACCACCTACACGTACAATTTGAGAAAAGGCGTGACATTCTCTGACGGGAACCCGTTCAACTCCTATCAGGTCTGGACCCAAATGTACGTTTGGTACTATCTCACGGGCAACGCTTCGACCTTCCTGAGCGGCCTCGAGCTATTCGACGTGTCCAACGTGAAGATCGGACCGGCAACATTCGAGCTCCTTAGGACATCGGGATTGGCGAACCCGACGGGCGAAGTCCTCGCGATGATGCAGGACAAAACCTGGCCGATCTACGCCAACGGTCCCTACCAGATAGTATTCCACATGAAAGTTCCATTCCTGTACCTCAACGGATTACTCTCTGGATTCTTGGGGCTACTATTCGACAACCAATGGGCCCTAGAACATGGCGGATTTGGAACTCCGGCACAATTCAATTCCTACTTTGACGACCACCCAATTCCCGGAACCGGTCCGTACGTCGTCACTGAGGTCCAGATGAACTCCCATGTGAAATTCGAACAGAACCCCAACTACTGGGGCAAGAGCCTGACCGCCGCTGAAATCGCAGCGAACCCGCTCTTGAGCGTAGGCCAAGTGAAGACTGTCGTCGTCTACGCGAAGACAGACGACCTAGCTAGGTACACTGACCTGACGACAGGGGCTGCCCAGATCTCGGCCGTCAAGGCAACAAACTTCAAACTGGTAAAGGACGATCCGAAGTATGCGTACTTCGCAGTTGAATCTACCGCACAGATAACCGCTATGGCAATCAACACCAAGATTGCACCCACCAACAACGTGAATCTGCGCAGAGCGATTGTCTACGCGATCAACTACAAGGACATCTGGGAGAAGGCCTACTTTGGTCAAGCGAGAGCATTTCTCGGCCCAGAGACGCCGAACTATGGAATATACTACAACCCAGCCAACCTCCCACCCTACGACTACGATGTCACGAAAGCCAAAGACTATCTCGCGAAAGCCGGATACCCCGATGGCAAGGGCCTCCCGACTCTAGCGTTCAGGATAGTCGCCGGCTGCTCGTTCTGCAAGGTCGCAGCAGAAATCATCCAAAGCGACCTTGCTGACATCGGCATCAAATCCGAAATAACTGAGGTGGAGGGTTCGACATATTGGGGACCGTACGGCAACTATCAGACGAACCTCAAGAATGCAAAGGAACTGGGTAACTTGTCATTCTTGGGTGGAATGATGTGGGCTCCGTCAGCCATTTCCCCAACTGATTACTGGACTTCGTTTGTTTCCACGAGGTCGCTATGGGGTAACTGGGCTGTATACAGCAACGACAAAGTAGACAAGGGTGTGGCCATGCTAGCTAGCAGCGGCAACGAGGCCGAAATCATCTCAGCTTTGAAGGACGCTCAGCAGCAGATCTACGACGACGCGCCGTACGCTTGGATCGCGGGATGCAAACTCTGGTACGTCGATGGCTCCTTCGTCTGGGACAAGAGCGTCATCAAAGAAGTATGGTTCGACCCGGCCTTCAACGGGATCAACACGGCCCCACTGTTCAATACTGTAGTCTTCAACGTGTAGACGCGAACGATCTCGCTGCTCTCCCCCTCTTTTTCTGCTTGACTAACAGTGGAAGGGTACCCTGTCAGGCGAAGCGTTTGCCTGCCGTCCTTGCGGTTTTGTCGATGAAATGGCAAGCTGCAAATCGCTCACGGCCAATCCGCTCGAGAACAGGCTCTTGATTTGAACACTTCTGTTCCGCGAACGGACAGCGCGGGTGGAATCTACAGCCAGTCGGCGGGTTTATCACACTCGGGACTTCGCCCACAATTTCGACTTTGAGGAGATTCCTCTCCTTCGGGTCGGGCACAGGAGCGGAAGCAATCAGAGCAATCGTATAAGGATGCCTGGGCTCGTTGATCACTGCGGTTGTAGGCCCATGCTCCACGATTTTCCCGGCATACATGACGTACGTTCTGTCCGACAAGTACTCAGCAACTGAAATGTTATGAGTGATGATCAGGTAGCTCAAGCTATATCTCTCCTGTAGGTCGAGGAGAAGGTTGAGTATCTGAGCCTGCACCGACGCGTCCAGCGCGCTTGTAGGTTCGTCGAGTATGACAAGGCTCGGCTCGGTCACTATCGCCCGGGCGATGTTCACCCGCTGTTTCTGGCCGCCGCTGAGCTGTCTGGGAAGTCTGTCGAGGAACTTGTCGTCGAGTCCTACAGCATTCAGAACCTCGGCTGCTTTCTTCTCTCTGTCACTCTTGTCCATGGATGAAAGGCCGACCAGAGGCTCCGAAACTGTGTCCTTGACCTTCATAG
>Ga0129297_10001208_pt1 | contig 12998 bp, 14 predicted proteins | sample I18A1metaG_FD_94708 | JGI IMG/M metagenome (GOLD analysis project Ga0129297, IMG submission 94708) | Lake sediment bacterial and archeal communities from Gulf of Boni, Indonesia to study Microbial Dark Matter (Phase II) - ​I18A1 metaG | ecosystem: Environmental > Aquatic > Freshwater > Lake >... | reverse complement strand
GTAAATGAGCTTTACGGGAAAGGAAAGATCTTCGGCGCCCTTCATCTCTACGCGGGAGAAGAAGCCGTAGCCGTTGGCGTTTGCGCAAACCTACGACTCGACGACTACGCAATTAGCACTCATCGAGGACACGGGCACCTAATAGCCAAGGGAGCTGACGTGAAAAGAATAATGGCCGAACTGTTTGGCAGGAGCACTGGCGTCTGCAAGGGCAAGGGCGGCTCAATGCACGTCGCAGACGTTTCTGTTGGCATGCTCGGGGCGTCCGGAATCGTTGGTGGCGGAATCCCACTCGCCGCCGGGGCAGCCTTGTCAATAAAATACAGAGGAACCGACCAAGTAGCTGTGGGGTTCTTCGGTGACGGTGCATCCAATCAAGGAGTATTTCATGAATCTCTTAATCTCGCATCGATATGGGATCTTCCCGTCATTTACGTCTGCGAGAACAATCAGTACGCGGAGTCAACCCCGGTCACAGCCGTGATGCGAGTTAAGAATGTCGCCGATAGAGCGGTTGCTTATGGTGTGCCGGGGAAGGTCGTGGACGGCATGGATGTTGTAGCTGTCTACGAAGCGGCGAAAGAAGCTGTAGAAAGGGCGAGACAGGGCAAGGGTCCGATACTTCTCGAGTGCAAGACCTACAGATTCGAGGGGCATGAGATGGGAGATCCACATGATCTGTACCGGTCAAAAGAAGAACTCGAGCAGTGGAAGAAGAGAGATCCCATACGCCGTCTAAGACAGACGCTTATCGGTAGCGGGGACTTGACAGAGAAAGACGCTGAGAGGGTTGAGGGAGAAGTTAAGAAGCAGATCGAGGACGCCATCAAATTCGCAGATGAGAGCCCATACCCAGATCCGGAGGAGGCCGTACGCGGCGTTTTCGTGAGCCCGTACATCTAGGATGGTGAAAGAAGTGACCAACGCGACAAGAGAGTTGACATTCAAAGAGGCGATAGGTGAAGCCCTAATCCAAGAAATGCTTCGCAACAAGAACGTTTTTCTGATGGGGGAAGATCTTCGGGTTTTCTTCGGCGGCGGACCGTTCGGAGTCACTCCGAAAGAGAAGTTCGTGAACCAATTTGGTCCGGAAAGGATACGAGATACGCCGATCTCAGAGGCAGCGTTCATAGGAGCTGGCGCAGCCGCGGCGGCTACAGGCGTCAAACCAGTAGTTGAACTGATGTTCGCAGACTTCTTCGGTGTAGCGATGGATCAGATATACAACCAAACCGCCAAGATGAGATACATGTTTGGCGGTCAGCTGAACGTCCCCCTCGTTATTAGAACCGCCATAGGCGGGGGCATGTCATTCGCCGCTCATCACTCGCAGGTCCTCTACAGCATATTCGCGCATGTCCCGGGACTCAAAGTGGTGGTGCCATCGACTCCCCACGACGCGAAGGGGCTCCTGACGACTGCAATAGAGGATGAAGATCCCGTAATGGTCTTCGAGCACAAAGTACTCTACCCTATGAAAGGCCCCGTGCCTGAGGAAAGGTACCTCATTCCCTTTGGGCAAGCCGCCATCAAGAAGCCCGGAGACGATGTGACTATTGTCGCGACCGCGTTGATGGTGCACAAGGCATTGGAGGCTGCAAAGCAGCTGGAGGCAGACGGAATCAGGGCTGAGATAGTTGATCCTAGAACACTTGTACCACTCGACAAGAAGACGATCCTAGAATCCGTCAAGAAGACTGGAAAGCTCGTAGTAGTCGACGAGGACTACGAGAGATGCGGGTTTGCAGCCGAGGTTGCAGCCATCGTCGCAAGCGAGGCCTTCGACTACCTAGATGCCCCAATAAAGAGAGTAGCTACTCCCAATGTGCCGATCCCATACTCACCAGTACTCGAAAAACGCGTCTTGCCTGACGAGAATAAAATACTCAAGGCCGTGAAGGAGATACTTCCACGAGGCTCGAAGAAGTAGCGCCCAATTCACACATCTCTTTCATTCTCCCAAATCCTAGCCACTAACTCAACGGTTCAGAAGGCTTGAAGACGCAGGAAGGCCCGTGTCCGCGCTCGTCAAGATCAACAAATCGCCAATCGATAGGCTGATACGCCTTCGGAACGCTCTAGGGGGCTCTAGACACTAGACGCAGCGTCAACCGGAAAAGTAAGACGGGAAAGGTAGACAAATGGGGTTTGTGCCGAGATTTGGAATATTCGATCCGTTGTCTCGAGATGAGATCGAGAGAATTCATCAGACGACTCTGACCCTCTTGGAAAGGACCGGCGTAAAGTTACAGAATGACACTGCACTTAGGGTTCTGGCCGATGCTGGGGCGGATGTTGATAACAAGACAAGAGTTGCAAGGATCCCCCAATACATGGTCGAGGAATCCGTACGCAGAGCTCAGAGATCAATCTTGTTTGCCGGACGAGATCCTGCCCGCGATATTAGACTCGGTGGTAAGAGGGTTCATTTTGGAACAGGGGGAGGAGCGATCAACAGAATCGACCCGGTCACCTCGGAGATAAGGAGTGCCAGGAAAGAGGATGTTGCCGATGCTTGTAGGCTGGTGGACTATTTGCCGAACGTGGATTTTGCGATGTCGCTGTTCTGCTCTAGAGATGTTCCTCAAAAACTGGTCAGCATACACGATCTCGACGCCATGTTGCATAATACTGAGAAGCCTGTGATGATCGTTGATTATGGAACGGATGTCGACTACCTGATCGATATGGCTGCCGCGGTCGTGGGGGGACGCGAAGCTCTTCGAAAGAGACCTATCCTCGGAATGTATTCAGAGCCCATATCACCCCTCACACACGGCCGGGAGCATGTCGATAACGTAATGAAATTCGCGAAGGCGATGTTGCCTGTTGTCTACATTTCGTCTCCGCTGATGGGGGCATCTTCTCCGGCATCTATCGCGGGAACGGTTGTTCAATTCAACGCTGAGACGTTGAGTGGCAATGTCTTGATGCAACTGGTTTCCCCAGGCTCACCGTACATATACGGGGCAGATGCGACTGTCATGGACATGCGCACCGGAGTTTTCTCGTACGGGGCGCCGGAATGGATGATTACAAATTTGATCCTTGCCACCATGGGACGGTATTACGGGCTCCCCACTTGGAGTACTGGCGGTTGCACCGACTCGAAAGTGTTGGACGGACAGGCAACTTGGGAGGCCTCCTTGACATTGTATAATGCCGCCGCGAGTGGAGCGAATTTGATCCATGATTTCGGATTTCTTGATTTCGGACTGACAGGATCCTTGGAGCTAGTCACGATTTGTGATGAGATAGCATCCTCGGTAAGACGGGCTCTCTCGGGCGAGAGCCTTGACGAAGCGGCTATTTCACTTGAACTGATTGATAAGATCGGACCGGGCGGTAGCTATCTGGCAACAGCTCACACGAGGAGCTTTTTTGAAAGGGAGCATTGGAAGCCGCAGCTGATAGACCGCAATACACGTAGAATGTGGGAAGCGCGTGGGAGGAGATCGCTTCTGGAGAGAGCCACAGAAAATACAAAGAAGATTCTGGAGTCGCACAACGTTAAAGCTCTCACACCCGAGACGGATAACACGATTCGAGAGATAGTATCCAGGGCGGAGAAGGAAATCCTAGCATAGGTGAAAAGGTGTGGTCCAAAGGGGGCTGTCGGGCGGGCAGTATCAGGCAATCAGTTGGAGTGAGGCTAAGAAGATTCACGTGGCGACATTGGAGGTCCTAGAATCGACCGGAATGCATTGTCCCTCAGAGAAGATCATCAAGGTCTTCGAGGAGGGCGGGGCAGAAGTTGACCGGGACAATAAACGCGTTAGGATCCCACAGCACTTGGTACATGAGGCGCTCCAGAAGGTTCCTCATCAGATTGTCTTTTGCGGAAGGAACCCCGCAAACGATATACTACTAGAAGCCGGCAGAGTCTACTTTGGAATGGGAGGGACACCGGTCCCCTATATCAGAGACCTAGCGACCGGTGAGATCAGAAGGCCGACAAAGAAGGACATGGAGGAAGCCACCCGACTCGGTGACGCGCTTCCCAATATGAGATTCCTGATGAGTATTGCAGGAGCCTTCGATGTCCCCTACCAGGTAGAATACCTCCATGAATTTGAAGTTCTCTTCAACAATACGGAGAAACCGATCCTCTACTCCGCGCCCGGAGAATACACCTGTAAAAGGGTTCTGGAGATGGCGTCGGCGATTGCCGGAAATCCCGAAGAGTTGCGAAAGAGGCCTACTCTCACCCTCTATGCTGAGACGAGCTCACCCTTGGCCTTCAGCGCTCCCAACGAGAACATCATAGAATTTGCAAAATGGGGAGTGCCATTCGTCAACGGTGCCACTCCGATGTGCGGAGCCTCGGCGCCCATGACGTTGGCTGGGGCCATGGTTGTGGGAAACGCTGAGAATTTGGCAACACTAACTTTGGCCCAACTCGTCCGTGCCCATACCCCAGTAGTATATTCCGGATGGGCCTGCGTAATGGATCCTATCACCGGCAGGTTTGCCTACGGCGCGCCTGAGTTCGCGATGGGAGTGAACGCCCTGAACATGGCGATGGCAAAGTATTATGATTTGCCAAGCTACGGGTTTGGAGGATGCACAGATTCCAAGACTCCGGACGCTCAAGCTGGAGCGGAGGTCATGATGAATTGCCTAGTTGCAGGCATGAGCGGGGTCAGCTTGATCCATGATTGCGGATACTTAGCAGGAGGAAGCGTTGGAAGCATGGAGATGGCGGTGATCGATGATGAAATCATCGGGTACGTCCAGAGAATCCTCCGAGGGATCGACGTAAATGACGAGACCCTAGCTGTGGATGTTATCAAAGCCGTGGGTCCTGGAGGGCACTTCATGTCTCAGAAGCACACACTCGACCACGTCAAGAAGGAACTGTACATTCCAACGCTCTTTGATCGAGCATCTGAAGTCACATGGGCAAGAGAAGGCAAGAAGCAGATCTGCGAAATCTCCAGAGAGAAGGCAAAGAAGATCCTCAAGGAACACCGTCCCAAGCCACTGCCGAGCGATACCAAACAAAAGATGACCGAAATCATCAGACAGGCAGAGAGAGAGCTGGTTACGCCCTCCTAAGGCCCACCCCCGATTGGCGCCGCGTTCACATGGCCGCTCAGAACGGCTTTTGATGACAACTGGCCATCAGCGAACGTTATCCCAAACCTTATATTTTCAAGTGCACGCGCTCCCAACAAATAGAGAGGTCATTTCATGATATTCAATTACAACAAGGTCTCGCAAGTAGGTGTTGTCGTAAGAGACCTTGAAAAATCCATGAAATTGTACTGGGAAGAGTTCGGAATAGGACCTTGGAACATATGGACGTTTGCTCCGCCCGTCACGAGGGACACGACGCTTTACGGCAAACCCGTGAAACACAAGTTCAGGATAGCAGAAACCATGATCGGAGATCTATGTATGGAGCTTATTGTACATCTGGACGGTGAGTCAATCTATAAGGAATTCTTGCACAAAAGAGGCGAAGGTTTGCATCATATCCAGTACATGACAAATGAAATTGAGGAAGCCTTGGCGAAGTTTAGGAAGGCAGGAATAGCGATCATACAAAGCGGCAAGGTCGAGAAGGACTCATATTACTACCTAGATACCGAATCCAGATTTGGAATCATAATAGAGCTAGCGACTAATTTCGGCTTCATTCCTCCGGAGAGAACCTACCCTCCACAGGTGACCTAAGCGTCAAGATGCCTATCAGTATCTGCCTCTGAGCCCGGCGCTTCCATCCACGGCGAGCCTCGTACCGACAGATATGTGGCGCGAAGCAGAGACGTCAGCCATACCTGTGCCTTGGCCAAGTCGAACGAAAAGTTGTTTTTACTACCCTATACACATCGTACGGCCCCAACTGCGACAAGGGGCAGAGAAAAAGAGTGACGGCGTAAGTATGAAACCGAATATTCTCCGTATGGCTATTCCAGTACTTCCAGCCGTAATCGTGACTTGGATTTCAGGCATGCTCAGAAACCTATTTGGCGGCCAGACGCTCCTCTTTACTACCTGCCCTGTTTCCCCTTTCGCAGTGACCTACTGGGGACTACCACTCGCGTGGAAGAGGCAGGTTGCGTATCAAAATGCTCCAGTACAGATAATGTTCCAAGGGCTGTTACTCGACCTAGCCATCTGGTTCATGGTCTTTCTCGTGATCTCTTTAATTGTGGCCCGGCACCGACGCATCGAGGACAGTCGGGGCTAGCGATGAAGAAATGCGCGTGCAAGATTCGGGTAAGGCTGCGCCGAACTACCAGTGCCAGCAAGATCTTTGTGCGATCCCTGCAAGAATTGCAGTTAGTCGGGACGCTGCATTCTCCCCAGGGCTTCGCCTGTCTTGGAAACCGGAGTTCGACTCTGCTGGCACCCGGCTGCACGAATTCTCCGATAGTTGGTTTCATAAGCTCCACGAGGTGGCGAGTGTCACTTCTGACGCTTTTTGTGTGAGATCCAGGATTGAAGAATACATGTTCATGCCCGAGGAGTCTCCTATCGAAATACGTTTCAACGCCAATCAAGTTCCCAAACGGATGCACGCAACCTATCGAGCATCCCGCAATCTTCTCAGCCTCATCAACCGGCGCTAGCGATAGCGATTTAGCATAAACCATTCTAGCCAGCCTGCCATAGTCTATCGTCATGTTTCCAGGCAGAACGGCCAGCAGGTACCTACCCTCGCTCGCCTTCAGTATCATAGATTTAGCTATCAGCTCCTCATCGGTCCTTAGAAACTTCGCCATCTGTCGGCAAGTGTAGACCGGCTTATGCTCAAGGACCTCATAGTTCACTCTGCTGGAGTTCAAAAGATCTAGGATCTTGTCCTCTATCCCCGGCATACGTTCTTCGGCTTCATGCCTAGGCTTAAGTTTTTCTAACAGCAGAACTCCAATGAACTCCGCTCGAATGCCCTCTCCACGAGAAGCTTCTTTGAGAAAGTCATATGGAGTCTCTCTTCCCGATCAATCTATACGTACAAGAGCTTGCCAGCATCGCTATCGGTCAAATCGTTTCGCCTGCCTTCACTTCATCTCTAACGCTCGGGTGAACAGTATCCGACGCATTACGTCGCCGAAGGATAGATAGCATTTTCTTGATCGAGGATCGCTGCCAAAAGCGTTAAAACAAGATAGGACCATAACCGATTCTGCGAAGACTCTTGTCACACGAAGGAGTGTACGAAGATATCGTCAATGCCGTCCTGAGCTTTGACTCGGACAAGGTGACTGAAGCCACGAAGAAGGGGCTGGACCTCGGCGAGGATCCAGTCAAGATCATTGAAGACGGACTGACGAAGGCCTTGAGGATCGTGGGCAAGAAGTTCGAGGACGGAGAATTCTTCCTCATGCATCTGGTTGCCGCGGCCGAACCTGTCCAGAGAATCATCAAGGACCTGCTCGAACCGGAGATACTAAGGAGGAAGGTTCAGAGAAAGACCCTGGGCAGGATTGTCCTTGGGACGGTGGCGGGGGATATTCATGATATTGGAAAGAATATCGTTGGCGCAATGTGGTTCGCGGCCGGATTTGAGATCCATGATATTGGAAAGGACGCCCCAACAGAACAATTCGTTACGAGGGCAAAGGAAGTAGACGCGGACGTCGTGGGAGCTTCTGCCTTGCTCAGCACATCCCTGCCCATGCAAAAGGAGATCGTAAAAGCGACGATCGCTGCAGGACTGAGGGACAAAGTCAAACTGATGTTTGGGGGGGCGCCTGTTACTGCAGAGTGGACCAAAGAGATCGGAGGCGACGGCTACGCCGAGGACGCCGTGGAGGCTGTGAAGGCTGCCAAGAGGCTCCTTGGCATAGAGACCTAGGCCACACGTTTCACCTTACGCCTGCATAACCATACAAAAGGCGTCAATAGCTGGCGTTGTGCATCTGTCCCGGCGATCGGAGTCACCATCTATAAGATCGAGCCCAAGGATGCTGGCGAGCTGTTTTCAAGGACTCTGCCGTACGGGTCAAAGAGATGCCGGGGCTACTTCGACGACGATCGTGCTATCGCCCGATACGAGATCGCAGACGATATCGGCTCGTCCAACTTCAGCCATTTCGAGCATCATCCCAACGATCTTCAGGAAGCGTGCTCCCAGGGCGAACCTATCATAGACTCCCCTGAGGTCGCATCAATCTGGAGATGGTTTTCGCTTGCCTATTCCGCGGTGGGTTGCCCGGCGACTTCAGGCAATACCTCTTTGGTCAGTAGACGAATCGGCTCTAGTCGGGCTGCATCTGGAACGCGTAGGATGAAGTATCGAACTTCTGCATTCTTGGCATATTCGTTGAACTGACGGACGCATTCATCGGGGTCTCCTATGATTCTCGACTCAAGAAACGTTTTCTCGCTGAGATCAGGCGGCTTCGATTGAAGGGCTCTCGAGCGGGCGCTTTCTCCGTCTTCGGCAACGTACACCTCTCTAAATAGAGTTCTTTCGACGCTGTGCTCGTCTCTTCCAGAATTCCTGCAGTATTGCTCGATGAGGCTGTACTTTCTGACACATTCGTCCAAGGTTATGGATATGCCGAGGTTGGACCTGTCAGCAAGCTGCGCCACGGCTTTGAGTATCAGCTTGTCACCTGAGCCGGCTATGATTATGGGGGGATGAGGCTTCTGGATTGGCTTCGGACTGTTGATCGCAGCGTCTATCGTGAAGTACTTGCCCTGGAAGGTTGCTTTCTCTTCAGTCCACATTTTCTTGATGATGTGCACTGCTTCTCGGAGCTGGCGTACCCTCACGGCGATACTCTCGAAACGGTATCCGTAAGCTTTGTACTCGGCCTCGTACCAGCCCGCTCCTATCCCGAACTCCAGTCTCCCCTTGGAGATTACGTCGAGTGAGGCAGCCATCTTGGCGAGAAGAGCTGGATTCCGATAGGAGGTGCAAGTTACTAGCTGTCCAAGTCTGAGCTTCGAAGTACGCATCGCGATGGCTGACAGGGCCGTATAGCATTCGAAACAGGAGTCGGTAGTGACAGTTGGGTACGTGTGGAAGTGGTCATACAAGAAGCCTGAGTAGAAGCCCAGTCTATCCGCTTCGTCAGCGATCTTGAGCATCAGATCGAATTGTGCTGGGGGTGTTTCCTTTGGGAGATCCAACCTCCAGCCTTGAGGGATCATTAGACCAAATTTTGCCAAGACTCACCTTAGCCCCGCGGCGGGTCAGATTCGTCCGTTAGCTCTTAAGGAGTTCCTCCGATTCTTGCCAACACGTCCGCAACTCTTTTGCTGAACCAACTGCAGATCGTCTCGATGCGAACGAGGCGTAGCGTTTTGACTCTTCATCTATTGGAACAATCACCGAAGAGGATCGCGCAGATCATCAAGAGGAAAGTCGAAGCGCTGAAGGATGTTAAGGGCTGCCATAAAGTGAGCGTGCGTACGACCGGTAAGAGATCGGATGTGAGCGTGCATGTTTCACTTGACGGTAGACTCAGTTTTCAGGATGTTCATAGGGTCGCCTCGAACGTTGAAGGGGAAGTAAGGAGAGTTCTTCCCAAGGCGAAGGTCACCGTCCGAACTGAACCGCTTGGACATGCCCGAGAGGATGTTCGAACGTTTGTGAAGAAGGTGGCTGATTGGTTCCCGGGTTCAAGGGGCGTCCACAATATCCACGTTCAGAAGATCGATGGAAAGTTATGCGTTGACGCGCATCTGGAGGTAAGTGCAAACATGACTGTGAGACAGGCGCACGAGATCTCCGACCAGATTGAGAAAAAGTTGAGAGCCGCGAATCCAAACATCTCTGAGATCACTATTCACGCGGAATCTGCATCAGGAGACCGCATCTCGAGGGAATTAAACGAAGATGATACAGAACTCAAATGGTATATCGAGCGTGCAGCAAAGCGCTACAATGAGATTAGGAGGGTTCACGGAATCAAGATTCGCCGAGCTGCTGCGGGTAGGCACCTAGTGTTCCGATGCCAGTTTGAGCCCAACGTGCGCATGAAAAGGGCGTACGGGATCACCATTGACCTCGAGAAGACGATCAAAGCCGCCTATCCAGACATCGCCAGAATAGATATCCACGAGGAGCCCGCATGAAACATCCCCTACCCAAGAGAAAACGAGGATCGTACTGCGTGTATTTGCTTCTCTGCGATGATGGAAGCTACTACACTGGATACACAACAGATCTCGATTCTAGGCTTCTGCGACATGAGAGGGGACACGGAGCACGTTACACGAGGATGCGTAGACCGAAGATGGTTGCTTACGCTGAAGAGTTCAGGACTCGCCGCGCCGCGATGAGAAGGGAGCGCCAGATAAAGGCGCTCACTCACAATGAGAAGCGTGATCTCGCGAACAGACAGAACACAATAAGTCAGAAACGGAGCAGGGCGACTATGAACTCAATGCGCCTTTTCGGGTAACATAGATCGTCCTTCCCTCTACCTTGACCCTCAGACCGAACCTGGTGTGCCCTCTTTGCTCAATCCTACGACACCTCAGTCTAAACGCTCGCGCCAAATTCGTCGCTTCCTTATCGGATCGGCAGCGGACTTTGAAGCCATCAATTATACCTCTAGAAACCAACACGAGTTTTCGTTCCCGTTGGCCGTAGGCAACGTGTCTGTCGAATGTCCCGGGTCTGTACTCTTTCATGTGTGATGCTCCTGACTGGTCTGGGCCTCTTTGCCCCCGCATCGCTACGGTGGCTCTGATGGCTGCCAGACAGGTTCGGCACGGAATTGTTTCGATGTAACGCCATTCCTACTCGCGGACTAGCCTCACGTCTGTTAGGTCAGAGGATCGTGCATTCAGTGATTCTACTCTGTTATGGCTATTGCCTGTGTGGGGCACTGAACTTCGCAGGCCCGGCAAACAATGCATGCATCATTGTTGATGACTACCGATTTCTTTCCTTCGTGTCCCTTGACTTCCTGATTTTCGAATACGGCCACAGGGCATACGTCAACGCAGACAGAGTCGCCATTGCACTTCTTCAGATCAACTACGACGCTGACCAAGATCTCACACCGAAAGTTGAAGCCGTACGAGCAGACACGGTAATAAGCTCATGGTTTCCATGGCTGACCTTGAGGCCAGTCTAGATAGTAATCTAGAAAGTAAATAATCGTCCTCGCTTCCTGAAGTCTTGGGAACTCGGGACATAAGCCCAATCGAAGGAGTCAAGTTCCAACGCTGACGGCTATCACCCTGGCCTGGTCGCACACGTCCTCGCACCTGTCGGCGATGTTCTCAATGGCGTCTAGGAACTCCGCCAAGAGCACTACCTGACCCATGGTGAGTTCGGGTCCGGACAGTTCGCTGAGTAGTCCTCTACCTTTTCGGTACAGGTCATCCACCTCTTCTTCTAGGCGTTCCACCCTATCCGCAGCGTCGAGCGCTTCCTCCACCTTCTTGTCGGTCAACAGGTCGATACAGCGCTGCACCTCCACGACACAATCCCGCACTACTTTACACGTGTCAAGGGTGTTGACACGAAGTCCTTCTGGCAGCTTACTCATCGGTGAGATCCGGGCGAGCCGCCCAGCTTCTAGACACCAGTCGGCAACCCAGTCAATCTGCCTTTCCAGCCGCATGAAGCTACGTCTCTCATCGACGGGAAGGCTTCCCCGGGCAAACTCAACGATTATCAACCTCCGTAGGCTGTCACCTTCCCTCTCAACCTGATGCAGTCGAGTGAAGGCTCTCTCCAAATCGTCCTTGTTTCCATCTATTGCGTTGTTGACGCATGCGATCAGCTCATCCACCGAAGGAACCAGCATCCGCGTTGCCTGTCTGACCATCTCAATTGCTCTTGCCCTAGTTCTCGCGGCGAACCAACTTTCGAACGTGGCCTTCATCTTCTCTGGCCTCGCGTCAGGTTACTCGAGCGCTAGCTCAACTTCCAGATCTTGAGCAGGAAACTGATAAGGTATTAGCCCTCCGAACGCAAAGTCGACTCTAACGCGCTCTCCGATGCTGGTGAAAGGCAAAGACCCTTGGCTAGGCGTCTCAGAGACAATCGTCATCTCGTTTTCCATTTCGATTTCTGTTCGTATACAATCGCCTAGAAGCGCATGTTCTTTCACGGTTCCCGTCCATTCTAGATCGACGAGTCGGCCTGCCGGAGTCAAGGACACTGACTCTGGCCGAACCGCGAGGATCACGCGGTCTCCGCTGACGAAGCCGGATCCTGGAACGTCGAGCTTCCACCCATTTGCCAGTACGGTGACATGACCTGACTCGCACTTCAGTACGTTCCCAGGAATGAAGTTGGCCTCTCCCAGAAAGTTGGCAGTGAAGAGCTGCTTCGGGGACAGATACAGTTCTAGTGGTGTTCCTACCTCAACGATGCGACCCGCCTTCATCACTACAAGACGATCGGAGATCGACATCGCCTCCTCTTGGTCGTGTGTCACGTGGATCGCCGTCAACCTCAGGTCCTTAACGAGCCTTCTCAGCTCGTATCTTAGCACTGCTCGGACATGAGCATCAAGTGCACCTAATGGCTCGTCCAGAAGCATGAGTTCAGGTTCCGCAGCAATTGCCCTTGCAAGGGCGGTCTTCTGTTTCGCTCCTCCGCTCAGTTCATCCGGGTAGGTCTCGGCTCTGATGTTGAGCCTAGCCATCTCCATGATCTGACCGACGAACCGGCGTATGTGTTCTCTATCCTTTCCTCGCACTCTGGGGCCATATCCCACGTTCTCGAAAGCTGACATGTGGGGAAAGAGAGCTATCTCCTGGAACATGTAGCTCAGTTGCCGCTCCTCAGGAGGCAGCGCTGTCACCTCTCCGTCACCGATCAATATCTGCCCAGAGTCTTGCCTAATGATCCCGGCCAGACATTTCAGGAGTGTCGACTTGCCGCATCCGCTTGGTCCAATGACCGAAACGTATTCACGGTCCCTGAACTCAAGGGAAACATCATCCAGCGCGACAACGTCTCCGAATGCCTTCCTTAGGTCTATGACTCTGACATCTGGCAACTAGAAGGCCTCCAGCTCGACGGCCAAAGCCCGTCTCGGCCTACTGAATAGCATGACTCCCTCTCGGGG
>Ga0129297_10001207_pt1 | contig 13001 bp, 8 predicted proteins | sample I18A1metaG_FD_94708 | JGI IMG/M metagenome (GOLD analysis project Ga0129297, IMG submission 94708) | Lake sediment bacterial and archeal communities from Gulf of Boni, Indonesia to study Microbial Dark Matter (Phase II) - ​I18A1 metaG | ecosystem: Environmental > Aquatic > Freshwater > Lake >... | reverse complement strand
GTATAATAGAGCGTGTCGCAGCCCCTGAGCGCATCCCTCATGGAAGCCCCGTCGCGTATGTCGCCAAGCGCCCTTTCCACGTCCAGGCCGTCAATGTTGCGCGTGTCGCTCGTCTTTCGAACGAGGACCTTCACCTCCACCCCGTCTTTGAGCAGCTCCCTCACGATCGACGAGCCCATGAACCCGGTAGAGCCGGTCACCAGTTTTTTCATCGCTGTTCCATCCTCCACGCTATCCGGGTCTTTCCTTTCCGGGGAGATTCATCCAGGGGAATCGGGGATTGTTGCACCCTAGCAGACACGGATTTATGGCGATTGGCAAGAATATTTCGACGCAGGGGCGGGCGAGCGGTTTGCGTCGATCGTCCGCGTGAAAGCCTCTTATGTCTTCCCTTCGATGCCTCCCTGAAAAGGTACGGAATTGCCGGGATTTCTCCCGGATGCGTGAAAATTTTTTGTCAATTTTAGCCCAACTGTGCGACTACATTTATGCAAGCGAGGCAATGATGTCCGCGAATACCGGGACGAAGGGTTCGGCCGGGCTTGTGAAGTGAGCAGTTAACATTATCGACGTTATGTTCAAGAAAGCGGAAATCGGCGGGGGAGCGGGGACAGATGGGGGAAATATTAACACCTGTTATTTCATGAAACGCGCGTCAATAAAAATGAACGCGATTCAGAAAATGTAATTGAAAAATAAACACTTTGGGAACGATTAACTACATTGACGACGTGTCCACGGCACCCACGAAAGCAGGACGATTTTATAAACATGTCTGGAAAAATTTACACCAACCTCTTTAGGAGGACTCCATGAACCACAGGTCATTCGCCGCGAAGGCGGCTGCACTGCTAGTTGTCTCAACCTTGACCGCGCTCGCATCGTGCGGAGGCGGATCCACGCCGGCAAAGGCCGTCGCGACCACCGTCGTTGGAAAGGTAACCGTCGCCTATCCCGGGACCGACCCGGTGGCGCTCAATGCGGGCGACGAGGTAACGGCCGGGGCCGTCATCACGACAGACGCGGCGTCGGCTGCGACGATCCAGCTGAGCGAGGTGGGCATCGTTCGCATCTCCGAAAACTCCCGGCTCCAGATGAAGGCGCTCATCGCCGCGAACGGGGCGACGGAGCTCTCGCTTGAAAGCGGGTCGGTGTTTTCCCGCGTCATAAAGAAGCCCGGAATGGAATACCGCGTGCAGGCCCCCACCCTCGTCGCCTCGGTCCGCGGCACCGAGTTCATGGTAGTCGCCGAAGGGATCTACGGAGGCGTGCTGGTGCGCGAGGGAACCGTCGCCGTGGCGACGCCCGCGGACAAGACCGAACAGCCCGTCACCGTGAAAAAGCGCGCTGCCGTGAGCGCCGAGGGCAAGGTCGTGGTCATTCCCCAGCACCGCTTCGAGGAGCTCGTGCTCGAAAAGCACGCCCTCCAGCCTTACATAGAAAACCTGGAAACGAAGAAGCCCGAAGAGATCCAGAAGGTTTTCAAGAAGGTGGAGATCGAGGAGCGGAAGATCGACAACGCGATCGCGGAATTGAAGCTCACGGCCCGGGAAAAGCTCAAGAAGGAAGGAAAGCCCCTGGTGAAGCTTTTCCTCAAGGACGGCAGCCAGATCGTCGGCTCGGTCGAGGAAGTCAACGAGAAAGAGCTCAAGCTCAACACGGGCGAAGGCGTGATCGACATTCCCAAGGGCGATATTCGCCGCCGGGTTCCCGAGCAATAAGGATTCGCAGTGGAGATGAACATGAAGACCACGGCGGGCATGAACGCCCATAGATCGCAAGCCATAGCTCCGGTGTGCATGCTCGTCGCACTGTGCGCCGTCCTCGTGACGGCGCGGCCCGCCGCCGCCGAAATCATTTACCTGAACAACGGCACGGTCCTCAAGGGCGCGATCGTCAAGGAGGGGAAAACGGGTATTACCCTGAAGATCGACGATCGCGAGCGTGAGATCCCGCACGCGGACATCAAGCGCGTAATGTACGGGAACAGGGATATGGAGGAGATCTACGTCCTTGGCATGGACGGAACGATCACGCGCGGATTCCTCGTGGACCAGGACGAAAACGCCGTCATCCTTCGTGAACAGCCGGACTCCCCCACCGAACAGTCCATCTCCAGGAAGGACATCCGCGAGATTTCCCATGAAGCAATGTATCCCGTCGACCTGGAATTCTATTTTAAGCCCTCGGCCTTCGTTCCCCTGGATTCGGGGGGGGCCGACCTCGGCACGACGGGCCTTTACGCCTTTGGAATAGGCTTCAATTCCATGATCGCGCCCAACCTCCGCTGCCTGCTCGAGACGGGCTATTTGCGCTCGACGAGCGGGAGCAATCCCGGCCAGTCGCTGCGGATCGTTCCGGTTACCCTGAGCTTCGCCTACAGCTTCATTAAGGACGAGTACTCGCTGGTCCCGCGGCTTGGAGGAGGCGTGGGCATCGCGCAGTTCAACACGGGCGAAGGCGACGTGATGAAGTCGAACCTGCTGGCGGCAAACGCGGGATGCGGCCTGGTGTATCGTCCTTACCGTCAGCCGTATTCCTTCGGGCTGTGGGCCGACTACGCGATCTATTTCGACGGCGCCGACTTTTTCCAGGGCGCCGTAATAAGCATATCATGCGCATACAGGTTATAAGGGCATGGAAACAGTGAAAAAGACCTTCGAGTTGTCGCGAAACCGGGTTCACTTTGAGCGGAGCGGGTCAAATTCCGTCATTTCGACTGCAGGGAGAAATCGTAAAGCGTGTACAATGCCAGGATTTCTCACCCGAAAAGGCCGGGTTCGAAATGACATTATTGGAAAAGCGACAGGTCAATTTATTTCCGGCCTGATGGCCGCAAGCCTTGCGGTCGCCGCTTCCGGCTGCGGCACGGAATTCATAGGGGACATGAAGAGCTTCGAGCACAACGAATCTCCCGTGATCACCTCATTCACGTCGAGCGTCGATCCCCTCGTGACCGAGATCTATCCCGGAATGGATATGCTCCTCACGGTAGAGGCCCATGACATCGAGGGCGATCCCATCACGTATTCCTTCGAATCCGACCAAGGAACGATGCGCGATCTGAAATACACCGCCGATGGGTGCACCATCGAATATTTTATCAAGTCAACCTGTACCAGCAGTGAGTCTATCCCTGTCACGGTCATCGCCGAGGACGATAAAGGCGCCTCCTCCTCACAAACCATCAACCTGGGGGACAGGAAGACGGGGCCGACTATCACCTTGGAAAGCTGGAGCTTTGATACAGACCCGCTCACGCCGACTCAAGCACAAGCCGCGACGGTGAGCTTCCACGCGAATGCAACCGGCTATTTTCAGGTGAGGATTCAGACCCCACCTGCCGACTTGATCGAATTCAATAATAAAAAGTTTTTTAACATCAGAGCCAATGCAACAGAGACTAAAATAATCTACGTAGCGGCCGATTCCGAAGAAGCCCCGTCGCTGACGGAGGTAGGGAGCCACAAGATATATGTGCTCGTGATCGATGAATTCGGACGGCAATCGACAATCTCGCAAACAATGACGGTTGCTGAGTAGGTATTATTTTGAACGAAAGGATAATAGCAGACCGATTTCCCCTTTATTCTTTCATTATTGGATTTTTTACATCGCTTTTTTTCTCTCTCGGCTGCAGCGAGGTCGTGGGACCCCTTCAGAATTTCACCCCGAACAAGGCGCCATTCATCATCTCCTTCGAGGACAACCTGGCGGAGGGTACGATGATCAAACCCGGCGACACGGCGATTCTTACCGTGGAGGCGAGCGACCCCGAAGGCGAAAAGCTCCACTTTGAATTCAGCTCCGCCGACGGCAGCTTCTCCGAGCAGGAAGACACGAAGTTCGGCAGCACCGTCACGTTCCACGCGGGGAGCCACATCATCCCCTTGCAACCGGTGAGCGTGAAGGTGACGGTCAGGGACGACCGGAAGGGAAAGGCCTCGCAGGAGATCGTCCTGGGGGACACGGCCGGAGGGCCCGCGCTCACCTCCATAGGCGAGGTTCCCGTATATATCAAGTCAGACGAACAGGTGGAGTTCACCTTCACCGCGAACACGAGCGGGCTTTACCAGGTGCAGGCCCTTGACGACCCCAATCCGCTGGCGAATCCGGACTACAGCGATCTGCTGGCAAACTACTACTATGCCGCGGAGAGCGAGGTGACGGTGACTATTGACGGGCCCGATTGGCCCCCGGAAGCCCTCAAGGGGGATGCACAAATTTCCTCGACCGCTCCCGACAGGGTCTGGGTGCTTTTAAAGGATTCCCTGGGGAGCGTGGGAAGGGTCTCGTTTCCCCTCACGTTCGATCGCGACCCGCCGGTCTCCACGGTGGACCACGCCGACGGCTACGGGGCGACGTCCCCCTTCCAGGTGGTCATCACGGCGAGTGACGCGGTATCGGACGTATCCAGGATCAGCTACACGCTGGACAGGACCAGTCCACCGTTCTCCGGCAACGAAACGGTCGTGATGGGAAACACCGCTACGGTGACCATCGGCAGCAATGGGTACAACACCTATGTCCTGAAATATCGTGCCATGGATAATGTGGGATGGGAGGAGGATGTGAAGACCGCTACATACAAATATGTGAGCGGGGACGTCCAGGCGCCGGTATCCACCGTGAATCCTACCAGCCCCCACATATCCAAGAGCTCGTTCACGGTTACCATAAGCGCCACGGACAATCTTGTGGGCGTTAAGAGTATCAGCTATACATTGGACGGCGGCGTTCTGCACGTGGTTAACGGAGACGAGACAACCGTAAACATAACTGATAACGGCCCCCACACACTGATATACTTTGCTACCGACAATGAAGGGAACGTCGAAACGCCGGCCAAGACCGCCAACTACACCGTCGATGGCATTGATCCCTCCTCAACCGTGAATCCCTCCGATCTGCACAGGTCGACGACGCAGTTCACGGTCGACATAAGCGCGTCCGATGCGCATTCCGGCGTATCGCGGATCCGCTACACGCTGGACGGGAGCGATCCGGAAACCTCCCCAACCGCGGAGGTCCGGTATGAAAGTTCAATTCAGGTGACGATAGGCCCCGGCGAGAACGCCTATGAGCTTAAATACCAGGCCATCGACAACGCGGAGAACGTGGAAGACGTGCAGACCGCGCACTACACGATTGATCTCACCCCGCCGGGCGAGGTCAATCTTTCGATCGCGAACGACGGCAGCGGGAACGTCACGCTGAATTGGACGCCTCCAGCGGACAGCGACCTGTACCAGGAGCTTGTTTCCTGGTCCCCCGGAGGACCGACTCAGGACCCGGTCGGGAAAGCGGTAACCAGTTATCCGATCACGGGTCTCACGACCGGTACGGAATACACCTTTACCGTGCAGACGCGGGACACCCTGGGAAACACCTCCACGGGTGTGACCGTGACTATTACGCTGCCCACGCAATCCATGACTGTGTATGCCGTCAGGGACGCGGCCGATCTTCTTACGGTGAGCCAGACTGCTTCACGGTGGAATGGTTATATTGCGCTTTCGGACAACATTGACCTTACCGGGCAGACATGGACGCCTATAGGCAAAATAGGTAACGATGTCTATTTGTTCACAGGCATTTTCGACGGAAACGGACATACGGTGACAGGCCTTGAAATGAGCGACGGTGACTATTCGGGGCTTATAGCCTATGCACGCGGAGCGACCATCAGGAATACCGATGTAACAACCGGTGTTACCGGCATCCAGAACGCGGGTTCATCTTCGGGAGTCCTGGTGGGGGTGGCAGATCAATCTACCACCATCTCCAATTGCCATGTAACAGGCGTTCTCGATGCAAGTACAAGCGCCACCGCGGTTGGAGGCTTTGCCGGAATGCTGATGGACTCGACTGTCACGGGATGCACGGCCGACGTGGTCGTGACAGGCGGGGTATCCTTCATAGGCGGGTTCGTGGGAAATGTGAGCGGGGGATCGATAACCGGCTGTATCGCTTTGGGGAGCGTAATTACGACCGGCGACTGTGTCGGTGGTGTCGTCGGATATGCCTCAGGGAATGCCAATTTTACCGGCTGCCGGTTTTCAGGCACGCTCCAGGGCGGCTATGGGCTCGGAGGCATCGTCGGCGTATGTCATTATATTACGGTAGACAAGTGCAGATCGACCGGGAGTGTTACGGGAAGCGGATACCAGGTGGGAGGCCTCGTGGGCGCCGCGGATAATACCACGATACAGAAGTGCTGGGCAACCGGGGACGTACAGGGCACCAATGATGTCGGCGGGCTCGTGGGCTGGATCTCAGCGCAAACTGGTGCCACACTAATAAGCGACTGCTATGCGCGAGGGAGCGTGACGCATCTGTATGATGAAAGCGGCCTGGGCGGACTACTGGGATACGGCATCTATCCGGCGCTGACGATCGAAAACTGCTATGCCACGGGTGTCGTATCGCAAACAGGGACCGACATCGGCGGTTTGTTAGGGTATATCGAGAGACCCGGCGGTCCGATGGTTACGAATTGCTTTTTTTACCAGCCGCCGGAAAACGCTCCTGCGGGAGGCACATACATCGTGAATTGGGAAGACATGCTGATCAAGGACACTTATACCGGCTGGGACTTCACGAGCACCTGGGACATAGACGTTACAAGAGCGATCAATGACGGATTCCCGTACTTGAAGGATAACCACCCGTAGGGGAACGCTCCGTAATGTACAAGTAGGAATGTGGTGTAAACCGGAAATACTACCAGAAGGGACGGCAGCGACACCGCGTCCACGCCGGAACAGAAAATGGAGTACCGATGAACATCCTGAACAGCAACGCAATCTTTCAATCAATCCTCATCCTCGCGGTAGCCTTCCTGCTGGTCGCGCTCGCCTTTTCCGGGCATGCCCTCGCCGAAATCATCTCCCTCCACGACGGGCAGGTGATCAACGGCGAGATCATCCAGCGCGGCGACGGGTACATCACCGTAAAGACCAAATACCAGACGCGAATGATTTATACAGGCGAGATAAAAAGCATCGAAAAGGAGCGAAGCGGCCTCGAGCGCGTGTACATCCTCACGAGAGACAACGCCGTGATACCGGGCTACCTGGTGGAGGAGGACGCCCTGCGCGTCGTGTACAGGGACGAGCCCAATTCCGCGGACAAGTCGATCTCCAAGCTGGACGTCCTCAAGATGTCGTCCGAGGAGATCCACGCCGTGGACCTGGAGTTCCGATTCATGCCGGGGGCATTCATTCCCCTGAATTCGGGCGGCGCCAAACTGGGTCCCGCGACCTCCTTCACGGGGAGCGTCGGCATGAACGCCATGTTCCTCCCCAGGATGCGGTTCCTGCTGGAGGCAGGGTATGCAAAAAGCGAGAACGACGAGCCCCGGCACGGGCGCTCCCTCACGGTAATCCCGGTCACGCTGAGCGCCGCGTACCGGTTCCCGCTGACCCGCAGGTTAGAGATCGCTCCGCGCCTGGGCCTGGGCTTCGCGATGCTGGATTACAAGACGGACGAGGGGGACGAACTGAGTACCATGTGCCTGTCTACCGTCGCCGGCTTCAACCTTTCGTTCGCGTTCGTGCCGCGGCGCTTCTACGTGGGCGTGTTCACGGACTACATGCTGCTGTACGATTTTTCGGCCCTGCTGCATACGGTGAACCTGGGAGTATACGCGGGGTTCCGGCTTTAAGGCGCCGGCTAACCTGCGCCGCGTTTCACGGGGCGATCACGCATGTTGGGCCTCTTGACGCGGCGCGGTCCGTTACAGGCGCCAAGGCGCTCCTTCCAGTAATCTCCGCGGCAAAAAATAACAGGGAAGCCCATGCTTCGGGCCGCCTCCTTCTCCCCTGGAAAGACAGGAACGGCCGGCCTGTCACTCAAGCGTCGCTTTCATCATCCTTGAAAGTTCAACCGAGGAGTAGGGCTTCCGGAGGCAGCCCTTCACCCCCAGGGAAAGCGCATTTTTTACTTCCGCATCTTCCATGAGGCCGGATGCCATGAGAACACGCACGTCCGGGTCGATCTCCTTCATGACCGCAAAGACCTCAAGCCCCGTCATCCCCGGCATGGAGAGGTCGAGGAGCACGCCGTCGATCGTATCGTGGTCCGCGCGAAATATTTTCATGCCCTCTTCTCCGCCCTCGGCGGTCACCGTCGTGTACCCGCACTGCTCCAGCATGCCCCGGGCAATGCGCAGTATTGCCTTCTCGTCGTCGATGATGAGGATTTTTCCCGTCCCCTGGACCGGGGAAGCATTGGCCTCCCTGTGCCGGTCGGGCGGGTCTCCCCGCAGCGACGGGAGGTAAAGGCTGAACGCAGACCCTTTCCCCGGTTCCGAATACACGTCGATGAAGCCCCCATGCTGCTTTACGATGCCGTACACCATGGCCAGGCCCAGCCCCAGGCCGTCCTGGCCCTTCTTCGTGGTAAAGAAAGGATCGAATATGTGGATCTTGACCGCCTCTTCCATGCCCACCCCGGTGTCGCTTACCCTGATCCTTACGTAGGACTCGCCGGGACGGGCGTCCGGGTGCCGCGCACAGACCACCTCGTCGCAGATAATTTCCCCCGGCTCGACCGTGAGGACCCCGCCCTGCCGCGCCCCCTCGGGGCGCATGACGGTCATCGCGTGAGAGGCGTTCACGCAGAGGTTCAGGAGCACCTGCTCAATCTGCACGGGGTCCGCCATGATGCGCAGCGGCCGCTCGCCTATCCGGAAATCCAGCTGCACCGACTTGGGAAAGCTGTTCCGGCTGAGCTTGAGCAGATGCCGCAGGGAGAGTGTGACATCGACCGGCTCGAGCATCAGCTCGCTTTTACGCGAAATGGTAAGCAGCTGCTTCGTGATTTCGGCGGCGCGCCGGGAGGATTCCATGGCCGTTTCAACGTATTTCAGCAGGGCTTCCGTCTGGGGCGCCTCGTCCTTTTTCAGGAGGAGATCGATGAGATCGAGGCTTCCCATGATGCCGCCCAGCATGTTGTTGAAATCATGCGCGATGCCGCCGGCCAGGGTGCCCACCGCTTCCATCTTCTGCGCCTGCAGGAGCTGGGACTGCATCCGCTCGCGGTCCTGCTCCGCCCGTTTTCGCTCGGTGATGTCGTGAGCCACGACTGTCGCGCCGACTGTCCGGTCGTCATGACGCAAAAAGTCCACATTCAGCTCGACCCACCTTATGCTTCCGTTCTTGTTCTTTATGCAGTACTCCGGATTTTCGGATACCTGTTCACCCCTGAAGATCTTCTCGAGGCGGGCCATGAAGTGGCGCGCACTTTCCTCCGTGAGGATATCGAGGGTGGCCATGGTGAGCAGATCCTGCTCGGAATAACCGGTATACTCGCAAATGATCGAATTGACGCTCTTGAACCGGCCGGTTACGAAATCGACCTCATAAATGCCTGCGGGAGCGTGGCTGTAGAGCTGCCTGTACTTGCGCTCGCTTTCCCTCAGCGCTTCCCCGGCCTTTATCCGCTCGGTGATATCCCTCACATAGGCCAGCGATGCGGGCCCGTCCGGCAGGTCCACGGTGGCCACGCTGATTTCGAAGTTGAAACTGGAGCCGTCCGCCCGTAGTCCCACGGACTCGTAATACGCGGGCGCCGGCTCCCCTCTGGCCCTCGCGTCTATGTAGGCGGCCATCTCGGCCCGCCTGTCCGGGACCACGTAGTCCAGGACGGTCCTGCCTGTTATCCCTTCCTGATCCCCTACGCCAAAGAGACGGTAGAGGGCGGGGTTGCCGTATACGAAGGCCCCGTGCCTCGAGAGAAGAATAGGCTCCGGGGAGGATTCGATCAGGTACCGGAAGCGCTCCTCGCTTTTTTTAAGCTCCCCGGTCGCGTTGATGCGGTCCGTCATGTCCCTCGCGGCAGCCAAGATCGTGTTTCCTATCGGGTGAGAACGCCATTCGATCCACCGGTAGGCGCCGTTTTTGCACCGATAGCGGTTGGTAAAACTGTAGATTTCCTTCTGGGCGCCCAGGGTCGCGAGGGCCTGGAGGGTTGCGCCAACGTCGTCGGGATGGACGAAATCCATGAAGCGACGCCCCTCCAGCTCCTCGAGAGTATACCCCAGTACCCGCTCCCATTCATGGTTGAGCCTGTGGAAGTACCCGTCCGTGTCCGCGATGCAGAAGAGGTCCAGCGCGTAGGTGAAATAGTTGTCAAGCTCACGGGTTTTTTCCTCGAGCTCCCTGCTGCTCTGGATAAGCGCTTCATGGCCCGCCTCGAGCTCTTCCATTGCGGCCTGCAGCTCCTCGTTGCTTGCCTCGAGCTCCTCGTTCTTCCGGTTGAGCGCGTCATTTTTCCGCGCGATGTCCTCCTTTGAAGCGAGCAGGGCGACGTTGAGCTCGCGGATCCGGTCCACCAGTCCCAGCGAAACGAGGAGGACCAGTCCCAGGAAACCTGCCTCGGTGCTCCACTCCGTGACGGGAGACGACGGGAGCCTCCCGAGGGCCGTGAGCGCCCCGATGATGGCGAACACACCCACGCATACCATCCCGGAGAGGAAGTAGCGGGCGAAGCGGTTCCCCCTTGAGAAATAGTACAGTATCACGCCGATGGTGAACAGGGAGAAGGACACGATGACATTATAACTGATGGGCAGCATTTCATGAATTGGAAGGATTACCGAAAGCGCCGCGCCCACGGGAAACAGAACCAGGCCAAAGAGCGCCAGTATCCGGTCGACGATCCGGCTGGTGGCGCGCGTATCCATGATGGAGGAGACGAACAGGGCGCATGAGGCCCCCATGAGGTTCAGGAAGACCGGGGAGCATGTATTGGCCCACCAGGGCCACCCGGGCCACAGGAACTGGAAGGCATAACCCCGGTGCGCGAGCTGAAACAGCATCATGAGCAGGGCGAAGAGGGAGAAATACAGGTAGAACCTGCTGCGCGTTAGAATGAAGATGAAAAGGTTGAACAGGGCGGCGAGCAGCAGCATGCCGTACAGCAGCCATATGAGCGGGACCTGGGTGTTCCTTCGCTCGACAAGCGAATCTTCCGCAAGGACGGCCGCCTTGAAGCGAAGCGAACCGGCGCTCTGGATTTTCAGGTAATAGCTTGTCGTGCCCGGCGGGAGACCCAGGCGGAACAGGAAATTCGCGTCCATGATCTCGCGGGACGGGAAAGGCAGGCAGTCACCCGTCTGGCTCGGGACATAGCCCCCGCGGCCATCCGGTTTGAAGAGCGTAACCCGGTCCAGGGTCGGAAAATCGATCTCCAGCAGCCTGGGCACAGCCTCGGTTCCCGGATTCACCAGGACAATCCTGAACCAGAATGCCGAGTCGGAGTACCCGAAGTTGACGTGCTTCTCCGGCATGGGATTCCAGGAGGCGACCGGTGCTTTCACGTCATCGATTGTAAGCGCATTGCCGGCATCCTCGATGTAACTCATCCGCGACGTGACATCGATGTAACCCGTTGATTCCTGGACGAACACCTGTTGAGAAATCGCCGCAGCGGGGCTCAGGCATGTAAGTACCGCGGTCGTGACCGAGGCAAGGATCATGAGAAGGCGCAGGCGCCCCTTCCGACGAATGCTCCTCGTCCCGGCCATTTCCCGGCTTTGATGGTGTCTCTCTATTGCCATACGACATTCCGCCAAACCGCTTCGCGAGGCGCCGGTCGACGAGGCTTCTCTGTACTGTTTCCGCAGCGTTCCCGCCCTGTGCCGGCCGAATGGCGCCCTGCTCCTATTAAACACCTGATAATAAAAAAATCAAATATTTAACCGGTTTACACATGGTGATTCCCGATTGGACATGAAAAAAATGCTTGACAATTTGGAATGATTACAGAATTGTAATTAATATAAAGGTTATCAACTTGAACCGGACCATTGATTATTACACCGAGCTTGCACAGAGGGGGCTTCAGCCGTCCGTTCAGCGGGTCAGGATACTCGAGTTCCTGCATGCCAACAGGATTCATCCCACCGCCGAACAGATATGGCTTCGCCTGAGCCCCGGGATGCCCACCCTCTCGCGCACCACCGTGTACAATACCCTCAAGCTCTTCGCGGAGGCGGGGATCGTACAAACGCTGGTGATCGAGGAGAAGGAGATGCGCTTCGACATCGACACGTCTCATCACGGGCATTTCAGCTGCGACAGGTGCGGCACGGTCTTCGATTTCACGGCCAGTGCATTGAGCGGGGCCGTTCCGTCCGAGCTGGACGGGTTCGAAATCAGGGAGCGGCACCTGTATTACAAGGGCCTGTGCAGGGAATGCCGGACCAAGGAAAGGCGCAAAGGATAGCCTCCAGGCAGGAATTATACTATCTGCGCAAAATCAACGACAAGGAGTTTGACCATGAAAAAGTTCGTATGTTCAGTGTGCGGCTATGTCCATACCGGGGACCAGGCGCCCGACGCCTGCCCGCAGTGCAAGGCTCCCAGGGATAAATTCCGCGAGCAGGGCGCTGGCGGCAGCCTCAAGTGGGCCGATGAGCACGTCATAGGCGTTGCGAAGGGCGTGGACGCCGAGATCCTCGAAGGCCTGCGCATGAACTTCACCGGGGAATGCACCGAGGTGGGAATGTACCTCGCGATGAGCCGCCAGGCCGACCGCGAAGGCTATCCCGAAATCGCCGAAGCCTACAAGCGCATCGCGTTCGAGGAGGCGGAGCACGCAGCGCGTTTCGCGGAGCTCCTGGGCGAGGTGGTCGCCGCCGACACGAAAGCGAACCTCAGGGCCCGCGTCCAGGCCGAGTACGGGGCGTGCGAGGGCAAGAAGGGAATCGCGACGAAAGCAAAGCAGCTCAACTACGACGCGATCCATGACACGGTCCACGAGATGTGCAAGGACGAGGCCCGCCACGGCGCTGCGTTCGCCGGGCTCCTGAAGCGCTACTTTAACGAATAAATAACGGCAATAAAATTCTTAAACGAAAAGGCCCCTGCCACGGGGCCTTTCTGTTTATCGTCAGTCTTCGCTCCAGAGGGGGAGGCCCGTCGTTTCGTCGAATCCACGGGCGAGGGGATCGCCCGTTAGCTCGGTGATGACGAGCTCGCAGGCGAAGATGCGGC
>Ga0129297_10001206_pt1 | contig 13005 bp, 17 predicted proteins | sample I18A1metaG_FD_94708 | JGI IMG/M metagenome (GOLD analysis project Ga0129297, IMG submission 94708) | Lake sediment bacterial and archeal communities from Gulf of Boni, Indonesia to study Microbial Dark Matter (Phase II) - ​I18A1 metaG | ecosystem: Environmental > Aquatic > Freshwater > Lake >... | reverse complement strand
CAGTGGACTATAATGGACCTATCTTGACATCCTCCCACGCCTGAAGGCGGGGGATTCCCCACGAGGGGATGGTCGGCGGCTATCTCGGCCGGGTGCGTTTCTACCCCAGCTTCATAGATGCCACCATGGGGCCAAGTCAGTGGCCCGCCCCAGGGCGTTCCCGGAAAGGTTACCGACCTGGGCGGCGGCCCTCGCAGCGTTATGCTGCGGCCAGACCGCTAATCGCACGGCTGATGTTCTGCGCCGCGTTGCTATCAGCATGAGCCATGTGGCCACATGCTTGGCAGAGAAAGTGGATGCCATGGCGGTTGTTCTTCGCTACATGGCCGCAGACCGAGCAGGTTTGGCTCGTCTTCTGGGGTTTTACCCATTCTACCTGAATGCCCGCCAACCTGGCCTTATAGCCAATGAACTGCTGCAGGCGGTGAAAACTCCAGGACTGGAGGCTGCGAGCCCGGTCCCTGCGCCTGGCCTGTCCCCGCAGGCGGATACCGGTGAGGTCCTCCAGGCGAATCGTGCCCACCCCTCGGGCGAGGCACCAGTCCACAATCCGGCGGCTGATCTGATGGTCCAGTCCACGCATCCAGCGGGCCTCTTTGTCTTTCATACCGCGGATGGCCCGTAGGGCCTTGGCCTGGCCCATCCTTCTGCGAAGCTGGGCGTAGCGCCGCCGCATAAAGGCCGCCTGTCTGCCGGAGAAGAAAAGCGTTTCGCCATCCAGGCTGAGGACTGCCAGGTTCTTTAGTCCCACATCCACGCCTGCCGTCCGGGTGCCGACGCACGGCGTCTCCCGCACCGAAACGGCAAGGGCGAGAAACCAGCGGCCTCGCTTTTCATAGAACTTGGCTGCGCCTTGCTTGGCGTCTTTGCCCAAACGAGACAACTGTTCAGCCTGGCGCTTGGTGGGCGCGATGGGGACCCGGAGCCTGCCTTCATGGGTAGGGAAGCTGGCGGTCCACCAACCGTCCTGATGCGCTAGCTTGAGGTTCTGGTTGTTGAAATTGGGCGGCAGGGTCCGAAACCGCTCCGCCTTCTTGGCCGCCCCGACGTCTCGCAACACCTGATTGGTCACGGCTGCGGGCAGGTACTCTGACAGATAAGGGGCGGCCGTTCTGGAACTGAGTCCTTTGGGCAGGCCCGCTGCCGCCAGGTTATTGGCCAGCGCGGTAGTCCGCCGGGTCAACTCCCGGTAGAGACGCCGCTTAGCCAGAGTGGGGCGGTGGAGCCGGAGCTTCAGTGTCAGCGTTTGCAAGGGCTCACCTCCTTGCAGAGATTCTACCATGCGAACGAATGTTTGGCTACAGCAGAGTTGGGATTCATCCCCATTCCTGAAAGCAGGGGCTTTCTAGCCGCACTTTGGTAATCTAGGATCCACTACTGGTTCAATAGAGGTGCATGCTGTGAAACGCGGTTTCATTGCCGCCATTCTTGTCGTCGCCCTGATCGGCGGCATCGGCGCCGGCTGGCTGCTGGCGCGCTCCAACCTGGGCGGCTCCGCCCTGTCGTTCTTTCCCTCCTCATCGCCCACCGGGCGCATGACGGTCCTCCTCCTGGGCGCGGACGACCGCCCCGACGAAGTGGGCCGCTCCGATACAGCCATCCTGGTCACGGCCGACCTGTCCACGCAGAAAGTCACCATGATGTCCATCCCGCGCGACACTTGGGCCAACATCCCCGGTCACGGCTGGGATAAGTTCAACCACGCCTACGCCTTCGGCAAGGAGCAACTGTCCCTCAAAACCCTGCGGGGCCTGACGGGCGTTCCCATCGACCACTACATTGTCGTCAATATGCAGGGCTTCCAGAAGATTGTCGACTCCCTCGGCGGCGTCACCATCGACGTCGAGAAGAACATGGACTACGAGGACCCGACGGATAAGCCGCCCTTGAAGATTCACCTCAAGAAGGGCGTCCAGAAGCTGGGCGGCTATGACGCCTTGGGATACGTGCGTTTCCGCCACGATTCCGAGAGCGACTGGGGCCGCATGGCCCGTCAGCAGAAGTTCCTGCGGGCCCTGGCGGCGGAGGCTCTGAAGCCGCTGAACCTCCCCAAGCTCCCCTCACTGGCCGGCCAGATGTATGCCGCCATCCGCACCGACCTCTCCAAGGCCGACCTGGTTCGTTTCGGCCTGGCTCTGTCCAAAGGCCTCGACCCGCAGACCATGGACACCGTGGAACTGAAGGGGACGGACCGGACTTTCGGCGGCGTCTACTACCTGCAGTTGGACTTCATGACGGCGCGCCGCGCCGCTTACAGGCTGGTGACAGGCAAGGACCCCGACACGTCCTTCCTGGCGCAGGCAGAGAAGGACAACCAGAGCTACCTGGCGTCCATCACCAAGGAGCAGCAGCGCCAGGCGGCGCTGGCCAAGGCTGCTGAGGATGCCGCCAGGCAGGCCGCGGAACAGCCAGGCCAGCAGCCGGGGCAGGGCCAACCCGGTGACGCCACGCAACCCGGCCAGCCCGATGGACCTGGGACAGGAACCGGAACGACGCCCACCGAACCGGGCGCCTCTACCGGCGGCACCACCACACAGCCGCAGGTAAGCGCCTCGGCGGTGCTGGTGGTGGACGCCTCCGGCAAGGGACTGGGGCCGCGCTACGCCAGCATTCTCGCCGAGCAGGGCCTGCAGGTGACGGGGGTCATGGAGGCCTCCAAGCCTCAAGCCTCCACCCAAATCATCGTGCACAAGTCCGACGCCGCGGCCTTGCAGAAGGTCATGACCCTCTTCCCCGGGGCCCAACTGGTGGTGGAGCCCGCAGCCCCCGGTCAGACGGCCGGCCTGGTGATCATCCTGGGACAGAACCTGGGCAACCAGGGGTAACGCCGCCTACCGCGGCCCGCCTCGGGGCCCGACCCGCTACCTGCCCCGGAGCCGCCTCACTCCCTCGCCAAGCAGCACGAGCCACCCCCTCCGGGGCGGCTTTCTTGCTGCCTATTCCTGCTCCCAGGACCGGTACTGCACAGCCTCGGCCACGTGATGGGGAAGCACCGCCGCCTCCCCCTCCAGGTCCGCGATGGTGCGGGCCACGCGAGCCGTCCGGTCATAGCCCCGCCAGGTCAGCTGCAACCGGCGCGCCGCCGCATCCAGAATCGTCTCGGCCTCTGGCGACAGTCGGCACAGCCGCCGCAGCAGCCGGCCCGGCACCTGGGCATTGCAGCGAAACCCGTGCGGCCGGAGCCGGCTTTCCTGGCGCTGCCGGGCCGCCGTCACGCGGGAGCGCACGACGGCGGAGGTCTCGGGGCCGGAGTCGGCCCCTGCCGCCGGCGGAGCCCAAGGGGACTGGGGCGGTTGTCTCGGCACCTGCAGATGCAGGTCCAGCCGGTCCAGCAAGGGTCCGGACACCCGCGCCCGGTACTGGCGAAGGGTACCGTGGGCGCAGGTGCAGGGGTGCTCCGGGTCGCCCCGCCAGCCGCAGGGGCAGGGGTTCATGGCGCCCACCAGCATGGTCTGAGCCGGGAAGGTGACGCTGATGCCGCCCCTCACCACCGTCACGCGCGCCTCCTCCAGGGGCTGGCGCAGGGCCTCCAGAGCGTCGCGCCGGAACTCCGGCAGCTCATCCAGAAAGAGCACGCCGTGGTGCGCCAGGCTCACCTCGCCGGGGCGCGGGTGATGCCCTCCGCCGACCAGGGCGCTGGCCGAGATGTTGTGATGCGGAGCGCGAAACGGTCGCACTGACAGCAGCCCCAGGCGCCCGTCCAGCAGGCCGGCCACACTGTGGATGCGGCTGGCCTCCAGGGCCTCCTCCGGTGTGAGCGGCGGCAGCAGGGTGGGCAGCCGCCGGGCCAGCATGGTCTTGCCGGAACCGGGCGGACCGACCAGCAGCAGGTTGTGCCCGCCTGCCGCGGCCACCTCCAGGGCCCGCTTGGCCGTGGACTGGCCGCGCACGTCCGCCAGGTCCAGCCCCTCGTCCAGCCCCAGGGAGGCAAAGCCCGCTTCGCCCTGGGCCAGGGTCAGGTGCCCGTTTGTGCCCGGGGGCAGGGGACCATCCAGAGGGCCCTCGCCCCTGAGCCACGTCACCACCTGGGCCAGGTGCAGGGCGGGGTGGATCGTCAGGCCGGGTACCTGCACGGCCTCCCCGGCGTTGACCCCGGGCACCAGCAGCTCGGAGGCGCCCTTCCCGCCCGCAGTCAACTGCTGACGCCAGGACAGGGCCAGCGACAGCACGCCGCGCACAGGCCGCACCGACCCATCCAGAGCCAGTTCTCCGGCGACGGCCAGCCGGCGCAGCCGGCCCTCGGGCAGCTGGCCGGAGGCCACCAGCAGGCCGAGAGCGATGGGAAGGTCGAAGTGCGGCCCCTCCTTCCGCACGTCGGCCGGCGCCAGATTGACGGTGATGCGGCGGTTGGGATAGTCCAGGCCGCTGTTGCGAAGGGCGGCCCGTACCCGTTCGCGGGCCTCGCTCACCGCCGCGTCCGGCAGGCCGACGATGGAGAGCCCGGGGAGACCCGGCGACACATCCACCTCCACCTCAACCGGGCGGCTTTCGATGCCCTGGAGCGCGAAGCTTGTCACCCGCGCCATCACCGGCCCCACCCCCAACGTGGTCCTCTCACTTCGTCCCGAACCGGGGCGTCTCCTTTGCCGCCTGTCTCCGTGCGCCCTCTGCCTGCCGCCACCCGAGGGACAGAGCCAACAGGCCCGGCAGTGTTGGCTGCCGGGCCTTGTCGTAAAGGGTCGAGCGATTGTCAGGCGGAAAAGGCACCCTGGACCCACTCCAGGGAGGGCGGGTCCTGCGAGGCATCCACGGCCACCACGTCGAACCGGCAGGGCGGTTGCCCCAGGCGGCGGTCCTGCAGGTACCAGTCCGCGAGGCGAAGCAGCCTCGCCTGCTTGGAGCGCGAGACCGCCTCGGCGGAGGTGCCATAGAGGGCAGAACGGCGGGTCTTGACCTCAACGAAGACCAGCGTGTCGGCCTCCCAGGCCACCAGGTCCAGCTCCCCCAGGGCGCAGCGGTAGTTGCGGTCGGCGATACGGCAGCCCCGCGCCGCCAGAAGGGCGGCCGCCAGGTCCTCGCCCTGCCGACCCAGAGACTGACGCGACAAAGGGCGGACTGGTGGCCGCGACGACGGTCCCTTACCCTGCGGCATCGTCCGCCCTCCCTTCGCCCGGGTTGACCACACCGCCGAAGGTCAGCCGGTGGATGGGTGAGGGTCCGAGGCGCCGCAAGGCCTCCCAGTGGGTCCGGCAGCTGTAGCCTTGTGCTCGGCGAAGCCGTAGCCGGGGTACAGGCGGTCCATGTCCACCATCAGGCGGTCGCGAGTTACCTTGGCCATGACCGAGGCGGCGGCGATGGAGGCGGACAGAGCGTCGCCGTGGATGATGGGCGTCTGCGGCAGGTCTGCCCCAGGCAGGCGCACCGCGTCCAGCAGCAGGTGCTGCGGGGTGAGGATGGCTCCCGTCGGGCTGGATAGGCTGCGGAGGGCCAGGCGCATGGCTTCGTACGTGGCCTGCAGGATGTTGATCTCGTCGATCCGGCGGTGGTCCACCAGCCCAACGCCGACCGCCAGGGCCTGAGCGCGAATCTGGCCGTACAGGGACTCCCGGACCTCCGGCGTCAGCTTCTTGGAGTCATCCAGGCGCGGCAGGCGGGTGCCCGGGCGCAGCACCACAGCGGCGGCACAGACGGGCCCAGCCAGCGGGCCCCGCCCGGCCTCGTCCAGGCCGGCGATGAGGTGTACGCCTGCCTCCCACAGCGGCTTCTCGTAGGCCAGCAGCCCGTCGCAGCGGCGGCGCTCCAACCGTTCGGCCTTCAGTTCGCGGCGAAGCCGCTCCCCCAGGCGTCGCACCCCGACACGCCCATCCGACATCAGAACGGTGGCCAGTCGGGGCCGGCGGGAACGGGGCTGCGTTGTGACCCAGGCCTCGACTTCGGCCACGGAGAGGCTGGACAGGTCGGGAGCCGCGCGGCGGGGAGCAGCCGGGCGCGTCACCGCGAGTCACCGGTTCGGGGCCTGAACCGGTCGCCGAACTCAGCCACCGTCTCCAAGGTGATGCGTCCCAGAAGGCCCTTGCGGAACTCCTGCAGGATGAGAATGGCCGCCTTGTAGCTGTCCACGCGGGCACCCGGCAGCAGGTAGCCGCGGCGGCGGGCGATCTCGTGGAGGCCCGCCTCCCAGTCGGCGGGCGGCCGGCGAAGCTGGTAGCGCTCCGCCAGGAGGGACGGCCGGTGGGTCAGCAGAAAGGCCAGCAGGCGGCCGGCCACGGGCTCCGGGTCCAGCACCTCCTCGCGGATGGCGCCGACCATGGCCAGCTTGTACCCCACGTCCTGGTCCTCGAACTTCGGCCAGAGGATGCCCGGCACGTCCATCAGGGCGAACTCCTTGCTGACCCGGACCCACTGCTTGCCGGTGGTGATGCCGGGGATGGCGCCCACCCTGGCGTGCTTCTCGCCGCCCAGGCGGTTGATGAGGGACGACTTGCCCACGTTGGGGATGCCCACCACCAGGGCCTTGACGCTGCGCTTGCGCACCGTACGTCCCTGGGCCCTGGCCTGCTCCTCCAGCTCCTCCCACTTGCGGGCCATCAAACCTCGGGCGGCGGAGACAATAGCCTGCACACCCCGGCCGCTGGTGGCGTCCACGGGGCCTGCAGGCCAACCGAGTTCACGCAGATGATTCGTCCAGGCCTCCGTCTCCGCCGGATCGGCCAGGTCCGCCTTGTTGAGCACAATGAGCCGCGGCCGCTGCCCCAGGATGACGTCGATGTCTGGGTTGCGGCTGGAGTAGGGAACGCGCGCGTCCAGGACCTCAAGGATGACGTCAGCCAGGGCGGCGCTCTCAGACACCACCCGCCGGGCTTTGGCCATATGTCCCGGGTACCACTGGATTCCCATGTTTACCTCTCCATCCAGGCGAACTGGCGCAAGGGCCAGAAGCGCACGAACGCCTTGCCCTTGACGTTCTGCAAGGGCACCAGGCCCACGTCCGGCGACCGGCTGTCGTCGGAGTTGCCGCGGTTGTCCCCCAGCACAAAGAGTCTTCCCGGCGGCACCGTGACGCGGGGGTAGTCGTCGTGGGCGGCGTGCGCCACGTAGGGTTCCTGCAGGGGCTTGTCGTCCACCCAGACCGCGCCGGCCCGGATTTCCACCGTCTGACCGGCCACGGCGATAGCCCGCTTAATGAAGTTGCGGGAGGGGTCGCTGGGGTAGCGGAAGACGACAATGTCACCCGTGGCGGGCGGGTGCGTGTGGTAGACGACCTTGTTGATGAACAGCCGCTGCCCGGTCACCAGGGTCGGCTCCATGGAGGGCCCGTCCACCTGGACGGTCTCAATAACGAAGGCCTTGATGACCAGGGCCAGCAGCAGGGCCATGATGAGCGTCTGCGCCAGCTCGCGCAGCATGGCGGATCGGGACTCGGCCTGAGGCATTGGTCTTAGCACCTTCCCGCCCGAAAACAAAAGGGACGGCCTTCGCCAGTCCCTTGTTGACGGTGATTCCAGCTAGACGCGACGCTCCTTGATGCGGGCCGCCTTGCCGGTCACCTTGCGCAGGTAGGTCAGCTTGGCACGGCGAACGATGCCGCGGCGGACCACCTCGATGCGTTCCAGGCGCGGCGAGTGCACGGGGAAGATACGCTCCACGCCCACGCCGTAGGACACGCGGCGCACGGTGAACACCTCGTTGAGGCCGCCGCCCTGACGGGCGATGACCACGCCTTCAAAGGCCTGGAGGCGCTCGCGTCCACCCTCGACGACCTTCACTTGCACGCGGACGGTGTCGCCCGGAATGAAGGCGGGGATATCCTTGCGGAGCTGTTCGCTCTCAATCACCTTGATCATATCCATGTGCTGTTCCCTCCTTCCGAAGGAACGTCCACAACCTGACGGCTGTAGCACGCCCAAAAATTATAACATGATCAACCGGGCCGGACAACTAAGGGCGCTCGTCCTCTTCCTCGCGGATTTCGGCGAGGAGCTTGCGATCCTCGGCGGAGAGGTCTGCCCTGGCCAGCAGGTCCGGCCGGCGGAGCAGAGTCCGCCTGAGGCCTTCCTTGCGGCGCCAGCGCGCCACTTTAGCGTGGTCGCCGGAGACCAGAATCTCCGGCACCTCCAGGCCCTGAAACTCACGGGGCCTTGTGTACTGCGGCCCTTCCAGAACGCCGTCGGCGAAGGACTCCTTGAGGGGAGACTCCTCGGCCAGGACGCCCGGAATAAGGCGCCCCACGGCGTCGGCAATGACCATGGCCGCCAGTTCGCCGCCGGTCAGGACGTAGTCCCCAATGGAGAGTTCGTCCGTGACCCAGCTTCGGACCCTTTCATCGACGCCCTCGTAGTGGCCGCAGATGAAGATCAGTTCGTCCTCCCGGGACAGCTCCCAGGCCTTATCCTGGCTGAACAGCTCTCCCTGAGGGTCAACCAGGATGACGCGCGGCGGTCTGGCCTCCGGGGGGCGTTTCTGCTCCGACCTCTGCAGCACGTCGGTCAGGGCTCGGTAGATGGGTTCCGGCTTCATCACCAGGCCGGCGCCGCCCCCGAAGGGGTAGTCGTCCGTCACCAGGTGGCGTCCCTCCGCGTAGTCGCGAATGTAGATAGCCTCCATCTCCAGCAGGCCCTTATCCCTGGCCCTCTTCAGCATGCTCTCCTCGAAGGGGGCCCGCACCATGGCCGGAAACAACGTCAGGATGGTGATCCTCACAACTCTGCCCCTTTCCCGGCGGCCTCGCCGGGACTAGTCCAGCAGGCCAGGCAGGGGTGCCACCACCAGCCGTCCCGCCGCCAGGTCCACCTCGCGCACCACGTCCCTGAGCGCCGGCAGGAGCACTTCCCTGACCTCGCCCCGGGCGGGATCGCCCCGCACCACCCAGACGTCGTTGGCGCCGGTTTGCAGGACCTCCTCCAGCCGCCCCAGCCGCCGTCCAAGGGCGGTGACGACGGGCAGGCCGATGAGGTCATCCACATAGAACTCGCCGGGCTTCAGCGGGGCCCGGTCCTCGGGCTCCACCTCCAGCCGCACGCCGCGGAGCGTCTCCGCCTGATTGCGGTCGTCGACGCCGCCCAGCTTCAGCAGCCAGAAGCCCTTGTGCGGCCGCGCCTGCTCCACAATAACCCTAACATTCCGCGGCTCCCCCAGCCAGACCTGGCGGAGGGAGGCGAACCGTTCCGGGTGGTCGGTGAAGGGCTGAACCCGCACCTCGCCGCGGACGCCCTGGGGAGCGGTAATCTCCCCGATCGCCTTTCGCATCAGATGAACTCCACCGTGACGCGCTTGTTGGAGCGCACGGAGGCGGACTTCACCAGGGTGCGAATGGCCTTGGCGATGCGGCCCTGCTTGCCGATGACCTTGCCCATGTCGCTGGGGGCGACCCGCACCTCGATGGTGACGGTGCGCTCGTCCTCCAGTTCGCGGACATCTACCTGATCCGGTTGGTCAACCAGAGCCCGGCACAGGACTTCCACCAGCTCACGCACGGCTTAGCCCTCCTGCTTCGCCCGCTTGGCCTCATCCAGCTTCTTCATCAGACCGAGGCCGGAGAACAGGGACCGAACGGTGTCCGAGGGCTGAGCCCCCTTGGCCATCCAGTTGAGAACCTTCTCCTCCTCCACCTTGAGCACGGCCGGCTTGGCCGTGGGGTTATAGTACCCCACCTCGTCGATGAAGCGGCCGTCCCGCGGGGAACGAGAATCCGCCACCACCACGCGGTAGAAAGGAGCCTTCTTGGCGCCCATCCTCTTGAGCCGAATCTTGACTGCCATCAGCGTCACCTCCTGATGCCTTGCACCCTGTGCGTCTATCTATAGCAACCGCAAGCGGCCACTAACATCGTTATGCCCCGGGGGCCAGGGCCCCGGGGGAGCGGCTACCGCGGCCCGAAGGGGACCCGGCCCGCCTTGCGCATGGCCTTTTCCATGCCGGCGAACTGCTTCATCATCTTCTTGCTCTCCTCGAACTGGCGCAGCAGCCGGTTGACCTCCTGCACCGTGGTGCCGGAGCCGCGGGCGATGCGCTTGCGCCGGGAGCCGTTGATGATGTCGGGCGAGCGGCGCTCCTGAGCCGTCATGGACTGGATGATGGCCTCTACATGGACCAGTTCCTTTTCATCCACCTTGACGTTCTTCAGCTGTTTCAGCTGGCCCATGCCGGGCAGCATGCCCAGCAGTTGGTCCAGGGGTCCCATCTGGCGCACCTGGCGAAGCTGCTGGAGGAAGTCATCCAGCGTGAACTCCGCCTTGCGCATCTTCTGGGACATCTCCATGGCCTGCTTCTCGTCAAACTGGGCCTGGGCCTTTTCAATCAGCGACAGGACGTCGCCCATGCCCAGGATGCGCGAGGCCATGCGATCGGGATGGAAGGGCTCGAGGGCGTCCAGCTTCTCGCCGGTGCCCACGAACTTGATGGGACGGCCCGTGACCGCGCGTACGGAGAGCGCGGCGCCGCCGCGGGTGTCCGAATCCAGCTTGGTGATGACCACGCCGTCGATGCCCAGGCGCTGGTTGAAGGTCTCCGCCACGGAGACCGCTTCCTGGCCGGTCATGGCGTCCACCACCAGGAGAATCTCGTGGGGATGGACGGCGGCCTTGATGTTCTCCAACTCCTGCATCAGAGCGTCGTCGACCTGAAGCCGGCCGGCGGTGTCCACCAGGACCACGTCCCGCCCCTGCTTCACGGCCGACTCCACGCCGGCGCGGGCGATGTCAACGGGATCGGCGTCGCTGCCCAGGCTGAACACGGGCACGTCCAACTGCTGGCCCAGGACCTGCAGCTGCTTGATGGCCGCCGGGCGGTAGACGTCCGCCGCCACCAGCAAGGGGCGCTTGCCCTGCTTCTTCAGCCAGGCGGACAGCTTGCCGGAAGCGGTGGTCTTGCCTGCGCCCTGCAGACCCACCATCAGGACCACGGTGGGAGGCTTGGGGGCGATGCTCAGCCGGGCGTTGGTGCCGCCCAGCAGAGCCGTGATCTCGTCGTTGACGATCTTGATGACCTGCTGGCCGGGACTGAGAGCCTCCAGAACCTCGATGCCCACGGCCTTTTCCTTGACGCGGGCGACGAAGTCCTTGACCACGCGGAAGTTGACGTCGGCCTCCAAAAGGGCCAACCGTACCTCGCGCAGGGCCTCGGAGACGTCGGCCTCCGTGAGCTTGCCCTTGCCGCGCAGGCGCTTGAAGGTTTCCTGGAGCTTGGATGAAAGGTTCTCGAACACCGGCTCACCTTCTCCGGTGGGAGTTTATCCTTGTTGCGCCGCCGACGGGGCGGCTCCCGGCACTACTCCCTGAGCAGGCTCCGGACGATCTCCCGGGCCCCCTCCACGTCCCCCTGGTTCAGCCGGCTCTGCAATTCCTGCAGGGCCTTCTGCTGCTCCAGGTGCCGGGCCACCAGGCCCAGCGTGGCCTCGTAGTGCTCCAGGGCGCCCTCGGCGCGATGCAGCTGGTCGTGGACCGCCTGGCGGGAGATGCCCTGATCCTCGGCGATCTCACCCAGAGACAGGTCGTTGAGGTAGTACAGCTCGATCAGTTCGCGCTGCCGCTCGGTCAGAAGCTGGCCGTAGAAATCATAGAGGGCTGCAACGTGCATCATTTTCTCGAGCACGCGGTATCACCCCGTCAAGGCATTCAACTTGACATTACGATTGAACCATAGGCGACCCATGGTGTCAAGTTATTCTTCCTGACATCACCTTGGGCCGCCGCAGCCGCTGGTTTTGACTTCTCTTACCAAGGCAGTACCGCAAGAAGTTGGTCTTCTGGGCGTCGCATGCCCAACCGTCAGCGGCAGACACTAATGCTGTCCCAATCTGAAAGGGAGGTCGTGCGCATGGCAAAGGACGACAACAAGACCCGCAACCGGAACGGTAACCAGACCGATCTGTCCGACGCCGCCGGCACCACCGCCGGCGGAGCTGCCGGCCTGGCTGCGGGCGCTGCTCTGGGTTCCGTGGCCGGCCCGGTCGGCACCGTTGTGGGCGGGGCTACCGGCGCCATGGCCGGCGGCGCTGCTGGTGATTCCATCAGCGACAGCGCCCAGAACATGGCCGGTGGCAACCAGGGCCGCCGCGACAAGCGCAACAACCGTTAACAGCCCTTTCGCCGGCCGGGCGGACCACCGCCCGGCCTTCCCTTCGCATGACCTGGCTGTGGGACGGCAATGACTAGAATCAAGCGGCCCGACGACCGTCGAGCCGATGCCGATCAAGATACGGAAGGGGGACCTTGCATGCCCAATCTGGCCGCGTCTGAAGTGCTGTTCCTGTCGCAGACCCTGAGGGCCAATCAGACCATGACCCATCTCTGCAACCACTTCGCCAACGAGACCAGCGACGCCCAGCTCAAGCAGCTGTGCCAGCACCTCATCCAGGCCCATGACGCCGAGTTCCATCGCCTTGTCGGCCACCTCGGCACAATGCACTAGGAGGGAACAGCATGCAGGGAATGCCCAACAAGATTACAGACCAGGACCTTTACACCGCTCTGCTCAGCGAGCATAAAATGATGGCAGGCATGCTGGTCCACGCCGTCCTGGAGACCGGCCACAAGGCCCTCCGGCAGGACTTTCAGCAGTCTCTGACCAACATCCTGGATCACCAGTATCAGATCTGGCAGCAGATGAACCAGAAGGGCTTCTATAAGCCCCTCCAGGCCAGCCAGCAGGAGATCAGCCAGGTGCAGCAGGAAGCGCAGCAGCTGAGCCAGCAGCTCCCCGGCACCTGGCAGGCCGGCGCTCAGGCTCAGGGCCAAGCGGCACTGCCGCCGAACTGGCCACAGCCCAATGTAACCTGACTGCACCCATCCAGGGAAGGAAAACCCCCGGGTCCCCGGGGGCTTTCCTTCCCTGGATGCGTCACAGTCAGGTTACATTGGGCTGCGGCCAGTTCGGCGGCAGGGCCGCTTGGCCCTGGGCCTGGGGGCCGGCCTGCCAGGTGCCGGGGAGCTGCTGGCTCAGCTGTTGCGCCTCCTGCTGTACCTGGCTGATCTCCTGCTGACTGGCGGGCAGGGGCTTGTAGAATCCCTTCTGGTTCATCTGCTGCCAGATCTGATACTGGTGATCCAGGATGTTGGTCAGAGACTG
>Ga0129297_10001204_pt1 | contig 13009 bp, 13 predicted proteins | sample I18A1metaG_FD_94708 | JGI IMG/M metagenome (GOLD analysis project Ga0129297, IMG submission 94708) | Lake sediment bacterial and archeal communities from Gulf of Boni, Indonesia to study Microbial Dark Matter (Phase II) - ​I18A1 metaG | ecosystem: Environmental > Aquatic > Freshwater > Lake >... | reverse complement strand
GCTGGGCGTAGGCAGATTCCAATAGACGGTATTGACGTTGCGGATGCCGTGGTGCTCGATGCCGTAATCGCTAGGCTTGACCCCGACTTGTTGCATAGCTGCTTTCCTTTCTCCGCCGCCTGTGCCTTAAGAAATCAAATTAGCCTAGGCAGGTCTAAAACTAATTTCCTCGGGTTGCAAACGGCAGGTGCACTGATCCTCTGCGCCTGCTGCCTGCCAAACCTTCGCCTCATACTACTCGGCTGCCTGAGTAAGTCAAGCATAGGCGCCGCTCACGCTGGTTTAGCGAGCGTGGCTGACTTTCAGTCATAGCTGGTTACCTCTCCACTTGCTATACTGCGGCAAAAGTAACTAAGGAGTCAGGAGTATGGCTACCGCTACTGAGATTTTGCGCAAGGAACATGATGCTATCCTGAAGATGCTCGAAGTTACTAGCGAAGTCGCCAAGCGGCTAGCTGGTGGCCAGAAAGTCGCGCCTCAGACCCTGGCCGATATTGTGGATTTCTTGCGCACTTTTGCCGACCGCTGTCACCACAGCAAGGAAGAAGACTTGCTCTTCCCGCGGCTCGAAGCCAAAGGGCTGCCGCGCCAGAGTGGGCCGGTAGGCGTGATGTTGCACGAGCACGCCCAGGGGCGTGCGCTGGTACAGCAGCTTGCTCAGGCTACAGATGACTATCGCCAGGGCAAGCCGGAAGCGGTGTCGCAGTGGGTGGCAGCAGCGCGCAGCTATGTCGCGCTCCTGCGTCAACATATTGACAAGGAAAATAATATCCTCTTCCGGCTGGCCGAAGAGCTGCTCACGGCTGAGGAACAACAGCAGCTAGCGACGGAGTTCGAGCACGTGGAAACCGAGAAGCTCGGTGTCGGCACCCACGAACGCCTGCACGAGATGATGGCTCACCTGGTCGCCGAATTCCTCCCGAAGTAAGGTCGCGGTGGCGGTGGGAGGGGGAGGTAGAACCCACCGCCAGCCACAACGAGCGTATTAGAAGATACTGAACTTGACGCGCAGGTACTTCTTCGGGTTCTTGCGAAAGTCACTGATCAAGGCGCGCAGCTCGGTGGTGAAGTTGTTGAGGTTGTCGTAGAGCTGCGGGTCGCGGAAGACCTTGCCGGCGGTGCCTTCGCCTTCCTCTAAGCGTCCGGTGACCGATTGCAAGTTGTTGAAGGTTTTGCTAGCGGAGTGGTAGAGGGCGTCGTCTGTGGCAAGCTTACCCAGCGTGCCCTTCCCGGCTTGAACATCGTCGAAGAAGGCGCGGGCACTGGTAACGAGCTGGGTGGCGTTGTCGTGCAAGGTAGGGTCGTAGATGAGCTTGCCCAGAGTGCCTTTGCCGGCCTGGAGGTCAGCGGCCACAGTCTCCAGCCGGCCAGCGGTGCGGTCAATCTTGTGGTAAAGCTCATCGCTCATGACCAAGCGGCCGAGGGTGCCTTGGCCGTCGGCGGCGTGTGCCGTCAGCTCTTGTACGTTGTTTACGGTGGTATTCAGGCGGCGGTAGAGCGTGTCGTCGTTGATCAGTTTCCCAATCGTCCCCACGCCTTGGTCAACGCGTGCCACCACTTCTTTTAGGTGGTCGGTGATGACCCCGGCGTTATAGACGACTTCTTTGATCGTCGGCCGCTCACCGCCGCGAATCACTCCGCCGTCGGGTAGAATCTCGCCCGCAATGCCGCGGGTCACTTCCAGCACGCCTTCCCCGAGCAGCCCTTCCGTGGTCACGAAGGCTTCTGAGTCGGTACGGATTTCCGGCTGATTGCTGGCTACAACCCGCACCACTACTTCGGCGTGGCGCTTGGGGTCTTGCCGGAACTCCGATAAGCGCACCACCTCTACCGTGCCTACCTCCACTCCTGCCAAGCGTACTGGTGCCCCGGCCTTCAGCCCCGCCACATCTGGCAGATAGGTCTTCAGGCGGTAGTGAGGCGCGAAGACGGCGCCTTCGCGGGTGACGTAGAAGATGAACGTAGCCAAAATAAGCAGCGCGGTCAGCATGAAGATGCCGACGCGCAACTGCGACCAAGTAACCTTTGCCCGTGGCATAGTAAACCTCCCCCTCTTAATGCTCCGTGCTCTCGCCGCCTTTGGCGAAAGCTGGCGTCAACTAGATTGTAGCTTGTTTTGGGGAAAGTGTGCGGATTTGGCTGCTGATTCAGCGTTCAGACAAGGTAACGCTGGATGTAAGGGTCACGCTGGGCGACGAAGTCTTCTGGACTGCCATCGAAGCAGATACGGCCATCGCGCAGGAGCAGGAAGCGAGTGTGCGTGGGGTATTGGCGGTGATTGCTACGGGCCAGTTGAAGCTGGCCGGTGACGGAGTCGTAGAAGTAATTTGCCAGCGCAAAGGCGTCTTGCAAGCGGTGGCTGACGACAATGGAACTCACCTGACTAACATCGCGCGACTTGATGATCAAGGCCATGATGGTGTGCGCGGTGACGGGGTCGAGTCCGCCGGTGGGGGAGTCGTAGAGGATAACCGGGGGTTCGGTGATGAGCGCGCGGGCGATACCCACGCGCCGCTTCATTCCTCCGGAGAGTTCTGCGGGCAGCTTGTCAATCGCTGCCTCCAAGTCCACAAAGCGCAACACCTCGCGCACGCGCGCTTCGATCTCCGCGTCCGTGTAGTCTTTCTCGCCGCGGGCGCGCTCTTCTAGTAGGCGGAAGGCGACATTCTCGAAGACCGTGAGGGAATCGAACAGGGCACTCTCCTGGAAGACAATACCTAGGTGCGCGCGCAGCGGGAAAATTTCTTCTTCCGCGAGCGCGGTGATCTCAGTGTCCAAGACATGGATGCGCCCAGCGTCGGGCTTGAGCAGGCCCAGCGCTAGCTTCAGGATGAGAGTCTTACCTGCGCCGGTCACTCCGAGCAGGGCTACGGTCTCCCCACGATGCAGGACGAAGGAGACTCCGCAGAGGATCTCGCGCGCAGCGAAACCCAGATGCACGTCGTCGAAGCGGATGACTTCTTCGCCTACCATCCCATTATGGCGATTAGCCAGAGGAGAAACTTGGCCACAAAGAAGTTTGCTACCAGGATAAGCACGCTGGCTACCACTACGGCCTGGGTAGTAGCCCGGCCAACTCCTTGTGTGCCGCCGCGTGTAGTCAGCCCGAAGTAGCAGCCTACGGTGGCGATGATAAAACCGAACACAAACGGCTTGGTTAGGCCTTGGAGAGCGTCACCGAATTCGATGGCGTTGTAACTGCGCGCCCAGTACTGCGCGGGATTGAGCCGTACGACAAAGTAAGAAACCAAGAAGCCACCCAGGATGCCAACGAAGTCGGCAAAGATGGTGAGCAAGGGCAGCATGGTCACCGTGGCCACCATCCGCGGCGTGACCAGCTTCTTACTGGGGTCGGTACCCAGAGCGCGCATGGCGTCAATCTGCTCGCCTACGACCATGGAACCTAGCTCACTGGCCATGCCGCTGGCATTGCGCCCCGCCACCAGCAGCGCCGTGATCACCGGGCCAATCTCGCGCACCAGCGCCAAAGCTACTACGTCTCCGGTCATAGCCGGTGAGCCAAAGCGCTCGAACTGGTCGGCGGTCTGCAAGACGAGCACCGCACCGATGAACAATGAGGCCAGAGCGACGATCGGCAGCGAGCCGACGCCGATGATGTCCATCTGCTGGAGGGTGTCGGCCAGGTAGCGCGGCTGGGTGAAGAGGTTGCGCAGGGCGCGCCCGGCTAAGAAGGTAAACTCTTGTGCCGCCAACACTTTTTCCTTGAAGTAGTGGTTGACGTAGCCCGCAACCGACTTCATCAGCGCACCAAGCGCAAGCGCCGCTCACTCTAGCCCGCCGCTTGCAGCCAAGTCAAGCAAGCCCGCTACGCAGGCGTCGGAAGAAGCCTTGTTGCCGACAATGCTTTTGCTCTTTCTAAATGTGTCGGCTAGAATCCGTGGGCGATGGTGCGATTTCAGACGGCGGGGGAGTCGCACGGGCAGGCGCTGCTGGCTTGGGTCTCCGGTCTGCCTGCGGGTGTCCCGATCGAGGTGGAATTCATCAACCGGGAGCTGCGACGACGCCAGGCGGGCTACGGCCGCAGTGCTCGGATGCAGCTTGAGCAAGACCGGGTGGAGATTCTTGCCGGGGTGCGTCACGCGCAAACTATCGGCGCGCCTATTGCGCTCCTAATTGCTAACAAGGATTGGGAGAACTGGCGGGAGGCGTTAGCGGTTGAGGCGGCACCCACGGCCGACAAGCAACGACCACTGACGCAGCCGCGCCCCGGCCATGCTGACCTGGCCGGAGCCTTGAAGTTCAATCTACACGACGCACGTTACATCGCGGAGCGCGCCAGTGGGCGCGAAACTGCGGCGCGTGTGGCTGCTGGCGCCCTGGCCAAGCTCTTTCTGCGCGTGTTTGGCATCGAAGTGCTGAGTCACGTAGTAGCTGTGGGTACGGCACGGCTGGAGCGTGAAGCCAGTTGGGACGAAATTGTACGTGCCTGCGAAGCTGTAGACGCCGCGTTCCGCTGCGTTGATGCCCAAGTGGAACAAAGATTGAAGGCGCTGGTGGAGCAGGCACTGAAGGAAGGCAACTCTCTTGGCGGTGTCTTCGAAGTTGTGGCGCATAATGTCCCGCCGGGGCTGGGCTCGCACGCGCATTGGGACGAGCGGCTTGACGGGCAACTGGCCCAGGCGGTGATGTCAATCCCGGCGGTAAAGGCGGTGGAGCTTGGCGCAGGCGTAGCTAGCGCCGCCGCCTGGGGCTCGCAAGTGCACGATGAGATTGGCTACGACCCCAACGCTCGCCGCTTTACCCGCGCTACGAACCTAGCCGGAGGGCTTGAAGGTGGCGTCACCAACGGTGAAGATGTCGTCGTGCGCGGCTACGTGAAACCCATTTCCAGCCTGCCGCAGCCGCGGGCCTCGGTGAACCTGGAGACCAAGGCGCGCGTCCCGGCGGCCTACGAGCGTTCTGACGTTTGCGTGGTGCCGGCGGCAGGGGTAGTGGGCGAGGCTATGGTGGCTTTGGTGCTAGCCAGTGCGGTGCAGGCGAAGTTTGGTGGTGACAGCCTGGAAGAGGCGCAGCGGAATTTTGCTGGCTATCTGGAGCAATTGCGGCAGTTTTGATGATTTACCCGGTTGTCAAGTACGGTGCCGCAGTACTGGACAAGGCCGCAGAGCTGGTAACAGAATTTGATGCGCGCCTGGAGCAGCTCGTCGCCGATATGTTTGAGACGATGTATGCTCACCAAGGGGTAGGCCTGGCCGCGCCGCAGATTGGCATCTCAAAGCAGATTGCGGTCATTGATACCAGTTTGGGTAAAGAGCCTGAGGCCAAGCTGGTGCTCATCAATCCCCAGATTATCGAAGCTGGCGGCGTGCAAACGCAGGAGGAAGGTTGTCTGAGCCTGCCGGGGTTTCACGCTGAAGTGCGGCGGCCGCAGCGGGTTACCATTCGCGCGCTTGACGTGCGTGGCAAAGAATACGTCCAGACGGGTGAAGGTTTACTCGCCCGTGCCTTCTGCCACGAGATTGATCATCTGCACGGGCGGCTCTACCTCGTGCGTCTCTCGACACTGAAACGGGATATGATTCGTCGCAGAATCCGTAAACGCATCAAAGCTGGTGACTGGTAGCCACGTGGAATGCTCCGCTGCTGCACGGCCCGTATGGGAGCCGCTAGGTTGACTCTATGGCTGCTTTTAGTTCAACCCAGCGGCTCCAGCCGCTGGGTTGAAGCTCATGGGTTCCCCGTGGCAGGAGCCCTGCCTACCGCAGGCAGGCACGGGGTTGAACTGAAGCAGGCAGGGGCCACTAGGTTGAACTGGGAGCGGGCCGGGCGACTGGCTGAGTTGGATCAGGTTGCTGGGCATGTTAGACGGTAAGCGATGAAGGTGGTTTTTTGCGGCACACCGGAATTTGCGCTACCGACGCTGAAGCGTCTGGCGGCGGAGAAGTTTGCTATCGCGGCGGTCATCACGCAGCCGGATCGGCCCAAGGGTCGTGGCCTGACGCTGACACCACCACCGGTGAAAGTAGCCGCGCAGGAGTTAGGCTTGCGCGTAGAGCAGCCAGAAGAGCTGCGGGGCGAGTCAGGGCGCAAACTGCTAGAGAGATTCGCGCCCGAGGCGGTGGTCATCGTGGGCTACGGGCAGATTATCCCTGCCGACTTGCTCGACCTACCCAAACACGGCTGGATCAACCTGCACGCCTCACTGCTGCCGAAATACCGCGGAGCCGCACCGGTGAACTGGGCGTTGATGCGTGGTGAGACCGTGACCGGGGTAACTACGATGCGTATTGATGCCGGGCTGGACACCGGCCCCATCTTGCTGCAACGCGAAGAGGCGATTCGTGAGGACGACACTGCCGTCACTCTCGGCCAACGCCTGGCAGAGCTAGGAGCGGCACTGATGGTGGAGACGTTGCGTGGGCTCGCCGTGGGCAGCCTCATCCCACGCCCGCAGGAGCACACCCAAGCCACTAAGGCTCCACTGCTGAAGAAACAGCACGGCTTGATTGACTGGAGACTGCGGGCGCGGGAGATCTACAACCGCGTCCGGGGACTGCTACCCTGGCCGGGGGCTTTTACGACCTTCCGCGATAAACTCTGCCACATCTGGTGGGCGCAGTCGGTGGCTGACAGCAGCCTAAGCGCGCGGCTGGAAGAGCCGGTGCTTGTATCGGGCACATTAGTGGTAGAACACCATCGGCTCTACGTGCTTTGCGGGGAAAAGACCTGGCTACGCCTGGAAGAGCTACAGTTGGCCGACCGCAAGCGAGTGGCGGCACGCGACTTCATCAACGGCTTACGCCTGCGCACGGGCGAGAGGTTCACCACCCCAGGGACGTAAATCCCGCGAGCGCTGCGGAAGCAGGCGGATGAGATTTATTTTCTGCTGCGGGGGCGCAGGTGCAGTGCCCGTAGCCACGTGGGATCCTTCTCGACGCGCCGACTGCGCAGAAGACATTCAAACAAATTCCTAAGCGTGTCAAGGAGGATGGAATCGCCGAAGCGGACAAGGTAATTGCCGAGGCGTAACAATTCAAGCTGCTGGGGGGTGTAGCGTTCGACATGAATTTTGAAGTAGCGTGGTCGGGTTTTGAAGATACTTAGTCCCATGCAAGCCCCGGTCACGCTAATCGGGCAGCGATGCAAGGTGATTCCAATCTCCTTCGCGTCCAAGAGATCGGTAAGACTTACCTGCAAGGCGGTGGAAATCTTGCGCAGGGTGCGCAGCGAGGGTTCAACCCGACCATGTTCGACGCGGGAGATATAGGGCACGGCCAGCCCGGTGCTTTTCGAGAGCTGGGTCTGCGAGATAGCCCGGGCGCGACGCGCTTCGGCAACATTCTTCCCGATGCTCATAATGCTCACCCTCCTAGCAGCATCTTATGCCAGAGATACTATGATGACAACGGTAAATATTTAGAAAGAAAAAGATTTATTTCTTGACTCTTAGCTAAACACCGGCTGAGGACCACCAGCAGCTATAACCAGTGTAGCAGTCCAGCGAGGCATTTGCCGCGAGCACAAATTACCTCCAGCCGGTGTAAACAATGCAGCGAAAAAGTTATATTACGCTGCCCGGGCACAGAGATCGTGCTAGAATGGTGCGGCTGCCTGCTGGGGATTCGGTAAAGAGAGAATATCGTGGTTGAGATTGCTCCCTCCATTCTGTCCGCCGACTTTGCGCGTCTGGGCGAGCAAATGGCAGCACTGAAAGAAGCCGGAGTGCGCATCATTCACGTGGACGTGATGGACGGCCACTTTGCGCCCAACCTCACCGTGGGGCCGCCGGTGGTAGCGGCGCTGCGTCAGGCAACTGATTTGCGGCTTGACTGCCATCTAATGATTGCCGAGCCTGACCGCTACCTGGATGCTTTTGTAGCGGCGGGCGCGGATATGATTTCCGTGCACCAAGAAGCGTGCGTACACTTAGCGCGGACGCTGAATGCCATCCGGGCGGCGAAGGTTGAGGCAGGGGCGGTACTGAACCCGGCTACCCCGGTGCTAATGCTGACGGAAGTGCTGCCGCTGGTCGATTATGTGCTCCTGATGTCGGTGAATCCTGGTTTTGGTGGGCAGAAATTCATTCCTGGCACGCTGAACAAGATTCGTCAATTGAACACTTTGCGTGCGGCGCAGAAATTGAATTTTTCTATTGAAGTTGATGGTGGAATTGGGTTAGAAAATATTGGCGAGGTTGTCCGGGCTGGGGTGGACATTGTGGTGGCAGGGGCGTCCATCTTTCATACTCCGAATCCCAAGGAGGCGGTAATGCAGTTGCGTCGTGCTGCTTCCTTGGCGAGCACGGCGAAGGGTTAGGCCTGCCTGCCGCAGGCAGGCGCTGAGGGGCTTCATAGTTATGCTCAGGAGGGCGCTGCAACTTAACGCATGGGCGCTGGCCACGACGCTGGTGGTCAGCAGCGTGGGCTGCCATCGCCATAAGCATGCCCCACCCGACTTCACCGCCTCGCAGGAGCCTGACAGAGTTCTCTTCGAGAAATCGCTGGAGGATATCAAGAATCACCGCTACGCCGTCGCCCGGCTCACTCTCCAAACTCTGCTGAACACCTACCCAGATAGCGACTCCCTCGACCGCGCCAAACTCGCCATTGCCGACTCCTGGTACGAGGAGGGTGGCACGGCCGGCCTGACGCACGCCGAGGCGGAATATAAGGACTTCATTACTTTCTTCCCTAATTCCCCGCACGCCGCCTACGCACAGCACCGCGCAGCGATGTGCCACTACCGGCAACTGGAAAAGCCTGACCGCGACCGCACCCATGCCAGCCGCGCCGAGCGCGACTTTCAACTGCTGTTGATCAGTTATCCCGAGAGCGAGTACGCTGCCGATGGGGCTATCAAGCTGAAGGAAGTGCAGGAGGTGCTCGCGGAGGCCGAGTACCGTGTGGGCCGCTTCTACTACATCAAGCAAGCTTACGTGGCTGCTGCCTCCCGCCTGGAAGACTTAGCGGCTAAGTATCCGAACTATTCCCAGCTCGATGACGCGCTGTGGATGGTAGGGCAATCATTCGAGAAGATGGAAATCCCCAACCGCGAGCGCGCCGCCCTCTATTACGCCCGCATACTTACTGACTTCCCGCTTAGTGGGCGCGTTGACAACGCCCAGAAACGTCTGCAAGAACTCGGCAAGCCTATCCCTCAGCCTAGCCCGGAAGTGCTCGCGCGTGCCCAGAAGGAAGCCGAGCTAATGGAAGAGCGTGGCCGGAGCCTACTGGGGCGGCTATTTGGGATGTTTAGTGGCAAGCCGGATACCTCCCCGGCTTGGGGCAAGCTGGGCCCGCCGGTGCTCGATACTGACAGCCGCAAGCCCCCGCCTATCACCGAAGAAGAGATAGAGGCGCAGCGGCAGATTCTGGTGGCGCGTCTAGCAGCGAACAATCCCCACGTGGCCAAAGAGGGCGAAGAAAACAAAGGCGGTAACGCGAACAAGAAGGGCTTCTGGCGCAAACTGGTGCCCTTCTGGTAGGCCCTGGCTGCTCTCAGCTAAACACCTTGACTTGCTACAGATGAGCCCTTAGCATTCTCTTCAGGCTGGCTTGGGCAAGGCGGAGGCAATAGTGCCGGGTAAGGTGTTGGTAGCGGACGATAGCCTCAACGTGCAAAAGACTCTCAGCCAATTGCTGAGCGCGGCTGGGGTTGAGGTAGTCACCGTGGGCAACGGCGAGCACGCCGTGCGCAAGCTGGCGGAGTTCAAGCCTGACCTAGTGCTGGCCGATGTGTTCATGCCCGTGCGCAGTGGGTTCGAGGTCTGCGAGTACATCAAAAACAGCGCCGAGTTTGCGCATGTGCCGGTGCTGCTGCTGGCGAGCAGCTTGGAACCCTACGATGAAAAGGAAGCTGTACGCGTTGGTGCCGACGGGCGTATCAACAAACCTTTCAGCGACCCAGAGGTGGTGCTGAATACGGTGCAGCAGTGGTTAGCTAAAGCGGCTGCGGCGGCGGCGGCGGTGCCTGTGCCAGCCGTGGAAGAGGTAGCGGCGACTGCGCCGGTGATGGAGGAAGAGGTCGTAGAGCCGGCTTACGAAGAGTCCACCACGCGGCCGCCGGCGGTCAGCTTTGAAGGCCGCGAGGCGCCGCTGGGTTTTGCCGAGGTACTGGAGGAGGCGCCCACTCCCACGCTGCCGCCAGCAGAAGCCGCGCCGGCACCGGCGGCGATGATGCCTGAACCTGAGCCTGAGCCAGAAGTTGCGCCGGCGTGGGAGATGATTGAGAGACCGCCGGGTGCGCCGGAGTTTCCGGCTGGCGAGGAATGGGAGAGCCAGTGGAAAGGTATCGGCGAGGCCGCGCCGGCGGTGGAGATGGCGGCGGTGCCGCCCGGGGTCAAAGTCGAGCCACCGTACGCGGAAGCAGTAGCGCCGGAGAAACCCGCAGAAATCGTCGCTGAGGAAGCTGCGGCGGAAGCTCGCGCACCCCTAGGGGTTGACCCGGCAGTGGTTGAAGCTGTAGTTCAGGAAGTAATCGAGCGCCTCTCGCCGCAAATCACCGAACAGATCAGCAAAGAAGTTATCCGCTCCCTGACCGAAGCCCTGCTGAAAGAAAAACTCAACCAACGCTAGCCTGAGCCGGGCAGCACTTTAGCTAAACCCCCACCACGCTATTGTTTCGCCGGCGGCAGCCTGCTAGAATTTGCCTAGAAGATAGACGGGGCAATTAGTCCAAGCTTCAATTGAAGGAGGGTGTGATGCCTTTCTGCTTCGCTTGTGGGGCTGAGCTAGAAGCGAGTATGGCGTTCTGCCCGAAATGCGGCAAGCCGATTTCGCCGGCGGCGGCGCCGCCGAGCACAGCAGCGGGGATACAGGAGAACGTAGCCGGCTTGCTTTGCTACGTGGTGGGCTGGATCACGGGTTTGATCTTCTTCCTGATTGACAAGCGTCCTTTCGTTCGCTTCCACGCCATGCAGGCCATCATCACTTTCGGCGCGCTCAACATCCTTCAGTGGTTGCTCGTCTGGAGCGGCTGGTTTGGCGGGTTCGCTGGGTGGACCTTCGTGGGGCTGCTGAGTCCTCTGCTCTGGCTGCTAACGCTGCTCTGCTGGATCCTGTGCATGGTGAAGGCCTACCAAGGCCAGCGGTTCAAGCTGCCGGTGGTGGGTGATCTGGCGGAGAAGTATAGCAAGTAGAGGGACAGAAGTCCTTGTCGGCGACTCCGTGTCAGGCGGCGCCGAGGAATCCCGGTGAGTCTGCGCCGGAGTATTTCGTAAATGCGCAAACTGGGGAATTCAGCCGTGTGAAGGAGCAACAGATATATTTGCTTGTCTTTTAGGTTACGGGACGTATAATAACGTAAAGTTTGTCCGGGGCAGCAGCGAGGGTACACCTGTGAGAATCCTTCAGGCATTAAGAGCGGACAGATGTGCGCTTCTGTTCCGGCATTCAATCGTTATAAGGATCAGACCTGGAGGTGCCCAATGAAACGCATACCAGGCGTGCTTGTGTTGGTGCTGTGCTTGGCGGCCCTGCCAGCCTGGGCAGCGCGCAAGGAAAAGCCCACGGGTAAGGAAATCGCCGACAAGGCTAAGGCAGCTAAGCTCGACCCCGCCAACGCTATCATCGGCGAGAAAGAGGGCAAAAAGATCAAGCTCACGCCCGCCGATCTCAGTCACGTCAAGACCGAGGCTGAGCTTGAAGACGGGCAGATGATCGGGGTGCTGGAAACCGAGGTCGCAGGTGATGAGACCCCACTGTTGCCCGGCAAGTACAATCTCTTCCTGACTAAAGTCGGCAATGACTGGCACGTCTATGCCGAGTCCGAGGGCAAGATCGTGGCCGAGGCGGTGCGTGTCAAGATGGAGGAGGCAAAGGAAAAAAAGAAACCCGAATTCGTTCCCGAGGGCTGGTGCCTCGCCTACCTTAAGTACCCCTGTTGGCGTGCAGGGTTGCCCGCCATCTGTACGTGGTGGATCTGCTTCTAGAGGTCGCAGCTTAGCACCGAGCTTTGCCAGGTCTCGCCGATAAGGTAACCGGGCGGGCGATTGGGCAACGAGCCCGTGAGCTTGTTCTATTCTAGTTTGCGGGAAGGTTGTGGTGCCGCATCTCTAGCTAGAGCATCGAGGCTTCGCCTTGAAGGGCTCAAGCTGTACGGCCCAGCGGCGGGAGCCGCTGGGTTGAACAGAATTAGGACGCTAGGCGTGACCTCATGCGTGCGGGGCGGGCTTTGGGCTTGCTGTTTTTTGATTTCGCCTAGCGGAATGAGCAGCGCCCCAAGAAGAGCTAGGGAAAGGTCGGCAACGATAGAAGGAGGTAAAACGATGGCTAGGGTAAAGAAGCAGGCTTTGTCCCCGCGTGCGTTGGTGTGGGTTGTTGTTTTTTGCCTGATGTGGCTCGGCAGCCTGAGTCTCTATGCCCAGACTCAACCCGGCCGCAAGGTGAGTGTGGGTATCCTGCCCTTTGATGACCTCTCTGGCGGCGGAATCACGCAGGCCAACGCCGCGGCGCTAGCGCGGCTGCTGCGGGCTGAGCTGATCAAGTCGGGCAAACTCATCCCGCGGCTCTTGACATTGCCGGCGGACGCAGCCTTGCCGCTGGAGCCAGAACAAGCAGCCGAGTTGGGTCGGGCGGCTAAGGTGGACATCGTCCTCGCGCCCACCGTGGTGCAGGCGCAGGCAAAACAATCCGAAAAAGGGCTGCGCACTGGCCGGAGAATTTTCGGCGTGCCTCTAGGCGGGGGTCAGATGAAGAGTGTTTCCGCTGAAGTAAAATTTCAGGTGGAAATGATTCGCAGCGCGGACGCGGAGCTCATTGACGTCTTCACCGTGGAAGGCAAAAAAACTGAGGCCAGCGTGGCCGCTGAGGTTGCCGAGCTCAACACTGATCTCAGTTCGTCGGAGGTGGGCAGCGCGAGCTTCCAAAGCTCTCCGCTCGGCCAGGCCTTGCAAGAGGCAGTAGGCAAATTGGCTACGGAGGTCGAGAGCCGCTCCGAGAAAGCCCGCACCCAACCCGAGGCGCCCCCAGGCGCAGAATCTACGGCACCGGCTACCCCGAGCGCGGCGAAGCCCGAAGCCGCGCCCGGCCAAGCGAAGCCCAGTGGGGCG
>Ga0129297_10001203_pt1 | contig 13013 bp, 12 predicted proteins | sample I18A1metaG_FD_94708 | JGI IMG/M metagenome (GOLD analysis project Ga0129297, IMG submission 94708) | Lake sediment bacterial and archeal communities from Gulf of Boni, Indonesia to study Microbial Dark Matter (Phase II) - ​I18A1 metaG | ecosystem: Environmental > Aquatic > Freshwater > Lake >... | reverse complement strand
CGACAAAACTGGAACGCTCACTCTTGGCGAACCCAGAATCGTTGGCGTCCACAGCCTAGACGAACATGACGGAAAGAGGATCGTGCAGCTCGCTGCCATTGCGGAGCGACATTCCACTCACCCCTTGGCGCGTGCTGTACTTTCTAAGGCCACAGAACTTGCAGCACCCCGCCTAGAACACTCTTTCTGCGAGTACTTTCCGGGGAAAGGTGTTGCATGCAGATACGAGGACGATGAAATCCTTGTCGGCAACGAGGCTCTGCTTGAGGCGTACTCAGTACCACGATCCGACTCAATCCAGCACATCGTCGCCGAGGAATCTCGGAACGGAAGAACCGTGGTTTTAGTCGCCCACAACAAGCAAGCCTGCGGGGCCCTGAGTGTGGCAGATGTGGTCCGAGATGAGGCAAGAGAAGCAGTTGCGCAGATGAAAGTTATGGGCCTCAGAGTTGTCATGCTCACAGGAGACAACGTGCAAACAGCCAGAGCTGTCGCTGAGGAACTTGGAATAGACGAAGTTTACGCCAACATGCTACCTGAGCAGAAGTTGGAGAAGGTCCGACGGCTCTGCACCTCTGGAAGAAGAGTTGCCATGGTCGGAGACGGAATTAATGATTCTCCTGCACTCGCTGAGGCCACCGTCGGTATAGCTATGGGCGCGGGCACGGATGCTGCACTAGAGACAGCAGACGTTGCATTGATGACCAATGATTTGGGAAGAATTCCGCAACTCATTGAGTTTGGCAGGCAGAATCGCGGTGTGATAATGCAGAATTTCGCGGGCACCATTGTCATTGATGGAATCGGGGTTGCATTGGCCATCGCAGCGCTGATCAACCCATTGTCGGCAGCTTTCATTCATACCGTTTCCGAGTTAGCTTTCATGCTAAACTCATCGCGGCTCTTGAGAAGCTAGGCGGTTAGGGCTTACCGAATTCTTCGGAGCCTATTCAGTGTATGCGTTTGCCAAGAGTAACCGCGGAGTCTTTTTGTGGCACCGAACCCGCAAGCGGAGCAGCGTTTCCATCTTACGTGGTAGGAGTGGCGGCCGCAGCGCCTGCACCGAATGTGGGTCTTAGACCGTCCACGTCTTCCGAATGAAGCAGTTCCTTTAGTCACCTAAAATGCAGCCCCTCGATGTGTCGGCCTTGTTGGGACTACCTCTTGGGCGGAGGCGAAACCAGAACCACGTTGTCGCCTCTCACAATAATCGTGCCTATGTTCCTTGCGTTCTCAGGGTTGGACACGTCCTCTGCGTTTTCGAGAACCAAGTTCATGTGCTGGTCGTAGCTGTACAGCTTCCCGCGGATTGTGCGACCGCCCTTGAGTTCCACTAGGACAATCTTGCTGAGGCTTTCCTGGAAGATTTTGTCTGCCACCTGAGACATTGCTTTTCTGCCTATAGCTGCGAATTCACCGTACAGGAATGCCGGTGCAAATTAAAGGTTATGAGACTCGTCGCGATGGCGATCTGAACGTGCCGTCCGGATACCGGCCCTCACGAATTACGGTCAGCGCTTCATAATGCGATTATAACTAAGCGCTGCAGGCTTAAAGTGCGGAGAACGTTGCCTACGCTACGTCATCTGAGAGACAAAGAAGCTCGACACCTTGTGAAAGAGTTCACAGAGAAATTTCCGTCAGCTGGTGAAGTACTTGGTTCTGCAAGAAATGTTGAAGAGCTCCTCATTGATGGCAACGCTGCATTATTCTTCGACGGCAGGCCGCTAATTCTGCGAACTAATGCGGGGCTTATTCCTTCTTTGAGATTTGACGAGGTAGTGAATACGCTATCCAAGGTCGTTGTCGACATGGGCGCCGTTGCGCACGTCGCGAATGGCGCTCACATCATGCGGCCCGGAATAAGAGAGATCAGAGGCACTTTCGCTAGGGCACAGTTGGTAGCTATCGTGGACGAAAAATTCGGCAAGAACGTTGCCCTCGGAATTGCGGACATGGATTCTGAATCAATGCGGTCGGCCTCCAAGGGCCGAGTCGTCACGAATGTGCACTATGCTGGAGACAAACTGTGGAATTCGTTCACAGCAGTGAAGCCAACATAGTTCCGAGGACGCGATTCCACTGGAAAGCAGAGTTTTTCCTCTCGGCGTGCGAAGCATCTGTCTTTTGGACGCGTGAATGACAAACTTCGCATAGTTCCCTACTCTAGGCCTGCTAAGTCTTTACACAAGTGTGTTAGATTGGGCGGCCAGATTTGCAAACGTTTAAACCGTAATCGCCTGAGACTGCACGAACGCCTTCGAGTTAAGTGTGGCCTCAATGATTGATTCTGACGATGAGAGAGATGAAAGGTTCCCGCTGGTGAATCCCTCGATCCAGCACCCGATTTATGTGAAGGCGTACCCGCTGCGGGACCGCTTGGATGTACCAAGGATAAAAGCCGAGATTATTGAGGGTAATATTCTCGTCGTCAAAATAACCCCGATCGCCAAACGTAGCGTCGAAGAAACCAAATCTGCCATAAGCGAGCTTGTTGACTTCATAAAGTCAGTTCAAGGCGACATCGCGCGGCTCGGGGAAGAAAGAATCGTCATAACACCGCCAACGGTCAAGGTCTGGCGTGGAAAAGATTCCTCTCCGATGACTGTCGCAACAGGCGGCGTAAGGTCGGAAGAAGAAACCGAATGACCGTTGCTTCGTGACACGGTGCACAAGTGGCTGACGAGAACAGAGCGTCAGACAAGTAGATGCTGCTTAGGCTACAATCCAGTCGCACCATGGTAGCATTGGAAGGAATCTGCAGACTGAACTAGGTGTGCATCCAAATTTGACTGAATCGACCTATCTATCTGAGTCTGAGCTTCTCGAGCACGTCGGGTGCAATCGTTCTCAATTTGAAGATTCTCGAGACTTGGTGTGCGAATAGGTCTGTCTTCCTTCTCTCACCGTGTCCAACTATCACCCGGGAGGGTCTTGGTGAGACACGTTTGAGGAAGTTGAACAACTGATTCCTATCAGAATGGCCCGAGAAGCCCTCCACGCTTTCGACCCGAAGGTTTACTTTGTATGCTTCGAGCTTGCTGTTCCTGTTCATCAGGGATACTTCTCGCACGCCATTCCTCAGCCTGTTTCCCAAAGTCCCTTCAACTTGGTAGCTTACGAACATGAGCGTGTTCCGTTCGTCACCCGCAAGATACCTGAAGTAGTCTATTGCCGGTCCGCCTTCCAGCATACCTGATGTTGCCAGTATGACAGCGGGCTCTCCAGCAGCGATTTTCTCTCGCTCGGAAGGATGGTCGACTATCGTGAAATAATCAGACTGGAAGGGGTTGATGTCCTTGTACAGGATCTGCTCCCGAAGGTCTCTGACGAGATACTCCGGGTAAGCTGTGTGGATCGCCGTTGCTTCGGAAATCATACCCTCAATGAAGATGGGAAGCTCTTTGATGAGCTTGCTCTTCATGTACGCATTCAATACAAGCATTATTTCCTGAGCCCGACCTACAGCCGGAGTCGGGATGAGAACCTTCCCACCTTTTTCCGCGGTCTCATTGACAATCTTAGTCAGTCTTCCTTCCACTGTTTCGCGGTCTGACATAACATCCTCAGGCGCGCCGTACGTGCTCTCCATAATCAAGGTCTCGGCGCGCGGGAACGAACAGGTTGCTGGCTCCAAGAGCATCGTTCGGCCGAACTTGAAGTCGCCGGTGTAGACTAGGTTGTGGAATCCCTCTCCGACATGCAAGTGGACAATTGAACTTCCTAAGATGTGTCCTGCATTATGGAGTGTGAGCTTAATGTCCGGGGCGACATCGGTCACTACGCCGTACTTGACTGGTATAGTGTGCATGACTGCTTCACGAACGTCTTTCTGATCGTAAGGCGCGTAGCCGCCTTCCTTGCTGTAGACATCTAGGTAGTCAAGCTGGAGCAGCGTCATCAGGACCGATGTTGGTTCCGAGCAGTAGACAGGGCCGTCGTAGCCATACTTGTAGAGGAAGGGCACGAAACCGCAGTGGTCTAGATGCGCGTGAGAGATTATGACTGCATCAAGCTTGTCCACGTCAAAGTCGTCGGTGTCAAGTCTCGGAAACGCCCATGACGGGTCATTTGAACCTGCGTTGATGCCGCAGTCAAGCAACACGCAGCTTTCTTCAGTTTGAACCAGAATGGCGGATCGTCCCACTTCATGGAAGCCACCAAGAGGGGTAAGGAAAACGCTTCCAGCCCTTGAGAATCGAGGACGAAATATGCGTTCACCTACATCCCTCAGAATTCTGCTTCTCTCTTCGCTTTCAGAATGAAGGATATGCCGCGTGCTGGCAATAATCTTCGAAGGCAGCGGAGGCGCACGTAAAACCCTTGGACGCCAACTTGTCGTCTTAATAATCTCTTGAAGGGTGATGCCATCTTTCCCTATCGCTAGGCCAGGCTTCTTGGCTTCAATGACCACTTCCCCTAGTGTCGGGTCGAAGTTGATCTCTGTGATCTCCGCTTCGCTTGGTACTATGCCCTTTATCAGGCGTTGAGATTCGTTCTCGTTGAGACGTATGGACGGGTCGGACCTGATGACGACTCGCTTATGCAGGAGATTTACTATGTCAGTAACCACGTAGCTCTGTTCAAGTAGCAGGTTCACATTCTTGACGTAGATAGCCAGGCGGGGTCCTTCGAATTCGATTCTGGTTATCTCTGCTTCCTTGGGCATGTGGGTGACTATGGTCTCGCGTATCTTCGCCTGCGAATCGTCTACTACTAGCCTAGCCACTGGGGAAGCCTCCGCGAAAGTTTAGTCGTTCAGAATTCTCATGATGGGTTAACTGGCTTCAGCGAGTATCCGCTTCTTCTCCTCGTCGCTGAGTTCCCTATACCCTTCTTTTGATATTACGGCCACGTCGAAGCTGTCGCCGCTGGCTGAGTCGCGCCTCATGGCGGCGTTTACCGCCCGTACGACAAGCGGTATTGCTTCCTTAACATACATGCCTTCCTTGTATCCTGGCTCAAGTACACCATAAGCCACGGGCGAGCCCGAACCCGTCGAAACACACTTCTCCTCCGTCACACTACCCAAGGGGTCCAGTGCATAGACATGTGGACCTTGTTCGTCTAGGCCGCCGATGATGGATTGTAATATGAAGGGGTAGAACCTCGAAGAGAAGAGCACGTTTGCGGCCAATCTCGCCACCGCACCGATAGGAATGGGAACACCCTTCTCGAACTTGTAGAGTTTTGAATTCGCGCGAAGGACCTCCACAACCGTCTGGGCGTCTGCGACGGCGCCGGCAATAGTCATCGCGACATGGTCATCGATCGAGTAGACTTTCTTCGCGTGCTTATGCGCAACAAAGGTACCAAGGGTTGCTCGCGTGTCTGTTCCAAGAACTATGCCGTCGCGGCAAACCACACCTATGGTAGTAGTTCCTGTCAACACGTACTTCGGTACATTATCCTTGTCCTGAGGGTTGTACATGATTTTCTTTTGCCTCCGGGAAGAAATTCCTGGAGCATAACGGAATCGCGCTGCAGAACATTCAAGCGCGGCCTGTTAGACGGAAGCAAGACAACTTAAAAACATTTCCTGAAAATCTGGATATGCGCAATCACTTTCTCAGTACTTGGTCAATAAATAGCGACAAGTTTGAAAGTTGCTCTCAGTGGAGCACTCCGTATAACTCCCCTACAAGAGCTTCTCGCTGGAAATTGGCATGCACAGGGCCTATGAGTTGGAGAACAAACTGGTGGAAGAGGCGTTTGCAGAACTCAAATCCAAACGCGAACTATCCGTGAGACTCCGAGAGCTGTTGCAGAAGGCATTTGGTGAACGATTCGCCAACGGTTGGGATTTGGCTCAGTCAAGGAAAGTTAGGAGATACGAATTTGTACCGAGCGGAAGGGTACTGTGGACAGTGGAGGGGAGGAAAGGAGAATATCAGGTGATGCCTGAGATTCCGTTCTGTTACTGCGACGACTACTATTTTCGCGTCATGGACAAGAAGAGAGGGCTCTGCTATCACATAATTGCCCAGCGGGTTGCTCAGGCGCTGAACTTGTTCGAAAAGATCCCAAAGAAGGACGGCCAATATTCGGCCATAACCGAAAGATGGAGGGCTAAGGAATTAGCAGAAGGCTAGGAGTGACAGCTTTAGGAGTGTTTAAATGGGTTTTGGTTTTCTACTGGGCCGGCGAGTGAAAACAGATTGACGATCGATGAGTTTTATGGTCTGCTCCAAGTCGGGATCATGTTCCTTGCGTTCCTAGCAGTGGTCCTCATCTTTGTATATCTCGCCTACGAGAAACCAGCACCTGCAGCTTGACTGAAGGGGCCTATCAGAAACCCCCAAGACTCAATTCCCTCTATGTGTCCTAGCGGAGCCAGCGAAAGAAAATCATCGAGTAACGCAAAGGGAAACGGTAGATGCTCGAGAACACCTTCGCGCAACTGCATAAACCCATTCGCAGCCATCTCGAAAAGATTGGGTTAGAGGAACCTAGCGACATTCAACGAATCGCCATCCCACCCATCCTGCAGGGAAGGAATGTGCTAGTAATAGCTCCGACGGGAACCGGCAAGACTCTAGCCTCGATACTGCCTGTCTTCAACATGTTCTTGGAGCGACGTTCGAGGTCAGAAACGAAGGGAATCTCAATACTCTACATTACGCCACTTCGAGCGCTGAACCGAGACATAGTTCGCAGGCTCTCGGAGGTCGGAAAAGAACTGGACATCAAGGTCCAAGTTAGGCACGGAGACACGCCCACCAGTACGAGAATTATGCAGGCTAAGTCGCCTCCGGAGATGCTGGTCACTACGCCTGAGACTCTTCAGGCGATATTGCCAGGGCGCAGAATGAGGGAGCACCTCCGAAACGTGAGATGGGTCATTGTGGATGAGATCCATGAACTTGCGACTGACGAGCGTGGTGTTCAACTCTCCTTGGCCTTAGAACGCTTGGAGCATCTTGCAGGAAGAAGTTTCCAGAGGATTGGGCTTTCGGCAACCGTGGGAGAGGAAGAGAAGGTTGCCCATTTCTTGGCTGGAACTGACAGACTGGTTGAAATAGCAAAATCTGAGGAGCTCAAGCAGTTCGAAATCGAGATTCAATATGTTCCGCCAACATCGGCTGACGCCACAAATGCCGACCGTTTCGGCCTTCCCGCCACGACGGTGGCAAGAGCAAAGAAGATTGAGGAGATCATCTCGCAGAAGCAATCTACGCTTGTCTTCACCAATACTCGAGAACAGGCAGAAGCGGTTGGCTCACAGCTTCATGCACTCAACTCAAACCTGCCGGTCCGTGTCCACCATGGGTCTCTTTCTAGAGAGATGCGAGAGGAGGCAGAGAAAGGGTTCCAAGAGGGGTCAGTCAAGGGGGTCATTTGTACATCTTCTCTTGAACTCGGAATCGACGTCGGCAGGGTCGACTTCATTGTTCAATACACATCGCCCCGAACGTCGACGCGCCTCATTCAGAGAATAGGGCGAAGCGGCCACTCTTTGCGGGGGCTACCGAAAGGCTCCGTCATTGGGACTTGGGCGGACGACCTACTAGAGGCCGCGGTGATTGCAGCAAACGCAAAGGAAGGCAAAATCGAGGAAACGGTCATACACGAACGCTCGCTCGATGTTCTGGCCCACCAAATCGCAGGGATAACGCTCGATTTGAAGAGGCCCCACCTGGACGAGCTATACGAGATTGTTCACCGCGCCTATCCATACCGCGACCTTTCTCCAGAAGAGCTCTATGATCTAGTGAAGTTTCTCGATTCGTCTAGAATCATAAGGATCTACGATAATGTCGTCTCTGCCAGGTTTCCGCGAACGTTCCGCTATTACTACGAGAATCTGTCAGTCATTCCGGACGTGAAACGTTTCGATGTCTTCGACTTTTTCAGAAGGCGCAGAATTGGCACTCTGGACCAGGATTTCGTGGCTAGGAAATGCAAGAGTGGCACAGTTTTCATTATTCACGGCCAGACTTGGAAGATCATTAGTGTCAACGAGGAGAAACTAACAGTCGAGGTCGAGCCGACCGCTCCAACCCTCGATGCCATACCAAGCTGGGAGGGAGAAATCATACCTGTCAGCTTCGAAACTGCCCAGGAGGTTGGACGGTTGCGAGCGCTCATTGCAGCAAAACTTGAGGACCCATTTGAACTCAAGAAAATACGTGACAAGCTCAGCCTTACGGACTCCGCACTCGAAAAGGTCGTTGAGACGGTTAAGTCTCAACTGAAGCACTACCCAATGCCGTCAGACCGCCACATTCTCATAGAAAAATTCGAGAATTGCATAGTCGTCCACGCCTGTTTCGGTAGTACAGTCAATGATACACTGGCAGTCGTCCTTGCTTCGCTCCTGAGTGCGAAGTACGGCGTTAACTTGGCAACCCAGACGGATCCATACCGGATCGCTCTGATTTCCCCCTTCAGAATTGAACCTGAGACAGTTGCCCTGGAGCTATCTAAGTTCACCCCGGAGGATATCGAAAACATTCTCACAGAGGCGCTGGAGACCTCCGACCTCTTTGCATGGCGCCATTGGCATGTAGCTAGGCGTTTCGGTATCGTTGAAAGAAAGGCAGACTACAAAACCAACCGAGCACGAATGCTTGTCCGCGCCATGAAGGGCACGCCAGTCAATGCAGAAACACACAGAGAAGTTCTCCTAGAGAAATTTGACCTACCTACAGCCAAGGCCATCAGTGGAATGATTCATGCGAGGCAGATCGCCATTGATGTCATACAGGAACGCGCAGAAACATGCTCACCCTATGCCACACCCATAATTGACAAGATCATTCCGCACGACTTGTTGCGACCGGCGGTTCCATCAAAATCCATTACCGATATTGTCCGCGAACGACTGCTCAGTGAAACAGCAAGGTTAGTGTGCGTTTTCAATGGCGACTGGGACGCAGTCAGGGTCGTAGGAGAGCTTGGGGAAAAGATTCGGTGCCCCAAGTGCGGTTCCACGCTGGTCGCAGCGACCTACATGTCAGACGATCTGCTGGCGACTGCAGTCAAAAAGAAGAAAAAAGGCGGTAAGCTCTCACCAGAAGAAGAGCACGCGTGGCGCCAAGGCTGGCTGAGCGCTAGCTTAGTTCAGACAAAGGGGAAGGAAGCAGTCATCGTCATGAGTGGAAGAGGCGTCGGTCCGGCCACTGCCACTCGAATCCTGAGGAGAGTACACCGCAGAGAGCAAGACTTGTATGTGGATATACTGAAGGCCGAACGCGAGTATGCTAGGACACGACTCTTCTGGGACTAGTAGGCAGAAACGAATCTGATCGCGCTACGCCTGGACTTTCAGAGTAATCGTCACGTGGTCGGGATATCTCGGCCGTCCCAGTTCTTGATATTCCTCCTCAGTCAAAGTGACGATGAGACGCGGGGTGCCCAGCTGTTGTCCGATTCCGGGAAGTTGGCTCAGTGCCTTCTGCACCGCGATCGTGACACCTGCGATTTCGCGATCCATCTCAAGTGGAAATGTGACAGGAGCCTTGAATGGGTCTCCTAGAGTTAGCTGCACCATCGGCCTCCCCTGAGAAGACTGGATAGGTGTCACAACCAAGGCTGTTCCTTCTAGCGTGACCTCTGCCATTTCGCAGCACTTCTGAACGCTCGTTCATGCCAGCATGTATTCTAAGCTTTGGGAGCGTATTCCATTGCTACGCTGCGGCTTTCGCTCTGTATACGATATCGTTCTCACGCACTCGGCCGTTGACCTTGAGGCCTATTGACTGCCCAGGTTGTGCAGTGCTCACAGAATTGTGTTCTATCTCCATTGAGTCAACGGTCTGTTCTATGCTGGTCGTGCTGCCTCTTATGACAATCTTGTCTCCTCTGTTCAGCGGTGCCGTAAGTTCGACGACTGCAACACTTGCTTTCGTGTAATAATGCGTTATCTTCCCCACTTTCTCATACGGGGCTTCCATCTATACTTCCTGTAGAAGATGCTCGCCGGAGTTGAATAGCTTTCCTATCCCCTACCATTTGGACGAGAGCGGGACATCCTTGAGCCTTCCATTGCGTGAATCAGGTAGGCGGTGAGGCGAGGACACGCGTATGTTCTGCGCTTAGCTTTGCACACCTCGCGTTGTCAGCTCGCCGTACGCCGGCAATGAGCGGCATGGCGTGGATGATATTAACGTTCCGTTTTTGAAACTTTGATGTACCCTCGTGGACGCGCGAAAATTTCCAATACTTCTTGCAAAGAGAAGACTTAGGTTCCCCTTCAGTGAACATAGAGCATTTCACGGGCACACGTGATCGCACAGTTGTCGGCAGTGCAATCAATAGTCCAAGATATTCTCTCGAAGCGAACCGATCTTTCACAGGAGCAGATCGTCGCGCTCATTGAAGAGAAGAAGAAAGAAGGCCGGGGTCTGCTTTCGGATGAGGGCGCGGCTAGGCTCGTTGCTGAAGAGCTTCTGGTTCAAACGCATGGAATGAACCTGGGAAGAATGCAGGTGAAGAACCTGGTAAGCGGCCTCAACGACGTGACCATATCAGGGCGAGTGTTGTTGTCTTGGCCTCCACAAGAGTTCCAGAGGCGCGACGGAACCCATGGCCGACTAATGAGGTTCATACTCTTCGACAGGACCGGCCGGGTTGCATGCGCGCTCTGGGATAGGCATGTTGACATTGCCTCAGGAGCCGGCAATATACAGGGAAGAGTGATTCGGATCGGTCATGCCTACACCCGGCAGGGCATGGCGGGGGAACCAGAAGTTCATGCTGGGGAACGTAGTACCGTAGAAATCGACCCGCAAGACCTGCCTACAACAGACTTCCCGGACTTCAAGGAACTCATCACCCCACTCGGCAAAGTCGCTGATGGCATGAATCAAGTGAACGCTGTGGGAGTAGTTCAATCCGAGCCAAGATACTACTCCTTCGCCAAAGAGGACAGGACTGGCAGCGTCCTACGGACCCTTCTAGCCGATGAATCTGGAACAATCCCATTCGTCGCATGGAATGAGAGAGCGGAAGAACTCCGCATGATGCAGAAGGGGCACATCATCCAAGTCCTGAACGCAAGAACAAGACTCGATAACAACGCAAGGCCAGAACTGCACGCAGAAAAGAGAAGCCAAGTGACGATTCTCCCATCCGCCCCTGAATTCCTCAGAATGCCAATCCAAGGGGCTCACAGAATTGGCAGGTTAACTCTGCAAACCAGGATGGCGGATTTGGTTGTGTCAGTGTTGGCGAAGGCCGAGGTTCAGGAGATCAAGCGTTCCACAGGAGAAAGCGTGAAGGTTTCAAGGCTTGTAATTGCTGATGAGACTGGAGTGGCCTCACTGTCTCTGTGGGACGACAAGGCTGAGCTCGTCAAACAGATCGCAGAGGGAGATAGTATCGAGTTACGCGGCGTCTCTATCCGCGAACGATCGGGCGAATTAATGCTAAGCCTCGGAAAGGCTGGAGAGCTACATAAGCTTCCAACGACACAGCTCGTGCCGCAACCGTTGACTAGACTGAATGCTCTGGAAAACGCGAAAAGCCTCCTAATCGTAGAGGGGACTGTTGCGGATGAGCCGGTCGCGCGGCAGGTTACCACCGAGAGAGGGGAAACGGTGCAGGTAGCATCTTTCACACTTCGAGATGAGGTTGGCTCAGCCAAAGTGAACCTGTGGAGAGACCAAGTTCAGACGGCATTGAACCTGCGGAGTGGAATTAAGGTAAGGTTGACTGGGGTCAGAGCCCGGCCAGGTTTGGGGGGTCAACTGGAACTGAGCTCAATCCCGCTCACAAAGATAGAGAAGATTGAGCAACCTGTCGCCGACAGGCCTGCCTGGCAGGATATACGGCATGTAATAGCGCTTGAACATGGAATGACAACTTGGATAAAGGGCATTATTCTTGAAACCGTTGACGAACAGACAGCAGTAGCTTTGTGTGAAACTTGCATTTCAATACTCAAGGTTTCTGAGAATCAGTTCATGTGCGATAACTGTAAGTCTCCCAAATCAGGAAAGTTAGGTTTGTTGGGGCGATTCCGAATCGACGATGGCACAGGCGTTGTAACAGTTGTCGTTTCAATAGCTAACCCAATTCAGCCTTCTTCCAGCAAAGTCAACCAACTTCGCGACGAGATGCTGAAGCAAGCGAACACTCAGCTTGACTTGCCGAAGGAACAGCTCTCCGAGCTGATCGGCAAGGAATTTGAAATCTACGGAACCGCTCAACAAGCTGAGGAACCAGGCAAGTTCTACTTCAAAGCCGAGAGAATAGTAGAACTCGAGAAACGATAGTGTCTGAGATAATGGATATTGGCATTGCCTGTCGATTGCAAGCGATTCAGGCGTTCCAAAAATCTAATATGCGTTTTGATCGGATTAGGTTCAAAGACATACTGAAACAGTCAGGGAGTTTGGGCAGCATCATGACGCTGCAGGTCTTCTTCCGCTGATCCGAACTATCATGCCTCGCGGGTAGTTGTTTTGTCACTTCTCCGGAACGTTATTGGACCTCACCCAAGTTTATGGGATTACATAAACAACATCAAGAACCCAAACGTCAAGCAGACCATCAAGAAGAGGATCCAAGAATATCAACCAAAATCGGAAATCATCGACAAGTTCTCAAGCCTAACCGATCGGCACTACCTAGTTGTCTTTGCCACTGAATGGAACGCTGAATGCAGAGCACAACTGCCAAACCTTGCGAAGCTGTTCATTGCAGCAAGTAATCCCGCGCTGAATGTGAAGGTAATAGATTTCGACGAGAACCGGGACATAGCTGATGAGATGAACGTACTGAGGATCCCGACCGTGATCGTCCACGACCGGACATGGCGTGAAATCGGGCGCTTCATCGAGAAGCCCCAGCACGGCGGCACGCTCGAAGAGGAACTCTGGGCGTTAATCGAGAAAGCCTCCAACAAGGCATAGAACAATCTGGTGTCCGTTGTTCGCGTGAAAAATACAGCTCAGTAAAAACCTAAATCAGGTACAGGGACGAAATCTGCGTCGCCGCAATAAGATCCCTGATGCTTATCGTGCCCACTAATCTCTTGTTCTTAACCACCGGCAGATGACGCACCCTCT